>Ga0210401_10004555_pt1 | contig 14475 bp, 10 predicted proteins | sample IncBWH32MmetaG_FD_150866 | JGI IMG/M metagenome (GOLD analysis project Ga0210401, IMG submission 150866) | Forest soil microbial communities from Barre Woods Harvard Forest LTER site, Petersham, Massachusetts, United States - Inc-BW-H-32-M | ecosystem: Environmental > Terrestrial > Soil >... | reverse complement strand
CGGCCGTAGCCGAAGCCTACAATTTTGAGGGCATTCGCTCCATCGTGGACGTAGCCGGTGGCCACGGATTTCTGCTGGCGACTATCCTGGAGAAGAATCCGCAATTGCGAGGCACGCTTTATGAGGCGCCCCACGTTGTCGAGGGAGCCGCGAACGGACCGCTCAAGCCGGTGATGGAACGTTGCACCCTCGCGTCCGGCGATATGTTTTCCTCGGTTCCTGCTGGCGCCGACGCTTACATCATGAAACACATCATTCACGATTGGCCCGACGATCTATGCGTCCAGCTTCTGAAAGCCTGCCGAAAGGGCGTGAATGCGGGCGGCAGACTTCTCGTGGTGGACAGCGTCATTCGGCCCGGTAACGATTTTTCCCCGGGCAAATTCCTCGATCTTCAAATGCTGATTTTCCCCAGCGGATGCGAGCGCACCGAAAAACAGTTTGGTGACTTGTTCGTCGCGGCGGGCTGGCAGTTACGCCGGATTATCCCTACCGCTGCCTCCGATTCCATCGTCGAGGGAGTCCCAGCATAACGCAAAGCGAGTTTCACGCCTTCCACAGCGCGAACCATTCGGCAAATGGTCCAGGCCACCAACTCTATCTGCTCGGGGACCGAAATAACTGAAAATTTGCTCTGATTTTTAACGGCGGGTTGGTTCCGAATCCACCGCTGGCTACTCGTGGCGGAGGGCGTCTACTGGTTGGACTTTGGTGGCGGTGTGGGCTGGGATGGCGCAGGCGGCGATTGCGGCTGCTGCCAGGAGGCCGGTGATGGCAGCCAGCATGGTAGCGCTGGCTGCGCCGATGCCCTCGAGTTTGCCCGCCAGGGCGCGGCTGGAAACTACGCTGACGATTGCGCCGAGGAGGAAGCCTGCGATCAGGACGCGGCCTGTTGATCCGAGTACCAGCCTCAAGACGTTCGCGGGGGTGGCGCCTAACGCCATGCGGATGCCGAACTCGCGGGTGCGGCGGGAAACGGCGTAGGAGACGACGCTGAAGATGCCAGTGCAGGCGAGCGTCAAGCCGATAACGCCGAAGATGCCGAATAGGAATGTGGCGAATCGCGGATAAGCGGTGGCGTTACTCAAGAAGTCTTCGAGGGTGCGAGCAAAAGCGATGGGTTGCGTGGGGTCCACCGAGCCTACGGCTTGGCGTGCGCCATTCGAGAGCGCGAGAGGGTCCGCATTGGTGGTGCGAATCGCAAACAGCATTCCCGGCGGGAACAGATGGGTGACCGGGATATACATGGCTGGTTCGGGCTCATCGCGAAGCCCAGAGTTCCGGACAGTGCCGCAGACGCCGACGATCTGGTAGGCGTTCGCGGGCTGCGCAGGCTTCACAAAACCCGGCGGAAGTCCCTGTATCGGTAATTCCATGTGGATTTGCCTGCCAATGGGATCCTGGCCGGACGGAAAATATTTTTTCACGAGATCTTCGCTAACGACAGCGACAGGAATTGCACGGGTCACATCGCCGGTGTCGAAAAAGCGGCCTTTCAAAAGGGGAATTTCCATGGTGCTGAAGTAGCCTTCACTGACCAAGTTTGCGCGAACCTGCGCTCCGGTCGGCGGCAGGCCGTCGATGTCAAATTTTAAAGGGACGCCTGAATAGGGAGGCACGCCGGTGGCGGCGGCTGCCACCGATTGCGCACTCGGAAGTTTACGCAGGCGCTCGACGATGTCCGCGAAAAAGGTCCGGCGCTGACTCCATTCAGGATAGCGGGCAGCAGGAACCGGGACATACATCGTTAGAACGCCTTCGGGCTCATAGCCAAGCTTTTTTCCTGTGAGTTCGAGCATGCCTGCGGCCGCGAGGGCAGCTCCGGTGAGGAGGACGAGGGAAAGAGTGATCTCGCACACGATCAGAGCGTCGCGGAGGCGATTTCCGGCTGTGCCTGCGCCGGAGTCCCTGCCAGCGGCTTTGAGAAACGTGGCCTGATTCGGACGGGAGAGTTGAAGGGCGGGTGCGAGACCGAACAGGATGCCGGTCATCACGGAAACCACGAAAGCGAAGCACAGCACCGGAACATTGATGGCGATCATGGCTTCGTGGGGCACGGAGTATTCGGGCATTAGAGCGACGATTGCTTTCACGCCGGCGTAGGCCAGCGCGATACCCAGGACTCCGCCGGTGACCGAAAGGATCACGCTTTCGGTCAAGAGTTGTTGGATTACGCGCTTGCGTCCCGCACCCAAGGAGACGCGCACCGCGATTTCGCCGTGCCGGGCGCTCGCTCGCGCCAGCAGCAAATTCGCGACGTTGGCGCAGGCGATCAAGAGCAAGAAGCCCACCGCAGCCAGCAGGGCCAGAAGCGTGTTGGCGAATTTTCCGAGGATCCCTTCGTTAACGGACTTGAACTCCGTGCGGAAGGGGGGGGCGGGATAGGCGAAGGAAGGAGCAGTTTTGACGAATTTTTCGTGGAAACTTTGGAACTCGGCGTTGACCTGTTGCCTGGGGATGTTTGGCTTTACCTTGAAGATCATCCCGTAGCGTTCGTCGCCACCCGGGCGAATTGCAAGCGGAGTATAGATGTCGGCGTCGTTCCAAGTGAATCGTACGGGGAGCACGCCGATTATCGTGAAGAACTTGTCGTTGAGACGGATCTGCTGGCCAAGGATGTCGCGCTGGCCGGAGAAATGGCGTTGCCAAAACAGATAGCTGAGCACTGCGACGGGCTCGACTTTCGATTGGTCGCCGGCATCTTTTGGTGCAAAGGTGCGGCCGAAGAGAGGTGGAACGCCGAAAAAGTCGAAGGCGTTGGGGGAGAAGTCCTCTTGAATGACGGCTTCCGGGAGACCCGCTTCGGTCATTACCACGCTGCGCCGGTTGTTGAGAACGAGGCTTTCGGCGGTCTTGGAGCGAGACTGCATCTCGAGATATTCCGACAGGGTGTAGCCCATGTAGTGGTCGCCTTTGGCGTTGAGGACGTGGGCGCCGCCGATGCGGTCGGCTGCAGCGTAGGGGTAGGGGTCAACGAGGACGGCGTAGACGACGCTGAAGATAGCGGTGGTGGCGCCAATGCCGAGAGCCAGAGAGAGGATGGCGATCGTCGTGGAGATGCGGGTCTTCAGCAGGAGGCGGAGGGCGTAGCGAATGTCTTGGAGGATGGACATAAGAGCCCCTTGAGTTTGCTGGAGTATATGACGGAGTGACGTTGCGGAGGTTAGAAATGTTCCTTGGTGGGGGACGGTTTTTTTGCGTGGACGGGAGAGCTGGGGAAGGTCCCGTTGTCGGATCGGGGTGCCGGAGTCGGGCACAGCGGTGCTGTGCCGCTACAACGGACGGGGAATTGAGGGATCAGGGGAATTTGCCGCCGTAGCGGCCAGCTGGTTCGAAGAGGGAGAGGAGATTGGTCATGCCCAGGAGGCTGCGGAGGGCTGGGTTTGCGTTGGCTAGTTCGATTTTGCAGTTGCGGGTGCGGGCTGCGACGTAGAGGGTGGCGAGAACGCCCAGACCAGAACTGTCCATGAACGGGACTTCTCTCAGGTCGAGGATGATGAGCTTCTCGTCGGGAATCAGGGTGCGAACTTTGTTGCGAAGTTGAGGGGCGTGTTCGAAGGTTAGTTTGCCGTGGCATTCAACGATGATGGCATCGGCGCGGCGAGTGGTTTGGAGGTGGAAGGTCATTTCGGCGAAGGGATTATAGCGGAGAAGCGAAGCAAGAACGTAAAGACCTTTGTGCAGTCTTTGCGCTCGATTCGTGCTGGCAAGTGGTCGCAGGGATGATGAATGAAGTGAAAATCAAGAGAGAAGCAAGTCGGATGCTACGTGCTGAGGAGGTTTGGGTGGAGGCGGGTGTAGTTGCGTTCCGTGGCCCAGAGAGTCAGAGGGAGGGCGGCCAGGTCGTCGACTACGGGATTGGCGTGGCCGTCTTTGGTCAGGTCGATGGTGCGGATGTAGTAGCGGCAGGTGTCGCAGGCTTCCACGCGGATGTGGGGGAATTGTTCGGCGATGTAGACGGGGAGTTTGTTTTCGGCTTCTTCGCCGCAGGTGGGGCAGAGGATGCGGCGGAATTCCCACTCGTGGAGGCAGAAGGAGCAGAGGAGGTGGCGCTTGCCGCCGTCGCCTTCGATGCGCAGGACTCCGAGTGATGGGGCGGAATTGCAGATGGGGCATACGGAATGCGTGGTGATGGCTGGGGGTGCGGCGCGATTGGCGGCGAGGAATTCGGCGTAGGGTTCGAGAAAAACTCTAAGGATGAATGCTGTTAGGGCTTCGGCGGCGGGATCTTGCGGGTCGTGGTTGTGGTGAGAAGTGTGGGGACCGAGATGGTTGACGTTGCCGGCGGCGGTCCAATATTCGGTGAGGAACGCGATCCAGGCGGCGGGGCCCTGCAGCGAGAGTTGTCGCGCGGCTTCGGCTACCGGAGGCGGGCCGGCGGTTTGCAGGAGCGAGAGAAGCTCGGGAAAGTGTTGCAAGAGGAGGGCTAAATCGAGATGCGAACGGAAATGGGCGGCTGATGCCGGTGTGGGGTGCTGAGCGCCAGGTTGTGCGAGTAGGGCGTAGAGGCGTTTCTGGAAGTGCGCGAGTTGCTGGTAGAAGTTCATGACCTCGGCGGCGAAAGGATGGGATGCGCCGAGATGCTGCGCGCGCTGAATACGTGCGTCGTAATCGGGGCCGGCGATTTTTGCCAGCGTCATTTGCGCGGAGTGGTCGTCGATGATGCCACGATCTCTTTGTACCATCCGGGGTGGTAGCGGCGAACAAAATCTTCGGTGACGTCGCCGTGAATGACGGAGTCGATCGCGCCGCGCTCGGCGAAGACGCCCATGTAGACATGGATCAGGAACAGACCGATGGTGGCTAGCGCCGAGGACGCGTGGACCAACACGGCGGTGTAGCGGAGGGCGCGGAGGTTCCACGGGATGTATTCGGGGAACCACAGGATGAGGCCGCTAAGGAATAGCAGCGTGCCGAAAACAATGAAGCCCCAGAAGAGGAGTTTTTGTCCGGCGTTGTAGCGGCCGGCCGGAGGCATGTCTTCGTCTTCGTTACGAATGTAATGGCCAATGGCGCCGAACCATTCGCGGTCGACCGGAGTGACGCCCATCTGGGAGGCCCAGAGGAAAAACATCTGCAGGATGCCGACAAAAAAGATGAGCCCGATCCAGGGATGCAACATCCGGGAGACCGGCGCGCCTCCGAGAATTACAGCGAGCCAAAAAAGCCAGGGGGACCAGAACGCGAGACCGGTCACAAGCAAATAGATGTACGAGAGCGCGGCTAGCCAGTGAACCAAGCGCTCGTGAAACGTGTAGCGAAGGATATGGCCCGGGGGAACGTGTCGGGTAACGTGTCCCGGTGGGGGAGAGGACGTCACGGTTGCGCTCCTTCGTGCGGGACATTGAGATCTTCTTCGCGGGTCTTAGGGCCAAAGCGTAGATAGTGGACCACGAGGCCGATCAGGCCACCGATCATCGCGGCATTGCCAAGCCACTTCAGCGGGCCCTTCCAGAGTTTTACGGTCCACGGGATGCTTGGATCCTTTGGGAGGCCGCCGTAGAGTTCGGGCTGCGTGGCATCGTGGAGGATGTACATTACGCCGGTGCCGCCGACGCCTTGGGGATCGTAGACGCCTGCTTGGGGGAAGTTGTAGTGATCGCGGAGTTGCTTCGCGCGAGTTTCGGCAAGTTCCTTCATATCATCTTTGCTGCCGAAGTGCAGACAGCCTGTGGGGCAGGACTTGATGCAGGCGGGCTCGAGGCCTTCGCTGACGCGGTCGGCGCAGAGTGTGCACTTGTAGACGCGCTTGGTTTCCGGGTTGAACTTGGGAATGTTGAAAGGGCAGCCGGTGATGCAGTAGCCGCAGCCGATGCAGTTGGCTTGCTGGAAGTCGACGATGCCGTTAGCGTATTGGACGATGGCGCCGTCGGATGGGCACGCTTTCAAGCAGCCGGGATCGGCGCAGTGCATGCACTGATTTTTGCGCATCAGCCACATCAACGTGCCGTCTTCGCGCTCGTGCTCGTTGAAGAGGATCAGGTTCCAATAGTTCCAGCGCGTTTCCGGCATGGTCTGGTAGGTGTTGCCGAAGACGGTTTCGCCGAAGGGGAGATCGTTCCACTCCATGCAGGCGACTTCGCAGGCTTTGCAGCCGATGCAGGTGGTCGTGTCGATGAGCTTGCAGACGGTGAATTGGCGCTGCATGTCTTCGCCGGGGACGCTGCCGGCGTGACCGGAGACTTTCTGGATGCGTAGTGTGGCCTGGCTCATTCCATCTCCTACGCTTTTTCTACTTTCACTAGGAACCCCTTAAATTCCGGCGTGTAGGCGTTCGGGTCGATCACTGTGAGGGTCAAGGAGTTGGTGAGATCCTTGGAGGTCTTGCCTTCGTCTTCGGCGATGCCGCGATACCCCCAGTGTATGGGAATACCGATCTGATAGGTTTTCTTGCCGTCGATCATCATGGGCTTGATGCGCTTGGTGACCATGGCTTTGGCGACGTAATAGCCGCGGGCGCTGGAGACTTTCAGTTTCTCGCCGCCGCGGATGCCCATTTCGTCGGCCATTTCGGCGGCGACTTCGATGAACGGCTCGGGGACGAGTTGCACGTTCATCGGGTTGTTTTTAGTCCAATAGTGATAGTGCTCGGTTAGGCGATAGGTGGTGCAAATTACGGTGAAGCCGTCTTTGACGGTGCCGTATTTGTCGTCGGGCGTTCTGAAGCGCTTGACCACAGGATTGTGCGTTTGCTGCGGGTGCAGCGGATTCTCGATGGGGCTTTCCATGGGCTCGTAATGTTCGGGGAACGGGCCGTCGGCGAAGGCGGCCAGCGGGGCGAAGATGCGGCCGACGCCCTCGGCGTTCATGATGAACGGGCCCATGTGGTCTTTGGGTTTGGAGTCGGCTTTGAAGTCGGGGACATCGTTGCCCACCCATTTTTGCGTGGCTTCGCTCCACCAGATTTGGCGCCGGGACGAATCCCACGGCTTGCCATCGAGATCGCAAGAGGCGCGATTGTAGAGCACGCGACGATTGGCGGGCCAGGACCATGCCCAATTTTGGTGCACGCCCATGTTGGAAGGATCGGACGGATCGCGGCGGGCGGTGAGATTTCCGGCCTCGGTGTAGGAGCCGGAGTAAATCCAGTTACCGCAGGACGTAGTGCCGTCGTCTTTCAGCCAGGCGAAACCAGGGAGCTGCTGGCCCTGCTTGATCTGCTGCTTGGTGACGGGGTCTTCCAGGTCGGCCAAGGCTTTGCCGTTGATTTCTTTCAGGACTTCGGCCAACGATGGGTTCATTGGGTCTGTGTAGGACCACGTGAGCCTCAGGATTGGGTCGGGGACCTTGCCCGGATCCTTTTTATAAAGTTCGCGAACCTTCAGGAAGATCTGCGCGACGATCGCTTGATCGAGGCGGCAAGCGCCGGGCATCGGAAGCGCAGCATTTTTCCATTGGAGCCATCGAGCGGAGTTGGTGAAGCTTCCATCTTTTTCGGCGAAGCCGGCGCACGGGAGACGATAAACCGTCGTCTGGATGGTCTTCATTTCATCGGTGGTGATACCGGGAGAGCGCCAGAATTCGCTGGTCTCGTCCGGATAGATTTCACCGACAACGACCCATTCGGCTTTCTTGAGCGCGTCGATATTTTTGCGGGAATCGGGTCCGATGGCCACACCGTTCATCCCAAAGGCAAAAAAGCCTTTGATGATGCCGTTGTACATGTTGTCCCACATCTGGACCCAGGAGTAGTTGCGATCGACCTTCGGCAGATAGTCGTAAGCCCAGCCGTTTTGTTTGGTGGCGGCGTCGCCATAGAAAGTCTTCAGGAAGCTGACCACGAACTTGGGCGTGTTGCCATAATAGTTGAAGGAATCCCACTCCGCGGGCTTGGAGGGTGTCGGCGTGATGCGTTTCATCCAGGCATCGAAGGAGGTGTCGGCGGGCGTCGGAACCTTCAGGTAGCCGGGCAGGTTGTCGAAGATGCCTGCCATGTCGGTGGCGCCCTGAATGTTGGAATGGCCGCGCAGCGCGTTAACGCCGCCGCCGGCGCGTCCAACGTTTCCCATCAGCAGTTGGAGCATGGCTGCGGTGCGGATGATCTGTGTGCCGAAGCTGTGCTGCGTCCAGCCGACAGCGTAGATGATGGTGGCGACCTTCTTGGTGTCACCGTCTTTGCGGATCGAAGTGAACAGGTCGACAGCCTTGAGGAATTGATCTTTGGGGATGCCGGTGATGCGCTCAACCATCTCCGGTGTGTAGCGGGAGTAATGTTTTTTCAGGAGTTGGAAGACGCAGTTGGGATTCTGGAGGGTGGGATCGAAATCGACTTTTTCTGGCAACGGTGGCAACGGGGCGGGAGTGGAGCTCTGTCCCGTGGACATGCCGGGGTTTTGCAGCGGCTTGCCGTTCGCACCGGAGTAATTCCACGTGGACCGGTCGTAGGTTTGCTTTTGCGCGTCGAAGCCGGAGAAGACACCGTCGGTGTCCCCGGGCATCTTGAAGTCGGGCTTAACGACGAAGCCTGCGTTCGTGTAGTTGACCAGGTAATCTTTAGCGATGCGGTTATTTTCGATGGCGTAATGAATAGCCCCGCCGAGGAACGCGATATCGGAGCCGGCGCGAATCTGGCAGAAAAGATCCGCGACGGAGGCCGTGCGCGTGAAGCGCGGATCGACCACGATCATTTTTGCGTTGCGATTGCGTTTGGCTTCGACGGGCCACTTGAAGCCGCAGGGATGGTTCTCCGCCGGGTTCCCGCCCATGATCAGCATCATGTCGGTATTCTTGATATCAACCCAGCCGTTGGTCATTGCGCCGCGTCCGAACGTTGGTCCCAAACTTGAGACCGTGGGGCCGTGTCAAACTCTGGCCTGATTTTCCAGGTGCACGACCCCCAGGGCGCGCATGGACTTGACGACGAGATAGTTAAATTCGTTGGTGTCGGTGCAGCCGCCGGTGAAGGCGATGGACTCGCAGCGATTGACGGTGACGCCCTTGGCATCTTTTTCGATGATGGTGTCGTCGCGGGTTTTCTTGACGCGTGCGCCAATCTCATTAAGCGCATCGTCCCACGATATGTCTTCCCAGTCGGTGCCGCCCGGGCGGCGCACTTGGGGCTTCAGCAGGCGACGATCGTTCAGGATGTCTTGTTCAAGCGAGGAGCCTTTGGGGCAGAGAGTGCCGCGGTTGATGGGATGGTCGGGGTCGCCTTCGACATGCACGACCTGAGGAGTAACGTTCTTGGCGCGGTCGCCAATGGTGTAAATAATGATGCCGCAACTAACAGAGCAGTAAGGGCAGGTTGAGCGAGTTTCACTGGCTCTGGCAATCTTGAGGACACGGAGTTGTGCGTAGGCGGGTTGCAGGTCGAATCCAAAGACGGCGGCGGCTCCGCCAACGGTAGCGAACTTCAGGAAGTCTCGCCTGGAAGGATTCATATCCGTGTGGCCCCCGTCGCGAAGAGGAAAAGCGCGCCCCGCGAAACCTATTGATAGAACGCTTACGATATTCTGTCAAGTCAACCGGACAGGCCGAGCCATCCATAAGCGTTGATGAAAATCCGGGAAATTTGGTTACGTTTTTTTGTGGCGATTTTTTTGCGAGAGGAGAGCAACGTGACGGCAGGGAGCGACAAGACCAAGGATTCGAGAGACGAGCATCCGCTGATGGCGATCGGGCGCGAGGGAATGCCGGTCGGTAAGCTGATCGGGTTCAAACTGTTGGAGGTGGGTGACGGGCGTGCCGTCGTGACGCTGGAAGCCGGGCCGCAGCATACGAATCCGATGGGGACGCTGCATGGCGGGATTTTGTGCGACATCGCCGACGCGGCGATGGGCATCGCGTTCAACAGCACTCTGGCGGCGACGGAATCGTTCACTACCGTGGAGCTGAAAATTAATTTCTTCCGGCCAGTGTGGAAGGCGGAGCTTCGAGCAGAAGGCAAAGTCGTGCGACGGGGCAAGACCGTGGGCTACGTGGAGTGCGAGGTCACTGACGAGAACGGGCGCGCCGTCGCCAAAGCAAGCTCCACTTGTTTGGTGCTGCGGGGCAAGGAAGCAGAGGGAAGGTAACGGCGTGGGAGGAGTTTTGTCGCCATTCGGTCGGAACGTTGTCGGCGCTCGGCCGGAATGTAACGGACATGTAAACACTTTCGTTCCATTCATCCGTAGTGGAACGCGTCGCCGTCTACAACCGTCCGACAAAAGTGTTTTCCATCGGACCCCGGGCCCTTCGACCCATCGGCCTTACCCTGTTCGCTGCTGTGGTGTTTTGTACCCACATTGACGCACAAGCTCCTACGCCGTCTGGATTATCTCTACCGACCCAGGATCGCGTCCAAACTTCTGGCTGGTGGCCAACCAAGGGGACGGCAAATCTCACCGACTTCGTGGGCACGTCCGAGTGCGCGAAGTGTCATGAAAAGGAAGCGATCGCACAGCGCGGCACGCCGATGGCGCAAGCGGCCGCTCCGGCCGCCGCTTCTGAAATTCTCGAAGCGCACAGTCATCTGTCGGCGCAACGCGGCCCATATAACTACGAACTCTTAGACGACGGCACGGCCGTCAAATTCTCGGTGACGGACGGCACGAATTCGCTGTCCGCGACGGTCGCTTGGGCTTTCGGCTTAGGGCACAAGGGCCAAACCTATATCTATGAGCGCGATGGTGATTTTTATGAGAGCCGCTTGAGTTTCTACAAGACCTTGCAGCGGTTGGATCTCACCACCGGGCACATCGGCAGCGGGCCCGAAGATCTCAAGATCGCAATGGGGCGATGGCTCGATCCCGTAGAAGCGCGACGGTGTTTCGGTTGCCACACCACGGGTTCCACGACGGCGAGTCAATTTGATACTTCTCATGCCACGCCGGGGGTCACCTGCGAAGCCTGCCACGGGCCTGGAGCCAGCCACGTCGCGGCGATGAAGAAGGGAGAGATCGATGCCGGGCGCCGCGCCATCCTGAATCCCCGGCGGCTCAATCCGGTGGACTCGGTCGATTTTTGCGGCGCGTGTCATCGCACTTGGGCTGATGTGATTCTGGAAGGGATGACCGGAGTGATGAACGTCCGATTCCAGCCGTATCGTTTGGAAGACAGCAAGTGTTGGAGGCGGGGAGACGCCCGCCTTACTTGCATCGCGTGCCACAATCCGCACGAACCGCTAGTATTGGACACCGCTGCTTACGATCAAAAATGTCTCGCGTGTCACAAGACGATTGCGGAACAAAAGACTGTGGCAGCGGACAAAGCACAGGCGAGCCATCCGGGGGCTCGCTGTCCGATAGCCACAAGAAATTGCGCGAGCTGTCACATGCCTCAAGTTGAGGTTCCCTCTGTTCACGCTCCGTTTGTTGACCACCGAATCCGCATCTTCCGAGGCAACTAGCGCTGTCCTGAAGGGAGCGGAAGAACAACGACACCTGCGAGAGATTGCATGTAGTTACTCATAGCGGATGGCACTGGAGGGATCCATTCGGGAAGCGCGGCGTGCCGGAATGTAGCCGGCAACCAATCCAACGATCACCAGGAAAAGGGCAGCGCCAAGAACCGAGAGAGCATCATTGGGCTGAATTCCGAAAAGCAACGAACTCGCGCCGCGGGTCGCCGCAATAGACAAAAGCACGCCCAAAGCAAGGCCGGCGGCCAGCATTCGCACTGTCTGCCGGGTGATAATGCCAATGACGTCGGCTCCGCTGGCACCCAGGGCCATGCGGATTCCAATTTCGTTCCTGCGCATCGCCACGATGTAAGAAATGACTCCGTAAAGGCCGATGGTCGTGAGAAGTATCGCTAGGGCTCCGAAGGCGCCCGAAAGAAATGCCATGATGCGTTCCTGCACCATGCCCTTTTGGACGTTGTTGCGGAATATCCGAAATTCCGCTTCGATTTCGGGATTAAACTGAGCGACCTTCGTTTGCACTTCGGGAATCATCGCGGAAGAGGACGAGCTGTGGAGGAAGACGTAGGTCGCCGACTGTCCCAGCGGGAATTGCAAGGCTACTCCGAAAGCCTCCGGAGGTGTTTCCTCCCGAAGTCCTGCGTACTTGGTGTCCTTCACGAGACCGACAATCTCGCACTGCGCCGAAGGGTAACCCGGTTCACGAACCGTGCGGAGTGTCTTTCCGACGGGATCGGCGGCGCCCAGAAATGTAGAAACCAGGGTCTGATTGACAACCACCACGCAGGGCGAAGTCCGCGTGTCGCGATCGTTGAAATCGCGTCCGGCAAGGATGGGGACGCCCATGGTTTGAAAATATCCGGGACTTACCCAGGTGAACCTGGAGGAACCTTCCGCTTCGCCGGCGCGGATGGCCAGGGACCAGGTGCTTCCATCCAGCGGGTCATGCGTCGAAGTGGCTACGGATTCGACGCCAGGAATCAAACGCAATTGCTCGACCAGCTGTCGCACTGCCGCGTCGTATTTTTCCTGGGCCGAGAAGTGCAAGTGCCTCAGGTTGACGAAACCCACGAGAATGCCATCTTCTCGAAAGCCTGGGTCCAAGGTCATCAAATTGCGGAAGCTGCGTACAAACAGGAGCGCACTCACCAATAACACCATCGCCAGGGCCACCTGGGTCACGACTAGAGTGCGCTGGAAGGAAAAACGTTCGCGTCCCGAAGTGGTTCCGCGAGTTCCTGACTTCAACGCGACGTTGGGAGCCGAGCGCGAAGATCGCAGAGCGGGTACGAGATCAAACAGGATGCCGGTGGCCAGGGCGGCGGTAGCGGTGAAGGCCAGTACGCGCCAGTCCGCGCCCAAATTGAGTTGCAGCGTTGGGTCCTGGCTGCGGAGTTGCCACACGATGCTGCGGCTGAACACGTTGGCGATGGCCCAGCCCAAAATCGCACCACCGGCAGCCAGCACGCATCCTTCCGCGAGCAATTGGCGCATCAAGCGCCAACGTGAGGCCCCCAAGGCCGCGCGGACCGCCATGTCTTTTTCTCGCGAGGTCGCGCGGGCCAGCAACAGATTGGCTAAATTCGCGCAGGCAATCAACAGCACCAGTCCGGTAATGCCCAACAGCAGCCACAAGGACGCGTCATACTTCTCCCGGAGAGAACTGATGCCGTTTGAGGTTGGGTATGCGGCCAACTGGAACTTGCGATAGTCGTCCAGCACGGTCGCGTCGTATCCGTCAGGGGGCGTCGCCTCCAAAACGTCTGGACTGATCAATTCCAATTGTGCGGACGCTTGCTCGGAAGTCCAACCAGGCTTCAGACGTCCCATCACGAAGAATTGCAAATAGTCGTGCCTGGCGAAGTAAAAGTCCTCAGGATGGAAGGTCGGATGCGAGCAGAGCGGCAGGGCGATGTCGAAGCCTTTGCCAATCTCCAGACCGAAAAAGTCAGGAGGCGTGACGCCGATCACTTGAGTCAGATGTTCGTCGACCAGCAGCTTGCTGCCAATCACGGAATCCTGGCCTCCGAACGCGCTCTGCCAAAATGCGTAGCTGAGGACTGCTCCGGAGGTTCCGCAACCCGGTTGATCGTCTTCGGAGGAGAGAAGCCGCCCTTCGAAGGGCGCTACGCCGAGAGTTGTAAAAATATCTCCGCTGACCCAGAGGCCCGGGGCGCGTCTTTGTTGAGCACCCTGACCCAGGCGAAAATCATGATTGAACCAGGCGAAGACGCCGGACAACCCTTGCTGTTGTTTGCGAATTTGCTCAAAAAGCGCGAGGCTGAGTGTCGCGGGGCTCCTGCGGATGCCGACGGTGTAATTCCCGCCTTTGATCTGCACGCCGACCAGGGCCTGCGGATCGACGACCGGCAAACTGCGGAGACGCACCGCATCGATCAGTTGAAATATCGCGGCATTGACCCCGATACCGAGCGCAAGCGTCAATATTGCGGTTAACGCAAAGCCTGGACTCTTGCGCAAGGAGCGCAGGGCAAGACGAAGATCTTGAAGGGTGGACTCGGTCCACGAAACGCCACGTGCGTTGCCGAAATCCGTCCGGCTGAGGAGCGATCGAACCGTTTCAGCGGAATTGTTTTCCGTCTTTGCCATCTAGCACTCGGAGGTGCTCCTTGCCTCCCGCCGATACCAAGGTCGGACACTGCAGCCTGGTTCGCAAATACCAGGTTCGTCGGAAGGCTTGGCGCAGATGCAGGCGAGTCAAGAGAGCCTAGCTGCCGCTAGCGTAGTAATTAAGAGACTACTTATATAGCAAGAAGTTGTCACGATCAAGAGGTGCGTGAGAAAAGCGCGATGAGAAAGTACTAGGGAGCGCCGATAGCAACCTGTTTGAGCGGCGGGTCGGTGTCGCCTGTTGCGGCGGTGGCGCGGTAACGAACGAGCAGGAGTGTTAGATCGTCGGCCTGGCTGGCACCTCGCGAGAAATTTTCTACGGATTCCAGCACGATTCTCTGGAGTTCATCGAGCGGCGTCTGCATATGGCCCGTGAGCACTTCGCGAAGGCGTGGAACACCGAACAGTTGCTCCGCGGGGTCCATTGCCTCGGTGACGCCGTCGCTGAACAGGACAAGAGTGTCGCCGGGTTCGAGTTGGAGGCACACAACCGTATACTCCGCTTC
>Ga0210401_10004553_pt1 | contig 14477 bp, 17 predicted proteins | sample IncBWH32MmetaG_FD_150866 | JGI IMG/M metagenome (GOLD analysis project Ga0210401, IMG submission 150866) | Forest soil microbial communities from Barre Woods Harvard Forest LTER site, Petersham, Massachusetts, United States - Inc-BW-H-32-M | ecosystem: Environmental > Terrestrial > Soil >... | reverse complement strand
TTGCTGACGTTTGTGACGCGCAACCGCGTTCCAAATGGCAGGGTTGGATGAGCAGCAGTCAATTCATTGGGACTAAATTTTTCGCCGCTTGCGGTCTCCGAACCTTCCCCATAGAAGCTGGCTAGCCCATACGATCCAGCGCCCTGCCCGGCGACGCGCGTGTGCCTGGTGGGTCGCCCGTGCACGCGGGCGAACGCCATGGACTTTTGTCGATTGGCTCCTTGTAAGGCCGTTTGGTTCGTTACAAGAGAGGACTGAGCGCACGCCGCCAAGCCTGAGGCTAAAATGACGGCAGCAAACAATCGCACCGCCACCCGCAAATTGATTGATAAGTGCGAAGCGCTCGGCTGGCTGGTAGAGCACACATTGGCTCGACTGATGGAACGCATGTTTCATCCCCCCGACGGCGACAATCAGAGGGGCCAATGGGGGCTGAAGCGTGGCTGAGCAAACATCCGCCGGTTCACTAAGACGATTTGCGTTGAGTGTTGCTATTTTATCACAAGCGAACGATGCCATCGCTTTTGGGTTCGTCTTTGGGACGCCTTTCGCTTTTGGATTAGTCGAATTGCAGGTTGTAACGGACTCAAACCGCTTCATCGCCTAAACGGATCGAGTGAACCTTTACTGAGTGGCCGAATCGGGAGCGAGACTTAGGTGAGGATAGGCGTCGACTTAGGCGGAACTAAAATCGAGATAATTGCGCTAGATGATAACGGCGCAACTGTGCTTAAGCGGCGCGTACAAACGCCAATGGGGGACTATGCCGGCACCGTGCGAACCATTGCCGATCTCGCAAGTAGCGCGCAGTCGCAGATTGGCGCTTCAGCCACCGTTGGGATAGCTACCCCTGGCACCCTATCGCCGCAAAGCGGTTTGCTCCGCAATTCAAATAGCGTTGTGCTCAATGGCAAGCCGTTAGACCGGGATATCGCTAACGCTTTAGGGCAGCCGGTTCGGCTCGAAAACGATGCGAACTGCCTTGCCATCTCTGAGGCAGTCGATGGCGCGGGCGCCGGTTGTGGTGTGGTGTTTGGCGCGATTTTGGGAACGGGCGTCGGTGGTGGAATAGTTATTCAAAAGCAGATCATAACGGGACTCAACCGCATTGGCGGAGAGTGGGGACATAACCCGCTGCCATGGGCCACGGAAAGCGAGCGCCTGGGACACCGGTGTTACTGCGGAAAACACGGTTGCATAGAAACTTTCCTTTCGGGAGCCGGCCTGACGCGAGAGTATTTTTCGCTATCCCAAAAAGAGCTTCCGGCGGAACAGATTGCGGCCGCAGAGGAGGCCGGCGAGCCTTATGCGGTTCGAACGCTCACTACCTATAAGCATCGGCTCGCGCGAAGTTTGGCGGCACTCGTAAACATATTGGATCCCGATGTGATTGTTTTGGGTGGGGGCATCTCGAACATAAACTATTTATACGACGGGCTTCCCGAATTGATCGGGCAGCACGCATTCTCTGATGGGATTAGAACAAGGGTCGTTCGGGCTGCACACGGCGACTCCAGCGGCGTCAGAGGAGCGGCATGGCTTTGGCCAATCAAGAAAACCTAGAAGGTGCGGATCCCCACGAGGAGATCGTCCGCCTCGAGGAGCACACCGAAGAACTTGCCGCCAAGATTGGGAGCTGCCGCAAATTCATCCTAGCCGCCCGGATTGCCGTAGCTGGCGGGGCAGTTGTTCTGGCCGCAATGCTCGTCGGTGTAACCCGGTCCGATCTCGGGTTCTTGGCAGCGGCGGTCGCCTTGCTGGTCGGAGGTATTGTTGTATGGGGTTCAAATAGTAGCACCGCAAAAGAGGCGACGAAGGAGCTAGCCGCAGCGGAAACCAAGCGCGGAGTTCTGATCGAACAGATCAATCCACGTGTCGTCTCATAACGGAATACGTGCACAGATCTGCGCGAGTGAGCGATGATGGGCGAGTACGAAGCAATCGCGCCCGCCATGGCATGGAAATGATGGACTATATGTTCGTGGCAGGTGTGGCGAACTTTAACGCCCGCAAATCGCGGTCAAAACGCTGACAGCTTGTGGACGCCATAGCGAATGAGGCACTCATGGACAAGCGTCGTTTCAACGACAGTGACTATTCTGTCGTCGTGAAGAATAGGGGATCCCCACCGAATTCGTGGAAGTGGGAGATTTATCGAGCTGGGAGATCGAACCCGATAGGGCAATCGCCGATCTTTTTTCATACTGTGGCGGCGGCCAACAAAGCAGGGAAGGCAGCCCTGAAGCAGTTGTTGAACAACCTCAACACTTAGCGATTGCTCTTAACAGGATCAGCGTTGAACCTTCAGGTTTTCTGCCGATGTTTTTCCCTTATTCGCTACTTCCTCGTACTCGATAACCTGCCCTTCATTGAGGTTGCTCAGGCCGGCTCTCTCGACAGCCGAAATATGGACAAACACATCTTTTCCGCCGCCCTGCGGCTGAATAAATCCGTACCCTTTTTGGGAATTGAACCACTTCACCGTGCCGCGCGCCATTTCTTATCTCCCACTGTAGACGCTTACGGTATCCTCGCGAACTCGCCCTGACAATGCCGGAGGCGCCATATTCGCTTTGGAGCACTTGAAATTGACCGCCTTGCGCGCTTCGACAGCACGATAAATCTACGTCACGCCGGCAGGCTGGCAGCTTTCTACGGATTCAGTGAACGATGAACCACCGCCCCGCCAGCTCTCGTTGACGAGGCGGAGAGTGCTGTACGGCCTTAAACCGCCATTTTCAAATCCTTGGCCGCCCGGAAAGTGACTTTTTTGCTTGCCTTGATCTGGATTGCTTCGCCGGTTGCAGGATTGCGCCCCATACGTGCAGCTCGCTTCCTGACCTGCAGGATGCCGAGACCCGCAATACGGATACGTTCGCCCTTCTTGAGATGCTTCGTAATCAAGCCAACGAGATCGCCGAGCAGGGCTTCACCTGCCTTTTTCGTCAATTGATGCTCCTCGGCCAAGACCGCGGCAAGATGCTTGAGTGTAACTGGACGCTTGGTTTTCGATGCAGTGGTCGGTGTCTTTGCTTTGGCTGACGGAGCCATGATGATTTTCCTCCGAAGAGCGCGGAACGCGCTACGGAATTAAGGACGTGATTCGGCAACGAATGAAAAGTGGTTTGACAGCAGCGCCAGTGTCCGAGAAGCTCTTCAAGTCCGCCATCGAGGCAACTCTCGGATTACGCATCTCGGTACCTATCCAGGTGCGCCATTCGCATGATAACAACAGATTGCGGAACATCTCGACGTGTACGTTCTATGCAGGCCCACGCCATCTCGCAGGTGACTGCGAGCAGTCAGTTCAAAGAAAGATGTCGCCGCCGTTCGGACTGATGCATTGGCCCTGATAGAAGCGCGCCTCGTCGGATGCAAGGAACACGTACGACGGCACAATGTCGTCGACTTCGCCGATGCGGCCCTTGGGAATCGATGCGCGAATTTGTGTCATCAAGTCATCGGCAATATCGGCGATGAGCGCAGTGCGGGTCGCGCCGGGCGCAACGCAATTGGCGTTCACGTTGCGCGTGCCGATCTCGAGTGCAAGACAGCGCGTGAAAGCGACGATCGCCGCCTTGGCGGCGACATAGTGGGACAATCCGGGCGAGGCCTTGTAGGCGAGCTGCGATGCGGTGTTGACGATCTTGCCGCTGTTCTGGCGATACATGATGGGTAGCACCAGGCGGGTCACCAGAAAGACGCTGCGTAGATGGACCGCCATCATCCGGTCCCACTCATCGATGGACATGTCCTCAACGTTGTTGGTGCCGGCGATCCCCGCATTGTTGACAAGAATGTCAATGCCGCCGAGCGCGGCGACGCTGCCCTCGACCAGCTTTGCCACCTGACCGGGTTCGCTGACGTCGGCTTGGATAGCATTGCTCTTGCGTCCCGCCGCTCGCACCTGTTCGGCGATCTTCTCGGCCGCTTCCTGCTGCTTCGGCGTTGGGTAGTTGATGACTACGTCGGCGCCCTCGCGCGCGAAAGCAAGCGCGATGCCCGCGCCAATTCCCGAACTGCTGCCCGTCACAAGCGCTCGCTTGTTCTGGAGCTTCCCCATATCAGCCTCCGTGTGCCTGCATCATGATCAAAAAGTATCTGTCATCCGCCGCCGCGTCATACGTTTAGCGCGCCGCGTTCGCTCAACCTGCTCCCAGGCTGAGAACCTTCTTCGATTCCGCCTGGAAATGGGCGAAATGATCGACCGTCTGGTCGACGGCCGCGACCTTGTCGTGATGATAGCAACGGACGAAATGCCGCGGCGCCACTGAAATCGCATCGGGCCGTGTGCTCCGGCAGTGCGCGTCCGCGAGCGGACATCGACCCGCCAGTGAGCAACCGGCCGGGAGACCGATCGGGCTTGGTATCTCGCCCTCAAGCGTGATCGCGCTCGATCGCTTGAGCGCCGGATCAGGCAGCAGGACGGAAGCGAGCAAACCGGCGGAGTAGGGATGCAGCGGCCTCGCGAATAATTGCTCGGAATCGGCTTCTTCCACAATCTTACCGAGATACAGCACCGCCACCCGATGGCTGAGAAAGCGGACGGTGCTGAGGTCGTGGGAAATGAAAAGGTAGGCTGTGCCCAATTCGTGCTGCAGCCGTCGCAAAAGGTCGACGATTTCGGCGCGCGCGGTGGGATCCAGCGCCGAGGTCGGCTCATCCAGTACGATCAGTTGCGGCTTGGTGACGATGGCGCGTCCAATTCCGACACGCTGCTGCTGCCCGGCGCTCAACTCGGCTGGGAATTGGTCGAGCGCGCGCTCCCCGAGACCAAGCCTCGCGGCCACATCGCGCACGCGCGCCTCGCGGTCCGCTCGCGGTAGTCCCAGATAACGCAAGGGTTCGGCCATGGTCTCGCCGACACGGATACGCGGATTGAGCGACTCCGCCGGCTCCTGGAACACCAGTTGGATGCGGCCGCGGATGTCTCGTGAGCGGATGTCGCGGCCGCGTCCCATTTGCTTGCCGTCAAACCGGATTTCACCGGCGGTCGCTTCAATGAGACCCACGACGGCGCGGCCGATGGTCGTCTTACCTGAGCCGGATTCGCCGACAAGCGCCAAGGTCTCACCAGACTCGATGACGAAGTCGACACCGTTGACCGCCTGCACGACTTTCCGCGAACCGACGATCGGAAACTGCTTCTCCAGGTTTTGCACTTCAAGCAGCGCGCTCATGCGGCAGCCGTCTCAACCGGAAAATGGCAGCGAACGTAGCGCCCGCCGGCAAGCTGACGGTAGGCTGGCTCCTCGTCGCAGCAGCGCTTCTGCCGGCGCACGCATCGCGGTGCGAAGGCGCAGCCGGCCGTGGGAGCCGTTTCCGTTGCACCGGGAACACGAGTCCAACGCGCGCGCAGTTCCGGACTGTGCGAGAAGGCGGCCAGCAGCATGATGCTGTAGGGATGAGCCGGGCGTCCGAAGAACGCGATCGTTTCAGCGAGCTCCACGATTTGACCGGCATAGATGATCGCAATGCGCGAGCAAAAATGCGCGGTAATCGCGATGTCGCGCGTGATGAACAAGGCTGCCGCCCCTTTTTCGCCCACGAGCCGTCGCAAGAGTTCCAGCACCTGCGCCTGAACGGTGACGTCAAGACCGCTTGTGGCATCGTCGGAAATCACCAGCTTGGGTGAGCAAATCAGTGCCATGGCGATGGCCACTCGTTGCGCCATGCCGCCACTGAGTTCATGCGCGTATGCGCCAAAACGGTGCTCCGGGTCGGGAATGCGCACCGCACGCAGGATCTCGAGCGCCAGTCGATCGCTCTCAGCGCGGCGGACCCCCAGATGATAGTACGCGATGTTCGCAATCTGCCGGCCCACCGGAATGACCGGATTAAGCTCGGCGCGCGGATTGGCGATCACCATGGCAAGCTCGCGACCCAGCACGGCGCGGCGCGCCCGGTCATCGAGCTGAGTCAAGTCGCGCCCGTCGAACAACACTTGCCCACGTTCGATCAAGCCGGGTGACGGCACGAGCCCCATGATGGCGCGCGCCAGCGTGGTTTTTCCTGCGCCCGACTCGCCAACAAGACCGATGAACTCGCCCGCATCGATGCGCAGGTCGATACCTTTGAGAGCGCGAACCGGCTCCCTCCGGTAGGCCGGGAAAGTTACCCAGAGATCGGAAACCGCGAGGATCGGCTTGGTCGCGTCGGGCATTGCCTGTCACCCTCGCGTCCGCGGGTCGAGGGCGAAGTAGATCAAGTCGACGACCAGATAAATGATCAGGGACAAGACTGCGGAAAAGACGACAAAGCCCAGCACCGGATTGACGTCGGCGTTAAGCACGCCCTGCACGGCGTACTGGCCCGCACCGCCCCATGAGAACACGATCTCGACCAGCACGGCGCCGCCGATGAGGAAGCCGTACAGCACGCTGACGATGGTCACTATTGCCGGCAGCGCGGCGCGCACGGCTTGTCGCAACACCACGCGCCGCGGCAAGCCGCACATTTCGGCGTAGTGTACGAACTCGGACGATAGGGCACGGCTCACCATCGTTTGCGTCATTTTCAGAATCGGTCCCGCATTGATGATCCCCAGCGTCAGAACCGGCAAAACCAAATGCCCGAACGATGAGGAAAGCGCCTCGAAATCGCCGGCGAGAAGACTGTCGATGACGAGGCTGCCGGTGACTGTCTTTGGCGGCACGACCGCCATGTCAATGCGGCCGAGCGGAGCCGCGATCCAGCCTAGTTGCGTGTAGAAGATGTAGATGAGCACCAGCGCCAGCCAGAAGTCCGGCATGGCTCCAGCAAGCAAACCATAATAATCTGAAAATTTGCGGACAGGCCCGGAGCGAAGACGCGCCGCCGCTACGCCGAGGGGAAAGCCGATGACGAGGGCGAGTAGCAGGCCGAAGGTCACCAGTTCCAAGGTCGCCGGGAAGCGTTGAAACAAATCCTCGGTCACGGGCCTCGTCGTCTGCCAGGACGTGCCGAAGTCGCCGTGGATGACATCGCGGATGTAGTAGAAGAATTGCTGCCACAACGGCTTGCTCAAGCCCATCTTTTCGCGCAAGGCCGCCAAGCTCTGCGCGCTTGCCATCGGACCAAGCATCATGACCGCGGGATCGCCCGGTATCAGCTTCAGCATGAAGAAGCTCACCAGGATGATCCCGAACAGTTGCGGGATCACATAGGGAATGCGGCGAGCGATGTAGCGCAGCAGCATGGTCAACTCAGGGAACCGGAGAGTACTCTGCGACGTACCGGATCGGCCAGCACCTCGACGCTGGCGCCGACGAGCGCGAAGCCGAGTACGGTGATGCACAGCGCGATACCGGGAAAGACAGAGGGCCACCATTGTCCGGTGACGATGTTTTGAAATCCCATGGCGATCATGCTGCCCCATTCCGGAGTCGGTGCCACCACGCCCGCGCCGACGAAGCTTAGTCCAGCGGTCAACAGCACCGACCAGCCGATGTTGACCGAGAGTTGTGCCAGCAGTGGCGCAACGGCATTGGGGATCACATGACGCCGCAGGATCGCAGCGTCCGACGCACCGGCCACGTAGGCCGCCTCGACATAGCGCAGCTTGCTGACGGACAGCACTTGGATCCGCATCAGTCTCAGGTAGATGGGTGTGTTCACGAACGCGATGGCGAGAATAATGCTCTTGACGCTTTGCCCGAACACCGCAACGAGCGCGATCGCGAATACGAATACAGGAAATGCCTGCAAAACGTCGGCTGAGCGCATCACCAGCGTGCTGATCGCGCGGCGCCACGCCCGCTGACCCTCATAATAGCCGACGACAGCGCCGATGACGCCACCGATCGTGGCCGACAGCAAAGTGCCGATAATGGCGATCGCGAGATCGACACGCGGCGCGAACACCACGCGGCTGAATATATCCATGCCGGCTCCGTCGGTGCCGAGCGGGTGGCTTCCGCCCGGCGGCAACAGATAGACGGTGGGATCGGCCGTCATCGGTCCGTAAGGCGCAAGCCACGGCGCAAACAGCGCAACGACGATCACGATCGCCACTATCGCGTAGCCGACCGCAAAACTCGGACGCGCGCGCAGGAAAGCGATAAAAAAATGCAGCCGCCGAAGCCTTGTGTCTTCACTTTTGGCGACTGCGCTGGCGGCTGCCAGGACCGGCCTGGATGTTACTAAATTGCTCATGCCTCCCGGCTGAAATCCTGGAAGCGGATGTTGTTCGAGGTGTAGTAGGTGAAGCCTTTGAGGTTTGCGCGCCGCGCGAAATGGTAGCCGGGAAAGGCAATGAACACCCAAGGCGCTTCCGACATGATGATCTCCTGCGCCCTAGTCATCATCGCCAATCGCTTAGTTTGATCGCTCGTTCGGGCTGTATCCCGGATCAGCGCGTCAACCTCGTCGTTCTTGTAGTTGCTGTAATTGACGAACGACTTTGAGTTGAAATAGAGCGTCATCGAGTAGCCGACGTCGGGGCACCACGGGCTGTCGACATAGAATATGATCGGTTGCTTGCGCTCCGACACAGTGTTGTAGAACGTGGCCGGCGGTATCTTTTTCAGTTCGAGCTCGACGCCGATGTCGCGCAGTGCGGTCTGGTACAGAATCGCAATCGGCTCCTGCACCGGATCGCCGGCATTGTAGGCGAGGCTTGTCTTGAACCCGGACGACAAGCCGGCTTCCTTAAGCAGAGCCTTGGCCTGATCGGGATCGTGTTTGTAGGTCCAGAACTTGTCCGTAAAACCGGGATAGATGTTGGGCATGCATCCGTTGAGCGGCGATGCAATCCCCTGGAATACGGTCTTGAGCACTTGCTCCTGCGGAAAGGCGAAGTTCATCGCCTGGCGGACCTTCGCATTGTTGAACGGCTCGATCTGGGCGTTGAGCTCCAGCCAGATCATGAACGAGGCGTCGACGCTGTCGACCGCCACCCCTTTCTCACCGCGCAGTTTGATAATCTCCAGCGGCTGCAGGTATTGAGCGATGTCCACCGCCCCGCCTTGCAGCAACGAGGCGCGGGTCGCCGAAGTCGGCACCTCGCGGAAGATGACCGTGTCTATCGCCGGCTTGCCGCGGTAGTAATCGTCCCTCGCCTTGAAGACCGCTTGCTGTCCGCGCTGGAGCTGTTCGAGCCGGTAGGGGCCAAAGCCCGCGGAATTATTTTCGAGGAATTTACGCGCCCACGGATCGTCGGCATTCGATTCCTGCTTGCACTTGGTCGAGTCGTAAATCGGGTTGTAAAGATTGGGCTGGAGCTTGGCCAACAACGGATTTGGATTGTCGAGATTGATCGAAACCGTGTATTTGCCCTCGACTTTGACCCCGTCTTTGTTTTCCAGACCGAGAGTGGAGAGGAAGAACGCGCCGAGCGCGCCGAGAGCGAACTTGCGTTCCCAGGTCCACTTCACGTCTTCCGCAGTGAGTTCGTTGCCCCAGTTGCTCTTGACGCCCTGACGCAGTTGAAAGCGGATGAACTTTCCGCCTGGGTCGAGCTCAAATGACTCTGCCAGCTTGCCCTGAATGGCGAGGCCGGCGGGCAGGTCCGGATGATCACCAGTATCCTCGCGGAAGGCGCCAGGCTGCTTCGGGTCGGGAATTTTTTTGAATTCGAGAAGATTGTCGTAGAGCGCCGCGATCGACTCGAATGTGCCCAGGCTAACGTCGAAGTTGCAGTCGAGACTTTGGGGCGTAGCCGGTGCGGCTATCACGAGTGTGTTCGCGGCAGCAGCGGCGGCGTTACCGATCAACCCGCCTGGCAACCCGGCGGCGGCGGCTAAACCCGCGCCGCCCTTGAGCACATCACGGCGATGCAGTGGAAAGCGAGGTTGACGCTGACTCGTCGACATGAGTTTCCCTCCACGAGTGTGGCTGCTGCGATGATCTAACGGTCGATCTTTAGTCCCCCGCCGTTGCAGGCTCGGCAGATTGGGTCCCCGGCTTCTACTACGGTAGCATATCAGCGACCGACCGCAACGGATGGTGCGCGCCTTTGCGCGCCACTCATCTGCGTCTGCTACTACCAGCGATTGCGGACCTAGTAGGCCGTGGTGCCGTCAAACATCGATCGTCAATAGTCTTTGAATACAAGCCTGTAACGCACGAAAGGTCAGCCGCCGCAAACTCGTCGTGCAAGCGGCGAGCTGGATTTGTCGTCTTGGGTATACCAATAAAGTCGGGACCAGCCCCGTACTTTGGCGAAGTCTGTTAGATCTCAGACTGCCAGGGCTTTCGTGTGAAGAGAATTTCTCACTCCGCCGTCCAGCCGCCGTCGACGACCAGCGAACTGCCGGTCATCAGCGCAGCGGCGTCGCTCGCCAGGAACACGATGGCACCGGTAAGGTCCTCGAGCTGGCCGAGGCGGCCGAGCTTGATGCGGTTGAGTGTGTCCGTGCGAAACGCCTCGTTTCGGAAGAACGGCCGCGTCATCGGCGTCTCGATGAAGGTCGGCGCTAGTGTATTGACGCGGATCTTGTGAGGCGCCAGCTCGATCGCCATTGCTTTGGTGAAGCCTTCCATCGCGTGCTTGGTAGCGCAATAGACGGTGCGGGTTGCCCCTCCGACATGGCCCATCTGCGACGACATGTTGATGATGGAGCCGGACTTCTTGGCATCGATAAGCCGCCGCGCCACCGCCTGCGCCAGGAAATAGGCCGCGCGCACGTTCAGGCCGAATACGAAATCGAAATCCTCGACCTTCACATCGACAAACGGCGCTGGCCGATTGGTGCCGGCATTGTTGACAAGGATGTCGAATGGCTCCTGCGTGGCGATAGTTGTCTTCACGGCTTCCACGTTCCGCACGTCAAGCGTTAGCGGATCCGCCTGTTGCCCCCGCGCACGGATTGCGTTCGCTGCTTCCGCGATCTCGGTCGCTGTGCGGGCGGCCAACGCCACATGCGCGCCAGCGTCGGCCAGCGCCGATGCCGCCGCCAAGCCGATGCCGCGCCCGGCGCCGGTTACGAGCGCACGCCGGCCATCGAGACGGAAAGAGGGGGTCTTGGCCAGGTCCACGGTCACCTACTCGGCCGCCTGGGCGTAGGGCACGTTGCGGCCGCCGTAGCGGCGCACGCGGATATTGGCCTGCTCGGCATGCGCCCGGAATCCCTCAAGGATGCACAGCCGCGAGCAGACTTCGCCGATCAGAGCGCTGGCCTCGTCGGTCAAGACCTTTTGATAGGTGCAGGTCTTCATGAATTTTCCGACCCACAGCCCGCCGGTGTAGCGTGCCGCCTTCTTGGTCGGCAGCGTGTGGTTGGTGCCGATCACCTTATCGCCATAGGCGACATTGGTGCGCGGCCCCAAGAATAGCGAGCCGTAGTTCTTCATATTGTTGAGGAAGTAATCGGGATCCCTCGTCATAACCTGCACGTGCTCCGACGCCACACAGTCGGCCTCGCGCACCATCTCGTCATAATCGTCGCAGACGATAACCTCCCCATAGTCCTTCCAGGCTTGGCCGGCGGCGTCGGCGGTGGGGAGTATTTTCAGCAACCGTTCGACTTCGGCCATGGTGTCGCGCGCCAGCTTTTCAGAATTGGTGATCATCACGGCGGGGGAGGTGGGGCCGTGTTCGGCCTGGCCGAGCAGGTCGGTAGCGCAAATCTCGCCGTCCACGCTGTCGTCGGCGATAATCAAGGTCTCTGTCGGGCCGGCCAGCAGGTCGATGCCGACGCGGCCGAACAGTTGGCGCTTGGCCTCCGCCACATAGGCGTTGCCGGGGCCGACTATCATGTCCACCGGCTTGATGCTCTCGGTGCCGAGCGCCATGGCCGCCACCGCCTGCACGCCGCCGAGCACGAAGATTTCATCGGCGCCGCCGAAATGCATGGCGGCAACGATGGCTGGATGCGGACCGCCCTTGAACGGCGGTGCGCAGGCGATGATCCGCTTTACGCCGGCGACTTTGGCGGTGACGATGGACATATGCGCGGAGGCGACCATCGGGTAGCGCCCTCCCGGCACGTAGCAGCCGATCGAGTTCACCGGGATGTGGCGGTGGCCGAGCACGATGCCGGGCAGCGTCTCAACCTCGAGGTCGTGCATGGTCTCCTTCTGCTTCTGCGCGAAGTTACGCACCTGCGCCTGTGCAAATTTGATATCATCAAGATCGCGCTGCGGCACCAGAGCGATCGCGCGTTCGATCTCCTGCGCGCTCAACTTGAAATCGGCGGGCGCCCATTTGTCGAATTTCTTCGACAGGTCCTTCACCGCCTGATCCTTGCGCGTGTCGATGTCGGCGAGAATGCTCTCGACCGTCTCGCGCACCTTAGCGTCGGCTGCCTTGATCGCACCAGCGTCGATCCCGCGCTTGAGCCAACGAGCCATGGTATTTCTCCTTTCTTTTCCTTTTTTCCGCTTCGGAGGGAGAGGGTGTTCTCACCAATTCGCCTGCGGCGTATGGGCTTCGTCACCGTCTCGGCCGCTTGGCCTTTCGCTTGGTCACTCGCGACAAGGGCAGCCTCGATGGCTTCGTAGCTGACGACATTGCGAGCAAGCAGCAAGCTGCACTCGGTATAGTCAATAAAATAGGCACGATGATTTTCCTCCGAAGAGCGCGGAACGCAAGTGGTTTGACAATAGCACCAGTGCCCGAGACACACAGCAATGGCTGCTACGAACTAAGGGCAATCTGGATCGTCTAAGGATGAGCGACCTTTCCGCTAGCAAAAATTCAAGCCTGTTTTGATGCGTCAGCTTTGCTTTTCATCCGGGACGGGATCGCTCCCGGGCGCCGGTGGTTCGGATTCGGCGTGCGCGGCTTTGCGCAGCGCGGCCTTCTCATCTTTCCTCCGCTGTTTCTCTTCGATCTTGGCGCGCGCGGCCCTCGCTCGCTCAGCTCGATCTCTTCCATAATTTGGCTTGAATGCCATGGGTATCCTCGCAGGTTGATTCCAAAAGCTCGCGGCATCATATAAGCATTTCGCGATGCCATCGCAGCGCTAGGCGCGGACCTTTTGGGCACGGATAGCAAGATCGCATGGTGACCCGCCAAGCACGAATCGATGCCTTTCACGAAGGCGTTCCACCGACGGATCAGTCTCTCGAGCTCCTTTGCGAGGGTCACGTCGGCACTTACGTCATTCCTTTCCCGTGTCGATGGAGGAGCGGTGCTTGGCAAAGCGCGGAAACAGGCAAGTCCATCGAAGCAACAGTGGTCGGTTGGCGCGTGCGTTGGGGGATGATAGGCACGTGCACGGGCAGATCCTCAATATTTGATGCAAGGTCAGGATAGATGAGCGGCTTTAAGGAACCGGATTTTCTCAAGCGGCAAGAGGCTGCCGCCATTGCCAAGAAGGCGGCACTGGAAAAGTTTCGCGCGAAGGCCGCGGATCCGGCACTCGCGGATCGGCTGACGGAGCGAACGGTGCGTGCGGTCGACCGCAAGGCAATCAAGGCTGCCCGCGAGGCTGAAAAGGCCTTAACAAAAGCCCGTGAGACCGAACGAGCGCAGCAGGCGGAACTTGAGGCCGCGCTGCAAGCCGAGCGCGCTAAGGCTGAGGGCGCACAGCGGGAACGCGAGCTCGAGGCCAAACAGAAAGTGGCGAGGGACGCCCGCTATGCTGCCCGCAAATCGCGCTCTAAACGCCTCTAACGATTCGCCGCCGGAATCAACGAGCTAGCGTTTGAACTCTCTCCGCACCGCCAGACGCCTAAATTGGCGATGCGGCCGCTGCCCCAAGAATGCGAAACAGCGATGCCTGAAGTCTCCTCCGCGGGGCACGACGTTTCCTAGGATCGCCCGACTGCTTCGATTGATCGTCAGCGGTGGAACTGGCGTTCGATCAGCATGAAATCGCCGGCACTCTTCTTCAGCATGTTCGGTCGCTGGTCAAAGCGAGCGCGTGATAGAGGCTCTACGTTCTGAGCGCTCGTTATCCGCCGACAACAAGCATAGATGTCGTCCGGCGTTTCGGCTGATGTCCTCGACTGCCCGCAGCACCACTCGTAATCGTCTTTGTAGATGAGGCTCGATATCGAAAAACGACGCGATAAGAGCAGCCGGCCCCGACAGCGACCGAATCGCGATGTGGTCGTGCACCAAAATCCCCAGCGATGCCCGCCGGAGGTTTGGTCGGCTTGCTTGTCGGCCGCGTAGGGCGGCGGCTACTTGAGTTCAGCGCCGCACTTCTTTTCCACAACGCGAATTGTTGGAGCGTCTTTAAAGGTGTTTCCGGTGATTACGCTGTGGCTGTTGGCGACGACGATTGTGCCTGTTTGAGTGAGGCTCCCATCGGGGTTCTTCTTCCAAGCCTCACAAGGAACTTTGTCGAGATCGTCGGGCCAAACCTGAATGTTATAGGTTTCAGCTCTCACGATCCCGCCTAACGCCAGGGTCATCACAGCAGCGAAGAATGATCGCACCATAAAATGCTCCTCCGCGGGCTGGGAACGCGCCTAGAGTGGAGTGTAGCAGTTTCCTTGCCTTTCCACCCGTCCGAATGGCGAAACCGGCGTAGTGCATTTTTGCGCAGCATGTGTTTGGCCGATTTGAGCCGTCTGATTTTAGCTCTGCGGTTCGCGCTTAAAGTCGA
>Ga0210401_10004548_pt1 | contig 14484 bp, 7 predicted proteins | sample IncBWH32MmetaG_FD_150866 | JGI IMG/M metagenome (GOLD analysis project Ga0210401, IMG submission 150866) | Forest soil microbial communities from Barre Woods Harvard Forest LTER site, Petersham, Massachusetts, United States - Inc-BW-H-32-M | ecosystem: Environmental > Terrestrial > Soil >... | reverse complement strand
CGGTAATTTCGTGGCCGAGAATCAGCGGTCTCTTCACGATTCCCGCCAGCTGTGGCCAATCTCCATCCGCCACGTGCAAGTCGGAATGGCAGGCGCCACAGGCTTCCACCTGGATCAAAACTTCATCTGCTTCGGGATGAGGACGCTCCACTTCCTCGATCGAGAGCGGCTTCTTGAAATCGTGCAGGATAGCGGCTTTCATTTACCTTTAGCCTTGCAAGAACGGGGAGAGCAGACTGGTGCAGGAACCAATCACGGCTTAACACCGCGCAGGAAAAACTCAACGGCGCTATCCACGCGCTCGGTCAGTTTATGCGGTCCTGTCAGGTCGACGGTCCACTGGCGGACCACGGTGTGGTAGAGTGCCTCCATAAATTCGGCAAGATGCACGACCGGGAACGCGCTCGTGATTTCACTACGTTCCTGACCCTGTGCCAGAATTTCCCGCAGCCGGCTGATCGCAACTCCCTCGAGTCCGCGCACCTCCGGAGAACGCACCGGATCCATCGCACCCGACAGGACGACCGCTTTCCATAGAGGTCGGTCGGTTTCCGCTTCGAGCGCCATGGCATGATACAGGCGATGCAGGCGCTCGGCGGTATTAGCCTTGGTCGAAAGTTCCGACTTGAGCCGCTCCGCTATGCACTCGAAGCCACGCTTACCCACATCCCGTAACACTGCGTCCTTGCTTGGGAAATAACGGAAGAAAGTCGGCTGGCTGATTTCGAGATCGACGCGAGTTTTCTCGTAACCCTGTTTGCGGAACAATCGGATGGCTGTGTCGATAATTTGCTGACGAAGTCGCGCCTTCTTGCGCTCCCGAAGCCCTGGGACCTCGTGGTTCTGCTCTGGGTGTTTCTGCGCTGGGTGGATCTGCGCTGGCGCATTTCGCTTCACCGAGCTTCTGTGATTCCGGCTGCTTCTTCGCCGTGCGGCGACTTCAACACGAACCATAGTCGTACATTCTCCTGTTCAGGGTTGCAGGACACGCGACAGGTTGAGTGTTCAATATACCCGGATCGATTTTAACCATTGTCGATTCGATAGACCGTTCTCCGAAATCGCAATCCAACGGCGAATTCGACGCTGCGGTGTTCAATATTTGTGTTGCGTATTGACGTTAGTTACTCATATCTGATATAGACTAACACAATTTGAGAATGTGGTTTTTCTCGATCAGGACCTACACGTGATTCGGCTGGTTTGCGAGCCGGGGCTTCGCAACATGGCTTCGCAATCTCGGAATATCAGCATTGCGGTCACAGATTTGCGCGTGTGGCGTCGCAATCGTTCGACCCGGGGGAAGATGATGACAACTGCCGCAGTAACTCCTCTTCAAGTTAAAGGCGGCGCGTTCCTCATTGAGGATCGCTCGCCCAACGAAATTTTCACCGCCGAAGATCTGAACGAGGAACACCTTGCGATAGCCCGCACGGTCGACCAATTCTGGACGAATGACGTGGAACCTCATCTCGAGGCGATCCGCCAGCAGACTCCGGGTGTCGCACTAAGCGTGCTTCGCAAAGCGGCCGAGCTGGGACTCGCCGCGATACCGATCCCCGAGAAATTCGGCGGCATGGAAATGGACCTGCCGTCTGTAATGATCGCGGGTGAGCATCTTGCCCGCGACGCTTCTTACGGGTCGTGGCACTCATCCCATACCGGGATCGGTACGCTGCCCGTTCTTTTCTTTGGCAACGAAGAGCAGAAGCGGAGATATCTTCCCCAGTTGGCGAAAGTCGAGCTGTTGGCCGCTTACGCCCTAACCGAACCGCTGGCCGGCTCCGATGCTCTCGCCGTGCGTACCCGGGCGGATCTCAGCGCAGACGGCAAATTCTACGTCCTCAACGGACAGAAGATGTGGATCACCAACGGAGGCGCGGCAGACCTCTTTACCGTATTCGCTAAAGTAGGCGGCGAGAAGTTCACGGCGTTCCTGGTAGAGCGCAGCTTTCCCGGCGTGACCAGCGGCGCCGAAGAACACAAGATGGGCATCAAGGGCAGTTCGACCACGGCGGTGTTTTTTGACAACGTCCGGGTTCCGGTCGAAAACCTGCTTGGCGAAATTGGGCGCGGGCACATCATCGCGTTCAATATCCTGAACATCGGCCGGTTGAAACTCGGCCCTGGCGCGGTGGGTGGAGCAAAAAACGTCCTCGCCATCTGCTTGAAATACGCAAAAGAACGCAAAGCATTCGGATCGGCGATCGCCGAGTTCGGCGCCATCCAGCATAAGCTGGCGGAGATGGCGATTCGCACCTTCGCGGTGGAATCCATGGTGTGGCGTGTTGTCGGACTCATCGAGAGTCAATTGGCGCAGTCCGCTCATGATCATGATCACGATAAGGATAAGCACGCGGATTCACAGACCGAGCTCAAGGCCGTTGAGGAATACGCCGCCGAGTGCTCGATGATTAAAGTGTATGCCTCCGAGATGCTGGATTACGTTGTCGATGAAGGCGTGCAAATCCACGGCGGCTATGGCTACCATCAGGATTATGCGGTGGAACGGGCTTATCGTGATTCGCGAATCAACCGGATCTTCGAAGGTACCAACGAAATCAACCGTCTCCTCATAACGGGGATGCTGCTGAAACGCGCCGCCCGCGGGCAATTGGCGCTCATCCCGGCGGTTCAAGCGGTGCTGCACGAGACCGTGAAGCAGACAACCGGCTCTGCGGGTGCTGATGAAGAAGCTCGGCTTGTACGCAGCGCGAAGAAGATTGCGCTGTTCACGATCGGGATTGCCTATCATAAATACGGGCCCGAGTTGGAAAAACAGCAGGAGACCGTGATGAACATTTCCGACATCGTCATGGAAGTGTTCGCGATGGAGTCGAGCCTGCTTCGAAGTCGCAAGCTCGCGGCCTCGGGCGCAGGGACCAATGCCGCAGACATGTGCGCCGTGTTTTTGCGCGAGGCCATGGATCGAGTAGAAGTCTCGGCGCGAAATGTCGTCGGCGCCTGCTCTGGCAGCAATGTCCTGCGGGAGAATATGGCGACTCTACGCGGCTTTGCCAACTACGATCCGCTCGATGGGGTTGCATTGCGGCGCAATATTGCCGGCCGACTTCTGGCCGCTGCGCGCTACACCGTCTGACAGTGACTCGTCCTCTGCTATGACTGCTGCTACGCCGGTAAACCGCCAATGGCGGCTCAAATCGCGGCCCACGGGGCTGATTAAAGCTGACAACTTCGAGCTTGTGTCCCAACCCGTGCCCGTGCCTGGGGAGGCTCAGCTTCTGATTCGCAGCGTGTATCTCTCGCTCGATCCCGCGATGCGGGGGTGGCTGATTGACCGTCCGTCCTACGTTCCGCCCGTGCAGATTGGCGAGATCATGCGCGGGTTGGCTATCGGGATCGTGGAGAAATCAAATCATCCAAAATTTGCCGCCGGTGACCGCGTGCAAGGAATGTTCGGCTGGCAAGAATATCTACTCTCCAACGGTGAAGCTCTGACGAAACTGCCGGAGAGCGGACTTCCATTTTCGGCTTACCTTGGACTGTTTGGACTGGCCGGGTTAACCGCCTACGGTGGACTCTTGGAAGTGGGACAACCCAAGGCCGGCGAAACTCTTCTGGTCTCCGGCGCCGCAGGTTCGGTCGGATCACTCGTCGGCCAGATCGGCAAGATCAAGGGACTTCGTGTAGTCGGCATCTCCGGAACCGACGAGAAGTGCAATTGGCTGCGAGAGGAACTCGGCTTCGATGCGGCATTGAATTACAAAGAAGCTGACTACAAGAAGAAGCTGAAGGCTGCGTGTCCGAACGGAGTGGATATTTATTTCGAGAACGTCGGTGGAGAAATCCTGGAAAGCGCGCTCTACCTCATGAACACGTTTGGTCGCGTGGTGCTTTGCGGCCTGATCTCGCAGTACAACGCCACGGCACCCGTTCCGGGACCCTCCAACTTTGCGCTGGTGATCAGCAAGCGCCTCAGGATCCAAGGTTTCCTCGCAACTGATTACTCTTCCAAACTAAAGGAAATGGTGAGTAACTTCACGCAGTGGCACAGCTCAGGCCAGCTAAAGTATCGGGTGGATATCGTCCGCGGTATCGAGTCTGCACCAGCGGCGATCAACAAATTATTCGACGGTTCCAATAACGGCAAACTAATGGTTCAACTCTCAGACCCTCCTGCCGCTCCCTAGCGCTCAGGGTTTGAGATGAGCCTTTTCTCCGCAATCTGCTACCAGGATTGCCTTCGAACGCAGCTTGCCAAAGGCTGCACTCTACGAACCAACCGAGAAGTTCAGTCCTCGAATCTGCGCGCGCTTGGATTGGGTTCCAATTAGTCGGCAGCCATCTCCTGTACCTCCGGCTCGCCTTGAACTGGCTGCGGAACCATTGTCCTGCGCAGGTCCGTTTCCAAGGCCGCCAATTGAGCTTCAATTTCCTCCGCAGCTTTGCGCTTGCGGATGACTTCGTCGCGATAGCGCCGCAAGAAGTAATCGATGGTTTCGACGCGGATCCTGATCGAACCCGAGGGTTTGTTCTCGTCCAAATCCTTGAAACAGAAGTATGGCGTGCCGGACTGTTCGATGATTCCCTCGACCACGCCGTAGATGGGAGCGTCGTGGCCGCACTTGAAGCTGGAGACTTCGAGCGCTACCAGGTTAGGATGCCGCGCCGTAAACTTCGCTGCCCACACCTTGTGGTTGGTGCTGCAGGAGTATGAGTTTTTCCACGCGTCAGTGATGTCCAGAGGATGACTGATCAGGCCGGCGCGCACCTCGTCGCCGAACAGACGTTCCAGCATGTCCTCGTCGAGGGGCAGCGTGTTCTGCGAAAAGATGGGATAGCCCAACTTCTGGAACTCTTCCATGATCTCGTGATTCAGCCCCGGATCGTGGTGATAGGGCCGCCCCAGCATGACAATGCCGATGCGGTCCTCGCGTTCTAGCTGGTCGAGAACCTGGCGCGCCTTGCGACGGATGCTCGCTTCGTAGTCGGCCAGCGCCTTGTATCCAACTTCCACCGCGCGATCATTCTCCTCTTGCGACAGCCCGAGGATGGGCTGCCACGCCTGTAGCATCTGGTGGGCGAACAGTTTGCGATCGGCGAAGTTCAGCACGGGGTCCACATACTTGACGTTGTGCTCGGCGAAAACGTCATTCTCTTTTGTGAAAGCTGCCTTCACCGTCTCCGGTGTCGCGGTGACGGTTGGGCATGCATTCGCGCCGACAATTTTAACCAGCGGCGATGTCAACACGTCGTACATCGGGAAGAAGATGACGTTCAGCGGCTTCTTGCGATGCTTTTCCTGGATCAGGTTATAGACGTGCGAAATGCCGATCTTTGCCGGGAAGCACGGATCGATGGCACCGCGGCTGGCCCCGGCCCGGTAAAGATCAGAGCTGGTGTAGTCGGAATAAATGATGTTCTCGGGCTGTACACCGAGGCTCTCGAGATACCCGTTGAACAGCGGCGCGTAGGTATAGATATTCAGCACGCGGGGAATGCCAACCCGAAGCTTCTTGCGGTTCTCCATGAGCGGGATACGTTCTTTGGCCGCCTTGTTCCAGAATTTCGCCGCCGGAACGGGATCGGCGACGCTCTTCGCATTCACTGGACGGAAAACTTCGTGGGCCGCGATGTCCACAAAGTTGGGATGTTTGCCTTTGATTTCGTCGAGGCCTGCTTTGATGTCCTTCATGTCGTTGACATCTTCGACCAGACCTTTTTCGCACGTAGCGATGATCAGCCGCTGCTCGCCATGCATCAGCGGAACCTTGGTGACTTTCTTTATCGGGACAAAGCTCATGTCATCCGTGGGCGCCGTTCTTATATCGATAAAGGTGCGCAAACAATCGTTCTTGCAGAAATGGCAGCGGGTCTCTTCGTTGCGTGTGGTGCGGTATTTGATTTTTCGAACCGCATCCAGACCTACGAAGGTGGTCTGCTGGCCGTTGCGCCACAGCCGCAGAGACTCTGCCGCGGCGCCGATCGCGCCGGATTCGCCGCAGAACTCATGCACGATGATCTCGGGCTTCTTGCCGGCAGCGCGGAAGCTGTTCTGAATAAAATCCACTTCTGCTTTCACCACCGCCAAGTTGTTTTGCGTTCCACCTTGCAGCACAAAGCGCGTGCCCAGGGCCGCGAGATTGGGAATGCTGGCGACGTAGAGGAACACGTTCTTGGGAAGCACCGCCGCCAGGCCCGCCAGGATTTCTTCCGCCCGCCAACCCTGACGCTGGAAGTTAACTATGTCCGATTGCATGAATACCGCACACCCGTAACCGAACACGGGCATGGATTGAGCTGCAAATGCAAGATCGGCATATTGCTCGACGCCTAATCCGAATCCCTCGGCGGTCGATTGCAGGAAATAGCCGTTGCCCGCGGAGCACTGCGTGTTCAGTTTGAAGTCTTTCACGCGGCCGTTGTGCAGAATGATGATTTTGATATCTTGCCCACCTACGTCGACGATGACGTGCGGATCCTCGTAAAACTTGAGCGCCGACTCGGTGTGAGCTACGGTCTCGACCAGTGCCACGTCCGCGTGCAGGACGTCTTTCAAAATGTCCTTGGCATAGCCGGTCGTGGCGACTCCCAGCACCTCGAGCCTGGCATTCTGCGCTTCGACTTGCCCACGCAGATTCTCGAACATCTCGATCGTGTCCTGGATCGGGTTGCCGTTCGAGAGCTGGTAAGCCTTGCAGAGAATGTCACCGCGATCGTCGAGCAACACGGCCTTTGTGGAGGTTGATCCTCCGTCAATGCCGATGAAGCCGCCCACGGTCTGGCCTTTCTGAAACGTTGCTGGCGTAAACTTCTTCCGGCGGTATGTTTCCTTGAATCCGTCGAGTTCACCTTCTTTCGAGACCAAGCCTTTGGCGCCAGACTTGGCTTTTTCCTCTTGGCGGCCAAACTCGATGTAGTACACCAGCTTCTCGTAACCCTGGTAGCAGCCGACGCAATCCTCTTCGCTCTTGCCGAATTCAATCGCGCCCAGGGCGGCGAAATACTGCGCATTGTTTGGAACTTTGATCAAATCTTCGGGCTTCGCCCCGTCGGGGATTGCAACTTTGCGCTCCTGCCACATGCGTGGAATGTTTGCCTGCCAAGCTTCGCGCATGCCCTTGATGAAACTGTTCGGCCCACCGAGAAGAAGCACGTGTGGCCGCAGCGTGTGGCCGCGCGTTAGTACGCTCAGGTTTTGCAGCACGATGGCCTCAAAAAGCGAAGCCATCAGCTCATCCGATGGCGTCCCCACCTTCTGCAGACCGTTGATGTCAGTTTCGGCGAACACGCCACACTTGCCGGCCACCTTGTGCAACTTGATCCCGTGGTACCCCTGTACGGCCAGTTCGGCAGTTGGGATTTTCAGCTTGGCGTTGATCTTGTCGATAACGGCGCCGGTGCCCCCTGCGCACTTATCGTTCATCGACGGAATCTTTTTCTTGCGCCCTGTTTCGTCGTCGTCCTTGAAGACGATGATCTTCGCGTCCTGTCCGCCCAACTCAATCACCGAGTACACCTCGGGATGGAGTTTCTCAACTGCCAGTGAAACCGCCGTAACTTCCTGCACAAACTTCGCGCCAATCTGCTCGGCAATCCCGCCGCCACCGGATCCCGTCATGAACATCCGCGTGTTGTGCCGGTTGATCCCGATCTCCGCCTCCATGCGGCGCAGGAATTCCAGCGTCTTTTCCGGCTGCTTGGTTTCGTGTCGCTGGTAGTCCTGCCAGAGAATCTGGTCATTCGCAGCGTCCACCACCGTCGCCTTCACAGTGGTAGAGCCAACATCGAGGCCCACCAGATACTGGGTGTGATGATCGTGTGGCTTTTGATATGGAGCCGCGGCAATGTGAACCAGCTGAGGCGGTTTTTGATCGTGTCCAGCGAGATGGTCGTGCATTTAATTTTCTCCGATCAGGCTGCGAAAATATAATGAGGGGCCGGCAGCAACACCGCGCTGCCGGCCAGGACGGCTAAGCAGCGTTCGGAAGGGTTATTCGCGGCACCCGCGCGCGGCGAAAGAATTGGCTGCGCTTGTCCTTATTCATCCGGTCGCTCACATGCAGGATGAACTGTGCTGCCGTGCCTGCGATCCCTTTGCGATGGGGCACGTGATAAAACGGCCGCTTCAACTCGGGATGCTCGGCAATGTATTCCCGAATCTGCTCCATGGTCTTGCCGGTAGAACTCAAGCACTCCTCGAACTCGAGTTTGGCCTTCACCTTGGCCTCCCCTAGCGCCATCTGCACCCGACTATGCGCGTTAACCTCACCCTCGCCCGAGGTCTCGATCGGAAGAAAGATCATGTCCTTGAACTTGTTGATGACCGCCGATTGAACTCCATCGGATTGGGATGACGGCATGCAGCCAAACGGCTTCAGTGCCAGCACCATATGACATAAGCGGTGAACGGTGTAGTAGACGTTCTTGCCGACCTCGAGATGACCCTCCCCGCCGCGCGCAAACTGGTTGTAGAAAGGATGAGCCATTTCGGCCAGCTCCGTTTGCGGCACCAGGTGATGCGTGATCCCGCCGAGATGCTTGATCGTCCGGTGATACAGGCCGTTCCACATCCACTCGCCGACCGCGAGGCCCATCAACTTCTTGCGCAATCCCAGATCATTGGCCAGGTGCTTTTTCAATTCCCACCATTGAGGATTTCGGTAGGGACGATTGGCGGGCCACTTGGCCTTGGCGTGTGCCTTCGCCTGGTACATCAGATAGGCAACCCAAGTCGCAATCGGCTCGACCAGAACCTGTGCGCCTTCCCGCTCAAGAAAGTCGAACATGTGGAAGTTGCCGTCACCCTCTGTAAGCTGAGCCCAAAACTCGCCCGTGATTTTCACCACCGGCTTCACTTTCGTGCGATCCACTGGGATCGAATTGAGCTTCTTGCGGGCGGCGGCTAGAGCATCGAGGTAGTCCTTTCCCCAGAGGTGCTCATGCATCTTCCCGAACACGTTGACAGTGTTGCGGAGAATCTTGTTGCTTTTGAACTTAGGTTTTGCCCAGTTGGGCGCGGTTTGTTCAATTTCGAACGAGTGACGGTTCTTGAGATCATGGCAGAGCCCCCTCACCACCTCCCGGAACACGTCGTTGGTCTCGCCCTTATCCACCTCGAAGGGGCGAATTTGGTAAATCATGTCGTTGAACACATCACCTAAGTGCATGGCGTTCAGCATGCCGAAGCCGAAGTCGACGGTGAACTTCAATCCCGGTTCACCTGAGGCGGCCTTGATTCCATCGCTGTCCTTAAACAGCAACACGCGAAAGCCATCGAAGCCGGCATTCTTGAGCGCGAAGCGATACTCCGCCTCATACATGCCGAAGCGGCATGGACCGCATGAACCCGCCGTAAAGAAGACATAGTTGTCCAGAATGTCCTTGCGGGGAATCCCTTCTCTTTCCAGGAACTGGAGATATTGCACGAGATTGCCCACCGTGAAATAGGTTGGGTTGCATTGCCCGTTGTTGCCGTATTCCTTACCGATCTGGAAAGCGGGCACGTCGGGCACGGGCAACTTCTCGCAGCGATATCCGCAGCCTTGGAATACCGCGCGGATCAGATCTTCGTGTTTCCAGGTGAAGCCGCCGAAAAGGATCGTCACACGGCTGCGTTCTTCTGCCGTAAACGCTCGCTCGATCGGACGGTGGAAGTGGGTCGGCTCGTCAAGTCCGGCAATCTTACGCAGGCGCATGCGCTCTGCTTCGAGGCGCTTCTTGATTTCTGAGTCATTCTCAATCTGGACGAAATTCGTCGACATACGATCCTCCGGCAGTGTGTGGAATTTGAGCGGTGGTTCCGAAAGGGATTGTGGAATGGTGGATTAAGCCGCTTTGCCAGCGGCCGAGCGTTACAGAAGGCAAGACACAGCGGACCCGGGGATGAGAGGACACCCCGGTCACTAGCGAGTTTCTACTGAACAGCATCCGAACTCCAAAGCTGGCTAGGAGGTTCGAAGTCTTACACCGGCGGAACTGCTGCGAGGCAGTCCCGTAGGCGCCGGATTTGGCAAAAAATCGCGTTTGAGATGCAGACACCCCATGAACTAGTTGCCTGGGTTTTTTTCCAAGTCCCACCCAGGGACGAAGCGAGGTCGATCTTGCAGAATCTTTTATCAAAACTCTGGCTCCAAGTTCAAGTAGGGAGAAAAGTCGTACGTTGCCCAGCCGGAAATCTCATCAAAAATGTGCTTCAAAAACTTTGTATTCCCTCGATGGAGCCATTGTTAGCGACCGACGAATTCACGCTGTAGCCGTGGTGATCAATCGTCAGAACCTTCTTGCCATACAGTCGAACGTCGACAAATGTCATATCTCTTTGCGGAAGCCAGAAACCGCCGATCTTCTGGTACTGACGCACGAAGTCGGCCCGTTGGATCCAGAAAGAGAGCTTCTTGGCCGGATGGCCTTCAATCCGGACCACCGCAAAATCTTCAACGTCAATCCACACCTTGCCTTCGAACAGGTACTTGTCCCTCCGTTTGGGGACTGCCTGCACAGCGAAACAGTGGTAAGGTCCCACCTGTTGCTCACCGAGCAGGTCGAGAGTGTAGTTCGCCGGGGAGATAGCGCTATCGTTATGCTGCTTACCCGCCGCTGTTTCGATCTCGCTGGCGATGAGGGCATTGAGCGCCAGACGACGAACCAGGGCCGACCCCTTCTCGGACATGACCACAAACTTCTTCTGGTCCGGCGCCCGGTACTCCATCTGTCCGGCTACCTCGGCATGCACCTTCCCCGTCAGATCAATCACCGCATAGGTCCTGAAGGCGGTGTAGTTCTGCAGTGTTGCGGCCCGAAGGGCATTGTGGGCAAGCAATTCGTCAAAGATCCGAATTTCAGTCACGCCCGGTCGCAAGGGCTCAAGCGGGGCTGTAAGTTCCGTCTGTCCCAGTTGATTCGCCTGCGCGTGGGCGCCTACCGCGAACGTTGTCATCGCCAGGAATGCGGCATCGACAAAGAAAAGTCTGATCTTGGTGTTGGGCGTTGTCGTGTTTCTTCCCAGCATGTTTGATTCTCCTCGTCAAACGTCGAAGCTGCGCAATCAATCCTCAAAGCTGCGCACGCCACCCTGGAATCTGTTCTTGGCATTGGCCCACAGCCACTTGATCACCCTGGCATCGTTGTAGCAGTACGCGAGGTTGTGGTTCAGAGTCGAGAAACAATGGCGCTGGCAGGTTGACTTCATAGCCGACAGCTGAGTCTGATCGAATTTAGGTTCGTCGATGTTTCCCCAGTCGAAGGTGGCCCCGTACATCGGGAAGCACGGAGCGACGGTACCGTCCGTCCGGATGATGACGTTGTTCTGACCGGCGCGACAGTTCCACTCCGCAAAACGCAATTCACCGTTGGGGTCCTGGACAATCCCAGGCATCGACGCCAACAGTTCTGCCTGATGTCCGTTTCCCTTCGTGCCATCGCCGTTCCAGCCATACTCCTGCAGATCGAGCCCGGAAGACATACGCACAAAGGCCTTGATCTCTTGCAGGCGTGGCACCGAGTTCACCATCTGATAACCAGCTTTGTTTTTCTCGACCAGCCAATCGACCAGAGAGTCGATCTCGCGCCAGTCTTCCGGTCGGATGTAGGTGGGGTTGTCGTACAGGTGCTTAAAGTGGTCATCCTGTTCGAGCATTGGAGTCTCATTGATGTGGTAGTCGGTAGCGATCCGATGGTCGTGGGCGTATTCAGTGAGCTTTCTGACGTCCTCCAGGTTATTACGGCAAATATTGATGTTGAAGAAAACCAGGTAACCGTCCACGTACTGCTTGCGCAGGATATGTTCCAGATTTTTCTCCGAGGGGACAAATGCTTTGGGCAGGCTCGGCTGCAGATCCCACGAGTCCAGCGCAAAATTGAATACCGCCACGCCGGCATCGCCAAGGCGGTCTGCGACGTCGGGCCGGAGCAAACGCCCGTTAGTGGCGATATAAACCCAGAAGCCTTTCTTCGCCGCGTAATAGACAACTTTATGAATGAATTCCGGCCGCAGCAGAGGCTCGCCCCCCATCAGCGCCAACACGCGACAGCCATTGTCGTGCAGCCAGTCGATCGAACGGCGGGCCACGTCCTCGGTCATGCCCTTGACTTTGTTGTTATAAGACCAGCAATACCAGCAATCGAGGTTGCACTTGTACTCGACAAACAGATAGGCCGTGATCGGGTGGAACTCTCCAGGAAAAACTCGCGAACGGACGTAAGGACCGAGCCATCCGCGTGAGTAGCGGTATACATCCTTTGCGCCCCATTTCCGCTTTTCCGGCGGACTGTCGGGGCCAGGATCGTCAAGGCGCTCCGGGAATTGGGGAAACACCGGCTCTGGAAGGGTGAGCCCCTTTGCCTGAGCCGGTGCCGGGGGGCGCTGGCTGGAATTCACTAGAAGGTCGTGGATTGCTACGTCAATGCGGAACTTGGCGGCCGTGGCCATTACAAATCACCTCGGACAAGATTTGCATGAGGCGGTTCCTCTGTTGTGTGAACCGTCGGCATTACCGCCGAGACAGGTGCAAACGGAATGCCAAAGTCCTGGCAGGCGAATGCTGGGTTGGAATCCGTTATTGAGCCAGGTTGCAAGTGGGCCCCACGGGCTATCGGAAGCGGCCCATCGAAGTGCCCTCTTGCCCAGAGTCGGCGAGAATTGCTGGGCAAGATAGGGCGGGTGCCAAATTCGGCGTTCCGTGATCAAGGCCAGATTCGAAAGCCCAACAACTCCGCCCAAGGGAATCGGCCTTCCGCTACGTGTCTCGTGAAACTCCCGGAATTCTGACACTTGCTGACATTCTGTCACTTGAGATTGACGCGCCCGACATTTTGATACTCATCATTGATACTTAGGGATTGAATTCTTTTTTTCGCACTGCAGAGGCCCACCCTTAACAGGCCCGCTGGATAACCCTCTCCCGTTCAATGGCGCGTAAGAGTCGGGGAAGTCGGGAAGCCGCTGGCCCATCGGAGGACGATGGGGAGTGAGGACTAGAGTGTCGAAAAGATGACATCGACACCCTTTGACACCATCGTCGCCCCGTAGTCGACTCCACACGAAGCTGGCGCCCTGGTGAGACAGACGAACGACACTCCCGCGAACACCACGTGCGAGTCCAAGCAAGCCGGAGTTGATGCGGTCCAGATTGGCATCGGAAAGATGATACTTGCCGCCAAGGTGCATGCTGTGGTGCCTGCAGGTGAACACTTGCACGCCTGCCCCAAGTTGGGCGCGGTGGGTTGAACTAAGTGGCGCCGAACATCTGCCGGCTGAAATAGAGGAAGCCTCCGCCGCTAAAAGAAGTCCTTAATGATTCTTGTGGCACTCTCCCGGTTCGCCAGGCTGGTTCTTCTCGTCTCTGCGTTGAGTTTGTGACTCCCACACTTATCAAACTGTTGCTGTTTTGACGAGTGTCGAAGATGCTTTCGACAGCTATCGACACTATCCCCGCAAGGTCCTCTCTTGTTTCACTGCAGGCAGCGATTTGCGAGACGTCTCCGTAGCGAATCCCTTTGGTCGATCAGTTGCCTACTGTGTTCCTCGAAAATCACCTCAAAGATTTCCTTCACGCGCTGATGGACTCACGTCGCCCAAAGCCCATTCGTAAGCGGGTAACTGCGGTAGGAGTTGGGATTTTCCCGGCTGAGGGCCAGATTAAACCGCCAAGACCACCGTTCCTTCGGCCCGGCTCACGCAAGGCAGCACATATCCGGCGGTTTTCTGCTCAGCCGTCAGCCCGGCTTCGACATCCATTTGAACGGTGCCGCTTAGAACTCGCGTCGCGCAGCTACCGCATAGGCCCTGGCGGCAGCCAAACGGAATCTGGACGCCGTTTCGCTCTGCCACATCCAGCAGCGTGCTTCCGGAGGAAACCTGGCAAACCTTTTCCGAGTGAAGAAAAACCACAGTCTCGACCGTACCGGCCTCCAGTGAACGAGACTCCGTGGTCGGGTTGCTCTCCCCAAAACTTTCCTGAAGGATCCGGTCCTGGTTCACGCCGAGAGTCGACAGAATCTGGCGAGCATTGTCCATGAATCCCTTGGGACCACAAAGAAAGAAAGTCGGTGAATCCAGATCGGTCACGCTCTGAGTGACAAATTCCTCAGTCAAGCGCCCGCTGCGCCCCTTCCATGCGGGATCCGGTCTCGACAAGCAGACTTCATACTTGAATTTGGGAAGCGACCTGCCAAGCCGCGCCAACTCGTTTTCGAAAATGATGTCCGCACTGGTGCGGACACAATATAGGAGCGTCACAGGAGTAGCGAGTTCGAGATCGTCGATGTAACGCAGCATCGAAATCATGGGTGTGATCCCACTTCCGGCCGCGATGAGAACTATGCTCTTGTGGAGAGTCTCGTCAAAGTAAAACCGTCCGTACGGTCCGCTTGCTTCCACCGCTAGCCCTGGGTTGGCCCGCTCATTAAGAAAAACCGATACACATCCATTTTCCATGCGCTTGGGCGTGATTTCCACGTAGTTCTCGTGGACCGGCGAGGAGGAAACGGTGTAAGACCGCCGTACTCGCTGGCCATCAATCG
>Ga0210401_10004547_pt1 | contig 14484 bp, 10 predicted proteins | sample IncBWH32MmetaG_FD_150866 | JGI IMG/M metagenome (GOLD analysis project Ga0210401, IMG submission 150866) | Forest soil microbial communities from Barre Woods Harvard Forest LTER site, Petersham, Massachusetts, United States - Inc-BW-H-32-M | ecosystem: Environmental > Terrestrial > Soil >... | reverse complement strand
CACCGTCATGCTGAAAATTTCGCGCGGATTGGCTTGATAATAATCCCACGCGGAGAGTACGAGCCAGATTTTCGCCATGATCAGCGCCACCAGCACCATGTAAATGCCGAGATTCCACACATCGTCGGGATTGAGCCCGTGCTTAGGGGCTTGAAGTCGCGCGTACCAAAGACCAAGCAACACGCCGCCCGCTACAAGCACGCCGTACGAATAGACAGGCATCGAACCGATGTGGAAAAGGATTGGCAGCATCAGGAAGCTCGCTCGTGAGTAGGATGCCGCCAGTCGCGAAACAGTTCGAGGACCACAAGACCAGCGCCGACAACGATCGCGGAATCGGCCACATTGAATGTGTACCAGTGGTAGTTGCCGATGTGAAAGTCGATGAAGTCGGTGACGCTGTGGCGCGACGCGCGATCGAGAACGTTACCCGCCGCTCCGCCGAGAATCAGTGCGAGGCCAGTCTGACCGAGCCGGCCGCCAGCGCGTCCTGTGGCGAGAAGCCAGAGCAGCAATGCGATGACAGCCGTAGAAAAAACGATAAGGACCGTTGCGAGCCACGGTGAAGTGGAGTCAGCGAGAAGCCCGAACGCGACGCCGGGATTGCTGGTGTGCACCAGATTGATGAGGCCGGGAATTACAACTCGCAGCGAGCCGGCTTGCGTGAATTTCTGAACCGCGAACTTCGATGCCTGGTCCGCAACGAGTACGGTAAGCGCGAGAAAGGCGAGCCCGTACCAGCCCGAGCGCGATGAACCGTTCGACATTAGGATCCCGCGCTTCCTGCAGCGCTCTGATTTTCAATTTCGTTGAGCGCGGCCACGCAACGCTCGCAGATTCTCGGGTCGTCTGGATATTTACCGACGTGCGTCGAATAGTTCCAGCAACGTTCGCACTTCGACCCAAGCGCCCGTTCGACTCGAATCGTCAGCCCTTCCAGCCCGGACGTCGTCGCGCCGCCATTGACGCTTCCCTCGTCCGCAATTTCCACTTGCGAGACGATGAAAAATCCAGGGAGGCTCGCAGCATGTTTTCGAAGCAACGCGGCGAGGTCGCTCTTCGCAATCAGTGTCACCCGCGCCTCGAGACCGCTCGAAATCAGCTTTCCCGCCCGCGCCGGCTCGAGCGCCTTCAGCACTTCTTCTCGAACCGCGAGTATGCGATCCCAATCGGCGCTGCGTTTCTCGTCGAGCGCTCCGGTCAATTCCTGCGCGGCGGGAAATAAGCTCATGTGCACACTTTCGGGTGCATTCGTGCCCTTCGGCAGATGCTTCCAAACCTCCTCAGCGGTGAAAACAAGCGTGGGCGCAATCAAATGCAGCAAAGCGCTGGCGATGCGATAGATGGCGGTTTGTGCGGAGCGGCGGCCGCGATTATCCGGCGCGAACGTGTAGAGGCGGTCCTTGAGAATATCGAAATAGAGCGCGCTCAAATCCACGGTGCAAAAATCATGCAGGCGGTGATAGACGCGGTGAAATTCAAACGAGTCGTACCATTCGCGACATTCGCGAACAAGTTCGCCCGTGCGCCGAAGCATCCAGGCGTCCATCTCCCACAAATCCGCATCCGTCAACAAATCTTTCGCGGGATCAAAATCGAATAGATTCGACAGCGCGAAGCGGAACGTATTGCGGATCTTGCGATAGGCCTCGGAAAGCTGCGTCATCATCGCGACGGACATGCGCATGTCGGCGGCGGAATCCTGAGACACAACCCAGATACGCAACAAATCCGCGCCCCACTTCTCAGAAATTTCCGTGGGATATATGGCGTTGCCGAGCGACTTCGACATCGGCCTGCCCTTTTCATCGAGCGCCCAGCCGTATGTCATTACCTCGCGATAAGGCGCGCGGTCGCGAATGCCAACTGCAATCAGCAACGAACTTTGAAACCACCCTCGAAATTGATCCGGGCCTTCGAGGTACATATCCGCAGGCCAGGTGCCGTCTTTTTCACTCAGCACCGAAAGATTCGTGCAGCCCGAATCGAACCAAACATCAAGGATGTCCGATTCCTTGCGCCATTTCGTGGCGCCACAGCCGGCGCACTTCGTGCCGGGCGGGAGCAACTCCTCGGCAGAGTGCGTGAACCACGCGTCGGCACCCTCGCGTTCAAAAAACGGAAGCACGTGGCGCAGGGCTTTGAAATCCTCCAGCCGCTTGCCGCAAGCATCGCAATAAAACACAATCAGAGGCACACCCCAGAAGCGCTGCCGCGAAATGCACCAGTCGGGACGCTCGGCCACCATTTCGTGCAAACGGTTTTCGCCCCATTGCGGCTTCCATTTCACTTTCTTGATTTCGGCGAGCGACTTCTCGCGAAGGTTGTCGCGATCGAGTCCAATGAACCATTGCTCGGTGGCGCGGAAGATCACGGGATTGTGGCAGCGCCAGCAGTGCGGATAGCTGTGAGTGAATTTCTTCTCGCCGACAAGCATGCCGCGCTTCTTCAGCAGCTCGACGATCGGCGCGTTGGCCTCGAATACTGTTTTACCTTTGTACTCAGGCAGACCTTCGGTGAAGCGGCCTTCGTCGTCCTGCGGCGCGTACGCTTCGAGATTGTATTTCTGGCCGGTGTAGAAATCTTCAGCGCCATGGCCGGGCGCCGTGTGAACAATTCCGCTGCCTTGATCGAGCGTCACGTAGTCGGCGAGAACGGCTGGGCCCGTGCGATCGAGAAACGGATGCCGGAACTCAATCCCCTCGAGTTCGCTTCCCTTCCATCCGCCGGACTCGCCCGTAGCTTCGAGGTCGAGTTCCGCAAGCGCTGCGCTCACTCGATCCTTGGCAAGCAGAAATTTGCCTGCGGCCGTGTCGACAACCACGTATTCGTAATTCGGATGGAAAGCGAGCGCACGATTCGCGGGAAGTGTCCAGGGAGTGGTCGTCCAGGCCAGCGCGCTTACATCGGCACCAAGTTTCTGTGACTTCGCATCGCTCACCACCCGAAACTTCACCCAAACTGAAGGGCTCGTGTGGTCTTCGTATTCAACTTCTGCTTCGGCCAGCGCAGTATGGTCGTAGATACACCAGTAGACAGGCTTCAGCCCGCGATAAACATTTCCCTTCTCGAGAAACGTGAGGAAGGCACCGGCGATGGCCGCTTCATTCTCCGGATTCATGGTCAGGTAGGGACGGTCCCACTGGCCAAAGACGCCGAGGCGTTTGAAATCGCGCTTGTGCGCTTCGATGAAACCCGATGCAAATTCCCGGCACATTTTCCGGAATTCGCCGGCGCTTACTTTTCCTTTGCCACCAAGCTTCTTTTCTACCTGCGTCTCGATGGGCAGACCGTGGCAATCCCATCCGGGAACGTAGGGCGAACGAAAACCCGCCATGGTTTTCGATTTCACTACCATATCTTTCAGAATCTTGTTCAAGCCCGTGCCCAGGTGGATTTCGCCGGTCGGATAGGGAGGCCCGTCATGAAGCACGTATAAAGGCGCGTCCTTGCGCGATTCGAGGATACGGTAATAGAGTCCCGTCTGCTCCCAGGCGGCCAGCTGCTCAGGCTCGCGCTCCGGCAATTTCGCTTTCATTGGGAAATCGGTTTTAGGGAGGTTGAGGGTACTCTTCAGGTCGGGAAATTTGGCCATCTTGTGGGACTTGTAAGCCCTTTCTTGAGCCGTGCTGCACTGCATGCAGAGGAAACCAGCGGCGCGTTACGGACATCGTATGTTACAATGATTTTCAAAGCATGTCAGCCGGACTTGGCGCGGGGGTTCGTTCCCTTTTCGGCTCAGACATCCTTTTTGCACCCTGAGCGTCTAAGTTGTAGAGATAGAATGTCCGGCGCCGGGGGCTTGGGCAGCGCATATGTCTGACGTGAGTCTCAAACTCGACCGAACTCCGAAGAAGCCCGCTGAGCCCGTGGGCGCGATGGACCACCACATCGGCCGGTTCGCTTCGCCGGTCCGCGAATCCCTCTTCAAGAATTTCATCGCCAACTTAAGGGATTTCCTCACTGAGCGCCCTGTGAAGGTTCGCGGGGATGGGCCTGCCGCTTTCTCAGAGCCTGAATTCGGCGCCGGCTTCAGCGACAACGTCAAGGAGTTCTTCAAGCCCAATCCGCGCGGTCGCGTGAATTCGGATCTGCTCGTCAATTGGAACGCGGGGTTTGGTGGCTTCTGGCAGAACCTGCGCGATATGATTTCGCCGCCGAAGCTGCCGCCATTGCAGGTATCGAGCCAGCCGGTAGCAGTGAAAGACATCTGGTCGAAGAACACGCAGTTCACGCGCGTGCAGATGCTTTCGATCGCTTTCCACGTGGTGATTCTGGTGCTTATCATCGTTCCCCTGCTGCCGGAACTGATGTCCCCCCCCACGACGCAGGCAAAGACTTACAGCGTCACGCAGCTCGAGTCGCCATTTCTGCCGAAACTGCCTCCTGGTCCGAAGAAGGCTGGCGGCGGTGGCGGAGGCGGCGAGCACAATGTGCTTCCCGCCAGCAAAGGACAGCTGCCAAAGTTCTCGTGGACACAGTTCACGCCGCCCAAAGTAAAAATCAACGAGAACGCGCGCATGCAAATGACGCCGACTGTTCTCGGTCCTCCAGAGATGAAGCTGCCTAGCCCGCAAACGGGTAATTGGGGCGACCCGCTCGGAAAAGTGATAAACGACTCGAGCGGCACTGGTAGCGGCAATGGAATCGGCTCAGGCAGCGGCACTGGCGTTGGCAGCGGCGATGGCGCTGGTGTTGGTCCCGGGCACGAATGGGGCACTGGCGGCGGTTATCCGAGCGCTGGCACCGGCGGATACGGCATCCCGGCTTGCCTCTATTGCCCGAATCCGCAATTTTCAGACGATGCGGTGAAGGCGAAATACCAGGGCACCGTTCTGCTGATGGCCGTAATTACCGCGGATGGACGCGCGACTAACATCCGCGTGGCTAAGGGCCTTGGAATGGGCCTCGACGAAAAAGCCATCGAAGCGGTTCGCACTTGGCGGTTCCGGCCCGCTGTGGGCCCGGATGGCAAAGCGTCGGCTGTTTCGACTCCGATCGAAGTCGTGTTCCGCCTCTACTAGCTGTCTCTACTACCCCCCTAAGTTCCACTCTCTTCTTCGCTCGGTCCCCCACCCCGTTACCAACACGATGAATTCACTTTGTCCGGGATCTACCCGCTCCGGACTATTCTGCTAGCATCTCCCACATCATGAAAAACGCAGCTCGCATTACGATCCTCTCGCTTCTGGTGGGAATGATTTCAGGAGCGCCTCGGGCAGGAGCCCAGGACGGCTCGATCGAATTTGTCGCCCGTGCCACGCCGTCGAGCGGTGTGGAAGAACCGGTGCGCGGATTTCCGTTCTATCTTCTGAGCAAAAGCTTCGAGGAGATTCAGAAAGAGGTGGCCCTCAACTATCCGAAGCCGGATATGGATGCGTTCATTGACAGAATGACGGGCGCCTCGAAACAACTTCGCGCCTGGATGAAGAAGAATCACTGGGTGCAGCTCTCGGGCGAAGACTTCGTCAAGAAGCTCGATGTGGACGACGTCATGGGCGTGCCGGAGTTTTTCGACGCCTATGTGGAGCGTATGTCCGGTGACCAGACGACGAGCTTCCCCAACCCGAAGTACAAGCCCGCGCAACTGAAAAAAGATCCCGACAAATACAACCGGCTGAAAGCGGAGTATCGCGAAGAGGTTAAACAGTTCTTGATCAAGAATCCGAAGAGTACCGCTGGAATGGACTTGAACCTCGAAGACATCGACCCTTTCACGCAGTGGACCCAGCTACAAGCCAAGAGCGAGCCGGACATTCGGCGGCGCATGGAAGAACTGGCACAGTCGAAGTACCTCGTAGCGCGCGCGCAGACCAACGTAGAAGGGCAGGGCGTTCTGCAGCGCGTGCCACCCGGACGCTATTGGCTCAGTTCGCTGGAAGTGGCGGCGGCTGTGGGCGACGCGCACTTGCGCTGGGATACGCCGGTGTCGGTGCGTCCAGGGCAGCCGACATACATCACCCTTTCGAACGTCAATGCCGTTCAACCTTCTAAGACTTCTCCCGCGGCGCAGTAAGCAAATTGCCGGCGATGTCTTCTGCGCCAGAATCCGCTGAACTGGCAGCGCTGATTCGCGGCCTCAGTTCGCCTGATCTCGCGAATCGAGAGCGCGGCGCCGGAGAGCTTTTTCGTCGCGGCCGTGAATTGGCGCGAGCGGCCATCACCGATTGGCTCGCCGATCCTGAATTGCCTGCATACTTCGTCCTCGACGCCTCGCAGTTCCCTCTGACGACCGTAGGCGTAGCCGTTGCGCCCGAAACTTTCGAGCGAATTTACGCCGCAAGTGGTTCTCCCCGCCTTGCGGTTGTTCCACCCGACCAGGACGCCAAGGAATTTGAGTTGCACTTCGCGCAGGGCGTGCGGCTGGACATTCTGACGACTCGCGAACGTGGCGGTGCGGGCGCGATCGCGCGCTATCTTCAAAAATTCGGCGAGGGGATACAGCAGGTTGAGCTGCTCGCTCGAAATGTCGATGCCGCCACCGAAATTCTGCGCTCGCACTTCGGAGTGCAACCGATCTACCCAGCAACGCGCGCCGGTGCAGACGGCACTCGCGTGAATTTCTTCCTCGTTTCACTGCTGGAAAAGGGGGCGGAGAAAGGCAAGATACTCATTGAGTTGGTGGAGCCCGCCGCTCCGCACAGCTGACTACAGGATTGCGCGCACCACGCCACCATCGGCTCGGACAGCAGCGCCTGTCGTCGCGGAGGCCAATGGACTACACAGATACACGATCGTCGAAGCGACCTCCTCGACTGTGGCAAACCGCTTCAGCAGAGACGAAGGACGAACTGATTTAAAAAATTCCGCTTCGAACGCACCTGAATCGCCGCCACCACCCATTTGTGCTACGAAAGTTTCGACTCCTTCAGAGCGAGTGGGTCCGGGCAATATACTGTTCACGGTGATTCCCGTGCCTACGACGGACTCCGCAAGGCCTCGCGCGATGGCAATCTGTGCCGTCTTTGTCATACCGTAGTGAATCATCTCAACGGGAATTTGCACGCCAGACTCGCTCGAGACGAATAGAATTCTTCCCCAGTTCCTTCTGCGCATGCTCGGTAGGTAGTGACGCGACAGGCGCACTCCGCTCATTACATTTGCTTCGAAGAAGCGAAGCCAATCCTCGTCGGGAATCTTTTCGAAAGGTTTGGGCTCAAAAATCCCCATGTTGTTGACCAGGACATCCACATCGGGCGCCGTCTGAATCAGCTTCGCGCAACCTACGGCATTCGAAACGTCGGCCGCAATACCCGTCAGCTCCGCGCCCGGTTGCGATTTGCGAATCTGGGCAATGGCGCTATCCACGCGATCTTGCTTCCGTCCATTGATGACGACCGACGCGCCCTCCATCGCAAACGCACGCGCGGCTGCGAAACCAATGCCAGCCGTAGACCCTGTCACCAGTACTCTCTTGCCTTTCAATTGTAGATCCATGGTTTCCCTCTACCTTCCATGCCAAGGCTCTCGGGACATCTGAAGGTTTTAGCAAAATAGCATGCGGCTGAGTTCTGAGTCTCTGATTCGCACGAATGGGAAGAAGGTTCCGAGCACCCAGCCCGGGTTGTCAGAACTTTGCGATGCGAGTAGAGTAGTTCGGTCTAAGCCCCGCATCCCCTCTCAGGAGTGATCCCGTGACGTATGTAAACGAGATTGAAGAAACACAAGCGGACCCGCAACTTCGAGGAATTTACGGCAACATCGAACAGAATATGGGGTTCCTCCCTCACTACTTTAAGGCTCTGGGCACGATGCCAGACGCGATTGAAGGGCAACTGAAGTTAGGCGCCGCAGTCATGAATGATGGCGCACTGACGAAGACCGAAAAGGAGCAGATCGGGGTCGTGGTAAGCGGCATCAACTCTTCTTCCTACTGCCTCGTGATCCACATGGAGCTGCTTCAGCGGCTTGGAGTGGAAAAGGCGCTCGCCCGGAAACTCGTAAACGACTACGAAAACGCGGCCGTGCCGGACAAAATGAAAGCTCTTTTCCGATTCGCGCACAAGCTGACGCGCAAGCCCGTCGAGATTGAAGAGGAAGATATCAGCGCATTGAAGGCAGCCGGATGGGACGACGCAGCGGTTCGCGAAACGGTTCTAACGGTAGCCTATTTCAACTACGTAAATCGAGTTTCGCTCGGGCTCGGTCTGGTCGAAGACTTCTAGCCGCTGTTGCGCGCCGTCACTCGCCGCTCTGCTCGATCAGCTTCGCGACCAGCGCTGTCCAGCCGGTCTGATGGCTGGCGCCGAGACCAGCGCCGGTATCGCCGTTGAAATACTCGAAAAACAGAATTAAATCCTTCCAGTAGGGATCATTTTGAAAAAGCGCCGTATTTGCGTATACGGGACGCTGGCCGTTGCGCCGCAGGAAAATATGTGACAAGCGCTTGGATAGCGCTGCGCTCGCTTGCCATAGCGTTTTCTGCTGTCCGGAACCAGTGGGATATTCCACCTTAAAGCCTTCCCCATAGTAAAAGTGAACCCGCTGCAGCGCTTCGATCAGCAGAAAATTCATGGGGAACCAAACCGGGCCGCGCCAATTGGAATTGCCGCCGAAAAGGTCGGTCGTCGATTCCGCAGGTTCGTAATCCACGCCGTGCGTAATGCCTTCCCTGTCCCTAATTTCAAACGGATTTTGCAGGTGATATTTCGAAAGCGCCCGCACTCCGTGCTGCGACAAGAATTCATTTTCATCGAACACATAGCGGTAAATCCGCTCGAGCTTCGCCCGATTCGCAATCGAGAGCAGCAGCCGCGGGCCGTGTTTGGTCTGCTGGCTCATATCCACGTGGTCTCTCACATCCGGATGATGATCCAGAAACCACTGCATCCGCCGGCGGAACCCTTTCATGCGCTCCAGGTCTTGCGGTTCGTAGACTTCCACCGCAAAGAGTGGCGTCAACCCCACCATCGAGCGAACTTTCATCGGCATCACTTTCTCTTCGCCGAGATGCAGCACGTCGTAATAAAACCCGTCCGTCGGATCCCACAATCCGATACCGGTTCCTCCCATGTCGTTCATCGCCGATGCGATATAGACGAAGTGCTCGAAGAATTTGCTGGCCACGTCTTCGTAAGCGGGATCCTGCACCGCGAGCTCAATCGCCATTGACAGCATGTCCAGGCAAAACATCGCCATCCAGCTCGTGCCGTCCGATTGATCGATGTAGTTCCCAGGGCCGAGCGGCCTCGAACGGTCGAAAACGCCGATATTGTCCAGGCCAAGAAAGCCCCCTTCGAACACGTTGCGGCCCGACGGGTCCTTACGGTTCACCCACCATGTGAAATTTATGAGCAGCTTGTGGAAAACGCGCACGAGGAAATTTCGGTCCGGCTTTCCGCTCACGCGACCCGCAATTTTGTAGACGCGCCACGCTGCCCACGCCTGTACAGGCGGATTCACGTCCGAAAAATTCCATTCGTAAGCGGGGAGCTGCCCGTTCGGATGCATATACCATTCGCGCATAAACAGAATGAGCTGTTCTTTCGCGAAATCCGGGTCGATCAGCGCCATCGCCACGCAATGAAACGCAAGGTCCCACGCCGCATACCAAGGGTATTCCCACTTGTCCGGCATCGAAATCACGTCTGAGTTATGCAGGTGCGTCCATTCGTGATTGCGCCCGAACTGCCGGCGAGGATCGGGCGGCGGCTGCGTCGAATCGCCCTTAAGCCAGCGGTCCACGTCATAGTGATAGCTCTGTTTTCCCCATATCAGGCCGGCGAATGCCTGGCGTTGCACGAGCCGAGCGTCGTCGCTGATTCCTTTCGGTGCCCGCTGCTCGTAAAATTCGTCTGCTTCTTTTTTTCGCTTGTCGAACCACGCCTCAAACTCGGCGCCGAAATAATCCTTCTGCGGCACGAGCGGATCGCTCGGGTCGCTATCCATCAACCGTAAACGGATCGTCCAACTTTTTCCCGGCGGAATTTCCGATACGAAATGCCCTGCCGCTTTCGTGCCTTTCATTTCGGGATTCACTGCTCCGGGCTCGCTGTCGATCAAATAGCGATGAAAGGCATCCTTGACGAATGGATTCCGGTTCTGGGCGTGATACAGCCGGTCCATGTTCGTTTCGTTGTTGGTAAAAAGCATCTCAGGCGCGCCCTCAATAATCAGCCACCGCTTTCCGTAGTGAAACTCATCGAGCGCGATGGCTTGTGTGCCTCCGGGGCCGATAATACGCCGCGCTTCCGGCATGTCATACGGATCACCCCAATCCCATCGGTTCCGGAACCATAACGTAGGAAGAAGGTGCAGGCGTGCAGGCTCGGGCCCGCGATTCCATGCGGTGATTCGAACCAGAATGTCTTCAAAGGTGGCTTTCGCGTACTCGACAAAAACATCGAAGTAGCGGTTCTCATTGAAAACGCCCGTGTCGATCAGTTCGTATTCGGGATCGTGACGCGTCCGCTTCTTGTTCTCAATGCGCAGCTGATCGTACGGAAATGCCGCTTGCGGATACTTGTAAAGATATTTTAGATAGCAGTTGGTGGGAACCGCGTCGAGATAATAATAATACTCCTTCACATCCTCGCCGTGATTGCCTTCGAAATTCGTCAAGCCGAAAAGCCGCTCCTTGAGGATGGGGTCTTTTTCATTCCACAAGGCGAGCGCAAAGCAGATGTGCTGATGACGGTCGCAAAATCCAGCAATGCCGTCTTCACCCCAGCGGTACGCGCGTGAACGTGCGTGATCGTGTGGGAAATAGTCCCACGCGTCGCCGTTTGCGCTGTAATCCTCGCGCACAGTTCCCCACTGGCGCTCGGAAAGGTATGGTCCCCACCGTTTCCAGTGAACTTCGCGATCGGCGCTGGCCTGCAGCCGCTGTTGTTCGGATGTCATCTCGATTCCCGTGAAGGCGTGCAGAACTGTATCCGTTGCGCGGTCAGCTTTGCAAGATGCTCACTGCCGGCAAGCCAGCAAAGTGCCAACTCTTTGCTCGAAAGCCGCCTACCTTGTATCCTCGTCGCCTCAAATCTTGGGAGTGAAGCGAGTCTGCATCGCGATGTCTTCTGATTCTGTCCTGAGCAGCGCAAGGCCCCAAGGATTCACTTCCATTTCAGGACGGCCTTCTGCGCGGCATTCCGATCGAATTGCTTTGCTCTTGATTGCGATTCTAGCCACTGCGGTCGTCACGCCGATGCTGTTTCTCGGAAATGCCTCCGGTCATGACATTTCATTCCATCTCGCGTCGTGGCTGGACGTCGCCGGCCAATGGCGCGAGGGCGTGGCTTTTCCGCGCTGGGCCCAGTGGGCGAATTGGGGTTTCGGCGAGCCTCGTTTCATTTTCTACCCGCCGGCCTCGTGGCTGTTTGGTGCGGCCCTCGGTTCGGTGCTGCCGTGGAGAATGGTGCCCGGCACTTACATCTGGCTCGTTCTTTTGTTGTCAGGCTTCGCAGTGTGGCGGCTGGCCCGAGAATCGCTTCCCGACTCGCAAGCGATCGCAGCAGCCCTGATCTTTGTCGTGAATCCGTATCAACTCGTGGTGGTCTATTACCGCAGCGACTATGCCGAGCTTCTAGCGAGCTCGCTTTTTCCCTTCATGGTTCTCGGCGCACTGAGAGTGGTTCGCACCGAGCCAAAGCCAAGCGCCACGCGGCAAGGTTGGACGGGCGTGCCGCTCCTTGCGCTCGCATTTGCGGCGATTTGGCTCTCGAACGCGCCTGCTGCAGTGATCGCGACATACTCAGTCGTGTTATTGCTTGTTGTCGGTTGTCTTGAACGAAAGAATTTTCGGCCGCTGATTCCGGGAGCGGCTGCAATGGCGCTAGGGGTCGGACTTGCTGCGTTTTACATTCTCCCCGCGGCCTACGAGCAGCGCTGGGTGCAGATCTCACAAGTGACAGCAGGCAACCTCCACCTCGACCAGAATTTCCTATTCACCCATTCTTCCGATCCAGAATTTGCACTGTTTAATTGGAAAGTCTCGACCATCGCTGTCGGTACCATGTTGCTCGCAGGCGTAGCGGCCGTTTTCGGCGCCCGGCGTCGTCGAGAATATCCTGCGCTTTGGTGGATGATGGTGGCGCTGGCCACCGCATCTGCAATCATGATGTTTCCAGTCAGCCTCTGGTTCTGGCACCACCTTCCGAAGTTGCAATTCCTGCAGTTCCCGTGGCGCTGGCTCGTCCCGCTGGGTATTCCGTATGCTTTTTTCCTCGCATCGGCAGTCACCCAGGCGCGTTGGCGCTGGATCTGGTACTCAGCAGTCGCGTTGATAATCGCCGTAACCGCCACCGCGATCGTTCGCGACGCGTGGTGGGACAGCGAAGATATCCCGTTCCTGGAAGGGGCAATTCGCAGTGGCCACGGTTATGAAGGAACCGACGAATATGCGCCGCTCGACTGCGATATATATGATCTCCCTGGAGCGATTCTGAATCCGGAATCGCTAGAGGTTTTTGAAAAGACCCCGCCGACGCCTCTGCTCCAACAAGTTGCTTCTGATTCGGGAAGAGTAGCCACTCTCCCGGCTCCGCAAATCTCAATCGATAAATGGCGGTCCGAACACAAAAGCTTTCGAGTCGAGACATCTCAGCCGGCGACGCTCGCCTTGCGGCTCCTGAACTACCCGGCGTGGGAAGTGCGAGTCGACGATGCGACCGTCAATCCAGGCTCAGAACCGGGGATGGCTCGCATGCTCGTGCAAGTTCCCACCGGGCCTCATCGAGTCGCAGTGAACCTTCACCGGACTTGGGACCGCACTGCTGGCGAGGTAATTTCCGGCTTTTCGGCGATTATGTTCTTTGCCTGCGTCGCCGTTGCTGGCCGCCGTCGCAGACGCCAGCAGACGTAAGTCCTGGCCAACGGGCGCTTTCCTCCTGTGAAATTCAACGTCAAATACGTGCGAACGCTGGCGCGGCGGTCCATGTAATGCTCCAGGAACCCCCACGCTTGGAGCAATCGTGCACATCCCGTACAATACGAACATCCAGACTTGGAGCTAACGTCTCTAACGTGTGCCCTGATCTGAAGCCAGCGGTATCGCCAACGCTCGCATTCGCGCCTAAAGTCCGGCTGTGCGCGCTCCTCGTGGTAGTGTGCTTTGCGGCGGTTATCGCGGGATGCGGACAGAAGGCCGCTGGTAACGAAGAGCCTCCCGCCACTGCAGTCAAAACGGCGGTCATTGAGCCCGTCCCGATCTCCGAATCGTCGGAATACCTGGGAACCCTCAAGTCCCGCCATTCCGTCGTCCTGAATCCTCAGGTCGAAGGGCAGATCACCAATATTTTCGTTAGATCGGGCGACCGCGTGAAAGCCGGAACCGCGCTCATGCAGATTGACCCAATCAAGCAGCAGGCTACCCTCGGAAGCCAGGAAGCTTCCCGTGCCGCTCAGGAAGCGAACGTTCATTTCGCGCAAATTCAATGGGAGCGCGCGCAGAAACTCTTCGATGCCGGTGTAACCAGCAAACAGGATTACGATCAGGCGCGCACCAACCTCGAAACGGCCCAGCACCAACTTAAATCGCTCGACTCGCAAGTGCAGCAGCAGCAAGCGGAACTCCACTACTATCGCGTGAATGCTCCTACTGACGGATTCGTTGGCGACATTCCCGTGCGCGTAGGCGATCGGGTGACCACCACGACGACTCTTACCACCGTGGACCAGCCTGGCCCACTCGAAATTTACATTAGTGTCCCCGTCGAGCGTTCGAAGGATTTGAAGATGGGACAGAAAGTGCAACTGCTCGATAGTCAAAGCAAGGTTGTCGCCGACACCCAGATTGATTTCATTTCCGCTCAAGTCGACACCAATACGCAGTCCGTGCTCGTGAAAGCGACCGTCAAGAACTCCGCCGACACGCTTCGCACCTCCCAATTCGCGCGAACTCGCATCGTCTGGAGCACACATGAAGGGCCCGTGATTCCAGTTCTGGCCGTACAGCGTATTAACGGGCAATCTTTCGCCTTCGTCGTCGAAGGCTCGGGAAAATCGCAGGTGGCGCACCAGAAAGTCCTCACCCTCGGCGAGATGGTCGGAAACAATTACGCGGTGCTGGATGGCCTGAAATCAGGCGACCGCGTCGTCATCGAGGGCGCTCAGAATCTTGTGGACGGCGCGCCGGTCACTGAGCAAGCACCGCTTCCGGCAGGAAAGTCTTCATCTTGATTCCTTTCAGCGCGCTTCGTGCAGCAAAAGGGCTCTCGTAGAAAATGTTTGTCGATTTCTTCATCCGTCGGCCCATCTTTGCCACTGTCTGCGCGCTCTTGATTATTTTGGCGGGAGCGGTGACGATTCCCACTCTTCCGGTCGCCCAATTTCCCGATCTCGCCCCACCGCAAGTCAGCGTAGGTTCCTTCTACAATGGCGCAAACGCGCAGACCGTCGAGACTTCCGTCACCACGCCACTTGAGCAGCAGATCAACGGCGTTGAAGGCATGAAGTACATGACGTCCTCGAGCGGAAACGATGGCTCGAGCAACATCAACGTAACCTTTGACATTACGCGCAATATCGATCTGGCTGCTGTGGACGTTCAGA
>Ga0210401_10004546_pt1 | contig 14485 bp, 14 predicted proteins | sample IncBWH32MmetaG_FD_150866 | JGI IMG/M metagenome (GOLD analysis project Ga0210401, IMG submission 150866) | Forest soil microbial communities from Barre Woods Harvard Forest LTER site, Petersham, Massachusetts, United States - Inc-BW-H-32-M | ecosystem: Environmental > Terrestrial > Soil >... | reverse complement strand
GAGCCCGGCCTCCTTTGGGGCATCGTTCAATTCGATCGTCAGCGCCGATCTACTGCTAGCCGCTCTCAAGGGTGAGATTGCCACGGTGCCGGAGGCGCTTGCCTGGCTGGACCGGCATCATCGCGACGCGGAGGACCCCGTGCCCAGCGGGAAGCCTGAGTAATCGATGTGTCATAATTGCTGTTCGCGTGGCGACGGAGCTACCTCATGATGCCGATGAATTGCAGCGGATCTATCAGCGCCGTTTTGACACTCACGTAGCCTATCGCAATAAAGTCTGGCGGGTGCTGACGGCCCGGTTCTTCTCCTCTTACGTGCCGCCGCAAGCCACCGTTTTAGATTTGGGCTGCGGGTACGGCCAGTTCATCAATAACATTCAATGCGGCAAGAAATATGCGATGGATCTGAACCCGGAGGCGTCGCGCTATTTGTCGCCGGGGATCGAGTTCCTGCATCAGGATTGCACGCAGCCCTGGCCACTGCGGGACGCGAGTCTCGACGTCGTGTTCACCAGCAATTTCTTTGAACATCTCCCGTCGAAGGCTCTATTGGCTGACGCGCTGGCTGAAGCCAAGCGGTGCCTGCGGCCGGGCGGCCGCATCATCGCGCTCGGTCCCAATATTCGCTACGTAGGGGGCGCCTACTGGGACTTCTGGGATCATCACCTGGCACTCAGCGACCGGTCGCTCAAAGAGCTTCTGGAAATGCAAGGGTTCCTTGTAGAGAAGGCCATCGAGAAATTCATTCCCTACACGATGGTCAATAAGCGGCCCTATCCCGCGGCAGTCGTCTCTTTGTATTTGATGTTTCCGATTGCGTGGCGAGTCTGGGGGAAGCAGTTTCTGGTGATCGCCCGCAGGCCTTGATTCCGGTCGGCGCCTAGTCGGGTTGCGCCGCTCGCAGCACGCGGGCAGGGCTGCCGACCGCCACGGAATTCGGCGGGATGGGGCGCGACACCACCGACCCCGCACCGATCGTAGATCCGCTCTCTACGTCAGCCATCACTACGCACGCGGCTCCAATCCAGCAATCCGGCCCGATCGTCAACATGGTGAAGACTCCGTCCTCCGCCCCGCCGATCCCGCCGGATTCATTGCGCAAATGTTGGTGCCTGCCGCTGAGAATCTGCACTCCCGAAGCGATCTGCGTCCGCTCTCCGATCGCCGCCTTGCCGATAATGCAGTTGCAGCCGATGTAGACGTTCGCTCCCACCCGGGCATCCGTATGGGCGAAGAACGACCCGAAAGAGATTCGGCTCGACAGGCTGCACTCCGCCAGTGTGAGTTTGTAAAAAGCGGTCCGCAAATAATCGCCCACGATGCCCGGCGTCAGGGCGTAAATGTGAGCGAAGATAGTGAAAATCGTCTCCCATCTGCCGAATCCGCAGAGCGCCGCCGGCACGCACACCAGCAGGAGAGAGCAGCCACTCACCATCGATTTCACGAACTGCTTAGGCCCTGAAGGCGCGGAATGCATATGCCACTAGCTTCCTACACTTCAGTGTCCCAGAACACGCATGGCGCGCTACGTACCCTGAAATCCCTTGCCGGCTCTGAAATAATGACTTCATGTGTGGAATTGCCGGTCATATCGCGCCCAATCGGCCGCAAGCGGTAGAAGCCGCGGTGCGGACTATGGTCCACTCGCTGGCGCGGCGCGGACCGGATTCCGAAGGAGTGTCGACCTGGCCGGGCGTCGCGTTGGGCCACCGCCGTCTCGCCATTCTGGATTTGAGCGCCGCCGGCCACCAGCCCATGCTCTCCGATGACGGCGAGGTGGGGATCGTTTTCAACGGTTGCATCTACAATTTCCTCGACATTCGCAAAGAACTCGAAGGGCGGGGCCACCGGTTTCGTTCCAATTGCGATACCGAAGTGCTGGTGCGCGGTTATCAGGAGTGGGGAATCGACAAGCTGGCCGGACGCCTGCACGGCATGTTCGCTTTCGGCATCTGGGACCATCCGCGCCGCACGCTGACATTAGTCCGCGACCGTCTGGGAGTCAAGCCGCTGGTGTATTGGGCGGACCATGGCGAGATCGCATTCGCTTCCACGCTCGCCGCTTTGCGGGATGCCGGTTTTGGCGGCGCCATCGATCCGCAGGCCGTGCTCGATTTCCTCGAATACAGTTTCGTCACCGAAGACCATGCCATTTACGAAGGCATGCAAAAACTCCCTCCGGCCACCATCCTGGAGTGGCACCAGGGCCGCATCTCCCAACGGCAATATTGGACGCTACCCGAAGCCGACGAATCGTCACGCATCACTTTCGAGGAAGCAGTGGAGGAGGTCGAGCGGCTCATTGTCGACGCCGTGCGGCTGCGCCTGATCTCCGATGTTCCCATCGGCGTGCTGCTGAGCGGCGGAATCGATTCCGCGCTGGTCTGCTGGGGCATGAGCAAACTGAACGCCAATATCCGCGCCTTTACCGTGCGCGCTCCCAACGATCCGACCGATGAGAGCGCGGACGCGGCCCACACTGCGCGCACCTTGGGGATTTCCCACGAGATCGTCGATATGGCGGAGCGGGACTTCTCGCTGGACGAGTTAGTGGAGGCCTATAGCGAACCTTTCGCCTGCACATCGGCCCAAGCCATGTTGTGGGTCTCGGATGCGGTGCGCCGCAAGGCGAAAGTGCTGCTCACCGGCGATGGCGGCGACGATATTTTCTTCGGATACCCCTTCTTCCGTAACGCGCGCATGGCCCAGAAGGTGGCGCGGGCGTTGCCCGCCTCGGCTCCGGCTGTCTGGAAGGTGGCCGGAAAGCTGATTCCGGCGGCCGGCCCCGGACGCCGCATCAAGAACTTCCTGAACTATGCCACGGGTGGCTTGGGCGCGCATGCCAGGGCGCACGACGGCTATCCCTATTACGCGAGCCAGGCGATCCTCGGCGACCGGTTAGCCGGCCGGCAACTGGCGCAACGACAGATCCCCGATTCCTTCGATTCCGCCCGCCGTCTGCTGGGCGATGTCTTCGAGTATCACCGGCGCATGCACTTCACCAGCGAATTCATGCCGAAGGTGGACGGCGGCACGATGTATTTCGGAATCGAGGCTCGCGCGCCGTTTTTAGACCAGAGTATCTGGGAGTTTGCCGCGGCCCTTCCCCAGGAACTGCGCTTCCATAACGGCGCGTTAAAGGCTGTCCTTTGCGAGATTGTCCGGCGCCATATCGGGCCGGAAACCGCCTCACGCAAGAAGCAGGGCTTCACGGTGCCTGTCGAGCGTTGGCTGTCGGATCGATGGAGCGGCTTGCTCGATAACTTGCGTGGCGATTCGGTGCTGGAACGCGATGGCTGGGTGCGCAGGGGATCCCTGCGGAAGCCCATCCAGGATGCCCTGGAACGCCATTGGGTGCCGGAACAGGTGTGGCGCCTGCTGATCCTGGAACACTGGCTCTCCAAGAATAGCCGGCCCACGCCGCTCTCTGAAAGCAGCGTGCCGGCCGGACTGTTATCGGATTGAAGGCTTACGCCGCAACGGTATAGCCGGGCTCTTCCACTAGTTGCCCCGCCGCCGGCGGAGTGGCCTGCCTGGGCACAAAATGCGCCAAGCCACTTAACCAGGCGGAGAACTCATCCTTATCGATCAAAGACGAATCCAACAGGCGCGGCAAGGTATATCTGCCGCAGTCGCGCGTTGCGAGGGCGAGATCGGTGGTGGTCGCCGAGGCGATCCCGAATTCCGCGAGCCACTCGTCAAACTCGGTCAACCGGCATCCACCGGGATAACAGAAGTGGCGCGCCGTCTGGCCGGTCATCTCCTGAATCGCATCCTGGTTGTCGCGTAATTCCCGGTGGAACTTTTCTCGTGAACGGTATACGCGATGTCGGTGGCAATGGAGTTGGAAATCGACGCCTTCCTTCGCGAGCTGGGAGACTTCCCGGGGGTTCATGATGTGCAGGGTCCGGCGGGCACACATCTTGTCGTAATCCATAGCCAAACGCCCGGCCAGCTCGCGCAGCAGCGCATTCTTCTGGCGCCCGCTCAAGCCCTCCCGCAGGCAGTAATCCTTGATGACTCCGCTGAGCGCCTCACAGTTGGAATCCTCGATGACCAGCCGGTCGATGCCGACTTCCGGCCAGGCGAACTGTTTGCCGCAGCCTTTCCACAGAAGATACCAGCACATGGGGTCGAAGACCGGCACGTTGTACTTGGAGTAATAAGTGGTCAAGTATACGGTCGCCGGATAGCCATACTGCCGCAACAGAGGCCACGCCTTGGCGTAGAAATCGTAAAAGCCGTCGTCAAATGTAATGACGACGGAGCGCGGCGGCAGAGTACCTTGATACAGTTTCTCGACGCCTTCACCCAGCGTGAGTACTTTGCAGTCCGCTTGCTTAAGCATCTCCAGCCGCTGTCGAAATAACTCGGCGGAAAGATAGAGTCTGGACCACTGATCCTCATCGTCGAGAGAGACGCCGTGATAGCACAGCATCAAAAGGCTGTGCGTACGCCAATTGCTTTTTAACATCGTTGCATTCGGCCCGGACAGGCGCGCACCACGATAAAACAGGCGTTTGAGAGAGGAGGCCAACATAGCGTGCCGGTTGTCCGGCTAGGGCAACGATAGCATGGACAAAGATAGATAGCCCACGCTAACAAAGTGGATATAGTGACGTTATATCCAGCCGCGAAGCCGGTAATGGATGATTCGCCCCAACTCTCCCATTACATCCAAAAAACACTGCCAGCGACCCAGGTAAGAGTTAGATCGTTTCATCACATCGGGACAAGCCATGCCAGTGACGGATAACCCGATGTGCTGAAAACTACGTACCGCCCGATAGGTGTGATAGTCGCTGGTAAAGAGTGCGTACGGTCCCGGAAGCGCGGCTAGAATCGGCTTGGCGAAAAGCGCATTTTCCCTAGTCGAGGTGGAGCGGTTCTCCACTACTATCGCGTTCTCCGGAATACCGGCTGCGAGTAACATTGGCTTGACTGTTTCAGCACTCCCGGCGCCGGAGAGTAAGATGCTTTGGAAATGTGACTGGCGCCACATATAGATCACATGTACGATCCGCCAGTATGTATCCAAACCGATGAGAGGGGCGGCGCCTTCATCCCCCACAGTCGATCCGCCGAGGACAATCATGACTCCGTGATTCGCGTCGCCCCACTGGGTGAGTTTACTCGCCGTCCAGGGCACGACAGGCGTGAAGGTGATCAGGAGCAGGAAAGCTCCGCACGCCGCCAGCGTGAATCGAATCGCGGAGAGGAGGCGGCGAATTTTGCCAACGGGCACTCTTGTACAATTATAGTGTCGGAACGGTATACAAAAACACCGGTTCGAGAGTTACGAGGGCTGGGATTTGTCAGGGCATGGCGGAGCTTAAAGAATTGCGCGTTGTGTTTCTCGTGGGGCATGATGACGAGAACACTCGTGCAACCATTCAGGCGGTCTGTGCCATACCCGGAGTCCGCACCGCCGCAGTACTCCTGGATATCGAGCGGCCCGATCTGCGCCGGCGTCTGCGAAATCTGCGCCGAAATGTCCGGCGTGAGGGCTCGGGATACATCCCCAGGAGGGTTCTCAGCGCCATCCGCGGCGTTACCGACCGCATGGTGGAGCGCGCCGGCGCCCCGCTAAATGAAGTAGATGCCCTGCTGCGTAAAGCCTATCCACAGCGCTGCTTCTCGCTGGATGAGCAGGCCCGGCAGGCCGGTTTTACCGTCCACGAAGTCGCCAATCTGAATAGCGCGGGGGCGGCCGGTGTGCTGGCGGGTTGCCAGGCCGATCTGGGTATCGTGTTGGGCACGCGTGTTCTCAAAGCCTCCACCTTTTCGGTGCCGCGCCTGGGATGCATCAACCTCCACAAGGGCAAGGTTCCCGAGTATCGCGGCATGCCTCCCGGATTTTGGGAGTTGTTCGATGACGCACCGGCCGCCGGTGTTACGGTGCATTTCGTCGACAGCGGTCTCGACAGCGGCGATGTAGTGGCGTCCTCGGAAATTCCGGTTGCCACCCGCGAGACCCCAGACACCATCCGCCAGAAGCTGGATTGGGAAGGCACGCGGGTACTGGCAGCCGCGGTAGCGTCCATTCAGGATGGTTCGATGGTCCGCCACCCGCAGCCCAAGACTTCGGTCAAGCCTCGCACCAAGCCGACCGACGCGGATGTCCGCACCCTGCGCCGCAAGTTGCCGCATTGGAACGTGCGCAACGATTTTTATGCGTTGGTCAAGAATCTCTATTTCCTGGCGCTTTTCTACGGTGGTGCGTATTCGCTGGCCAGATTGCTGCACCGGCGGTCCGGATCTCGGGCCGCCGTGCTGCTGCACCATCGCGTGAACGACTACTGCATGGATGCCGTGACGGTCGACACGAAAACGTTTGCCGCCCAGTTGATTGCTCTGGGCAGGCGCTACCGGCCGATTTCCACCGCCGAACTTGTGAATCGTCTGCACAAACGCGAGGCCATTCCGCCCACCTCGGTGGCCATTCATTTCGACGACTGTTATCGCGATATCTTCACCAACGGTGCACCGCTGTTGGCGGCCGCCGCCTTCCCGGCGATGGCATTTATCAACTCCGGATTCGTAGGCACCGATCGGGAGTTTCCTCACGATCGCCGGTCGTCGCCTTTTCGCCACGAGAATCTCAGCCGCCGGGAAATACGTGAATGGGTAGCCGCCGGCTTTGAAGTGGGAGCGCACACCATCAGCCACGCCGATCTGGGCGCCTGCGATCTGGCGGAGGCCTGGACGGAGATCAGTGGCTGCCGGCAGCCGCTCGAGGAGGCCGCCGATCGCCCGGTGGAGATCTTCTCTTATCCTTTCGGCAAAGAGAAGAATATCCGTCCGGAAACCGCCGAGTGCGTACGAAGAGCCGGCTACACCGCGCTATTCGCGGCGCATGGCGGATTCGTCGGACCGGACACCGATCTTTATGACATCCCACGGCTGGGATGCAACCACGCCGCCAAACCTCTCTATCTGTTGCTGGAAATGGAAGGGTTGGCGCCGAAACAAGTTCTCGAAACCTTAAAACACCTGTTCCGGCGGAAGGGCGGCGGCACTCCCGCGCTGCCCATGGAAGTTACCGGAGACCGGAAACCCGAAGTTTTATCCAAGGCCGCCGGCGCCTGATTCCGCGAAGAGCGCTTCGTACCGGTCGATGACCTTGTCCATGGAGTAATTGTCCAACACACTCTGGCGAGCCGCGTGGCCCATTCGCCGGCCGGCCTCCGTGTCTTCCAGAATCTCCACCAGAGAGCGTGCGATGGAGTCCGAATCCCCCAACGCCGCCGCCAGGCCATGAACTCGCGGCTCGATCAATTGCGCGTTGGCGGGAATGTCGCTGACCACGGATGGCAATCCAACCGACATAGCTTCTACCAGCGAGCATGGAAAGCCTTCGTTGGACGAGACCAGCGTAAACACATCGCTCGCTTGCAGCCACTTCCGCACATCCGCAACTGGCTGCCTACCCATAAACCGGATATGCGCATCCATCCCCAACGCTTTGGCGCGCTGTTCGAGTTCGCCGCGGCAGGGACCGTCGCCAATCAGAATCAGCATGGCCTGCGGGACACGCGCCACCACCGCCGGTATGGCGCCTACCAGCGAAGAGAGTTCCTTCTCGGGAGCCAGACGGCCTACGAACATAACGCAACGCGCATCGGCCGGTATGCCCATTGCGGCTCGCAGGGCATTCTTTTCAGCCGGGGTGGGGGGCGTGAATTCGTCCGTGTCCACCGGGTTGGGCATCCATAGAAGGCGCTGCGAATCCATCCCGGCGGCCGCCGCTTCCGCTGCCATTCCTTCATTCAGGATCATGATCCGCCGTGCCCATCGATTCAGCCAGCGCAGTTCGAGCCTGCCGATCCAGGATTGGCGCATCATGGTGATCAGGCTGCTCCCCGAGACCTTCATCACCATCGGCTTGCCCAGCGCACGTCCTACGGGCAGCCCGGCCGCCAGGTGCAGACCCTGCATCAGAAAGTAAACCAGTTGATAATTGCGGCGCTCGCGAAACAGGGTCCAGGCGACCGCCAGGGCGAACGCGTAGTCTCTCCAGCGGCCGGTCTGCCGCCGCCCGAAAATGCGCACCGGCACACCGAAAGGGTCGGTCCAACGCGAGACATCGGGCATCGGCGGACCGCCCGCGCACAGGACGGTCACACGATGGCCGCGCCGCATCAGACCCGCACAGACGCGCTGGGCTTCGATTTCCGAACCGCCCAGTACAGGCGGGTACGAATGAGAAACCAGGATGAGGGAGACAGGGCGAGCCGCTGTGCCCTTAGAGCGTGAATCCGGAGGCGGTGGCATCGCGGTGGAACATCTGTACGGTTTCCAGCGAATAATCGGCGATATCTTTTCCGAGAAGATTCAACTTCGCCAGAATGTCATTGGTCACGGTGATGATGTGGCAGCCGATCGCATCCGCCTGAACGATATTGAGGAGTTCGCGCGGACTGGCCCAGATCAATTCCAGATTGGAATGCGGGGTCATAATCTCGAGAGCCTTTTGCATGTGGGCTACGGGATCCACCCCGGTGTCCGCGATCCTGCCGGCAAACACCGACACATTCGCCGAAGGGCCGCCAGCCAGCGCCGCGGTAATGTCGCGCACCTGGTCGAGTGTAAGGATCGCCGTGACATTGAGCTTTACGCCCCGGCACGCCAGGCGATGCGCCAGGTCCACGCTGCTGTCCCGCCGCGTATTGGTGATCGGAATCTTCACGTAGACGTTGGGGCCCCACTCGGCGATTTTCAGCGCCTGCCGTTCCATCTCCGGGAACTCGTCGGCGAAGACTTCGAAGGAGATCGGCCGATCGGGAATGGCCTCCAGCACCTGCTTCGCGAAAGCCGCGTAGTCGGAAATACCAACCTTGCGCATCAGCGTGGGGTTGGTGGTGAAACCCTGGATCCACGGCTGCGCGTACATCTGCAGCATGCCTTTTAAATCGGCCCCGTCAGCGAACAACTTAATTTTCAAATCGGATGATTTCACGTCAGCCCCATTGAGTATAAAACGTCTTTCACAACCGCATGAGATACTCGACGGTATTCTCTACGCTCTGGCGGATGGTCAATGTCGGCTTCCAGCCGAGCGCCTTGATACGGCTCGTATCCAGAAAGATGAACGGACTATCGCCGATCCAGCCGCGCTTGCCGCCGGCATATGTGAACTCCGGCGACACACCGAGACGGGCCGCGATCCAGCCGGCCGAATCCTTCACTTCGCAGTACTCGTCCGTCCCCAGGTTGAAGATATTCGTCGGTTGATCGGGCGCTTTGTCGAGGGCCAGTAACACGGCTGAAATGCAGTCCTGCACATATAGATACGATTTCCGCTGCCGGCCGTCGCCCAGAATGTGCAGACCATCCGGATGCTCGCGCAACTGGCGGTAGAAGTCGATCACGTGGCCGTGGCTGTATCGTTCTCCGAGCAGGGAAACGAAGCGGAAGATGAACCCCCGCATGCCGAAGCCTTCGGCATACGCCTGAATCATCGCTTCGGATGCCAGTTTGGATGCACCGTAAAGCGAAGTCTGAATGGGAAATGGAGCGTTCTCGGGAGTCGGGAAGATCTCGGGCTCTCCGTACACGGACCCCGTGGAAGAGAACGCGATCCGCTTCACGCCGCCGCGCCGCATGGCTTCCAGAACGTTCCAGGTCGCGATGGTGTTCTGCTCCAGGTCCCTGCGAGGATGCTCCGTCCCAAAGCGGACATCGGCGTTGGCGGCCAGGTGAAACACGGTGTCGCAGCCTTCTACCGAGCGGGTGAGCGTGTCGAGATCCAGCACATCGGCGCGGACCAGGCGAAAGCGGCCCGATGCCGAGGCGCCATCGAGATTCTTTTCGATTCCGGTGGACAGATTGTCGTAGCCGATCACGTCGTGCCCCTGGCTGACCAGGCGGTCCACGAGATTACTGCCGATGAATCCGGCCGCACCTGTAACGAATGCCTTCATTCACTCTCCGCGGAATCAAATTGTGTGGAACAGACTTCAGTATACCCAGCAGGGCAATTTGAGCAGTGGTCCCCCATGTGGGAGAATCGGGTTTGTCGCACAAGCATCGACCCACAGCCTCGTGGGAACGTTAGCATCCATGAAACTGAATCAACGGGGTATCTTCATTACAGGCGCCAACCGGGGGCTTGGAAAGGCGATCGCGCGTGCCTGCGTGGCGAACGGCGCGCACGTGCTTTTGTGCGCGCGCGATGCCGGCTCGCTGGCTCCGCTGGTGGATGAACTCTCGGCGGTCCGCCCGCAGCCTGGCGGCATTCTGACCGCATCCGCGGACGTACGCGATCCAGTTGCCCTTCAGGAAGCGATCGCGAAAGCCGCGGTGGAGTTGCCCAATTTCTGCGGCCTGGTGAATAACGCCGGTATCTGGGGACCCAAAGGCGCCATTGAGGAAGTGGCTTTGGAGGAGTGGCGCAACGCCATCGAAGTGAACCTCTTCGGCACTGTCTATGCCTGCCGCAGCGCGGTGCCGGAATTTCGCAAGCGCGGATACGGCAAGATTGTGAACCTGTCGGGCGGCGGGGCTACGTCGCCGATGCCGCGCCTGAGCGCCTACGCCGCCAGCAAAGCGGCGGTAGTGCGGTTCACCGAGACGCTGGCCGGTGAAGTGCGCGATGCTTCCATCGACGTAAATGCTCTGGCTCCGGGCGCGCTGAACACCGCCATGCTCGACGAGATTCTGGCCGCCGGACCGGAAAAGGTCGGCGACTACTATCAGCGCGCTCTTAAGCAAAAGGAGTCCGGAGGCGCTTCGCTCGAGCGGGCGGCCGATCTGTGCGTGCATCTACTCTCCGCCGAGACCGATGGCATCACCGGCAGGCTGATCAGCGCCGCCTGGGATCCGTGGCCGCGGCTGGCCGAGCTCCGCGACGACCTGGCGCCTTCCGACGTCTACACGCTGCGCCGCATCGTGCCTGCCGATCGCGGTTTCGATTGGGACGAGAACTCATGAGATTTGCTATCGCCGGTTGTGGATTGATCGGGCAGAAGAGGCTCAAGACCATTCTTCCGGCCCACTCTTTGATCGTGGCGGCCGATCCGCAACTGGCGCGTGCCGAGCGTCTCGCCGCACAGGCGCCGGGAGCTACGGCCAGCACCGATTGGCACACCGCCGTCAAACATCCCGACGTGGATGCAGTGGTCGTGGCCACCACCAACGATGCGCTCGCACCAGTCACCATCGCTGCGCTCGAAGCCGGTAAGCATGTGATTGTGGAGAAGCCGGCGGCGCGATCGCTCGCCGAGCTGGAATTGGTCCAGCAGGCGGCGGCCAAGTCCGGCAAACATGTGCATGTGGGGTTCAACCACCGCTTTCATCCCGCTTTTCGCAAGGCGCGCGAGATTTTCCTCGGGGGCGACCTGGGGCCGCTGATGTTTATCAGAGCCCGCTACGGCCATGGCGGCCGCGTTGGTTACGACCGTGAATGGCGCGCCGATCCGAAACTCTCGGGCGGCGGCGAGCTGCTGGATCAGGGTGTCCACATCATCGACCTGGCCCGCTGGTTCCTGGGCGATTTTACGCGCGTGGAAGGCTTCGCCCATACTTATTTCTGGGATATGCCGGTGGATGACAATGGTTTCCTCCTTCTGCGCACACCTGCCCAGCAGTGCGCGTTCCTCCACGCCAGTTGCACCGAATGGAAGAACCTGTTTTCCTTTGAGATTTACGGACGAAACGCCAAGCTTCATATCGAGGGCCTCGGGGGCAGTTACGGCGTCGAGCGCCTCTCCTATTACGCCATGAAGCCCGAGATGGGCCCGCCCGATACCACGATCTGGGAGTACCCCGGCGAGGATACTTCCTGGCGCCACGAGCTCGACAGCTTCCTGGCTACTGTGGAAGGCAAGGGCGAACCGGGACCGGGCTTGCGCGACGCCCAGGCCGCGCTCGAAATCGTCGAACAGATCTACCGGAATTCGAAACAGCTATGATCATCACTCGCAGCCCCCTGCGCCTGCCGCTCGGCGGAGGCGGAACGGATCTCGCCTCTTACTACCGCGATCACGAAGGCTTTCTGATCGCCGCCGCCATCGACAAATACGTTTACATCACGGTCCACCACACGTTCGCGCGGGAACTGATCGTCAAATATTCGAAGCTCGAGCATGTGCAGGAGATCGGGGAAGTGCAGCATCCCATCGTCCGCGAGGCTTTGCGCCTGGTGAATATGAAAGATGCCAACCTGGAAATCACCAGCATGGCCGATATTCCAGCAGGCACCGGGCTCGGCTCTTCGGGCAGCTTCACGACCGCGCTCTTGAAGGCGCTGCACAGCCACAGCCGCAATCTGGTGCACCCCAGCGAACTGGCCGCGCAGGCGTGCGAAATCGAAATCGATCGGTTGGGCGAGCCGATCGGCAAACAGGACCAGTACATCGCAGCCTATGGCGGGATCACCTGCTTTCGCTTTCTGAAGGACGACAAAGTGGAGGCCTGCCCGCTGCAGATTTCCGCTGAGACACTGCATAACCTCGAGGACAACCTGATGATCTTCTTCACCGGGTATTCGCGGTCGGCGTCCTCCATCCTGAAAGACCAGAACGACAAGAGCAAAGACAAGAATCCGGAGATGATCGCCAATCTCCACTACGTGAAGGAGCTCGGACTGCGCACGCAGACGACACTCGAGCGAGGCGGGCTGGGCGAGTTCGCCGACCTGATGAACGAGCATTGGGAATACAAGCGCAAGCGCTCGTCGGGAATCAGTAACCCGAAGATCGACGAATGGTACGAGTTGGCGCGAGCCAACGGAGCGCTCGGCGGCAAGCTGATCGGCGCCGGCGGCGGCGGCTTCCTCATGTTCTATGCCGAGAGCAAGTCCAAGCTGCGGCATGCCCTTGGTATTGCCGGTCTGAAGGAAGTACGGTTCCGATTCGACTTCGAAGGCACTAAGGTCATCGCGTCGTGATGCTGCCCGCCGCGATTCTGATGGGAGGCCTTGCTACGCGGCTGCGGCCCATCACGGAGACCATTCCGAAATCGCTGATCGATATCAACGGCGAGCCGTTCGTCGCGCACCAATTGCGGCTACTCCACTCCCGCGGCATCCGCCGTGCCGTGCTGTGCGTGGGCTATCGTGGGGAGCTGATCCGCGAATTTCTGGGGACTGGATCGGAATTCGGGATGGAGATCGAATACTCCTCCGACTATCCGGACCTGCGTGGCACGGCGGGAGCGATTCACCAGGCGCTGCCGCTGTTGGGGGAATCCTTCTTCGTGATCTATGGCGACTCCTACCTGCCCTGCGATTACGCGGACGTGCAGCAGGCCTTCGAAGCGGCCGGCAAGCAAGGTTTGATGACCGTGTATCGCAATCAGGGCCAATGGGACACCAGCAATGTGGAGTTCGCGGAGGGCCGCATCGCAGTCTACGATAAGGGCTTCCGCACACCGCGCATGCAACATATCGATTACGGGCTCGGCGTCTTCCGCCGCGACGCGTTCGATGGGATCCCACCGGGCGCAGTCAAAGATCTGGCCGAGGTATACCAGGAGTTGCTCGGGAAGGGCGAGTTGTCGGCTTACGAGATGTCCGAGCGGTTCTACGAGATCGGGTCGTTCGCCGGGATCGAGGAGCTTTCGAAGTTGCTACGAGCGGGCGGCGTTTAGGATCCACTCCACGGCTTCGCCGAGCGAGTGCACGGTCGCCGATGGCGGGGCTTCCGGGCCGCGCTCGTGATAGCCAAAATCCAGAAACACGGTACGGCAGCCGGCACGCGCTCCGGCATCGACATCGCGCCAGCGATCGCCGACCATGAAGCTCTGCGCCAGGTCGACATCCAAATCAGCAGCGGCGGTCAGCAGCATTCCAGGCTTGGGTTTGCGACAGACGCAATCCTCCTTGCCATCGTGGTAGCAGACATAGATGGCATCGAGCGGCAGTTTCGAACGGAGAACGGAGTGAATCTCCTCCACGGCTTTCCGGGTCTGAGTGCCGCGGCCCACGTCCGGCTGGTTGGAGACCACAATCAGCAGAAACCCCACGTCGCGGAGCACGGCTAAGCCGGCGGCAGCATCCGGCACGATTCGCAATTCGGCGGTGCTAGCCGGTGGGTACGGCTTGCCTTCGCGGATGACGGCTTCGTTCAGGACACCGTCGCGATCGAGGAAGACGGCTCGGCGGCCAGCGCTCAAACGACCCCTTCCCACTTGGTCTGGACTTTCTTCAATTCGGGATGTGAAACCAGGAGATGCCAGACCACCGCCTGGAACGCCTCCGAGTGGGGCGTGACATGAGAGGCGTTCACGGTCGGCACGATGACGCAGGCATCCGCGACCTTCGCGGTAAACCCGCCGTCGCGGCCCACGATGCCGCCAATTTTGGCTCCAACTTCTTTGGCATACTGCAGGGCCGCCACCAGATTGGGGCTGACCTGCTTCTCTATATTGCCGCCGCCCACGGAAAACACCAGGATCATGTCTTCGGCGCGGAGCCGGCTGACGCGCAGCCACGCTTCGAAGACCGTAGCCCAACCTTCGTCGTTCGTGCGCGCCGTCAATTCCGA
>Ga0210401_10004545_pt1 | contig 14485 bp, 16 predicted proteins | sample IncBWH32MmetaG_FD_150866 | JGI IMG/M metagenome (GOLD analysis project Ga0210401, IMG submission 150866) | Forest soil microbial communities from Barre Woods Harvard Forest LTER site, Petersham, Massachusetts, United States - Inc-BW-H-32-M | ecosystem: Environmental > Terrestrial > Soil >... | reverse complement strand
CGCACCACCCATTCCTCGCGCAACTGCGTGCGGTTCTGGCGCAGGTGCGCTACGAGTTCGCGAAGAAGCTCGGAAGGTGCTTCACTCCGCACCAAGTCCACGCCCGGATTGTTCCGTGCCCCCGAGTCCTTCGAACTGCTATCTCGCTTGGACATGAATTCTTTCTCCTTGCTCTGAACGGCATGGACCGGTGCCTAGTGCCTAGGAATGGTCTGGGTCCCCGCAGATTTGGGAGGAATACCATGACTTACCCGCTCCCTCAAGGGGGTGAATTCCTGCGAAGGGCATCAGGTGAATACCTGAGTCGCGAGTTAAGTTCTTATTCGTGTTGATAGATCCCCTTCTTCCTCGGATTCAAGAATGCCTCTCCGCGCGGGTACTACGGTATTCACCTGCACCGACAATGCGGCTCCTACCCAATTGTCCGCTCCCCAGGGAGGTGAAACCATGTGCTATCCAGCGACTTGGTACTTTACGTTTGCTGACAGGAGGAACGATGCCGATCCACGAATTGCCGGCTGCTAACCAGATGCAGGATGCAGGCCCTCAGTCCGGCTCGCCCAATCACAAATCCAACCGCAAAATTGTTGCCATGGCTCGAAAGAACGGCGCCAAAAGCGAGGGCCTTGAAGAGATTCTCTCTGCCGCTTTGCGGAGTTCCGACAACGAGCTTGGGCAGATTCTGCATGAAGTGGACGCGATTTCTAAGTCACTGAAATCGGACCCGGACTTGCAAACCGTCAGGGCTGCCTCCCATCCTGCGGTTTGGTGCGCTGTCAAGCAGGCCCTGCTGGACAGAGAGTTGCGCCATCTGGCTCTCACGGATGAATTGACCTGTCTCTATAACCGGCGCGGATTTTTTGCCGCCGCAGCACAGCAGCTCAAGGTGGCCGGCCGAAACTCGCAAAGCCTCTTGTTGCTGTATTGCGACGTCGACAATCTGAAAAAAATCAACGACTCCTTTGGGCACCAAGAGGGAGATCTGGCGCTGATTCACTCGGCGGACGCTCTGGAAAAGGCTTTCCGGGATTCCGACATTCTGGCTCGCCTTGGCGGCGATGAATTTGTCGTCCTGGCCTCGGAAGCCTCCGACCAAACGAAGGAAGTGCTCCTCCGCCGGCTGGAAAAGACTCTCAAGAAGACCAACGCAGGCGAAACTCGCTACCAGTTAACCCTCAGCGTTGGCGCGGCTCGCTTTGATCCCAAACGCGCCGTTTCACTCGGTGAACTTATGGCTCAAGCGGACGAGGCTATGTATGAACAAAAACGAAACCGTCAGAAATCTTTCCAAGGCAATTCCTGAATCACAAGAGACGCCAGGGGCTTCGGACAAGGCTGCTGCTGAAATAAGATCTGGCTCGGTGCCTCTGGAAGGAAGAATTGAGAAGCGCACCCCTGTAGCCCTGCCCGTGTATCTTTTGCCTGCGGAACAACTGTTCCTCGCCGAAAAGGCTGTTACTGTCAACGTAAGCTCCCGTGGCGCGCGCGTGATCACGAAGCGGCGCTGGCAGGCCGAAGACCAGCCGTGGCTGGCTTCGTTGTTCAACGAGTTTCGCCTACAATCGAGAGTGGTCTATTGTCAGCCTCTGCCGGATGGGCGTTTCTGTGTGGGGTTAAGTTTTCAGTCCGGCTTCATCAATCTTGAATCTTGGTGACCACCCCTGGCAGCCCACCTTTCCGGCCCACTCACATAATCCCTCGAGACCATTTAAGGCAATTTATGATTGCCATGACTGATAGAATTTAGACACTATGCGACTTAAAGGGAAAATAATTTACACACTATTGGGTGTGGTGTTGACGGTATTCATTCTTTATCCCACCGTGATGGAAACATTTAGGGAGCAGAAAGTCGGACTGCTGCCGTCTCCAGAAGAAGTGAAAGGGTCCTGCGGTAAGCCCCAGGGAAATGACATATAGAAGCTGACTTACTTTGATGGTGACCATCGCACGGAATTACAGTTCATGGGTGTGCAGCACCGCATGTTTCTCACCAACGTGAAATGGAGTTCGGTCAAGACTGGTGGCACTGGAGAAATAAGAGTGGTGTCCCAAGATGCGATCAGCGACTACGTTAAGCATGGTTGGTTGCCGGTCTGCTTGGAAGATGTCACCAAGTTGTGCTAGTTACCAGATAAATCCCTTCTTTATAGCGCAGTCCTTGCAGAACAACTTCTTGGTAGAACTCTCCCTCCTGCGGCGGTATTGAAAAAATTCATCCGGGTCTGCAGGCTCCGCCGTGGTTTTCCCGGCTCGAACAGAAGCCAGCAATGTTGTCGCACTTTTCCATCTTTTTCTTTGATGCTTCAACTGCTGAAAGGATCCTCGCCAAAGGTAAAACCCCAGGTAAACTCTCGACCTGGTGGAAGTACGCGATTTGCATTTTCCCTTTAGAAATGGCGCGCCCGGGGAGATTCGAACTCCCGACCCTCTGCTTAGAAGGCAGACGCTCTATCCAACTGAGCTACGGGCGCTCTCTCCCTAATTTCTCATATTACAATCACTTACGCTACAGCCTGCCCTGCTTGTTCGACGGCCATTTTCGGTACATTCGGTACAACTGAGGCCCAAATCGAGTTCGGGAGCTCGAACCCGACCCCTATGTTGTCCGCAATTTGCTTGCGGAACTTTATGTTTTTTTTGAGCATGGAATAATCGTCGCCAACCGTCCGGTTCGCATGACCGAGCCAAAACCGCTCGATGTCCGGAGAAACCGAGTTCTCGCGTAGCCACGTCATTCGGAAGCGGCGGAAGATGTGGTTTCCGCCAGTTGGGAGGCCCTTCATCCTCAACAATGGGTGAATGACCCGGTTGCGAATGTTCGATGGGTTGAGCGGCCTACCCACGCGATTTGGGAAGACCAAGCCAGTGGTTCGACCGGCAAGGAAATCCTTTAGAAGAGCAGCTACCTCTGGAGAGATGTCAACAAAGCGCTCCGAGTTCGGTGTCTTGAGCTCTGTGGTCAGCTGCTTGCCTTTCGCCTGCTGGATGATACTGATGGTGGTGAAGTCGTCCAGCAAGTCCTTGATTTCAAGGCCGAGAAGCTCACCGATACGGCAGCCTGCCGAGGCCGCGAGGATCAGGAGCATCCGATACTTTGGACTCTTGACCCTGGCAAACTCTGTCATGGTTTCCGCTGTGATCGATGGTCTCCTTTGCTTCGAGGTTTCCACGAGAGGAAGGTCCAGTTTGTTTGCATCCCATTTTTGAGGATAGAGTGGGTTGCCGTCCGCATCTTCAGCAGATGCAATGACTGCAGCTGCCATGCGAAAGTAGGAATTGACCGACTGCGCTGAAAGCCTTCCCGCATTCATTCTCGTTACGAGAGCTTTCATGGTTGCCGTTTCGTACAGAGGGAGATGCCCTAGTTCGGGCAAGATCCACTTGTCCAAAGCCGCCTGGATGGTTGGAACCGTGGTAGTGCGGATAGGCTTGCGCTTCCGCGTCTGAGATTGTTCGAGCCAAATCTTCGACTGTTCTTCGAACGTGACACCGACTTGCTGTTTGACAACGCGGTTGAAGTACTGCGCGGTGTCTACCTGGGCGTCGGCGATGATTTCCCTCGCCCTCCTTTCCCGCTCGCTACGATTCAAGGAACCAGGACCAGAGATTGGGGAGATGCGCTCACGTACGAGCGCTCGTTTCTCCTGACCTTCTATGTCTTTCCAGAATCGCACGACGAACCACTTTCCCGATGCTTCAATGTGACCGTTCTGACCAGTTCTGCGTGACAAGGCTTTGCCTCGTTTCCGCTTTGCTGGCGTCGCTTTCGCGACTGTATCAGTGAGGTTGCCATGCAGCAAGGGGCTACTCGACAGAATCCCAGATGCTTGGCAGCTTGCGAATTGGGTCGTCCAGTTCATGCTTGGGCTACTGGCCACCGTTGCAGAGTCTTTTCGCACTCCAAGAGAGATTCGAATTCATTCGCCACCTGGCTCCCAGGATCTCCTGGCGGAAGAGATTGTTCGGGATTCATAGCTCCCCGTCTGCCGCCTGCCGAAAGTAGGACTTGTTTGGGTCGTTGAAATAGGGCTTGAGGTAACAGAACATTGGCGGCATCGGATTGAGCCCGTCATAGGCAATCGTCACGGATTGCGCGTTGCGCAGCTCCGTAAACGTCTTCATATCGAAGCGATAATCACTCTGCTGGTAGTAGGTTTTCGATGTGGTGAGATTGGCCTTGTTGGATTGCGCTTTGCCCGTCAGGAAACTGACCTGGGTATCGTGGCCAGTCTCGGACAGGTTGTAGCTAATCTTGAGCTGGTCTTCCTTACCGCAAAGCTCGCTCGCAATCTTCGCGGAATAGTCGTCTGAAAGGGCCAGAAAAATCTTCGTTCGGAAGGTCTGCAAGAGCGTGCGCCAGGTCTCACCAGGCAATGCCGACTTCAGCGAGCTGATGCTCTGCGTGGCGATGATCGGGATGCATTTCGGTTGACGCGAAAGACTGAAGAACTTTTCATCGCCGGTTGGTTCGTTCTCCCCCACGGTTGCGAAATGCTGATACTCGTCGCAGATGAAGAAGACTTGCCGGAAGTACAGCTCCGGGTGGGCCTCGATCTGGGGCACACGATTCAACACCGCTCGCTCGAAATCGAGCTTCATCATTACTCCGATGGCCTTCGCTAAGCCGGGGTTCATACCGATGGGGAAATTGAGCGCGCACACCTTGCCGGTTTCGATGAGCCAGGAGAACGAAGGCAGCGGCTTACCGTATTTGCCATTTGCGTTGGCCTCCTGGTCGTAGCACTCCTTCGGCGGGCAGAAAATCCGCTTTACTTTCGGGTTGTCGTCGAAGAGGGACAGGAACACCGAAATCCCCTCGACGATCGAGGTCCTGAGCTTCGGCTCGATGCGCCGCCAGTCGTCGTAGAACCAACGCTTGACGGCTTCCAATTGAGCTCGCTTGTCTGGGTCGGATTTCTCGGGCGCGGGGACGGTCTGTTTTTGGAACTCAATCGCATGCTTCTTCAGGTGCCGTTCTAACGCCGGCGTAGCTGGGGCCCGGTACTGGTCCGTATCTTTTGCTTCATCCGGAAAGAAATCAAACTCGATGAGCACCTGGATATGCTCTTCGTAAGCTGCCTTGGGAATGAAGACAAAATGCTGGTCAAAAAGCAGCTCTTCCGCCAGCTCGATTCGCTGCTGCAAAAGCTCGGGCGAAATCGCACAGTGATACACATCGAAGAGGGTCACGTAGTCGAAGGCAACCTTGTGGAGCAGGATGATGAACTTCACGAGGTTGGTGTAGGCCTGCTGCCAGAAAGGTTCCTTGCCTCTGCCGAAGAGGTTATTCAATAAGGATGCGATGTTGTAGGCCAGGGCATATGCCTCGAGGTCATTGTGCAGGGGATTGTAGCGGTATTCGGAATCGAGGCTGACTTCGACGTAGTCGCCCTCCCTTCTGTGGCGCTGCAATATATCTCGCACTTTGTGGCAAAAGTTCCCCTTCACTTCCAGGACCAGTCCGCCGATCCGCTTCCCGCGGTCATGGGCCTGATAGGCGATCAACTGTTCCGCAAAGGGGTACATGCAGCAACTTGTCTTGCCGGAACCAATCGCACCGAAGATCGCAATGCCGGTGAACAGTCCACGCTCGGGAATCGTCAGCCACCAGGGCTCTCGAGAGGGTGTTGGCCGACGAGGATTGTGGACCTCGCCGAGGACTACATAGAGGTCGTCCCGCTTACGTGGGTCCGAGTAGCGTGGCAGTCGGCCAGGCTTGTCTGGCCGGCGAACTTTCAAAGCAAAAACATAGAGGCCCGACAGCAAGATCGAATACCCGATGAAAGGCGTTGTGTACAGAAGGAGGATGTAGGTGCCCTTGAATCCCCAGAAGACCGAGTTTGCTCTGAGATACATGAGTTCGAAGAAGAGGTTGTTATCGGGGAATGGCATCCTGAAATACAAAGTCATTCCTGTTGCCATTGCGAACAGGCCGGCGAGCATGCCTCTGGAATTGAGTATTCGCTGGATCATGCCGCCTCCCTGTTCTCTGCATTCGCAGATGGTTCCAGGGGAACCGGACTGCTTTCCTGCTGGACCCTCCGTTGACTCCTCCAGCGCTGGAAATCCGCGTCGTTTGCCATCATCGTTCTCACCACGATATTCAGCAGCTCTTCCGCGCTAATTCCGATGAACTGCGCAAGGTCTTCGAGCAGCTCGTTGGCTTGCTGTTCGAGGTGGACTTTACGCATCAAAAGCACCGGCTGTTTCTCATCGCTTGGCACTTGTCTTCTCCTTCCTTTCTTCAAGTTCCTTCTCTTTCCTCTCCCTGTGGCGACGGGGCCAAAACACTCGGCGCTGTACTTTGCGCCGATGGGCGGGAGCGACCTCACGGGTCACTTTCGGCACGGCAGTGCCGAAAAGTGGGGTCGCTCCCGCCCAACTCCGTGTTTTGGCCCCGTCGCTTCTCTTTGCCAGCTCTTTTGCATCTCTTTGGTTTCCCTGGGCTTCCCCCGATTTCCGGGTGACGTCCAAACAGAACGGCCCGCTGAACGCCTTCGTTTGCACCCCGTTCACCCTGATTCGTCGTCCTTGGCCCGAAAATCCGGCTGCTTCGGAACCAAATAGGTCTCGAAGTACACCTTCCGGTTCGGCGCGTTCGACGGAAACTCGGCGCGGAGCCCAGCCTCGGTAATGCGACCGGCCTTCCAGTTTCTGAAGAGGGTTTCGAAGCGATCGCCGACAAATCTGCGCTTCGCTTCGTTGAAGAACAGCAGATCGGTCTTGCTCACTGTCCTGAACTCGGAACTGTTCCAAATGCTGCGTGCTCGGAAATACCAGATGAGGTCCGCGGCGATGTCCGATTCGAGCGGAATCTTGATTGTAGAATTGAAGAGTTCCGTAACCTTTTCGAAGTGTGCTGGAGTGCTCGAAACATAAAGGAATCGGAAGTCAGCTAGTTCACGGAAGAGAGTCTGATACTGCCCAAGATGAGTAACAAATCCGGCGACCGCTTCGAGCCCCGGATCGACATAGGAAAACGTGACCACAGGGGAGAAGCCGAGACGAGGGACACTCAGGAACAACGGGAACTTGTCAACGAAATAGCGCAGGGTGGGCTGGGTGGTGGGTCCACCCATGTACAGCTTTACCGGAAGGCAGGCCTTTTCGATGCGCAATTGGTCGCAGAAATAAGCGACCTTTTCCGCTTCCGTTTCGAGGTACTGATACCCTTGGTGGGCGAGGATGAAATCGAGACCGAGAAGCCGGGTCCGGATCGCTTCCAGTCGATGACGGCGGCGGTTGCGGAGGTTCTCGTGGCCAAGCTGTGCGTAGAACCTGCGGGAATAGAGATGATAGATGCATCCGTTGCGCCTGTATTCGCGCATCGTGGCGTGTCCCTGGGTGATGAGCTTCTGCGCCAGCGAATGAGTCCGATAGCCACGCTTGGCATCGACATAGCCCAGGAACTGGCGGGCCGTGAAGTACCCGGAATGCATGGCCACGATATAGAGGAAACGTGCCTCGGATACGGTGTAGCCGAACGCCGTGAGAGCTTCGATCTGGCGCCGAGGCATGTTCATAAGGAAAGGATCTCCGCCGTCAGCTCGCGGTCACTCAAAACCCGGCGCACGTGCGAAGCATCATCGCCGTGACTGTAGAGCGTGAACCCGGCCCGTGCTTTGTCGGCAAGTTGCCGTGGTCGGTAGTCCTCCGTCGTCAGCTCCAAATTGACCCGCGCCATGCTTTGCTCGGGCATCTCGTATTCGATCTGCAAGTCGGGCACGGGAATGCGGCCATGAACTACGCGCAAGCCGTGCTGCTCTGCAACGTCGCGCTTCTTGTCTGGGTCATCCCTTTCGGGCCCGAGCCGCGTAAGATCGCGGTTCACTTTCTTTTTCAGTTCGAAGTCGAGGAGAACGCGGCGCACCTTGCCTCCCCGCCGCTCGATGCGGTCTTCCTCCTTCTGATAGACCCGGTACAATTCGGCGTCGTGTTTGGCCTCCCGCGGCTTCACAAAGCCAGCATAGATTTCCTGGTCATTCGGAACTCTTCCTGACCACTGAATGAGCCCCCTGCCAACCTTCGTTAGCGTATACATCTGGGTGCTCTTGCTGAGCGAGATTTCGAACCGTTTCTGTTCCAGCAATCCTTGCCGCATGAGGCTCTCGGTTTCACGCTCCATCCGGCCCCTGTCACCTCCATAGCCGTGACGTGCCAAATCCTCCGCATTGATGACTCGAAATTTGCCCAGGTCCGTGAGGGTCTGGATTTCTGACTCACGCAAGTCATAGCCCCGGTAGCGGTCGTACAGGACGGCTCGCGAATCTCTCGACGGAACGTCTTTGGGGCGGGGTTCCCGAACATACATAGATCGTGCCTCTGGACGTGGGGTCTCACCTCTGGTCCTTTCGGTGCCACGTCTGGCATCGGGCGACGGATGCGACGATTCGCGCGGGTCTGGCAATGGCTCGCGGAACTCATTCAAATCGGGTGTGAAATCGCGTGACATTTCAGCGTGCGTTCCAATCGCCGTTCGGCAACGGCATCGACGTGTGGCCGCCACTTGCCTGGTTGTCGATATGCCTTAACTTGCGGCCCGTATCCTTCAAGAAAAATTTGCGCTGAATCCAATAGACCGCGGCGAAGAGGTTTACGAAGAGGATGGCGAGCCACGCGAGAAGCATGGTCCCGTATTGACGGAAAATAAGCCGTTTGTACGGCACCAGAAACTTCAGCTCGCCCATGAGCCCAAACAAACAGGCGAGTAAAACCGCGAGTGCGATAAGCAGTGCATTTGCCATCATGATTTGGCCCTCTCTTTCATGCAGAAATTCGTGCCACTTTTTCGGCCTGTTTGAAGCGCAGTTTTCCCTGAAGTCCTCACAGCCATTGCCTCGTCCTGTCGTCGAATGAATTAAGGAAGAACCGCTGTCGTGGTCCAAGAGCCGAGCCTTCATCCCCAGGCGCTCTTCGACGGGTTCTCGCCTTCGCGTTCAGCTCGGGATCTTCGAACCGAACGCTACTTCGCCGGGTGGCTGACCGAAGTGGGCAACGGCTCCACCAAGCGAAAAGGGAGAATCGAAAGACAATTCTCCCTTATCCCTATAGAGGGTTTTTTGAAGACGAATGTCTCCAAACTATTTTCGAAGTACGATTTTTCCCTGTTAAACGGAATTCGGAGGAATTCTCGGTAATTCTTGGAATTCTTAGGAATCGCTCAGAGCGATCCGGTAGTCTTCGTTACCGCCAGGAGCTGATGGAATTCCCGGTAAAAGGCTGGTGTAAACATTCGGTCTAGCCTTCTCTTGAACGCTGCTACTCTTTGCGCCTTTCTATCTCGCGGCCGGAAGTATTTCTTCCTTCTTGGCAGTGTTGATTCGAGGCTGCCATTCCACGGCGTTTCGACTGAGGTTCGCAGCCACTGCAGGGCCTTGCTGAACCTGACACGCGCCGCATGGTTTGATAGTTCGAATTCCGAAGCGATTTCGCCCCAGGAATGGCCCTCGATTCGGCGTAGGATCATCTCTCTCGTAACGCTGTCGAACCGGTCCAAAATCTGGTCCAGAAGTAGCTGGTTATCTAGCCCGTCGCCGTGGCTATCATCGCGGGGATGGGAATACCCCTGGCTGACCTCTTCGTATGTGGTCTCGTTTCGCCTTGCTTCGGCTGCCTTCCGCAAGAAGACCCGAAAGAGGTAGCGGCGCACGTCGCGAATAGGAGCGATCCGAGCGGCCTCCTTAGCCCGAATCACTTCCGAAACAGATGCAGCAGCCTCTTCTAAAAGGTTGACCGCAACACACGAATCACCGAGGAACTTTTCCGCATAGCAAACCGCCTGGTTGGCGATGCCTTGAGCAACCAAAAACACGCATGGTTCGATGCTCCGGCCGGAGGGAGCTACCGCATTCAAAAAGTACTGTTGGCCTGAGGGAACGTCTTGGGTCGATTTCATGAATACCGCCATATGGATTGTTCGGTGTAAAAACCTCCCCATAGACGTGCGCGAACGAATTCTGAAGACCGATAGCTGGGAAGAAACATTACGTACGCCCACTCCGGGGTAACACCCATTTCCATATAGAACGCACTCCGACCGAAAAGGTTTCACGCTAAAGGACAGGGAGAGTGAGCAAAGAATGTCGTACTGGTATCGCTCTTCATACCCAGTATGCGTTGCAGTAGCACAGTGATGCTCGGTGTTCCGCGGTATTCGGCACATGATTCTTTGCATTCTTTCGGCTACGGCATACAAAGGAGAGGGGATGTAGGAGAGAAGTTGTCGGGACTTGAAGAGATAGGTAATCTGGGTCCCAGCTAAGATTCAGATGAAGAACAAACCTTCAGAATCCACTGAAAGGCTGATTGAATCTCTTTATTTCAAGAAGGGGCTCTGGGACAGGTTTGTCCAGAAGGATCCGCAGGATGAAATCATTCGACAGATAGCGGACGCAGGAGAGCCCGCCGCCATTCCTGATCTCCTGCCGTTCCTGATAATTGGGGATAGAAGGTCGATCCTGGCTAGCGCGAAAGCGATTCATAGCCTATTGCAAATGCTCAAGCCAACTGACTTCGTACGCTTCGACGAATTCGTGAGGCAAGGCTACCCCGATTGGCGTGTACGACGTGAACCTTGGTACTTGATGAAGCCCAAAGACGTCGGCCACCTCGCCAGCATGGGAGAGATGTCAGTCTCGCTTCTTGGGATTGCGAGCTGCCATACGAACGGCCATGTCCGCGAGGCAGCAGTTCGGGAGCTTGGAAAAACGGAAACCGGAACCGAGCTTCCTTTCCTTCTAATCCGAGCAAATGACTGGGTACCTGAGATTCGTTCCTCAGCTCGAAACTTTTTGCTGAATCGTATTCGATCTGACTATATTCATCGCCTAATGGATTGGTTGCCGCTCGCGTTGCGTCTGAGCAACGTAGGTAGAGATGATCACTCCGCGATTCTAGAGGCTGTCCGGGGACTCTTGGCGAGTTCGGAGGCGCGCGAGGCCCTTCGTGAAGGGTTTGAGTCGCAAGACCAATTCGTCCGGCGGTTCTGTTTTCAACTTGCGCTGAATTCGAATGAGGCTGACCTCTTAACGGTCCTGCAGCGCGCATTCGTAGACCGCGACGCCCAAGTACGCAAGGAAGCTGTATACAAGCTCCATGCGATTCTCCCAAGCGGCGGATCAAAGGAACTCCTCATTCGAGCCAGAAATGATGGATGTATGGCGGTAAGACGCGAGGCACTGCACATCTTCGCAGAAAAGTATGCAGACGAAGCTGACCAAGAGTTCCAATCTGCGCTACTTGACGCCAACATCGCTGTCCGAGAAGAAGCGCAGTATTACTTCCAAAAGAAAGGCACCGTCGATTTGCGAGCCTACTATTCAGATAGGCTTGAAACTTCAAATAGTCGCCAGCTCTGTGCGGCAGTTGCCGGCGTCGGGGAAACTGGAGTAGCGAAGGATTCACAACTCGTCGACCGCTTGCTTAACAATCAACACTCAAAGGTCCGTGTCGCAACGCTTCATACGATTGCCACGCTGAATCCAGATGCGTACCTGGATAAATTCGTGCTCGCGCTAGACGATGCAAGCAGAAAAGTTGCGCGAGAGGCTGTGCTGGCCCTTAGTAAGAAGGCGAATTCGGTGGGCGGGCAGCGGTTATGGGAGATTTTCGATAGTTGTCGCTATCCCCACGGGAAGCGTTGGGCCCTCTTTCTCCTTGCTCGGATCAACAAGTGGGACAGCATCGCTTTCCTCATTCAATCACTGACGGATCAGAACGATTCTTGCGTGGAGTTGAGCCAAAGATACATTGTCCGGTGGTTTGCCAGATATAACCGAAGCTTCGCGACTCCAACTGCAGAGCAATTGTCTAGACTCAGAAACGTTCTCAGTAGATGCAATTTGCTGCTGAATTCTGGGACCCAACGCCAACTGGACTCGCTACTGAAGAGTTTCTAGAATCCATGCGTCAGAGTCATGCAAGGCGAGAGGTTTTTTAGATTGCGCTGACATCAGAACTCGGATATCCCTTAACAAATGCAGATAGCCCTTGAGTCCCTCACAAAACGCTTCGGATCGCTGCGCGCTTTAGAAAACATTTCTCTGACAATTCCGCCTGGTCAGATTGTCGGAATTCTGGGTCCTAACGGGGCGGGTAAGACGACGTTGCTTCGATGTCTTTCCGCCATCGCGGCCCGCTGGCTGCGGCAATGACCGGAGACAACAAGAGCAAGGAATGAAGTCGCCAGAGCAGTACACGATGATACGCCTGGCAGTCCCGTACCAGTACTTCACTTTTCCGATTAGCGCGGTGGTCTCAATGGGTCGACGCAACACTCAGCTCGAACCCACCTTGCATTGAAAACAAAAGCTAAAATCGCTGGCTAGGTTAGATCAGTCGGAACACTACCCTGGCTAGGTTTTGACCGAGTACAGCCAAACAGATGGGTTCTTCCGGGGAAGCATTGTCGAATCAACGCATTGGATGGTGTTGCATCGACGGGTTGAGCTGGCAGCGTTAATCAGGACTCGGGCCGGCCAGCGAGATGTCCCTGCCAAAGTTGCCAAACCTCTAGAGCAATCTCCTTGTAATGCTCTGGTGGACCAGCGATGCCGGAGTCAAACCAGCGAACAAACTCTGCGTGTACAACCTGAAGCACATCGTCCGCAGATTGGCAATTGCGTAGCCTCGGTATGATGGTCTCTGCTTCGGTTTCATACTCGTCCGTATTGACTTCAAAGTTTATTCCTATTGGGTCGTGCCGATAGAGGAGGGCAGCTATGGAATCGAACAATTCTCCGTATTCCGCTCTGAGTCGGCGACGGTTTTCCTGGATTTCATCGCGTGTGCTGGCCATGTCGTTTAACGTGTACGAATTCCGTCGAATCAATGTGCCAGCGCAAGAATATAGCAGAATTGCGAGTCAACTCCCGATTAGTCGCCAAATCGGACAAGTCAAGTTCTAGGACGGGCCCGGTGCAGTGATGTTGGGCGGCAGCTTCGCGAGATAGGCGGTGAAGATTTCGTTGAACAACGCGGCGGGCCGTTTTTCCCTCAGTAGCGCCACGGCATCCTCACCTTTCATCCCGAGATAGGTCAGCACCAATCCCGCGACCAGAGCCGACCGGTTGAGACCCATGCCACAGTGCGCCAGAACTCCTTTGCGCTCACTGCTTCGCGGAACTCGCCGCCGTAGGGTGCGGCTCGCCGAAATAGGGAAAATCCGGGCGCATCAGCCGTGTATCGGGCGCCACGCCATCGCCGAGGGCCGTGTTCGTAACCAGCGTGAGAATCACGTCCATCACGTCGTCGCCGAGGCCGCGGCCGTTGAAGCCGGCAAAGCTGAATGAGGCGGGCGTGTCCAGTTCGTAGGGCAGAACGCCTGGGCAGAGCCGCGCGAGGAGTTGCATAGCGTAGGCGGATGGGTCGGCCGCTGAGTGGGCGAGCGCGGTGACTTTTTCCACGAAGTCGCGGATCGCTTTGGAGAATAGCGCCACTTCGTCCGCCGGGACCGCGCGGTTGTATTTTTCCGCTGCGTCGTGCAGCGAAGGATCGGAGAGCAGGAAGTGCGTGATCATCGGCAGGCCCCACCGCGACACCTGCGCCTCCGGCGCGTGGCCGTAGAGCGATACGGTGGCCCAGGCGTGCACCACACCTTGGCCGATCAGGCTGCTGGGGAGCTCGAGGACGATGGCGCTGATATTGTTGCCGGCGAAGAAGCTCTGGCCATTCTGGAACGACTCCGGGGCAAACCTGTTTTCAGACCACAGAGCTTTTCTGAAGGCGCCGAAACCGACGCCATTGGTGGCGAACAGATCAGGCGCGAGGCCTGCGTACGCCAGGCAGCCCTGATTCGCTTTCACCACGCGTCCCGTGTTTCCGGAAGTGATGAGTTCGCCCGCGGCACCCTTCAGAGCGTCCGCTCCGGTCGCGCGCCGGACCGCGAAGGTCTGAACGTGCTCGCCGCCATCGCCGTGGGAGGGCGCGCCGAACTGGACCTTGAAGGTGACGTCTTCGCGAAGATCGCGATCCGTATCGAAGCGAAAGGCGTAGAGACCTTCGTCGCGGAGGGTGTCTGGCGCGCCGACGCCGGCGCTCGGATTCACGGTCAAAGCCATGACCGTTGTGCCCGGGCGACCGCGAAACAAGTAGAAGTCGCAGATGTTGATGCGGGGATCTTCTTTTGCCGTAGGCGTATCAAAATGATGCGACATGGCGAATCTTCTCCTAAAGGGTTAGATGCGAGGCCAAAAAGGTCGATCGCTCGGATGCGGGGCCGATGGGGCGATCATCCTTGACATCTTCAACCGCATCGGAAGATTTTTCAAGTTTGGAATGGAAACGAAGCAATTCCCAAGTCCTGATTAGTCGCCTTACCGGACAATGGGACCTGCGCCGATTTCACTTCTCCGGTTAGCGCGTTTATCGGGACTTAAGCGTAGGCGGTTTGAAATCGAGGATTCAGTGAGCCTTGGGTGATGCCATCATCGAGGCCACACGACCCACGATGTTGAATACGATAGGCCAAAGCAGGTAGAGAAGA
>Ga0210401_10004542_pt1 | contig 14487 bp, 19 predicted proteins | sample IncBWH32MmetaG_FD_150866 | JGI IMG/M metagenome (GOLD analysis project Ga0210401, IMG submission 150866) | Forest soil microbial communities from Barre Woods Harvard Forest LTER site, Petersham, Massachusetts, United States - Inc-BW-H-32-M | ecosystem: Environmental > Terrestrial > Soil >... | reverse complement strand
GTTGAGCCCACCGTATGCGGAAGAGTGTGTTCCAGTGTTCATACCTTGATTCAAGTCTTGTTGTTCGTTTCGCTCGATAGTGCGGCGTCCCTCTTGCCGTTGTTCCATGTCTTGCTGCAAACCCTCTTCCATCATGTTGCCGGACTTGGGCTTCGGTGTTCCTGAATGATCCATCTCTTTCTCCTTGAGATCTCAAAGACTCTCATAAAATCAGACGCATCACGACTGCCTTCACGCGGACGATGCCTACCTCCATAAACATCAAATTGTTTGCGGGATCGCAGCGCGAAAAGACGGTTTCGTTCGCTTCGAACTGGCCAACACCGTGGGTTAGGTCCGCCGAGTCGAGCAAGCGTTGCACGTCGAAGGTTTGCCTACTCGGAGGGGGACCAACAGTGACGCTCCAAGTAGAGTGGCGGCGGAGCATCAGCCATACATAGCAAGGTGTCAGTCCTGACGACTGTTCAAAATTGTACAGTCTCGTCGTTTCACGTTGGGCGGTGTCGGAGCAAGGCCGAAACACACCGGCCCTGTCGAATTGCTGCCCGGCCTTGCCTCAGGCCTGAGGCGAGTTCGCGCAATAGCAAGTCCTCCTTCGGGAATTTCACTCCCTGAAGGGGACTTTTTGTTATCCCGTCTGACGAAGCCGGAAGATTGCGCGGGAACAACTAGGAAGCACGTCGCAGTGTCATCTCAAAGAATTTCCGCCAGGTCTGGCCGTCGTGTGACAGTTCCCCGATTTCGGACCATTGGCCCTTTTCATCGAGCTTGATCGTAAACCGAAAGCTACCAGCGCGGCTGTCCTGATAGCCCCACTCGAGTGTCTTGTCACCCACTGTGGCCACGGTTTCGATGTATTGTGCCGACCCATTACCGGCATTGTAGGCTTGCCATCGAAAGGTGGACTTGCTCTCGTCAAACGAAACAATGGCGAGCGCGTTGTGCGTCACGGCTTCTGCTCCGTTTTGCATCTTGCTCACGCCGGTCCCTTCAACGACATCCACAAGCCCCCCCAGTTTGGCTTCGATGTTCTCGGTTTCGGTGAAAGTTCCGCGCTGGCCCGGAACGTACTCTACGTAGCCGCTTCCCTGCCACTTTCCAAGGAGAAAGTCGAGCTTCTTCATTTGTGTTGCCTGGGCTGAGGGCGCTGTTTGCGGCGGCCCCTGTGCTTCTATCGACGCAGCGAGCGCCAGGAAAATTAGAAATACGAGTGTGCGATTCATGATCGTCCTCTTTTGTGCGGTTTCCGAGCGCGCGAAAAACGTGGTGTTTGCCTAGACGCAGACTCTAATCCCGCGCGGGCGATCGAGTCTTGTAGAATTGCGACACCGTCGGTGTTTACTCGAGCAAATCGCCATGCTTGATTTTGCGGACGTCTTTCTCGAAAAGGCCGGGGGACCGGCCCGTGACGGTTCTCATCTCGTGCGCCAAGTGCGGCTGGTCGGCAAATCCTATCTCGACGGCGAGCTCGGCCCAATTGACGTTCTGCGCTCGGGCTACGGCGACGGCCGTTGCGCGCATCCGCCGTGCGCGCGCAAACTGCTTCGGAGTCAAGCCAACGGCACGCTGAAAGCGGCGCTCGAACTGGCGCATGCTGATGCCGACGGCAGCTGCGACTTCGCTGATCCTCGATAGTCCTCCGCTTCGCGCGATCGCTCGCGCTGCGACCGCGATCTCTTGGTCAATTTCGCTGGGGAGCCGCTGCAAGGACCGAAACACATGGGCGTAAGCATCAATTGCATGGTCAAAGGTCGCACACGAATCAAGTTCCGGTCGAATACGTTCTGCGAGATGGGAGTTGACCTCTGAGGCTTCGAGCGCTTGATCGCGAAGAATGGACGGTGCGCGGCCGATCAACGCCTCACAAGCTGCGGGCTGAAGCCGGACGCCCCAAAACGTCTCGCCCGGCCATAGGGGCACCTTTCTCGAATGCAGCGTGGGCCCCGCAAGGCGCAGCCTGCCCCCGGGCGTCGCCGGGCTTCGCCGATATAGCAGGGCAACGCAGCCGTCAGGGAAAACATTGTGTTCGACAGAAGTCTCTGCGGTCTTCGGAACCGCAAGCTCCCAGTAGCACAGGACGAACGGCACCAGATCGGGCTGTGCGGCTGCCTCTCTGTAATGCATGGCTGCTCGGGCAGTGTAGCGCATACCGTCGCCCTGCGCACTCGCTCTCGCCCCCCTTCAATCCAAAGACGCGCCTTGTCGGCTCTTGACTGGGACAACCAGACTGCGCTTCTTGTCCATGTACTTGGCCGGTACCGCAGTTGTGCGTGAAGCGTGTTACTGGGGACTGCAACGTTTTCTCACGAAACCCACTCTGATGGGTCATTGCTGGGTAATCAGGATGGTCGTCCTGCGTAATCCTAGTTTCCGGGGCAAGATATGCAGCGCGAATGCAGTGTCGTTTTGGGCCGAGATGGCTCAATACGAAAATAGAAGCGACCTGGAAATACTCGTATTGCCTTAGCGCATTTCTTTGAGCGCTCCGTCTAAGCGGGTATCGCCTGGAGGGAGTAGTCCACACAGAGCATGGCCGAACAAGCTCAGACGCGCTGCAGACCCTCAATACCACCGAACTTCGCATTATATTTCTGCGTATCTGCCTGCATGAGCTTTATGGGGTGGAAACGGATGGTTGCGATTGCGGTGCTGGCAATTGCTGCGGCTCATGCAGCGATCGCACAGGTGAATTCGGGCTCGCAAAGCAAGCCGAACGAGGTGCCGACGATGCCCCCGGTAAAAGGTCCGGGATCTTCCGAGCAGGTTCCGCTAATCCAAGCGCCGCTGACGCTGGCCGATTTTGCAGGAATGGAACCGAAGCCAGAGCTACGTGATCGGTTGGGGCACATTGGGGGTTTTATTCAGGCCGTTCCGACCGATGGCGCGCCGGCGACCCAGAAGACCGAAGTGTGGCTGGGCTATACAAAATCGACGCTCTATATCGTCTTCGTGTGCTTCGATGACCATGTATCGCTGATTCGCGGGCATCTGGCGCGGCGCGAGAACGTGACCAACGACGACAATGTTGCTGTGATTTTGGATCCGTTCGGGGACCGGCAGCGTGGGCTGTTGTTTCAGTTGAATCCGGCAGGCGTGCAGGCCGATGCGGCCTGGACCGAAGGCTCAGGAGCCGACTACAGCTTCGATCAGGTCTGGGATTCGCAAGGACGTGTGACAGACAAGGGATGGATGGTACTGATGGCGATTCCATTTCGCAGCCTGCGCTTTCGGCCGGCGGGATCCGACTGGGGCGTGGTGTTCGAGCGCAACCTGCCGCGCAACAGCGAAACAGATTTCTGGCCGCGCGTTTCGGCAAGCATTGCCGGAACGCTGACGCAGGAAGGAAGACTGAGCGGGATTAAAGCCGTAACCGAATCGCGCAACGTACAGATTAATCCGTATGCTATCGGGCAGAACGAAAAGATATTGAATGCGGTGGACCCGAACAATCCGTACTTCAGCCACCGCGCCTTTGAAGGCACGGGCGGTGGCGAAGTAAAGGCCGTGCTGAAGGACGCTATCGTCTTCGACGGTACGGTCAACCCGGATTTCAGTGACGTGGAGTCAGACCAGCCGCAGTTCACCGTGGACCAACGTTATCCGGTCTATTTTCCGGAACTGCGCCCGTTCTTTCTTGAGAACGCGAATTATTTTTCGACTCCAATCGGGCTGCTCTACACGCGCAATATCATCCGGCCGGACTACGGGTTGCGTGTGACGGGCAAGGTGCACAACACGAACATCGGTATTCTGGCCGTCGATGACCGCGAACCGGGACTGACAGTAGCGTCGGGCGATCCGCTGTATGGGCAAAAGGCGGAGTTTTTTGTTGGGCGCGTGCAGCAGGACTTCGGCAAAAGTTCGAACATCGGGTTGATGTACACGGATGAAGAGTTTGGCGGCGGATGGAACCGCATTGGAGGCGTGGACTTTCGGTGGGTGGCCAGCCAGCACTGGACACTGCTGGGCCAGGCGGTCGAAAGCTCAACGCATGCGAGCAATCCCCGGAGCCAGGCTACGGTATTTCCGAAAACGTATCAGGCCGGGCCCGCGTTCTATCTGGAAACCGACCGGAGTGGGCACGCATTCAACATGCAAAGCGTGACGCGCGACTACAGCACGGGATTCCAAAGCGAGGTGGGCTTCATTCAGACGACCGATTACTACAACAACCAGACGCACGCGACCTATCAGTGGTACCCCGCGCACAGCGTTGCGCAGAGCTTTGGCTTGGAAGAAAACAACCAGATCGCCTTTAGTCATGCAGGTAATCGTATCTACCACTATACGTCCGTCGATCCGTTCGTTTTGTTGCCCCGCAACATAGTAATTGCGCCGATTGTCGGGCAGAACTCCGATACGGTGGGCCCGCAAAACGGCTATCCGATGACGCACAACGAGAACTTCACGGAGAATCAAGGCGGGATCGTCTTTCGCGGACAGCCGTGGGCGCAGCTGAATTTTAGTCTCAACGCGTTCCGCGGCGGCAACGTGAATTACAACCCGGTCGCCGCCGGCACCCCGTTCCTGATGAACCAGGAAACAGTGCAGGCGCTGGTGAGCGTGAATCCGCTGCGCCAGCTTACAGTCGACAACACGTATCTGCTCGACCGCGACCACGCTGTGAAGAGCGGGCAACTGGTGTATGAGTCGCAGACTTTTCGCACGAAGTTGAATTATCAATTCACAAGAGCTTGGTCGGCGCGCGTGATTGTGGAATACGATTCGACCTTGACCAACCCCTTGGAGACGTCGCTCGCGCGCACCAAAAGAATCCAATCGCAGGCGCTGATCACGTGGCTGCCGCATCCGGGGACAGAACTTTATATTGGGTACAACAACGACATTCAGAACTACGACCACACCCTGTGCACGCGTACAGACGGAATCTGCGATCCGATGCAGCCGATTCTGCCGCGCGGGCCGAACTATTTGAACGACGGGCGGCAATTCTTCGTGAAGGCGAGCTATCTGTTCCGATTCTGAGAGGAATTTCAAGATCGTCTGTTGTTCGCAAAATTCGACCACAGTGGCCCGCTAAGGCTCGCCTCCTTTTGGAACCAGCAAAGTACATCCGCAGTTGGGTCATGAAGTCCACCGCAACCATTCAGAAATAGAGCGTTCAAATCCGCGATAACCGCTACCGCGTTCATCAGGAGTCGGCCGAATCGCAGAGCAACCTGCGATCAGGCGGTCGCGTCTTTCTCATCAGGAATGGGCTTTCTCGGAGGGCTCGAGATATCGATAAAGGATGGGTCGCCATGAGGCAGCTTCCCGGAGACAATTCCGGTTTCGATAAGAAGTCACTACCAGCCGACCACGCAAATAGTAGGCGAGCCAGGGATAACGGGAATATACTGGCGACGCTTGGAGTTCATAAAGGCCAACGAGGTGAATCGGTGCGCCTGACAAAGTTCCCAATCAGAGTTTTCCTGCTGCTCATTGCTCTGGCCTTTTCTGCGTCCTGCCTTCGCGCCCAAGCGACGGACGCCCCCTCGGCAGGCCAGAGAGGAACTGCGCCTCGGAGCTCGGCTGACAAGTATCATGCGCACGCAATGCATGCGGGTGTCAGCATAGGTGCAGAACTGCTGACTCGCAAAGAAGTGTCGAAGGAATTCGTTGTGAATGTCAATCAGTGCTGCCTGCTGGTGCGAGTGGCCGTGTATCCCCAGAAGGATGAACCGCTTAGTGTTTTCATGGATGATTTTACGTTGATCGAAGGAGGGACCGACACACCGGTGAGGCCTCAGAGCCCGACGGTGATTTCGGCCAGGTTGGAAAAGCAAAAAGACTCGAACAGCGGTGTTACAGCTTCCACCAGCGCAGGCGTCGGATATGAGTCGGGTACATACACTGACCCTGCGACGGGTCAGCCCGTCCGCGTACATGGCGTGTCGACTTCGGCTAGCGTGGCGGTAGGTGTGGGAGAGAGTGTGCCTGCGGACGTTGCCGAGCGCGACCGCGAAGTTATAGAACGCGAGTTGAGCGAGAAAGGCCTTCCGGAAGGAAAGACCGCGATTCCGGTATCCGGGTATCTGTACTTTTATCTTCCCAAGCAGAAGAAGGATGCGAAATATCGCCTGGAGTATGTTGTGAAGGGCGAAACACTGCGTCTACAGCTTCCCTAATTGACCTGACCGGCCAGAAGGAAATTCCCGAAGGGTTCTTGCAAACATCTGTTTTTGACCTTAAGAAGGCGCTAATTCCCGGTTAGTCGCGTCCGGGACAGATATCCGGCTAGGACTCAGTTCGGCGAAGGCAGCGAGACCTTGTCGATAACAAGAACGTCGGCGGGCGCCTTAGTTGATTCGATCTTCAAACCGAGTTGCTGCTGGATAGCAGTGTAAAGGTCTGGCGGTGCGTCAGCCGTGTCGGCGGGGGGCTGCGGCCTCGGGCCCGCGAAGTTGGGGAACTGAAATTCGTCGGGCGTCCATTTCAAGGTGAAGTTGAACCGACCCTCCAGACCCGTCTGATCGACGACGGGTTTATCCATCACCATGAACTGCATAAAGCCAGCAAAATCGGCCATGGTCCCGTTTCGCACGATCAGATTCCCCAGTCCGCCGCCGAAGCCTATGCCCGGAAGGCTGTTCGGGTCGCCACCGCTCGGCGTAAGTTTCTGGCCATCCTTCCCAATGGCGATTGCATAAACGGAAAGAACTTGCTTCTCGCGATGGAAGGCGAGTTGAAAGCGGTCCGCCAGCAGCTTTTGTAGCATTGTCTTGATCTGTTTGTCGTTCGGCATGCCGTCGGCATCGGGTTTCGCCAGGATGTCGAACTTGTCCTTGTCGAGCCACCCCGGACCGCCCACCAGCTGCTTTGGATGCAGACCGTAGGCGAATGTGATCAGGTCATTGAAGGTAGTATTGCGTGTCGTGAATTCCCGCGCCCGATTGATGTTGATTCCCTTGCCCGGAGTGTCCGGATTGCTTGGCTTGATCGTCGCCACCTCGAATGAGGGGTCAACATCTGCAGCCATCGGCTTTGTCGGCGGCAGAGGTGCTGGGATCGCCCACTCCGTGTTGGGTGTGGCGCGCGCAAAATCCAGGGGCAACGGATTACCCTGGCTCCAAGTACCGGAGATGGAGTTGCCGTCACTGCTTACCTTCCCCTCGTACGATCCGCCGATCGCTGGCATCGACATTTTCAAATCGGAACCCTGAAGGGTCGTCTTGTCAACGGGCAGAGGTTGGCCGCCTTGATCGATGCTGTAAAACACAGCCTTCAGGCTGCCGTCATCTGCCTTGGAAATCTTGATCACCGTTCTCAGATTTGCCGAACCGGCATGCAAAGTACCTTGCCATGTCCCGGTGATGTCTGCCGTCTGCGCGAGGCTGGCGACGGCGGTTAACAAAGCGACGACAAAAATGCAGCTCAACAGCAGGAGCTTTTTCATTGCGAGCCCCGATTCGTTAAGTTAAGCAATGGCCCGTACGTATGAACTAGAGCGTGGCACGTGAATCGTATGCCCGTACTCACAAACAAGCAAGGTATTCGGCGGCGCCATTGTCGGTAATTCCGACCGGTCGACCCGGTTCGACATGTTCGAGGAACTCCTTCGCATGGAGTCACAAAGAGCCATACTCAATAAGTTCGAGATCGTGGTGAGGCCGAGCGAAAACTAAATCTCAGGTGCACAGATTTAGCGTTTGCAACATCGGCAACCGACGATTTGCGCGCGACGGTCTCTAGCCTGTCACATTTAACAGATGACTGAACCGCGACAGTATGGCATTACCGAATCTGCACCTTGCGGAGATCAAGTAGAGTCACCCCGCAGTCGCGGTAACCGTTGCTGTGAGGGGACTCCGCCCGAAGCGCAACGTTCTTTGCTTCCTTGTCGGCAATCTTGGTATGGGCGAGCCCGTGAACTCAGCGCCTCTCGTTGCGGACCGTGATTCGATCGACGGTTCAGGCACTTTTGACACGGTAAATCGTTTTGTGACTGGGCCAGATAACGCCGATGATTGCACCGCCCGCGAGGCCGATCACTGCGCCGACCGCTGTCTGAGGGCCTCTCCCAAAATCTCCGAAACAGGAGAAAGACACCTGGGGGTTTGGCGCGCATTTACGGTATGTGGCCGCTCCTATGCCAGCCCCTGCGCCAAGACCCACAGCGGCCCCAATTAAAGTGTTACGCAAGCGGTCGGCGTGCTTCAAGAGCGTTACGCTGCGAACGTCTTGCCGTTGGATCGTCTCTGGGCCCGACGACGCCTGCAGCGAAATTGCCGTGTCGGAAACGCTTACGAGCTCGCCGGAGTCCTTCGTTAGGTTCATTTCAACTATTTGGATCTCCCGCCCCGCTTGAATCGCGTTCAAATTCTGCCAAGACGCTTGTTTGCTCTGGGCCCTCGAGGCAGACGGGATCGTCATAATACAAATCAGGAATAGAGCTTTTCTCATGAGCGCACACCCTTTCAGGTTTTGAGGATAATGTTTGGGATGACCCAGGTCCGGGATATCAAAAATCGGATATGACGGGAACCTACACCGGTTGGTGCGAACAAGCAAACTTTTCGCACGGGCTGCGGCTGCTTCGGATCTCACTCCGGCCGCTGCGCCGCTAGATTTCGTGCCGAAAACAGCGCTCGCAAAGGCCGCTGGCTACTGGTAGGCCGTGCCGCTCAGACGGTCGACCTAATATCGCTGTTGACCATTGCGCATCCAAACGTGTCCCCAAAGTGCACCGGGGCGCGTGCCGCGCGAAGATAGAACAGCCGATCGCGCACTTCTGAGGAGGTCTCCAACGCCTCAATACACTTTCCAATTCCGTGGCTGGCACGCCATCGTCGCAGTCGTCCTCTTCGTCTGCTATTGCGGTGTCTCGGTATACGCTCGGGTCCGCGCCGTCGACGACGGCATGCGCGAGTCCGTCCGTCAATATCTCCTTAACGAGTATTCCGGCCGCAGCCCGAACGACGTTCAACGCATTCTGGCCGAAGCACGGAATGGCCTGCCGGTCGAGAGTTTGCCCGAGGTGCAGAAGCGCGACGTGGAGTTCCCTTCGTTCTCGGCCGTGGGAAGCTATGCCGCGCCCGTCGAGACGGTCCGTGCGCAGATCACTGTAGATGGCGGTGCGCCGCCGGAAGGAGCCGCGATGCGTTTTTTCCGTGTGGAGCGGGCCCTTGACGGACAGTGGCTCGTAGTCGGCCCGTCCGATTCCTACAGCTACTACTCACAGCTCTTTCCCTTCTAGGGTTGACCGGATATTGAACTGTTCTGGATCGTGGATTACAGCTCTTGCTTGCGGATCAAGAAAGACAGTTCAGTCTGATCCCGTCTGTTTTTTGCGGCTCAATCTATGCGCGCTTCGGTGTTTTGCGAACGAACAGCCAGCCAGAATTGGCACATTGCGCGCAGCGCTTTCCGTTGATCCATCCCGATCCCGCACAAGCCGTGCATTCGGTCCAGTCGTCAATACCAAGGGCGCTTATGGTGGTCCCGAAACACCGTTCGTCGTTACTCTGCTGAACGCATCGCTTGTTGCTTAACTGGATGTCGAACGAGCGTTTCCCGCAGTTGGGGCAATAGGCAACGGGTTTTTGCCGCTTATCCATGCGTCAATCGGCCGTTGGGCAGCTTCTTTCCGTCGCGGCGTTTGGGAGCTTCCGCTATGCGTCTCAGCTTGTGATCGTCGATCTCTTTCTCATCGATCAGGAAGGAGGTTTCTGTAGAAGCGCGGGGTTTCGCACTAAGTTCTCGCTTCAGTCTTGAAGAACAAATGTAAGGGCCATCCTGGTAGCTCACACGACGAGACCTGAAGGCTTCAGCGCCAATGGTGACGGTGTAATCGAGAGAGTCTGGCGGAGAAAACAGCACATGGAACGCGTACTCGCGTCCCCGCGTTGTGGACGTGAAACCCATATACTCCATGAAAATGGCTTCGCTCATTTACCCTCGTCCGACCAGCACAAGTGGATCTATTCCCAGCACGTGCCCTTCGGTCAATCTCTCAATAACAGGAAAGAGAGGCGCGAGCGTCTTGCCGCTCTGAGCGGCTGCAAGTACGTATTTGCCCGCTATTGCGGGCGGAGTTATCGCAGCACGTACCGCAATCGGAGCCGAGAAATCGACCGCCAATCTTTTCTTGACCGAAGCAGAGATGTGTAATTCTTGGAAATTCTGCATATTGCCTTCTTGCCGGCGCGAGAGCTAAGCGACCGACTGGAAATTCGAGCCGACATGACGGCCTCTCGGCCAGCCTTATTTGGATTACGCTGAAAACGGACGGCGGGAACGGATGGCGGATATTCTCAGACCAGGTCTTGAACGGAGGACCGCGCAACACAACCGCAAGTGATAAGCGCAAAATGATGTTAACAGACATCAGAGCAAAGTAATACGGGGATTCTCATTTGGCCACCTTTCTGCAAACAGTTCGATCACGATGTGATCGCAGATGCTACGATGGACCATGAGTTTAGCCTATCGAATCGTTTTTGAATGTCCCAACGGCCGTCACAACATTAACCTACAAAAAAAATGCAATAACGTGTCGCTTTCCGAAGACGAGGCGATGAGAATGTTTGGGGACGAGAACCTTTCCTGCACGAACCCCAATTGCGGGTGGCATGGGAAAGCATCCGCGACGAGACTACTCCGAATTCTGCCGTTCAACTGGATACTCTCTCACGTGACGTGAGCGGCGAGTTTCGAGCGCTCGCGTCACCCTAGTTGCATCACCGATGAATTCGCGGCAGCGAGAATAGAGCGCCTTTCATCAGGCGCGGTTTTCGCCCGATTTGCGAGCGAATCCCGTTCGGTGGGCACACACATCTGCGCGCGAAACTGATGAGGAAACAATTCAGGGCTTCAAATAGGATATCGCCGTGAGAATCGTGTCGGCTTTGGTAAACCACTATGCGATTAAGCTCGTTATCACCTGGGGTCTGGTATTCAGTGTATTTCTGGTTCTACGGATCAGCCACCCACTCCCGATTCCACGCCCGGCTGCCTTCCCGCTCTGGATGTTGGATTTGCTTGATCTGTTGGCGACTTACGGGATGACCCTGCTTTTGGCTGCAGTCCTGGCAAGCATTTGGCAGTTGTCGAAGCCTTAACACCCGACCTTTGATTTCCGTTCCTTGGCGGATTGTTTGCCCGTGTTTTCTGACCAGCGATTTACTGCGCCGCGCCTGGAATGGACCTGCATCTGCTTTTCAATGGAACCCGCATCCCTGTGCTTGTGCAACGGGGCTACTGACGTTTCTCGAAAATTGAGTGGGTCTCGAAGGTTTTGCAATTCGCGATAATAATAGAGCGCAGTAGGTCGAGATCCTTTGAGGAACGTCAATTTCTTCAGGAAATCGATTTCTACTTCCGTAGCGTCGCCGCTCATCGAGGAACTGCGCAGGAATTCCTTCAGCCCTGGTTCCTCGGGCGGTGCGTCGGCTTCCCTTTCGACAAACTCGAGTCTCTTAATGTGCGTGGAGGATAACCTGCGGTCTAGCACAATCTCCATTCCAAAATTGTTCAGGTCGACGTCCCAGGAATCGATCAGCGGATCAAGGAAAGATAAGCAGTATTCAGCGGAAATATTGAAAATGTCTGCTTCCAGAAATTCGAGAATGCTGACGCGCATTTCCTGGTAACTTCGGCCACTCAGTTGTCCGACCAGCTTCAACCATTCTTCACTTTCCAGTTCTTGCTGGGCGGCTTTCTTGGCCACATCGAGGAGCTTTTGCGTGACCAGGCGCTCAAACTCGCCAAAAGGCTGTTTCTCAAAAATAGCCCTTATCTCCTTCTGTTTTGCGACGGCACATTTGCGCAGCACCAACTCCCGTACTTCCTGGTATAGCGGAGCGGGCGAGATGGGCAGCTTTTTCTTCAATTCTTCGGTCCGCTCATGAGTCGCCAGCGCAGAAAGCTTGGCGCTTGGGAGCCTCAGGAATTTCTCCATTTTGACGTAAATGTCGGTCCGGTCAGGCATGGGTGGAAGCTTCTTTCGGGCCACCAGTTGGGAGATGTAGGAGTCGGTGACTCCTGCGGCGGTCGCCAAATCCTTCTGCTCCAGCTTCAGTTCTTCCAATCTCCGTTTAATCAGCAAACCGACGTTCACAAGGGCCCCCTCGTCGCTTAACTATACTAGTAAACTAAGCAAAGATGCTCCCAGAAACCTGTTGACAAATCAAGTTAATTAACTAATTATGGTTAACGGACCTGGGAATCTCAGGGAACCAACTAACAGAACCAAGTTATTTGAATTGCCTCCGACCGCAAAGTCCAGGGAGTCCCACTTGTTTGCACGAAGAGATTTCATTGGCGACTCACCTTTTCACAAGATTGCACCGGCGGTAACGGCCTAACCAGAACCCGTTTTCCCCCTTCCGCTGGCGGGTAAGCTCCGCCCACGCTCCGGTTTTGGAGCGACGGACCTGAAGAACTCATTGGGCGACACGTGAGGCGCAGCAAAAAGAGGAGAAATCCATGCACTTACTTTTCTGGATTATCGATGGGATCGTGGTCGGCTGGCTCAGTCAATTGGTGCGGCGCAACCGGAGCAATCGCATAATGAATCTCGTGATGGGAGCCGCGGGTGGAGTTGCGGGAGGATTTCTCGTATTCGTTTCCCGATTCTTCGTTTATGGCGGGATGACCTTCTCAGATCTTGGGGCGGTTCTGGGTGCTGTTGCCCTGATTTTCCTCTCTCGATACATCGGTGCAAGCAGGGAATACAACGGAACGATCGTTCAACGAACTTTCCGCTTGAATCGATCGAAGTTTCCTCGCGTGGCGGGACTTGTTCCGCAGCGTGCCGTCTATACACGCAGCCGGAGAGAGGGTCTGTGATGGTAAACAAGATCATAAATGGATTTCCCTTGCGCCGTTGTTCCTGGCTGTACGCGCCGGTAGCTCCGGGGCCAATGACACGAAAGATGATTCGATGGCTGGATTCAGTCTGCACCTTGCGAGCGGCTCAAAAACATGGAGTTGATGGCAGGAAAGTCACGGTCGAGGCCGGGGGTTTCCTCAATGAAACATGAGATCACGCGCGGCGCCATACTCATCAAAGACGACGCACTCCTGCCGGAGGAACTGTATCTGGAAAGTGAGCGCTGCGTACGCGACTGGAAAGTCGTCACCAATCTTAACGCGCTCGCACTAGATCAAGAAATCCTAAGGACTGGCTGGACCTTGTTCTGCTCGGCCGGCGAAACGAAGGTATCTGTATTCGGCATCGGTCACATGAAAATGGTCCGCAGGGCGATTGAGGTAATCCTAACGAAGAAGTCCTCGGATGGCTTCAACTGCCTGGAGATTTTACGGACGAAATTCGCGGGATCGGCACGCTTTCCGCTTGTTCAGCATTTAACGGTATCGGCTCAGTGGCGCCATATCCAGCAACGCACTATTCGCTTCTCCGCCGGCGAGGTCTCGAACAAGCATTTGCAGCAGACCGATATCGGTAGCAAAGCTGCGGCACCCGCGAGCGACCGGACGTTTCAACACTTGGTCCCATAACAATTCAAGAAAGAGAGAGTCGAATGAGAATCTCCCAAAATGTATTGATCTGTGCCGCGCTGGCGCTGCTTGCCCTTCCCGCTCTGGGCGCCCAGGATCTATCCAAATACCGCGGTTTTTCGCTCGAAACCAGCTTGGCCCTTGCCAGCAAGCAAGCGCAGGTACCGCAGGAACAGATCAGCACGGTTCATAAAAGCCCGGCCCTGATTCAACAGTTCACGCTCTGGCCAGTCCAATCCGCTGCCGCTTTGGAGGGCTCCGAAAATGTACAGCAGATGCAGCTTTCCTTTTGCAACGGCGAGCTCTACAACATCACGGTGATCTACAGAACCGCCGCCACCGAAGGGCTGACCAATGACGATATGATTCAGGCGATCTCCGTGCGGTATGGCCTTGCCATACGACCTGGCACTTCGAGCAAACCAACCGCGCCCTTGAGCTTCGAAAGCGTGGATGAGCAGCTCGCTTCGTGGCAAGACTCGCAATATTCGGTGACGCTTTCCCGTTCGCCGCTCTCACAGTCTTTCCAGCTCGTTGTACTTTCAAAGGGGCTACAAGCACGGGCCGACGCGGCTGCTGCACAATCGGTTGCGCAAGACCGCGAGGATGCCCCTCAACGGGAGACGGCACGCGTGAAAAAAGAAGCGGAAGACCTGCAGGCGCTTCGAGATTCGAATCGAACGGCGTTCCGTCCGTAGATTCGTGCGCGCCAGTACTCCCGTTGCTATCCCGGCAGATCAGACTGGAATTTTTGATATCGGCGCGCCGATCGAAATGCCGAGTCTCCTGGCACAAGGCGTTGAACGGATTTCTGAGGGCGCCGCTCACACTCGATCACCAAAGTTGAAAGGCGAATACTATGGAACTCGACCGAGCACTGGAGCTCTCAGTTGTTTCATCGTGGGGAGATCTCGTTAAACCAGGGGACAGTTGTTCGGTGCATGTCGAATACGAGAATATCTCGCACCTCCCGTTACGTTTATTGGAGGTCTGGACGGTCAGAGGCCATGGATATGGAACACTCGT
>Ga0210401_10004539_pt1 | contig 14490 bp, 13 predicted proteins | sample IncBWH32MmetaG_FD_150866 | JGI IMG/M metagenome (GOLD analysis project Ga0210401, IMG submission 150866) | Forest soil microbial communities from Barre Woods Harvard Forest LTER site, Petersham, Massachusetts, United States - Inc-BW-H-32-M | ecosystem: Environmental > Terrestrial > Soil >... | reverse complement strand
CATAGAATTGCAGGACATTGCCACCTGGCCCCTTGATCTCGACGAGCTCGGCAATGCCCGGCTGAGAATCCGTCTTGATTGTCGCCGCAAGACCGAATGCTCGTGCCTCCCTGGCAAATTCAGCAATCGCGATATCCGGCTTCAGCTCAAAGCCGACATGGAGCAGCGCTTTTCTTTCGGCGGGAGCGAGAACGATATTGTGATGATCATATCCAACCGAGAGAAAGACCGAGCCACCATCTCCGGTCGCTGTCTGGGCCATGCCAATAGCTTCGAGATAATGGTGCTTTGTTCGTTCGATATCTGCCGTTGCCATTGCCACATATCCAAGCCGAAAAACTTTCGGATCGAATTTCTTCATGGGCTTTCCTCCAATACGCCGGCCAGATGTTTGGGCGGTCCCATTCGAACTCCAGGCCCACTAGGAAAGCAACGTCTTGACGCGTTCAGGCGTCATCGGAAGCTCGCGCAGCCGGCGTCCCGTCGCGTGAGCGAAGGCATTTGCCAAAGCCGCCGAGGTCGGTGGAAGCGAACCTTCGCCAGCACCGAGCGATGGATCGCTCCGCTGCATCAGAACAACTTCGATACTGGGAACGTCGGGAAAGGTGAGGATGGGATAACCCGACCAGTCCCGGCTTGTGATCTCATGCCTGTCGAAGCTGACCTGCTCCTTCAAAGTGAGACTGACTGCCTGGACGATGCCTCCTTCGAGCTGATTCACCGCCCCATCCGGGTTGACGACGAGCCCGATATCGGCCGCTATCACCACGCGAGGAACCTTGATGACGCCGGTCTTGCGGTCAATCTCCACGTCCACCACGACAGCGCCGTACATTCCGATGCTTTTGTACCGGCAGAAGGCCAGGCCGCGTCCATGCCGGCCATCGCTCTTCTGTCCAGGCATCCAACCCGCCTTGTCCGCGGCGGTCTGAAGTACGGCCTGTGCCCGGGGATCCCTGAGATGAGCAAGACGGAACGCGAGCGGATCGAGGCCGGCGGTAGCGGCGAGTTCATCCATGAACGATTCGATCGCATATATGTTTCCGTGGGCTCCGAGTGTCCGGAACGATCCATTTCGCACCGGTGCGTCAAGGAGAAGATGATTTCGGATCTCCTTCTTCGGCAGTTCGTAGAACGGCACCGCGTTGCGGTCGCCGTCACCGAATGGCTGAGGAATATGCGGAGGCGGAGATTTGACGAAGGGCGTCCTCAAATCCCAGGCAGCGAGAAGGTTCACGCCGCCGGCTTGGCCCGGCCGCATCGCATGACTGTTGCTCCAGACGTCGTAAGACCAATCCACGATCTTGCCGTCAGGTGCGAGCGCCGCTTCGACCTTCATCGTCATCCCCGGGCCGAAAGGCGCCCAGGCGAATTCGTCATCCCGCATCCACTGCAGCTTGACGGGCGCGCCCGCGACGGCACGGGCGACCAGCGCCGCATCCAGCGCCACATCGTCCGCACCGTTGTGGCCGTAGCATCCGGCTCCCGGCATGTGAATGACGTCGACGTGATCGCTCTGCATCCTCAGGACTTTTGCCAGGTCTCCTCTGAGTGGAAACGCGCCTTGGGTGTGAGACCACACCGTCATGTGACCGTCCTTGAGCCATGCGACTGCGCATGAGGGGCCGATCGACGCATGGGACAAGTACGAGCGGGTATATTCGGCGCTGACTCTTTTGCCCTGGTCCGGCACGGGTTCGGATTGGCCGGCCGAGCCCGCGACGATAGTCTCCGCGCGAAGTTTCTTCAGTTCTCCCAGCAAATCCGCGATATCGGGAAGCGGGATCGCATCCTCGCTCCAGCGCGCTGCCGACGCCAGAGCATTGCGCGCGGCGATCGCCTGCTCTTCGCGCTTGGCGGCAACCGCCAGAAAATTGCCGTCGCGGACGACCGTCACCACGCCTGGAAGCGATCGAACCGCGGCTTCGTCGAGCGAGACCAGCTTCGCTCCGTAGCGCGGTGGGCGGACCACCCTCGCAAAGATCATCCCCGGCAGCCGCATGTCCTGCACGTAGGACGCAGCACCGGTCAGTTTTCCGGGCAGATCGATCCGATGGATCGATTTGCCGACGATGGAATAGTCACTCGGCTTCTTCGGCGCTGCGGCAGCCGTGATGTCTCCCTTCAACAGGTCGGAATCCGTGCTTGCGACTTCCCAATAGGTTGCGCGCTTCCCATCCGGCACAACGATGACACCGGCCCTGGCTTGCAAATCTTCAGGACGGACGCCGAACCGCGCCGCCGCCGCCGCAAGAAGAGCGCCGCGCGCCTGCGCGCTCGCTGCCCGGATAGCGCCTCCACTTTGCTCGACCGATTGGCTACCGAAGGTATACTGCTCATCGGGGCCGCTGGAGGTGTCGGCGGAGACCATGTGGATCTTGTCGAGCTCGACGTCGAGCTCTTCGGCTGCGATCTGCGCCAGCGCCGTGAGAATCCCCTGACCAAGCTCGGCCTTCCCGGTGAAGACAGTCACCGTTTCGTCCGGCTCCAATCGAATCCATCCCTCCAATCGTCGATTGTTGCGCAGGCTGAATGGCAATGCTCCAGGCGCCTGGCCAAGCACCACACCGGGCGCCAGGACGAACGAAGCCACCACGATACCAAGCGATTGCGTGAAAAGCCTGCGCGATAGACCCTTGTTCGTCATCGCGCCAGCTCCTCTGCGGCACGGCGAACCGCGCGCACCACCCGATTGTGGACACCGCACCGGCAGAGCTGCTCAACCAAGGCGTCCTTGATGTCTTCCTCGCTGGGATCCGGATTGCTATCCAACAAGGCCTTCGCGGCCATGATCATGCCGTTGGAGCAGTAGGCGCATTGGGCGGCCTGCTCGTCGATGAACGATTTCTGCAAGGGGTGAGGCTTCTCGAGGGTACCCAACCCCTCGAGGGTGGTGACCTTGTCTTCACCGACGTCGCGGAGGGCGATCGAACAGGTCCTTGTGAGCCTTCCGCCCACGATGGCGGCGCAGGCGCCACACTGCCCGAGACCACATCCGAACTTGGGACCATTCAATCCGAGATCGTTCCGCAGCACATACAGCAGCGGCGTGTCTGGCGCGGCGTCCACCTGATGCGGTTGACCGTTGACGAAAATTCGATGTGTCATCCCTCACCTGCGGGGCTGAAGCGTCTAGAAGCCAAAGGGCCGGCGGATTCACTCAAGTCATCCAGGGCTGGCCTGACGGTTTATCGCGCAACGTGTCAGGCCCGCGGGGTGTGGCCGGCAGGATCAATCACCGAGCCGGCGTCGTTTACGCGGCGACCTCGCGATCCATGGAACGGTTGTCAAAGCTGAACGCGCCCGCACCGAAGGCCACGATCTGAAGCAGACCACCGGTGATCATGACGTCCTTGAGAAAGTGGATCATCTGGTTCTGGTCGGCGAAGTTGTTATGGAACGACACCGCCGCCGCGATGGTGAAGATTGCCTGGGCGATCGCGATGGGGCGAACTTGATAACCCAGGATCAGCAAAACTCCGCCACCAAGTTCGACGAGCACGGCCACGGCAAAAGCCAATGGCGGGACCGGGAGCCCTGCTGCGGCGATCATTGCGGTGGTCGTGCCGTATGCAGCGAGCTTGCCAAGACCGCTCATAACGAACGGAAGGCCGATCAACAGACGGCCCAAAAGCGGAAGATAGCGGGTAGCGTCCATGGCGTTTGTTTCCTTCTGCCAGTGTCAGTTCAGGGCATCGACGAGGATGAGTTCAGGATTCACCTGCACCTTTTCGCGACGAGTCCGAACCTCGGGACACGAGGCCCGTGAACGGTCGTCTTGCGTTGAGAGGAGACCTATGCCGGCGCCCCGATCCTTGTTTCTTCGATGTCACCGAGTTGACCCATGCGTGGATCTCGAACCGAGCCCCACTCGTCGATCGATTCCGCCGCCATCGGAAGAACGCGCGCCTTTCGCGGATCGACTTCGGTGAACTCCTCCATTCCGAAGCTGTACTCCAGCGTCATGCCGTCGGGCTCCAGGAAATAGAAGAACACGCTGGTGGATGCGGGATGCCGGCCCGGCCCGAACACGATCGGCACGTCATGCTTCTTCATGCGGTTCTGCGCTTTGCCGATATCGTCGATCTCGGAAACCATGAAGTTCAGGTGATGGAGGACCCGCTTCGGGCCTTTGCCCACTCCAATGCCATGATGGAATGGGCTGGGAAACGGCCGCATGAAGCTCATGGCTTCTCCGATGCTGTCGGATTCGCGGAAATTCAGCACATCGCGGAAAAAGGCAATCGATTCGGCTTCCTGCGGCACGGCCCACACGACATGGCCAAGACGCTGGATCTTGGTGTGCGTGATCGCGAACGGCTTGCTCGGCCGCCCCCCTGCGGGCAGGAAGAACTCCAAACCTGCGCGGGAATGGGGCTTGACGGCGCGGGTTACCCGCACGGCTTGGCGGAGATCGCACTGCGCGGGACCAAGCTCTTCATACGCCACGTTGGCATCACGAAGCCGTCGATGAAGCAGCTCGAACTGCGGCTCGTCCTCCAACGTCCAGCCAACGCTCTTGAACCCTGCCGGTTCTTTCTGGTGCAGGACAACCGAGCGGGGATCCTCGTCGTCGCAACGAAGCATCACCGCCCCATCCGACCGCTTCCCCACAAATTCGAGGCCAACGATATCCTCGTAGAACTTGCGCGACTTCTCGAGATTGCTGACGTTCAACTCAACGTATCCGAGCTTCCTGTAACGGATCATTTTTCACTTCTCCCGTAGCTGTACGCCCGATCGAGAATGCTTTCGTCGCTTTGGCTGACCGCTCGCAATGGGGCCGTTTCGCGGTTGCCACTCACGATGCTGTCGAGCTACCTCCCCGGTGCCTCGAGGGCGGACGTTGAGGGGCGGTTAAAGTGCTTCCTGCCTGATCGGATTTCGGAGCAAGCCGATCGAGCCGATTTCAATCTCGCAGACGTCACCAGGTTTCATGAACACGGGCGGCTTGCGCGCAGCGCCGACTCCGCCCGGCGTCCCCATCACCAGGATGTCCCCGGGATCGAGCGTCATGCATTCGGAGATCAGGGAGACCGTCTCAGCGACACCGAAGACCATATCTTTGGTGTTCGCGTCCTGCATGACCTGTCCGTTCAGACGCGCCTGAATCTTCAATCCGCTTGCACCGGCGGACACTTCTTCAGCCGACACGAATTCGGGGCCGAAGCCGCCCGTGCCGTCGAAATTCTTGCCAACCGTCCACTGCGATGTCTTCCGATGATAGTCCCGGATGGAGCCGTCATTGAATATGGAGTATCCCGCTACATGCGACAGCGCGTCCGCGCGCGAGATGTGCCTGCCCCTCTTGCCGATGAAAGCGACGAGCTCCGCCTCGTAGTCAAACTGGTCCGAGCAGTTCGGCCGGATCATCGGCGAATCGTGACCGACAAACGAGGTCGCTGCGCGGAAAAATATCATCGGATATTCCGGCGGCTTGGCGCCGCCCTCGGCTGCATGATCGATATAGTTCAAGCCGAGGCAAATGATCTTGCCGCAGCTCATGGCGGGCGGAAGGACATTCAGATCGGCAAGCGGAAGGCGCGCTTTGCTCGTCTTGGCCGCAGAGTTCAACGCTTGCTGGGCATCGGGACCGGCGCGCATTAGATCCGCAACATCGTTCGGCAGCTCGCGATCAGCATGGGAGAGGTCAATGACCTCGTCCCCTTCACGAACACCCAAACCAACCCTGCCTTGACGGGCATATCTGACAATTCGCATCGCCTCGTTCCATGTTTGGACGCGCCAACAAGAATATCGATATTTTTTCGATTTGCAAGACTTTGTCGAAGATGTGATGTGAGCGGCGACCGACCTGGGCCGATCAATGCCCCGCAAGGCCACCGGCCTCGATTGCGCGGAGCAGCGCCTTGCTTGTCTTCTCGTAGTGATCGTTGAGGAGCCCGACGGCCAATGCCGTCTTGCGCTCGATTGCAGCCTCGGCAATCGCGCGGTGCTCGGCGGGCACGTCCCGCTGCTCGCCGATGACCGCAAGCAAATTCCGGTAGCGCTCGGCACAATCGAACAGGAGGTCATTGAAATCCATCAGCCAGCGCGAGCCGCAGCCCGCCAGCAAGGCGCCGTGGAATACCCGATGCAATTCGCTAAACTCCCGATTCATCCGGCTATCGACCACGACCGGAACGCGCGATAATCGGTGCAACGACAGCAAAACCAGCTCTTCCCAGGCGTGATCGCCGCGCCCGATGGACTCCCGCAGCGCGACCTCGTTGATCCAACAGCGGGTGCGCGTCAGTTCGAGAAGATCATCCGCGCTGACCGGCGTGACCCGGAACCCCCTTTGCTCGAACTGAGTGACAAGCCCTTCGGTGGACAGGCGATTGAGCGCCTCCCGCAATGGCGTGCCGCCCACCTTGTAGCGGGTCCGCAGCACCTCGATCCTGAGCTTTTCGCCCGGCAGCAACGCACCCTGAATGATCTCCCGGCGAAGCTGCTCATAGACTGCACTTGTTCTGGTGATGGCAGCCGAAGGGCCGCCCTCTGTTTCATTCATCCTCGCCTCCGAATCGTCCGCCCGTCCTAGCAGAAATATAGAACATCGATAAAATATGCATCTTCTATTTTATTTCGATATTTTTTGTGCTAGGGTTGCCCATCCTGGGGAGGATTCCGGTTGGCCGTAGTCGATGTCCATACCCACGTCGTGCCGAGTTCCCTGGCCGATCTGCCCGCACGCCATCGCCTCTGGCCGATGCTGGAGATGCGCGAAGCCGGTCAGGCAGCCCTCGTGATCGATGGCAAACCATTTCGCGAAATAGATGCGCGCTCCTGGGACGTGCAATGGCGAATGCGCGACATGGCCGCGGACGGCACCGACGTCCAAGTCCTCTCCCCGATGCCGGAGCTGCTGTCTCATTGGTTGCCCGCGGAACCTGCCGATCATCTCGCAAGGATCATGAACGATCAGATCGTCGAGATGATCGAGCGCGCTCCGGACAAGTTTCGTGGCATCGGGATGGTGCCCATGCAGGACGTCGAGCTTGCAACCAAACGACTCGACGACATCGAAAGGCAGGGACTTTGCGGCGTAGAAATCGGCACGCACATCGATGGCGTTCCGCTTGGCGATCCGAAACTGTCAAAGTTCTACGCACGCGCTGAAGAGCTCGGTCTTCTGGTCTTTGTCCATCCACTGCATCCGGCGGGACTCGAGCGTATCGGAGGCCCCAAGGAACTAGCGGCTGCCGCGGTGTTTCCGCTCGAAACTGCTTTGGCGGCGACTTCGCTGTTGGCAGGTCGCGTGCTCGAGAGATTTCCGCGGCTGAACATCTTGTTGAGCCATGGCGGAGGAGCATTTCCGTGGATCGCGCCCCGTGTCGAGTTTGCCTGGAAAATGGCAGCGCCCTGGAGCAGCGCGATCACTCAAGCGCCGTCTGAAACACTGAAGCGATTTTGGTACGATACCATCGTATACGATCCCGCCGCGCTCCGCTTTCTGGCGGATCGGGTTGGATCGGACCGCCTCGTCGTCGGCTCCGACTACCCGTTCGTCATTCGTCAGCCCGCCCCGGGAGCTTTTGCCGCTTCCGCGCTCAAGGACCTTTCATTCGACGCGAACGCCGCGGTTCTGCTGGGGACCGGTTCGACCTCGATCGGAGGCGCGTGATGGGTGCTGACGTCCGGGACAGTGTAGGCACTTTCGATGCTGACGTTCTTGTCGTTGGTGCCGGCCCGGTCGGGCAGACCCTTTCCATCGATCTGGCCAGGCGCGGCGTGTCGGTCGTGCTGATTGAACGGAACGAGAGGTGCTTACAGCATCCAAAGATGGAGCGCTGCAACGCGCGGACCATGGAATTCTATCGTCGCCTTGGATTGGCGGAACGAATTCGATCCGCGAGCCGTTTTCGAGACATTCCGATGGACGTCGTCATCGCGACGCACCTCCGCGGCAAGAAGATTCTTCAGCTCTCATATCCATCGGTTGTTGCCATGCAGGAAGCCGGCCGCCGCTGCAACGATGGCACCTTACCGCTTGAGCCCTACCAGCTCATCTCACAATACACGCTCGAGCCGCTGCTAAAATCGGTCGTTGAAAGTCTGCCGAAGGCCGATGTCCGCTTTGGATGCGCGTTGGTCAGCTTTTCGCAAGACGAGACCGGTGTCGACGCTGAAGTCAAGGATGCGAACGGAAAGACAGCCACGATTCGGACTCGGTACATGGTTGGCTGCGATGGCGGCAGCAGCACCGTCCGCAAGCAATTGGGCATCGAGCTGGAAGGTCGGGGACGTATCACGCAACAACGCCAGATCTTCTTCCGCAGCGAGACTCTGTTCTCGCGCCTGCCGTTCGGGCCCGGCCGCCACTATCATTTCCCGTCCGGCATGCTCGTTGTCCAGGATGATCTAAGACACTTCATGGCGAATACGGGCTCAATCAACGATTCCGCACCGGTCGCCCTTCTTCAGGATTTGTTTCGTGTCGACGTTCCATTCGAAGTCCTGAACGATGCCCTGTGGCATCAGAACCTCCTGGTCGCGGAGCGCTATTCGGATCGACGAGTCTTTCTTGCCGGAGATGCCGTTCATCTCGTGATCCCGACCGGCGGGCTCGGTATGAATACGGGCGTAGGAGACGCGATCGACCTCTCGTGGAAGCTTGCTGGAACGCTCGCTGGCTGGGGCGGACCGAAGCTGCTCTCATCCTACGAGCTGGAGCGCCGCCCTGTCGGACTCCACAACCGTGATGTTTCCGGTCGCGCCGCGGCTGGAGTCAACTCGTGGCGCGCGGCATGCCGCCCGGAGATCGACAGCGACACCCCCGAAGGCGCGACAAACCGGGAAGAGGTCGCGAGGCTGGCAGCCATTGGTCAGCGCCTCAGCCACGAGATGATTGGTACCGAGCTCGGCTACAGCTATGCCGGCTCACCCCTGATCTGCGCCGACAACGAGCCCCCGCCTCTGCTGGTCGACGATCATTACCAGCCAACGACACGGCCAGGCTCGAGATTACCTCACGTCTGGCTCGACGACGGCGAGGCGGTGCACGATCGGATCGGCAACGAATACACGCTCATCAGCCTTCGTCCGGCCGGCGCATCCCTTTATGCGCTCAGGCACTCCTTCGCGAAAATTGGTGCTCGCCTCGACATCCTTGAGGTCGAAGGCAGTACCGCTCGGGATGTCTACGGTTGCGACCTCGTGTTGGTCAGGCCCGATCTGCATGTTGTCTGGCGCGGCGACCAACTTCCTGCCAACCACCACGCGATCGCCAATACCGCTACGGGGCATGCATGAGCCTTATTCTGGAATCCGACAGCGAGATTTCGCCATCCGCCTCGCGAGTCGATCGGGCGTGGAGCGTCGTTGCCGGCGCCGGCCTGTTGATGTTCGTCAATCTCGGCCCGGTTCTCTATTACACAAGCGGCGTATTCACCAAGGCAATCACTGACGACACAGGATGGACCCGGGGCACGATCGCCGCCGCCGGTTTGCCCGCCAACCTTCTGATTACCTCGACTCTGCCCCTGGTCGGCTGGGCCGTCGATGCATATGGCACCCGGCGCATCGCGCTCCTCTCTTCGATATTGTTCGCGATCGGCATGTCCCTGCTGGGTCAGTTCTCGCAGACTCCGGCACTGTATTCATTGTTACTTGTGGTGGCATACGCCTGCGGCTTTGCATTGACGCCGCTGCCATATGCCCAGATCGTGTCGGGGTGGTTCGACAAACGGCGCGGCTTGGCACTAGGGCTCATGTTGACCATGAGCGGTCTTGCCACCGCGCTGTTTCCGCCTCTGAGTTCTGCTCTCATCACAGAATTCGGCTGGCGCAATGCGTATGCTCTGCTGGGATTTGTCGTATTCGCAATAGCTGCATTCGCCGCCGTCGTTCTCCTGCGCGATCCGCCACAACTCGCGAACAGGACTCTTGGTCGCGAAGACAGCACGCCAGGGCTTCCTGTGAGGTCCGCACTGACCCGGCGAGCGTTCTGGACACTATTCGCCGGCTTTTTCCTGATATCGATAGCCATCGGGGGTGGCAGCACCAGTCTTCCACTCATCTTGACCGACAGGGGAGTTCCCCCGCAACAGGCCTCCTTCATCATGACGATCGTCGGAGCAACTATGGTGGTCGGCCGTCTCTCACTCGGCGCACTGCTCGACAGGATGTTCGCCCCGCGCCTGACCGCCATGGTGTTCCTGGCGCCGACAGTCGCATTCGGCGTGCTGCTGCTTCCCGACACAACAAGCGCCAACGCGATGATCGCGGCCGGATTCCTTGGCCTCGCTCTCGGCGCGGAAGTTGATGCGCTGACCTACATCGTCTCGCGCGCATTCGGAATCCGGTATTTGGGGAGAATACTCGGCTTTCTGATGGTGGCTTTCACGCTGGGCCTGGCGTTCGGACCGGCGCTGTTCGGAAAGATCCATGATCAGTTTCAAAATTATGAGCTCGCGCTGTGGGGCGCGGCGGGCATTTCTGCTCTGGCCAGCGCCCTCATCGCGACGCTGCAGAGGTCGGACCTGCCATTCGCGACAGAACAAGCTGCCGCTTCCGGGAGGATACATTGACATCAACCGAGGAAACCCGAGGCCGACAAGGTGGCGACATCCCGGATCACATCGCAGAAAACGTCGCGGGTCAGAATATTGTGGTCGACCTGCGTATCAGCCAGTTGCTCGATACCGCCGCGAAGCTCTTTGAGCGTGCCGTCGGACAACCCTCTGCAATCGCGGAGGAGAGTGCGTACCTTGCTCAGGAACTGCAAAAGGTTGTCAACGGCCAATCGAGTTGGGCGCCGCCACGACACGACAAGCGCTTCAACGATCCGGCCTGGACCGAGAACACGTTCTACAAGAACCTGCTTCAAGGCTACATGGCGTGGTCACAATCGCTTCAGAATTTTGCTCTGAAGGCCGGGTTGGAGCCGAAGGAGACGGGTCGTGCAAGATTTCTGCTCTCGCAGATCAGCGAAGCGCTCGCGCCCACAAATTTCCTGATGAGCAATCCTGCGGCGCTTAAGGCAGCCATTGATAGCGGTGGGAAGACCCTGCTCGATGGCTATCAGAACTTCCTGAAGGATGCTGCCGAGCGTCGGCCTATTCCATCGCAAGTCGACTTCCGCTCTTTCAAGGTCGGTGAAAATCTCGCTGTTACGCCCGGCGACGTCGTGATGCGACACGAGATGTTCGAGCTTATCCAGTATGCTCCTCAGACCGAGCAGGTCTGGCAGCGTCCAATCCTCTTCGTTCCCTCCATCATCAACAAGTATTACGCGTTCGATCTTGCCCAGGGGCGGAGCCTCTTCGAATATCTCGTCAAAACCGGGTTCACCCTGTTCTCCATGGTGTTTCGCAATCCCAAGCCCGAGCACGACCATTGGGGCATGGAAGCCTACATCGAGGCCACGGACGCAGCTTTCCGTGCCGTGCGGGAGATCAGTGGCGTCGAGGATCCTCACACGATTGCTGTCTGCGGAGCCGCGCCAGTCGTCGTCAGCTTGGCCGGGTACTACGCTGCGCGTAGCCAGCGCAACATCGGCTCAATGACACTATTCGTGGCGCCGCTTGATACGTCCGGGATGGCCGATACCCCCGGCCTCGGCGATTTCGTCGACCCCAAGCTCAACGAAGTCGTGAGGCGGTGGCCGAATACGAAAGATCGGGTCAGCGCGGATGAACTGACGCTTCTCTTCGCCATGCTGCGTCCGAACGATCTCATCTGGAATTATTGGGTGAACAATTACCTGCTGGGGAAACAGCCGGCCGCGTTTGACGTGCTGTACTGGAATGCAGACGGCACGGGCATGACAGCCCAATTCAATCGGGATTTTCGCAAATTTGTCGAGGAGAACCCGCTGACGAGAGCCGGCGCAATGACGGTCAAGGGCACGCACATCGCGGACATATCCAAATTCGATTTCGACAGCTTCGTCATCGGTGCGGCGACGGACCACATCTGCCCATGGCCGACCGCATATCGCTCGGCGCAGATGCTCGGTGAGCGCAGTCAGTTCGTCTTGGGCGGCAGCGGGCACATCCAAACGATCGTCTCTCCACCCGATAATCCCAAGGCCTCTTATTTCACGAATCCTGACAAGTCGATGCCGCCGGAAGAATGGCTGCGAAAGGCCCATAAGACGACCGGCACCTGGTGGGGCCGTTTCTCCAAGTGGTGCAGCGAACGATCCGGTCCCATGGTGGCCGCTCCTTCTGCGCCGGGAAGCGCGCGACATCCCTCACTTTGCAAGGCGCCGGGCACTTATGTCTTCGAGAAAGTACCTCAGAGTGGAACGGGTACGCTTTGGTGATTGCTCCGGGGGAGGAAGTAGCAAGGTGAGATATCCAGTCCGACCCGAACCCGAGATTCGGCGCATGAGGATCTCAGGCTATGACTTGCGCGTCGGCCTGTGGGCAGGCGAACCGACGAGCGTGCCGTTGCTGATCTTCAACGGTATTGGATCCCGCCTGGAACTGTTGCGCCCGTTCGTACAAAGGCTGGATCCGGATCGGAGTGTGATCGTCTTTGACGTCCCGGGCACCGGCGAATCGCCGACGCCACGCTTCCCCTATCGACTGTGGATGCTGGCGCGGCTCACGTCTCAACTGCTCGATGCGCTCGGCCACAATCGCGTCCATATCATGGGCGTTTCCTGGGGCGGCGCAATCGCTCAACAATTCGCCGTGCAACGCTCGGCACGCTGCGACAAGCTGATTCTTGCGGCGACGGCGACCGGAATGCTGATGATCCCCGGCGATCTGCGCACTCTCGCCAAGATGGCGACGCCACGTCGGCTTACGGATCGCGGTTACCTGGAAAAGCACTTTGGCACCCTCTACGGCGGCTCGGCGCGGGTCGAGCGCGCCTTCTTCGAAGAGCTTGGGCGCTTCATGCATTCTGCGAGCTGGATGGGCTATTTATTCCAGCAACTCGCCCTCGTCGGATGGTCGAGCCTGCCCTTCCTTCCACTGGTGCGTCAGCGAACCCTCATCCTTGCAGGCAATGACGATCCGCTGGTGCCATTGGCAAATGCTAAGCTCATGGCTTCCATGATTCCGCGAAGCCAGGTTCGCGTGCTGGAGGACGGCCACCTTTTCCTATTCTCGCGTGGCGCCGAAAGCGCGGCTGCGGTGAACGGCTTTTTGACCGACGAACGATCGAAATGACAACTCCCATATCGGATTTCGCTGCTGCAATCCTTAGTCGTCCCCGAGCAGTCATCGGCGCAGGCACTCAGGGCCGCAGGATCGCGCTCATGCTCGCCACCCGGGGAGGAGAAGTGCGGATTTGCTCTCGATCCGCACGAGGACGTGAGGCAGCCAAATCGTTTATCGAGGAAAACCTCGCGGCCATCGCGCAGAGGCTTGGGGGAAGTCCTGGTCATATCGTGGTGTGCGACAGCATTGAAGCGGCCGTCGAGAATGTGGGACTGACGATCGAAGCAGTTCCTGAGCAGCTCGCATTGAAACGGGAAATTTTCAGGACGCTCGATCTGCTGGCGCCCACCGACGCCGTACTTGGCAGCAACTCATCTTCCTATCCTACCAGCCAAATCGTGGAAGCGGTCACGCGCCCTGAGCGCGTGCTCAACATGCACTTCTATATGCCGCCTCTTCAGAGCGCGGTCGAGCTGATGTCATGCGGCGCGACCAAGCCCGAACTAATAGCGGCCCTCATGGACATTCTGCCACAGTTTGGCCTGGAGCCCTATCACGTTCAGCGTGAGAGTGTTGGTTTCATTTTCAACAGGATTTGGGCGGCCATCAAACGCGAGTCGCTGACGGTCGTTGCGGACGGAATCGCCACTCCCGATGACGTGGATCGCATTTTTCAATCGGTTTTGCGTGCCGGGGAGGCGCCATTTCGATTGATGGACAAGGTCGGATTGGACGTCGTGTTGGATATCGAGGAGCACTACGCAGCGACGAAGGGGCACTCGTCTGAAGGAGCCCGCGCCTTGCTCCGCAGATTTGTCGAAGAGGGACGCCTTGGCCAAAAGACGGGTCGAGGCTTCTACGAAGACTATTCTTAGCATTTTTCGCAGAAATGTAAGGGAAACACTTAGGAGCGTCAGCATGCTTGGCTTGATGCAAAACTGGCCCCTGCTCTGCCACCGCATTATCGAACATGCCGCGGCAATTCACGGCAACCAGGAGGTGGTCACGCGGTCCGTCGAAGGACCTGTGTCCGCACCACCTACAAGCAGATTCATGAACGGGCGCTGAGAGTCTCATAGGCGCTCGATCGCGTCGGCATCAAGCTCGGCGATCGCATCGTCACCATCGCCTGGAACGCCGCGCGCCACCTCGAATGCTGGTACGGCATCATGGGCATCGGCGCGATCTGCCATACCGTCACCTGCGGCTGTTTCCGGAGCAGATCGCCTGGATCGTCAATCACGCCCAGGATCGCATCGTCATCACCGACCTCACCTTCGTGCCAATGCTGGAGCAGATCGCCGCGAAACTCCCGAGCATCGAGCGCTATGTGATCCTGACCGTCACTACGCAATGCGGGAGACCACGCTGA
>Ga0210401_10004537_pt1 | contig 14492 bp, 10 predicted proteins | sample IncBWH32MmetaG_FD_150866 | JGI IMG/M metagenome (GOLD analysis project Ga0210401, IMG submission 150866) | Forest soil microbial communities from Barre Woods Harvard Forest LTER site, Petersham, Massachusetts, United States - Inc-BW-H-32-M | ecosystem: Environmental > Terrestrial > Soil >... | reverse complement strand
ATTCAGCGTCGTCAGGGAAGCCGTGCAGCAGAATGACTGGGCCGCAGGTGGGTTCTCCTGCTTCTTCGTATGCGATCTCCAACGTATCGGTCAAAACAGTCTTCAACATAGTGTGCCAGATGCTTGGGTGGCTAAGGTCTAGCTCACCAAAAGAAGAGAGCGGTTCTGACGACCAAAGCAAGCCGCCCACCGAGAAGGTCAAAACCAGCGCGAAATCAAGAAAACGAATTCTTAACCAGCGTCAGAGCCGTATTAATGGCGGAAAAAAACTGCTTAACGGTCGCAGGGTCGTCCGGTTCTGCCGTGTACCAATTCAGAACAAAGGCGAAATAGACCCAGCGATCGGCAACGAATAGGCCGCCGGCGATCGAACGGGCATGAAAATCTGGAACATCGGCATTACCGCTCTTGGCGTAGGCGCTGACACCCAAGGGAAGCGGGATTAGATAGATGAAATCGCACAGCGTAAGAATGCGTCGGTACTCGTTCAAGGTTTCGGCATGTTCGAAGAACGCGCCCTGCAACGCTAGGGAATAGTAAGAAACAAAATCGTTTGCTGAAGACGCAAATGTTTCAACGTCGTTGAGAAACTCGTGCTCCAAGTCTCCCCTTTCGACTACCGCTTTCAGCCCTTTCCATGAGATGGTTTTATAATTTTTCGCTCCAAATAAATAGGCAGCAAAAGCACGGGTACTGTCTGGGATTTGGGTTTGAGCGAGTCCTAGGGAAGCAATGAATGCCCGAATATTGTCGACTCCCGCCGCTTCGAAAATCATGTCAGTAGCGGTGTTATCGCTGTTCATGAACATGGCTTCAAGGGCAGCGCGTTCTGAGACGGTCCCTTTCAGGTGAGGCGGATCGAAAAATGGACTGCCCGGGATAGACCAGATGGTCGCATCGAGCGGTAGTTTCGTCTTTTCCAGCGTCCTCACGACATCATCAGAATCCACTTGTCGTAATGCCTGACAAAGGGCGAATGTCTTGTTTGCGCTGGCTACAAACAATCTCTGACCAGAATTTAAATGCGCGACAAATTCTGGTTTCCCGTTAGCTGCCGGTGCCAGGATCTTAATACCTTTGTCGCCGGGTAACGGCTCAAATAAATCAATTATCTGGTCGGGAGTTACAGGTTGGCCAGCCGGTGTGGAAGCCGAAGCCAAATGGGATGCACTCGCGGCGGCAATAGTACCAGCCGCTGTCTTAAAAAATGTTCTTCTAGAATAGGCCATATTTGCCTTTCGCAATCATTCACCAGGACAGGCCTAGCTCAGGCCAACATGCTGAGGGGAAGGGCAGCGAATTTGGTCCGATGTTAGTGGCGGCAATCCAGCGGTCAAGCCAAATCCTGACGATGAATTGCCAGGACTTCGGCGAGCTCCGTCGAGTCGCTACCTTCATCAGTCCCTACGGGACAGAAAATCAAAAATAAGGTATGGTACGGGATGTCTAGTACGGCACGAATCAGACAGGTTCCTGACGCCCCGACCGGGCGGCGTAATGAGGCAACGCAAGACCGAAACGGAACATCTCCTGCTGAGACAACGACCGGGCCAGATCTATCCAACCCTTCGCTCTACAACAACCGCGAGTTAAGCCTTTTGGAGTATCATCAGCGGGTTCTGGAGGAAGCGGATGACGCAAGTAATCCGCTGCTGGAACGCCTAAGATTCCTCGGTATCGTCGCCGCAAATTTGGATCAGTTCTTTGAAGTGCGGGTCGCGGGCCTCAAGCAACAGCGTCTAAGTCACCTGAGTCTGGCTGGCACTGACGGGATGGGACCCAGCGAGCAGCTGGCAGTGATTTCCTCGCGGGTGCGCCAGATGGTGACCGAGATGTATCGGATTTGGAGAGACAAACTCGTTCCGGCTCTGGAGGAGAACAATATTTTCTTTCTCAGGTGCAATGAGCTGACACCAGAAGAACATCACTACTACGATAATTACTTTCAAAAATCAGTTCATCCGGTACTGACACCTCTAGCGGTCGATCCAGTTCACCCGTTCCCGCAATTGCTTAATAAAAGCCTCAACGTTGCCGTGGAATTAGAAGGCGAGACCATCAGTACGAACCTTGGGGTCGTCCAGGTGCCACATATCTTGCCCCGCCTGCTCCCCTATCGAGCCGGGGAGAGAGGAATGTATCGTTACATTTTCATCGGGAACCTTATTCAGAGCCACGTCGATTCTCTATTCCACGGGATCACGGTTAAAGGAGCCTATCAGTTCCGGGTTACCCGAAACAGTAACCTGTACTTGGATGAGGAAGAGACCGACAACTTCCTGGAGACAGTCGAACAAGAATTACGCAAGCGGAGCCGAGGCGACGCGGTCCGGCTGGAGGTCCAATCCGATTGTCCGAAGCATATCACTGATCAATTGCTGCAAACCTTTGGGTTAACGGAAGAAGATCTCTATCAAGTCGACGGGCCGATCAATTTTCTGCGGTTGATGACCGTAACCGAGCAAGTCGAACGACCAGACCTCAAATTCCGCCCATTTGTTCCCGCCCGGGTAACTCTACCGGAGGCCACCCAAGATATTTTCTCTCAGATCCGATCGAAGCCAATATTGTTGCACCACCCTTACGACAGTTTCGAAACGGCGCTCAATTTCATCCGGCAAGCGGCAGAAGATTCGCAGGTTATGGCGATCAAACAAACGCTGTACCGGACAGGGAAAGATTCTCCGATCGTAGAGGCATTAGCAGAGGCCTCAGAGAGTGGAAAACAGGTGACCGTGGTAATCGAGCTCAAAGCAAGCTTCGAAGAAGCTGCTAACATTAAATGGGCGAGGATGCTGCAAGAAGCCGGCGCGCATGTGGTTTATGGCATCGCCGGTTTGATTACCAGAGCCAAGCTAGCGCTGGTCGTTCGGCGAGAAGAAAATGGAATTCGGCGATACCTCCATCTTGGTACGGGCAACTATAATCCGACTACAGCCCGAAGTTATGAAGATTTCGGATTATTAACCTGTGACCCGGCAATTACGGATGACACGGCCGAACTATTTAACTGGTTGACCGGTGTCTCGCTCTTTCCAGAGCTAAACAAGATTAAGGCAGCGCCAAAAGGATTGCATGAATTCATCCTGGCGTTAATCGAGCGAGAGGTACGCCATGCTTCAGATGGTAAGCCGGCTGGCATTTATGTGAAGGTTAATGCGTTAGTCGACGAAGACGTTATCAAGGCGCTCTACTCGGCTTCGCAGGCAGGAGTTAAGATTCGACTTCTGGTTCGAGGAGTCTGTTGTTTGCGTCCCGGCATACCAGGAGTCAGCGAGAATATCAGCGTACGCAGTATCGTTGGCCGGTTCTTGGAGCACAGCCGGGTCTACCGATTCGAAAATGCGGGTAACCCAGAAATCTATCTGGCGAGCGCGGACTGGACAGCGCGGAATTTCTTCCGGCGAGTCGAGATTAGTTGGCCGGTCGAAGACCCAGCGTTGCGGGACCAGGTAGAAAATGTTCTCGATACGTACTGGAGAGATAACGCTAAAGCGCGGGAACAAGTGGCCGAGGCAACCTATGTCCGGGTTCCGTCCGAAGGGCCCCGATTGGACGCGCAAGCGTCGTTCATGGAGCGACTGGGGAAAAAAAGTGAGAAGTGATTAGTGAGAGGCGTTAGCCCTGGAGCGCTGCCTCGCTTGCGAGGCCGAAATATTTATAGCCTAGGGTGAGCTGGCAAGCCCGACCTAGCCGCGTAGCGGTGGAATATTCATGGCCTAGGGTGAGTCTGCGAGCCCTAGGTTGCGCGTTTAAAAAACGTGTTTAGCGGTGTAAGTGTGGCAGAATCGGTATCGTGGCGATCTCTAGACCGGTGGCCAGTCAATTTTTCGCCGATCTCTGACGCGCCTTCAGCGCCAATGCCTTTTATTGGCGTATACCTGGGGCTCGCAGACTCACCCTCGGCTATAAATATTTCGGCCTCGCAAGCGAGGCAGCGCTCCATGGGTGGCCCTCTTAATCATCCGCCGTTCGTAGAAGATACGCGGCCCCGATACAGGTGATCACTGCGCCAACCGCGAGCGCGAGCAGGTCCGCGGCGATAAACCCAAAATCGGCGCGGTACATATTCACACTCCGGAACGCGCGACAGAAGTGAGTTAACGGGAAGAGCTCCGAAAAGATTCTGATGCTACCGGGCAGCTGACTGAGCGGCGCGAATGCTCCGGACAAAAGCATGATCGGCAACAAGAGAAAAACAGAGAATTGGATCGCCTGCGTCTGGGTCTTGGAAAATGCCGAGATCAGAAGACCAAGGCCCAGCGAGCAGAGCAGAAACAAAAAACAGACGAGCGAGAGAAGGAGTGGCTGATGGATCTTGATCCCGAAATGGAGGTGTCCGATCGCAATCGTGCCCACGATAAGAAACATCGATATGAAGAGATAAGGTAGCACCTTGCCGACAACGATTTCTGACTGTCGCAAAGGAGTAACCAAGAGTTGCGACAACGTGCCCACCTCTCTCTCGCGGGTGATCGTGCTTGCGATCAGAGTCACGGTGACCAGCTGCAAGATGAGACCGACCATGCCCGGCACAACATAGTCGACAAAGAGCAGCTTGGGATTGTACAGAATTTCGGTGTCAAACTCCCACGGAGTCAGCGAGGAGCTGAATTCGTGCTGGGTCTGCGGAGAAAGCTGCTCACCCAGGTCGACTACCTGCTCCGGTAAGTTCTTAATCAGCTCATATCGCTCATTCAGCTGGAATATCCCCAAGGCTTGCTGAAGCAATGCCTGGACCGCGGGCGCCGTGTTCGTATCTGATCCGTCCAGAATCGCGCGCATGTTAATCGGTGTCCCATCTTGGAGTGACTTTCCCCACCCTTGAGGGATCACAACGGCCGCATCCGCGCCGTTTTGGACCAAGTCAACCGACCCCTTTGCGTCGCCCACCCATTTTTTCCAAACGAAAGTATCCTTGAGGTTCTGTAACAGATCATCGATGTCCTTGCGCACTTTGTCCGGGTTGTCACTTCCCTCCACCAAAGCGTCGAGGATGTTCTTACCATGGAGAACCTCGGCGAATTTCTGGCTTTCGGGGCTGTTATCCGCGTCCAGGAACATCGTTGACACGTCACGAACGTTAGACCCTTCGAACGCATGTCCGAACACCAGGGTGAAGAACGGCGGCAGAACGAGAATCAACAGCAGGACTCGCCGATCTCTCCAGACATGGACAAATTCTTTATAAGCAATCGTCAGAATCGCTTTCAGGGAGTCGAACAAATTCATTTCAAAGCTGCCTGAACCTGATTCTGCGAATGACGACCTTGAGCGTACGCATTAAACACGTCTTCCATGTCGGGCTCCACCCACGAGTAACCGAGGAACTTAAGTCCCGGAAAGGGCCAGTACTGCTGCCATTGGTCCACCAAAGCCTGGGGATCAGCGGCGTGTATTCGCAACCGGCCGCTGCGTAGATCCACCCCGCTTATGCCTGGGAATTTTCGCAGTTCCAATACGGCCGGCATGGGCGGTTCCACATGGACCTCAAGAAGATCGCCCCCGAGCGCTTGCTTCAGCTGGCGCGGAGATCCTTTGGCCACCAGCCGTCCATGTTGGACAAACCCCACGTCTGTACACCGCTCGGCCTCATCCATATAGTGAGTGGTTACAAAGATGGTAGTTCCAGATTGGGTCACTTGATAAAGAAAATCCCAGATCTGTTGCCGATGCACCGGATCGAGCCCGGCGGTTGGTTCATCGAGAAACAACAACGCAGGTTCATGAATCAAAGCGCAAGCCATCGATAATAGCTGCCTGTATCCGCCCGACAGCTTACCTGCACGGGAATCACGATAAGGCTCTAGGTCCATCTCTTTGACCATCCGTTCGACCTTCTCGTTGATGTGATCTTGTCGATAGGCGCCGGCAAAGAAGCGAAGATTCTCCCGTACCGTCAGGTCGCCATAGAGGCTGAACCTCTGTGAGACGTAGCCAAACTTTGAGCGGATCCGGAATCGGTCCCTCCAGACATCCAGCCCATCGATAGTCGCCCTGCCGGCCGTCGGCTTAGTCAGGCCGCACAACATCCGGATCGTAGTGGTTTTACCTGCTCCATTGGCGCCGAGAAATCCGAAGACTTCACCTTGACCGATAGACATCGAGATCTTGTCGACAGCAGCCTTGTGCCCAAACTTTTTCGCCAGATCGGTAAGTACAATGAGATGCTTAGGCATGGAACTTCAACGAGCGCGGGCGAGCGCAAACACCGACGACGCCGGGTGCGCCGAGAACAAAAGCGGCCCAAGTGTCGCTGATGGGTTTATCGATTCCTTCAATGGCGTCATGGTTGCGGTTTAGGTCAAACGTCCAAACCCCAATACCCCCAATATCCGGGTTGAGTCAAAATTTCGCAGATAATCCAGCTCGAACGTAGGGAAACCAATCCGACGATACCGCCTTCACGTCTGCCCGAAAGTAATCAAATCGGCGATAAGGCACAAAACCGGCCTCTAAGTCTAACTTTAAGCTTTTATATACAGACCAAGTCAAACCGCCTCCTCCGCGAACCTCCCAATAATCGAGAATGGCGCTGTTCAGCGAAGGAGTATTGTGACTAATACCAAAGTCGTCATTCATCCGGAAAGTGGTTTCCCGCACGTCAGCTCCGGCAAACAGAGTGACTTTGTCCGAGAGCCGGTATTGAAGCTGGGGACGCGGGGCAACCCCATCGAGGGTCCAGCGATCTGATAGCTTCCAATGGACACCGACTGCCGGGATGACCGGTATTTGAGCATTCAGATCGACGCTGACACCCAGGGTGACGATGAAATCGGCACTCACAAAATAAGAGAGACCCGCGACAAAAGGGATGTTGAGGTCTCGAAACGCAATGTTATCAAAAGTACCGTAAAAACCGGGATGGATCTCCATTCGCATCAGCAAGGCTGAACTCAATTGCACATCCGCACCTAATTGTAGGTCGACGGCATTGAGCACATTGGGTATTGGTGCAAACGGATTCTGACTATCAAACGCATACCGGGACCAGTCGATCCCTAGACGCAGAATCAGAGAGTCTTTGATCTGATCAGAAACCACGAAGTTGAGAGAATTAGATATCTCGCTGTAGTCGCCGATTGACCTAAGGCCGCGGCTGATCGAGCCGCTGCCGATATAGGCGCCGTCGGTCGAGAACTCATACGAAAATGGAGAAACGGTCGAACTTTGCAGATAGTTGGCTAATTTCAGAGGTGACTCGTTGTCCTGCGCAAAAGCGGTATCGAGGGTGAAATTAGCGACGAGCGCTACGAGCCCGCCACAGGCTAACCGTCTAAGCGAAAGGTGCTTCCTCAAAACAGTAAATCCTCCAGGAGGCTGGACCCTATCCCTGGCCAGCCATGGTTGCAAGGGTGGGAACGCCGGCCTTTCCCGACGGTAGGAATGAGCTCCTGCTCATCTGCTTTCCAGGTCCCGACCGTCGGTGTGGCTCCTAACTGATGAGCGGGAGCTCATCCCTACTGATCCCCGACTCGTCTATCGCGCGTCCCGCACGAACGCTTTAATGCCTTTTTGCACCTCGCGCATCATGGCGGCGCCAGAACCTAGCCGTTCGACGCCTCGGAGCTCGCTCAATGCGGAGGCCGATGTGAGATCGACCCGCCAGACCAGGGTGGCATCGCTGCCATTCACCTGCACGGGCCACAGTTGGAAGAACGAGACCAAAGCATAAAAACCGCCGCTGCCGTAATATCCCAGATCGGCGGTTTGCCAGCCATCACCGACCGGCCGAGCATAAAACGCGTTCAGGCTCACCGCAGCTTGGCCTTCCACATCGAATAGCTGCCAGTAAAGGGTCGGAGATACGGAACCGCGCCCCCCGCCGATCGCGGTGCTTGAGATCAATGGCGCGAACTGTGAGCGAGCACTGGGACTCTCTTTCAAGAGTGCGGCAATCTCTTCCTCTGGCAAGATGTTGCCGGCGGCCGTTTGATAGGCAGGTTGCGACGACAGACCGCCGGAGATAAAGCTCTTCAGTCGCTGCGACAAAACTTGACTCCAAAACGCAACGACGGGCGCCGGGATCCCCCCCCCTTCTGAGCCGGAGCCGGGAGCAAATTCTTTCACCTCTGCCGCGCTGAGCTGAAGCTTCGACGCATCTCCGGGCAATTTCTCCGTCGCATCGACGAAAGCTTTGACCGACGAATTGCTGGGCGCAGTGCTCAGACTTTGAAATTCGCCCGGCCCTCTTCCGGAAAGATCTCCACTCAGGTAAACTTTCAGTTCCGAATGGCGGGTCGGATTCCAATTTTGCAGTAGGCCGACCGTAGCCTTGACCGGCGCATGCACAATAAATGCGCTTTCGACTGATAACCCCCGCGAAAAACGCATCGCCGGTCCTCGATTGGCGAGAACATCGCCTCCCGACAACTTAGACAAGTCGGCATCTTTGAACACGGAGGCAGATCGAAGATCGGAGATCGGGTCACTATGCCCAACAGCCGGAAATGCGCTGGCTGCAACCATGCAGCTTATTAAAGCGACAAAAGTTCGTTTCCTAGGATTCATAAGGGTCTCTTTTTAGCGAAGGTTCCTCGTGATCTGCGCAAACTTCACAGCGGCACGAGTTGGAAAGCCTTAAATAGACGTTCCCGTGCATATTGAAAGGTGAATTCCTCAAGAAAAACGGCAGTAAACTGGTTGATACCCGTGGAGGGCCGCCTCGCTGGCGAGGCCGTGACGAGCAAGGGACGATGCTACCGTGAGGCCTTTCCGTTTTCTACGCTCTGTATCGAACCCGTTAACGATTTCAATCCCCACCTCGATCTCTAGGCGATAGAGCACAGCACGGCCAGGGGACTCAAATAAGCATATGCCCCGTTAACCACGGCTTCGCAAGGGAGGCAGCGCTCCACGAGTGGCAACCCATCACCTCTCACCTGTTTTGGCTTTCCGCCGGGCCGCGAAGCTCGTCCTGCGGTACCGTTGGTCTTGAGTTATGCACGGATTGCGCGCTGAGATGGATTTGTTCCCAATTGTTGATCAATTCCGTCAGACTCGGATCCAGTTTGCGCATGATATTGCAGACATACACGTAATAGAGCCGTTGCCACTCCCGGCGGTACTCCATGGTGTACTGCTGGTTTGCTGTGTTCCACATTTCGATCGCGTGCGGATCACTTTCTGCTGCGGATTCAATCCGTCGGAACCGCATTTTTTCTTTCAAAACTTCTTCCGCGAGCTTTTTCGGCGTCGGAGTCACTTGAGGTGATGCTGCTGCCGTGGAAGCCGAACCAGCAGCAGATGGGCCCGGGGTCGGGGTCGACGGCAGAAGATCTGGCTCACTGGGTTGCGGTCCTACCGGGGTCGGAAGCGGTTTGTTTTCTGGCAGCAAATCGTTCGTGGCCGGTGGAGGCGGAGTGGGGATCGGCACATGCTGAGGGTCCGGTATCAGGTCGGGCGCCAATTGCACCGACGGACTCGGCGACGGAGATGGCCAGGGTTTACCGTAGCCGGTTGCATACGGTTTGGGAGGTGGCGCCGGTCTGGTGGGTGCTGGCGATGCTTTCGTTTTGGGAGAAGGTGATGGAGATGGGGTCGCGCTCGGCGTCGCTGTACCTGGTGCGTTCTGACCTCGAAGCGCCAAGGCGAATACCATAAAAACTGTCAACGTCGCTAAGGCCACCAAAGCGGTGAGCGTCGAGCGATAAAACAGGCTGCTAGTTCCTTTGCCAGTCATGAAATCCAAGAGCAACAAAGCTAACCGCGAATGGATGCCAAGCAACCGTAGACGAGAGAACCGCAGATGAACGCAGATTTACGCAGATACGGGAATCGGAATGGCCGCGAAAAGGCGCAAAAACGCAAAAAGAGAACGACAACTGAAGCTACCAAGAGCAACAGGCCTTCGCCACTTTATCAAATCAGTTTGCCGGTCTCTTAGCCCAGGCCGGCCCTGATCTCCGAAACGGCGCGAAAAGTCAACTCGGTTGGACACTTCTTGGACACCTTCGAAGCCGGCTTCCACTCATGAATTACTGAGAAAGCCAGGTGGAACGCCCGATCAATCGGGGCTCTATCGACGCCCTGTTTGCCCGTCACAACTTTTTGGAATCATGTTCGTCACTCATGATACTCGTCAAGGACGGTTGTACTAAGCATTTCGGTACGGATCAGCAGTCGTCTGTTCGAAGCACGTCGGGTGCCCGTCTTCAGCCCCCAAACGACCTATGTACGATTTTTCGGATTGGCACAGTTAGTGATTCAGTTCTTTGGCCTTGGCCCGGTCTTCTCTGGCTTTCCCAGTTTCGCCGAGCTTTTCATAAGCGAACGCACGATTGTCGTAGGCGCCGGTGTAATCAGGCTTCAGCCGGATGGCTTCTGTGTAATCAGCGATAGCTCTGTCGTACTGCTTCAGATCATAGTAAACATTTCCACGATTGTAATTGGCGTCGGCGTAATCCGGCTTGAGCCGGACGGCTTCGGTGTAATCAGCGAGGGCTTTCTCGTACTCCTTCAGGCCATAAAAAGCATTTCCGCGGTTGTTAAAAGCGCCGGCGTCACCCGGCTTGAGCCGAATGACCTCACTGTAGTCAGCGATGGCTTTTTCGTACTGCTTCAGGCTAACGTAAGCGTTCCCCCGACTGTAATAGGCGCCGCCATAATCCGGCTTAAGCCGGATGACTTCGCTGTAGTCAGCGATTGCTTTGTCGTACCGCTTCAGGCCAATATAAACAAGTCCGCGATTGTAATACGCGCCAGCGTAATCGGATTTAACTCTGATGACCTCGGTGTAGTCAGCGACCGCCTTATCGTACTGCTCCAGGTCACCGTAAGCAAGTCCGCGATTGTAATAGGCGTCAGCGTAATCAGGCTTAAGCCGCGCGGCTTGGGTGTAGTCAGCGATCGCTTCGTCGTACTGCTTCAGGCCATAGTAAGCAAGTCCGCGATTGTAATACGCGCCAGCGTAATCGGGTTTAAGCCGGATGACTTGGGTGTAGTCAGCGATCGCTTTGTCGTACTGCTTCAGGCCAACGTAAGTAAGTCCGCGATTGTAATAGGCGTCGACGTAGTCAGGTTTAATCCGGATGGCTTCCGTGTAGTCAGCGATGGCCCTGTCGTACTGCTCCAGGTCACCGTAAGCATTTCCGCGATTGTAATGGGCGGCAGCGTAATCAGGCTTAAGCCGCGCGGCCTGGCTGTAGTCAGCGATCGCTTCGTCGTACTCGTTCAGGCCATGGTAAGCAAGTCCGCGATTGTAATAGGCGTCAGCGTAATCAGGTTTAAGCCGGATGACTTGGGTGTAGTCAGCGATCGCTTCGCCGTACTCCTTCAGGCCGACGTAAGTAAGCCCGCGATTATAATAGGCGCCAGCGTAATCAGGTTTAAGCCGGATGGCTTCGGTGTAGTCAGCGATCGCTTTGTCGTACTCCTTCAGGTTCACTAAGTAAGCATTCCCGCGATTTCTATAGGCGCCGGCGTAATCAGGCTTAAGTCGGATGGCTTCGGTGTAATCAGCGACAGCTTTGTCGTACTGCTCTAGGTCATAGTAAGCATTTCCACGATTGTAATAGGCGTCGGCGTAATCAGGCTTAAGCCGGATGGCTTCGGTGTAGTCAGCGATCGCTTCGTCGTACCGCTTCAGGTCATTGTAAGCAAGTCCGCGGTTGGTGTAAGCGTCGGCGTAATCGGGTCTAAGCCGGACGACTTCGCTATAGTCAGCGACGGCTTTGTCGTACTGCTTCAGGTCGTAGCAAGCATTTCCACGATTGTAATAGGCGTCGGCGTAATCAGGTCTAAGCCGGACGACTTCGCTGTAATCAGCGGCGGCTCTGTCGTACTGCTTCAGACCGATGTAAGCATTTCCGCGATTATAATAAGCGTCAGCATAATCCGGTTTCAGCCGAATGACTTCGCTGTAGTCAGCGGCGGCTTTGTCATACTGCTTCAGGTCGACGTAAGCATTCCCGCGATTGTTATAGGCGTCGGCGTAAGCGGGTTGAAGCCGAGTAGCTTCATTGTAGTCAGCGATGGCTTCGTCGTACCGCTTCAGGTAATAGTAAGCATTCCCGCGGCTGTAATAGGCGCCGCCGTAATCAGGTTTGAGCCGGATGACTTCACTGTAGTCAGTGATGGCTTTGGCGTACTGCTTCAGGTCATAGTAAGCATTTCCGCGGCTGTAATAGGCACCGTAATCAGATTCAAGCCGGATGCCTTCGGTGTAGTCCGCGATGGCTTGGTCGTATTGCTTTAGGCTAACGTAGGCATTTCCGCGGCTGTAAAAGGCGCCGGCGTAATCCGGTTTAAGCCGGATGACTAGACTGTAGTCAGTGATCGCTTCGTTGTACCACTTCAGGTAATAGTAAGCATTTCCGCGATTGTAATAGGCGCGGGCGTAATCCGGTTTAAGTAGGATGACTAAGCTGTAGTCAACGACGGCTTTGGCGTACTGCTTCAGGTCATAGTAAGCATTTCCGCGGCTATAAAAAGCGCCGGCGTAATTCGGTTTAAGCCGGATGGCTTCCGTGTAGTCAGCGATTGCTTTGTCGTGCTGCTTCAGTCCATAGTAAGCATTTCCGCGATTGTTATACGCGTCGGCATAATCAGGTTTGAGGCGGATAACTTCGCTATAGTCAGTCGCGGATTTTTCGTACTGTTCTAGGTCAAAGTAAGCATTTCCACGGCTGTAATAGGCGTCGGCGTAATCCGGTTTAACCCGGATGACTTCGCTGTAGTCAGCGATCGCTTTGTCGTACTGCTTCAGGTCATAATAAGCATTTCCGCGGTTGTAATACGCGTCGGCGTAATCCGGCTTAAGCCGGATGACTTCGCTGTAGTCAGCGACCGCCTTGTCGTCCTGCTTCAGGCCAACGTAAGCATTTCCACGATTATAATAGGCCTCGGCGTAATCCGGTTTAAGCCGCGCGACTTCGCTGTAGTCAGCGACCGCTTCGTCGTAGTGCTGCAGGTAATAGTAAGCATTTCCGCGATTATAATGGGCGTCGGCGTAATCAGGTTTGAGTCGGATGGCTTCGGTGTAGTCGGCGATCGCTTTGTCGTACTGTTTCGCGTCCATGTCGTGTTCGGCTCGCTTGAACGCCTCGGTAAACGCCGCTGTGGCATCCGCCGCAGCGGCGCGGCTAGACGCGTAAAATCCCATGATACAAACGAGAGCCAGTCGAACTGCCGCAGCGGTGATCCAGACTGGGCGCTTGCTTGTTGTTGGCAATCCTGGTTTTCCGAGGGTCTTCGGTGCGGCCGTCTTCAACACAGCGCCGGAAAGAAGAAAAAGTCTAGGACGAAGACAAAGACAAGCCATTCCGGTAAGGACGTACTTCTTGGACTCTTTTCAAAACTGCTTTTTGCCTCACGAGCCTCGATATGTACCCTCCGAAGCGTGTGCCTTTGGCAATACGCGGCCAGGAAAATATCGCGGATCCAGCAGCGCTAAGTCTGTTACCCCGATCAGGTCATCCAGAGCTAAGTCGATCATAGGATAGGTCACGCCTTTAGGATAGTGACCGTTGCGGTCCGCAGAGATCCGTGGCTGGTAAGACAGTTCGACGAAAAAAAGGTGGAGACAAGGAAACGGTTGTGTATATGCATCCCGATCTTGCGGCTTATTTCAAGTCCCTCCCAACCAGTGATGATCCGAAGGCTCCTGTTTTCCAAAGCTTGTATGTGAAGAAATCGGGCAGCCACGGTGGGTTAAGCAACGCGTTCAATCGATTGATGGAACTCGCCGGCATTCGGGTCCCGCTCGGCTCTGAAAAGCGAGTTGCAGGTTCGAGCCCTACCGGGTGCATGCCTGAGCCTCAATAACTTACGCCGCGACCAGGAAGCTCGCTGCTGGAGTGACTCGGCCACTTCTCGGCCATTCTTGAACCATTCCTCGGCCGATGGTACGTCCAAGGCTACCTAGCAGTTACCACGGCGGGTGCCGCAGTTGCTCCGTCGGAAACATCGGCGTTCCGCGCTCGAATCCCACGCCAATAACGGTGGGGAAGAAGACCCAGCCCGATGATAGCGAGCTGACTCGCGATAAAGGCAAGGAGCACTCCGAACGCCTGATCCATGAAGCCGTAAGAATGGAGACCGACTCCGAGCATATTGACACCGAACCAGGAGAGACTGGTGATGATATTTCCGAACACTGCCATCACGGCAATGCCACGCTCTCGGACATAGCCGCCCCAACGTGCATGCAACAGAATCGCGTTCCACAATACGATCAACAATGCTCCGTTCTCCTTTGGATCCCAGCCCCAAAAGCGCCCCCAAGATTGATCAGCCCAAATGCCACCAAGGATTGTTCCTACCAAGCTGAATAGAGTGGCAAAGCAGACGACACCATAGGTCATCCGGCTGAGCGATTTGGCCAGATCCACTGAAAAAGAGCGCGAGACTAAACCACGTAAAATAAAGATGATTCCGAGCAGACCGGCGAGAAAGGTTGCCGAGTAGCCCAACGTTACCACGACGACATGAGTTGCCAGCCAGACATTGGTATCAAGGACGGCGCGCAACATCTCCAGAGTGTCGCCATCGAG
>Ga0210401_10004534_pt1 | contig 14496 bp, 9 predicted proteins | sample IncBWH32MmetaG_FD_150866 | JGI IMG/M metagenome (GOLD analysis project Ga0210401, IMG submission 150866) | Forest soil microbial communities from Barre Woods Harvard Forest LTER site, Petersham, Massachusetts, United States - Inc-BW-H-32-M | ecosystem: Environmental > Terrestrial > Soil >... | reverse complement strand
GAGGGTTCCCGATCGACGCCGCGGTAGCCGCGCCGCCATCACCTGTGCAACCCAACTGGCCATTGCCAGCGATGGTGTGGATGATACCGGATACTACCTCGCGGATGGCGCGGTTGTTAGTGTCAGCGATGAACAGGTTCCCGCTGACATCCACAAACATCCCTCTGGGACGGTCCAACTCGGCGGAGGTCGCTGCCCCTCCGTCACCGCTGTACCCTTCCTTCCCATTGCCCGCCACGGTGTGGATAATGCCGGAAGTGTCTACCATCCGAATCGCATTATTAAAAGTGTCGGCGATGTAGATGTTGCCAGCAGAGTCAATTGTCAATCCAGCGGGCTGGTTCAGTTCAGCGGATGTGGCTGGGCCACTGTCCCCGGTATAACCCGAGTTACCATTGCCGGCGAAAGTATGGATAATACCGGACGTATCAACCATGCGTACGCTCTGGTTGCCGCTGTCCGAGAAATAGACATTACCAGTAGCGTCAACTACGATGCCTCGGGGACTTCTGATCCCCGCTTGGTTCGCGGGGTGACCATCGCCGTGTCTCCTTCCAGCAATTCCCGTGCCCGCGAATGTGGTGATGATTTTGGTGGTGGCGTCGACCTTGCGAACACGTTGATTCACGGCGTCGGAAATATACATGTTGCCCGCGCTGTCGAAAGCAACATTCTGAGGTAGAGACATAGCAGCGTTTGTGGCTACATTTCCGTCATTCACGAAGCCACCCGCAGAAGTACCTATCCGCTGTGCCTGCAAATTGATCGCCAGGAAAATGGCCATGGACACGACTCTCGCAAAACGTAGGACAACAAGTTTCATGATTCTCCTCTAACCCACAGCAGATCACCGCTAAAGGCCGGTGTCTCGTGTGAGTTCATTCTGAGTCTGTATGTGTTTTGGGGGGAAAACCGCGAAGCACTGCGATTCTTGCTACTACAATAGCGCTGCGCACAGTCTCGCGCATGCGCGAAATCCTGTCAAGATGCAAGAGTTTGCACAAGCTGTAGATCTCAAGCGGGACGCACCCTTCGAGGCAGAGAGCAAGAGCATGGTTCCATAAAACTACTTGTCAAGAAGTTTTGATGAGAGGACGGATTCATGCTTCAGCCGAGTCGTGAACCCACAGAGGCGATCACACGGGAAGACGTGTCAGCGTCCAAAGTCAGCACCGGGTACTGCAAGCGCCGCAGGACCGGGGCTGTATGTTCCTCGATAAACCGGAGTTGTTCCGGGCTTAGTTTGTCCTGCCATCCGCCGATCTTCCCGGAGCGGATGAAGCGACCGTCTGGTTGAACGCCTTTCAGAGGCCGTCTGGGCACGGCGGCGTAGTTCTCCTGGGTGTAAAGGCGATCTTCTTTCTCCCGCATTCGCTCGACGCTGTTATTAGCGATGGCCTGCTGCACGGCATCGCGATCCGTGCGAACCCCTAGAAAATCGGTCAGCTTCATGAATTCGTCAAGGCTGTTGTTGCGCAGATCTTCGTATCGAATCGGCAACAGATTTCCATTGCTGAACAGCGGCGAGTCAAGCCAGGATTGCACGTGGTCCTGCCAGCGGCCATGTCTCTTTCCTTTATCGAGCATGTCTACCAAGTAGTCGTCAAAGTGTTCGGGACCGACACCCAGGTTTTTTTCGAAGGCGAATTCGGAGAGCGCCACGTCGCGCACATCGCGGACCAGGTAGACCGCCTTTCGGTAGCTGGAGCGGTAGAGTTCGTGAGTACCGAGGAATCGGCCTTGGCCTGGCAATAGAGGCCATCCGCGCCGACGGTCGCCTGGGCCGCGAAATGCTGCGTTAACCGAATCAAAGCTGGAAGGCCTTCCGGTCAAGATCTCAAACAGGGTGAAGCGCAACCAGGTACTGCCGGAGCGGGGGTAGCATCCGAGGAATACGTCTTCCGGCTTGAGGCCAAGGTGGCGCCACCACAGTACGGGAACGCGTGCCCGAGTAGAAGTAATGCGGTGACGAATACGCCGAAAGAAAACCACCCTCCGGCCCGGCTTGCCAACCGGACGAATCGACGGGTTATTGCTGTGGGACATTCTCATACCTCGCCAAACTGAACTCAATCTACAGCGCCAAGAATCAGTTGAGGTGCGGGCGCCAAGCCAAAAATGAAGGTCTGGAAGCCTAGAGCGCGATCCGACACGGCCTGCCCCTGCCCTAAGGTGCACCCGACTTCGTGTTTTAGTTCATGGTCCTTTGCCATCTGGGCGGCCCTGTCCGGCCCGAACGACGTTCGAAGTTAAGAGCAATTAACGGTTCTGGACTTGAGTCCGCGCGTCCGACGTGGAATTTGGATCTCCCTGACGGAGAGCTTTATCGATGATCCCACGAAGCCCTAGCCCTGTACAGTGCGTCCGGATATTCGGAGTGCTTGTACTGCTCGCCGCCGCAGCCGGAATGACATCCGGCGCTGGCCTTTCAAGTTCTTCTACTTCTTCCTCTTCTTCTCCCAGCCAGCAGGTGCCCACCAATGGCATCCCAACAATCTATATGGGGATGCAAAAGAATCCCGGCACCATATCGCCACCGCCAATCGTGCAGCCGGGGCGCGTGTACTACAAGCAGTTTCGCGTTCCCTGCCGTCTACACACGATACAGTGGTCTAGCGGGTAACACTAACACGCTGACTGGTTCCACCGTCGCCATCGGAGCCAAGCCGCTCCTGCTCATCAATCAGTAACCGGAGCCCTGCTATAAGCTAGAATCGCCGTCAAAAAGAGAGGGCTCCCAAACGGCCGCATTTTTGAGCTTCTCTGCCAAGTCGCTGTCTTTTGCTTTGTAGAAGTACAACCAACTGGGCAAGTCACGGCGGTAAGGAGAAAGCCGTTCGGTTTCCCTTTCCAATGACGGGGCGAGGCCGATGATTTCAAGCATGTGAATGCGGTCCCGGCGACACCGGTCGATCGCGGTCTGAAGCATGGCCGTTAGCTGAGCAGGGCCACTCCCCTCCTCGAGATACTTGAAATCGGCCAGGCGGACTCGGGTAAGGCCGAGTTCCGGTTGATCCTGGCGAAGAAAAACGGAGTACGCCGCCAAACCAGAAGCTCCCGCCACGGTGTATATCCACGCCGCATCGTGAGCCAGAGCGCTCTTGAAATGCCACTCCAGCACTTCCCGAGTACGGACTGCGAGCAGTAGGTTGGCCTTCTTCTTTCTGAGCGCCGCCCAGAATGAATCGAAACGGTCATCGAAGCCAGCACACGGAATCACGCTCACCTTGTTGTCTTTTCGATGGAAACGCCGTCGCATGAGCCGGTCTCGAAGGAATACAAACGGAGACAGCGGATAGCTCAACGCCTTCGTGGTCACGCTCCGCTTCTTTCTCAAGGCACTCTCCGTGAAACCTTGGTACGAGGTAATCCAAAACAGCGAACGGTCCCAAGCGCCGACGGGCACCGGTACACCCTGGAAAACGCTATAGGCCTGGGCAGCATGGGAGTTCACGGTTGTATTCATGAAAAGATCGACGCCGGACTGGTGGAAATAACTTTCTAAAAGCAAGGGTGAATACGCACGAAAGGCGGTATCGACCACCCAGGCACGCGTGGTTGCTGCCAGAAGTCTCTTGCCCTCAAACTCGTAGTCAAGTGGAATGTTGCCAAGATATCCAGAAATCGCACCATCGCGGTTTTCCAAAACCCACCCAATGGGGAATCTGTCCTTAACTTTCCGATAGGTGGGATTATTGATCCAGAGATGGGTCCACGCCTCGTAGTTCTTAGTGTCCAAGTGAAACTTGGATTCAAGCGCGACCACATGCGGATAGTCTTCAAATTTGGCCTCGCGCAACCGCAGGGATTTTGCGATCGAGGTGGATGTCGCTTGACCTGAAAGATCTGCACTCATTGCGATGGGACCGAGGAATATTCTAGTTGCTCAGAATAACCCGGATCACGCAGAACTGCGGCAATTTCTTGGACACTCGATGCATTCACGAATGTGGCTAACCCCATTTTCCTTCCGAAGGCTGTTTCTATACGATGAACCAAAGTTAATGCCAACAACGAATGTCCACCCAGTTCGAAAAAGCTCCGCTGCAGATCGATAGGACGGTTTGGCAGTACGCTTTCCCAGATTTCCAGAAGTCGTGCTTCGGTTACATCTTTTGGGACTTCGTGGGAGCGGATCTCCGGCTGCTCGTTATCGTCTGCAATCGAGTTAAGCGATTTGCGGTCAATTTTCCCGTTTGCAAGGGTGGGCAAACGGTCCCCACAAACGACCTTTGCGGGCAGCATGTAATCGGGAATTCGTCGCCGGAGAAAGGCAAGTAACTCCTGCTTTGTAGGAGACGAGCTGGGTTTAGGGACGACGTGCGCCACCAGCCGTTTGGAACCGCGGTATTCCTGCGCAACCACAACAGCCGCCTGGATCATTGGGTGTTGGTGCAGAACCGCCTCAACTTCTGCGAGCTCGATACGAAAACCGCGAATCTTGACCTGCTGGTCCAGTCGCCCGAGGAATTCGACATTCCCGTCTGCCTGATAGCGGGCAAGGTCGCCGGTTTTGTACATGCGCGCATCGAGATCGTGGCTGAATGGGTCTGGCAGAAAATGGTTGGCAGTGAGTTCGGGGTGGTTCAAATATCCGCGGGCCAAACCATCGCCCGCGATGCACAATTCGCCCGGGACACCCACGGGACAAGGATTCAAATGCGGGTCCAGAATATAGACGCGGGTATTGGAAATAGGACGACCGATGGGAATCGAACTTATGCCCGGCTCGAGTTGTGCAGGAATACAATACAAACAAGTGAAGGTAGTGCCCTCGGTCGGGCCATATCCGTTAATCATTTTCGTGGCGGGCAAGAGCGTGAGCGCACGACGCACATGAGACACAGAGACAGGCTCGCCGCCGATCAGAAGAGTGCGAATCGTGGATAGAATTTCGGGAGCTTCGTCAATGAGAGTATGAAAGAGGGATGCGGTCAGCCACAACGTGGTCACAGCATTCTTCCGGATAACCTCTCCCAAGCTGGATGCGGTGAGCGTATTCTCGGGAAACAATATGCAACGCCCGCCTCGCAGCAGCGGAGCCCAGATCTCATAAGTGGAGGCGTCGAAGGTGAGCGGCGCGAGTTGCAGAAATACTTCGTTCCCGGGTTGGCTCACAGACGCCGTCGCAAAAATCAGGCGCACCACAGACCTGTGGGTAACTTCAATGCCTTTGGGGTAGCCGGTGGAACCCGATGTGTACACTACGTAGGCAAGTTTGTTGGCAGTAACCTCGCTGTTTAATGGTCCATCCCGCTCGCTCGCACTCGGTGCCAAAGAGGCGTCAAGGCACAAAACTGTCACTGAAGGGGCAGTCCAGCGATCGAGCAGGCGCTGTTGAGTCAGCACGACCTTCAGATTCGCATCTTGGACAACGAACGATAGCCGTTCGGCAGGAGACTGGGGGTCGAGAATCAAATATGCCCCTCCGGCTTTAAGTATGCCGAGAAGTCCTACGATTGTCTCGACTGAGCGATCAAGAAAAAGACCCACTGGCGTATCCGCTTTTACGCCCAAGCCGTGCAAGCGATGAGCTAGGTGGTTGGCGCGACGATTAAGTTCGCGGTAGGTAAGTACCTCGTCCCGATAGACGACGGCCACATCGTCAGGAGCCCTGTCCACCTGTTCTTCGAAGAGTTCATGAATGCAGCGATCGCGGGGGTAGTCCGCGTCAGTTTGGTTCCACTCGACCAGTAGGTGCTGCTTTTCCAGGGGCGGCAAAAGGGACAACTGTGAAATCCGTCGGTTTGCGTCCACCACGGCGTTCTCGAGCACTTGTTGCCAGTGTTGGACCATGCGCTCCACAGTTGCAGGGTCGAACAAGTCAGTGCTGTAGGAGCAGTGACCGATAATTCCATCCAGGGTTTCATCCAACTGGAAATCCAAATCGAATTTTGTTGCTCCGAGATCGACTTCACCCTGGCTGAGCCCCCAATCAGACTTCTGGAATGCCCGAGGAGGTTCGATGGAGAAAAGTACCTGGAAAAATGGGTTGACGCTGACGTCACGATGGGGACGCAACTCCTTGACCAGAAGCTCGAAGGGAACATCGTCGTGCGTCAGTGCTTCGAGGGTCGTCTCCTTTACCCGGGCCAGCAGTTCGCGGAAAGTGGGATCCCCAGAGAGGTCGGTGCGCAAGACCACCGTGTTCAGGAAAAAGCCGATGAGCGGCTCAAGTTCGGCGCGGTTGCGGCCGGCGGTAACCCCGCCGATCAGAATGTCGTCCTGGCCGGTGTAGTGGTGCAGAAAAACGTCGAATGCTGCTAACAGAGACATGAATAAGGTGACACCCTCTCGGCGGCTGAACTCCTTTACCTCACTACTTAAGCCCGAGGGAAGACTAAACTTGTAGCTGGCTCCTCGAAATGTCTGCATTACAGGCCTGGGTCGATCGCTGGGAAGTTGCAGGACAGGCAAATCACCAGCCAGTTTCTTACGCCAATATTCCAGCGCACGCGAACCTGCGGGGCTTTGCGGCAGGTTCCGTTGCCAGCGGGCAAAGTCGGAATACTGAATGGGGAGCTTAGGCAAAGGCGACGGTGCGCCATTGGAAAATGCTTCGTACAGCGCGGCGAGTTCAGGTAAGAGTACCCGATAAATCGAAAAGCCGTCGAACACGATGTGATGCATGGCGAGCATCAACCGGTAGTCCGCATCCGCCATTCTCAGGAGCGTAGGCCGCACCAGCGGACCAATGCCCAGATCGTAAGGGCGGCGGGCTTCATCGCTAAGAATTCTCAACGCGCGAGCTTCACGCTCAGCCACGGGAAGTTCACCAAGGTCGATCACGGGCAGTGCCAGCGGTCGGGGAGAATGCACAATCTGAACCGGGCGCGCGTCCGCGTCGGCGAACGTCGTGCGCCAGGCTTCATGGCGGCGGATGACCTCGCTCACGCAGGCGGCCAACACGTCCGCGTCAAGGGGCCCTTTGTGGTGAATCGTAATCGCTTCGTTATAGGCGGAGGCGGCGTGGCTGGGTGCGATCTTGAGATGTAGCCACATTTGTTCCTGCCCGAACGAAAGCGGAGCAGGGGCATTGACGCCCGAAGGAAGAATCGGTGATGGTCGGGCGGGCCGGACAGCCTGGAGGTATTCCTGCAGGAGCTGACGAGTATCCGAGGAACTGATTGAGCCAGGCATTTGAGCTTACGCACCGTGCGGGAAGTGCCCACCGTAGAGGTGGGTTATTGAAGCGCGACGCTGAGAGAGGTTACACCGCGCAAGCCGAGATTGGTGCGCCAGACCGGCTTTTCCGTTTCCAGTCGCAGGAAGGGGAAGCGACGCAGGATCGCTCCGAAGGCGAGCTGGCCTTCGATGCGTGCCAACGGAGCGCCAAAGCAAAAGTGCGCCGCATATCCAAACGCCAGATGCCGGTTGTCATTGCGGGTGATGTCAAATCGATCCGGGTCTGGGAAACGCTCAGGATCCCGATTCGCTGCCGCCATTACGGCTATGACTGCCTGCCGCTTGGCGATGCGCTTGCCACCCATTTCCCGGTCGCTCGGGGCCATACGGGCGGTGTGCTGACTTGGGCTCTCGTAGCGCAGCATTTCCTCGACGGCGGAAGGGATGAGTGATAAATCTTCGCGCAGCCTTTGTAACTGGTGCGGGTTGCGAAGAAGACTCAACATGCCATTCCCGATCAGGTTGGTGGTGGTCTCCTGTCCCCCAACCATGGTCACGATCAAGTTAGCGATGATTTCTTCTTCCGTGAACCGGTCTCCGTCAATTTCGGCGGTGAGGAATGCCTGGATCAGACCTTCGCGTGGATGCTCTTTTTGTTTCCGAATCGCATCGCGAAAGTATGCGGTCATTTCCTGAACCGTCTTCAGGACCCTCGGGACGTGATCCGGATTGTGCTGAAAGTTACCTAACATCTCCGCAAAATCGGCGGACCAAGCCTTCAACTGATGACGATCTCGTGTGGGAACTCCGAGCATTTCCGCCGTAACGATTGCAGGCAGGGGTTCGGCCAAGTCGGCAATCACCTCCATCCGATCTTTCCCTTTTAACTCATCCAGAAGGCTCTCCACGATCTCTTCGATGTGGGCCCGCAGAATCTCGACACGGGCTGGGGTAAATGCTTTGGAAGCGAGGCCACGCAAACGGCTATGCGCGGGGGCGTCGAGGAAAAGCATCTGTCGGACCATGACCTGCGCAATGGGATTCAGCTCGGACAAACCCATGGCAGTGAGCTGATCGGGGTGGGGTGTGCGGTCGGCGGAGAATGTGTGCAGCACCTCCAGCACATCCGGGTAGCGAGTAACTACCCAAGCGTGCAGGAAGGGATCCCAATGGACCGGGTCTTCCGTCCGCAGACGGTGGAACAAGGGATAAGGATCCGCCAGAACCTCGGGGTTCAACAGGTGATACAGGCTGAGGGCCGGGTCGGGCTTGCCTGTTTTTGCAGCGTAATTTTGCGTGTCCACCGCCATATCGGCGATACTCTAGGCTGAATCCCGCTGCCCGGCATCCAATTTTTCCAGAATGAGTTTCTCGATTTGGACCGCCAAGCCTGCGATGGTTGAGTGGTCGAAGAGCACGAGCAGCGATACTTCCACTCCAAAGGCGTCCCGCATCCGGGAGATTAACTGAGTGCCAAGAAGGGAGTTTCCTCCCAGCATGAAGAAGTTGTCGTCAACCGCGACGGTGGAAATACCCAACAAGGTTTGCAGGATGTCCCGCAACCGCTCCTCAATCATGACCCGCGGCGCCGTGTCTGTGCCGGTCTCTGACGCAACCTCCTGGGGCATGGGCAGGGCCGAGCGGTCCACCTTGCCGTTCGCGTTCAAGGGAAGTGAGGGAACGAACACGAACACTTCGGGCACCATGTAGTCTGGCAGTTGGGACACAAGAAATTTTCCCAAGTCCTCCCCGGACGGTTTTAATCCGCTGCGTGGCACAACATAGGCAACGAGTTGTTTTTGGCCGGAGCCGTTTTCACGCGCGAGGACGAAACTCATCTGGATTGAAGGGTGGTGATCGAGCGCGGCTACGATTTCATTCAGTTCAATCCGGTAGCCGCGAATCTTGACCTGATCATCAATCCGCCCTAAAAAAGCAATCTGCCCATCCGGCAGTGAGCGCCCCAAGTCGCCGGTGCGATACATCCGCGCACCCGCAATCGTGCTAAAAGGATCCGCAACGAACTTGTCGGCGGTCAATTGCGGATTGTTGCGATATCCGCGCGCCACGCTACTACCGCTGATATAGAGTTCGCCAGCTGACCCGGCGGTCACGGGCTGCAAATGTTCGTCGAGAATGTAAACTTGGGTGTTGTCAATCGGCCAACCGATGGGGGGAACTAGGTCAGGACGTTCTACCGTGCTGACCGGCGCCGAAGTCGCCACCACTGTACACTCGGTTGGTCCGTAGTTGTTGAAGAAAGTAAACGGAAGTGTCTGAGAAGGGTAATGGTGGAGTACATCAGCACCCGTAAGCAAAGCGCGCAGCGCCGTGTGGGCGGGCCAACTGAGAGTGATTAGACGTTCCGCCAACAAAGTAGGAACGAAACTGATGGTGATGCCCATCTCGACCAGCCAATCCCGAAGGGCCACCGGTTGGTAGCGCAGAGCGTCTCCCGGTACGTGCACGCTCGCTCCCGCCGCGATGTGTGGCCATACCTCCCAGACCGCTGCATCGAATCCGACACTCGACAAGCTAGTAGCTCTGTCCCGGGCGGTTACCGCAAAATTGCGTTGGTGCCAGGAGACGAGATTCAACAGGTTCCGATGCGTGATCTCGACGCCTTTAGGTGTCCCGGTCGAACCCGAGGTGTAGATCACGTAGGCCAGATTCTCGCCGGTCACGCAGCAGGATGGGGCATGCATGGGCTGCCGTTCGATCTCTCGGAGATCGCGATCGACGACGACCGTGCGCCACGGACCTGCCGGCAGATGCTCAACCATCGCGCGGTTAGTAATGAGCACACATGGCTCCGCATCCCTCACCATGAAAGAGATACGGTCGACTGGATAGGACGGGTCCAAGGGGACGTATGCACCGCCTGCCTTGAGAACCGCCAGAGCGCTCCAGATTTGCGCCACGGAACGGCCCAAACACAGTGCAACCAAGGAGTCCGCTTTGACTCCGAGCGTGCGCAGATACTGGGCGAACTGATTGGAACAGCGGTTCAAGTCCCCATAGGTCATCCGTGTGTGATCATCACTAAGCGCAATTGCGCCGGGCGTAATGTCCGCCCACTTATCCACTATTTCAGGAACCAGATGGGGAGAGATCGCGGGCAGCGACCGAGGGGTCGACATCGCGTTGGATGCCATGTCCATACTGAATTTACAATCCTTAGAAGACACTGGGAAAACTGTCAAGCCACCATTGGATGTCTGAATTAAACCCGAAGAAGAGCAAGAACCAGAAAAAGATAGCGTCTTCGAACCTAGAGTCCAACCCCGTTCTCTACCACAATTAAAACGCTAAGCGCTGTTGGTGTAATTCCGTGATCTGCTTTCAGATACGCAATCAACAGCGATACTCCAGCCTAGACGTAGCCCAAACCAGCCAGACGGTCGTGAATAATCCTTTCCTTCTCTGCCTCTGTGCCGTCTGTAATTATACGCTTTTCCATCCCTGCGACCAAGGAGCGTCCCTGCATCGATTCTGGAATATCATAGCCAGCGAGGTCAAGCAGTGTGGGAGCGATGTCGAGAAGTTTCGCGCCGTCGAATTCACCGTTAATCGGGCAATTGGGCGCTGCCAACAAAAACATTCCGTACTGGGCATGATTGCAGCCATCGGGACCCGTGTCGTTTTCCTGAACATAAATATTGGGATAACCGACAGTACCAATAGAGCGCCAATCCAATCCGCCGAAATGCACAATCAGATCAGGGGGAACATTGCGAACGGTGTGGTAGATCTCCTTTGGTCTAAAAACAAGGGAGTTAAGAGGCTGACCCTTATCGTTCTTCATAGCCTCGAACTTGGCCTTGATCTCGTCCTGGAACACGTCATACTGCGCGGCCGGGATCGTGCCTTGGGGTTCGCGTCCCTCCACGTTAAAAAAAACTCGGGCGTAATAGCCGCCTTCGCTCCACACCTTGGTTTTTGCCCAGTTGACCTTGAGCTGATTGAAGGGTGTTACTTCTTTGGGGTACTCATCGAGTACCAGTAACCCCTCGTCGATCAGCCACTGATTGACGGCGATGCCGCCATCGAGGCGCTGAGCGCCGTGATCCGACACAACCAGCAGGATGGTTTCGTTGTCGAGCAGTTCAATAACACTGCCGATCTGTTCATCGAGCCAGAGGTAGTAATCGGGGATGACATTCTCATAAGGATTTCCGGGCTCATATTGCACGTGCTTCTTGTCAAAATAGTTCCAGAAGCCGTGATGCACGCGGTCCAGTCCGATGTCGACGAAGTGGAAATAGTCCCACTCCTGCTCGGTGAGCAGCCACTTGACCACTTTCCACTGTTTGCGACTCATGGCGAATATCTCGTCGCGCAACCAATCTTTGCGGTCGGTGCGAAAGTTCTTCACATCGACGGGGTACTCGCCAACCAGTTCGGTGATCTTGGCCTTCATGCTGGACGGATAAGTAAAATCATCCTTGGTGGTATCGGGAGTCAGAAAGCATCCGACGCTGATTCCATTTATCCGCCGGGGCGGAAAGTTTGGCGGCACGCCGACAATGATTGATTTCTTGCCCTCGCGCGCCAGGTGATCCCACATGGCGTAGGACTTAATGGAGTTCGAATTCGCAAAGCCCAGTTTCTCGTAAGAATGGTCCATACGATTGCGAAAGCCGTAGATTCCGAGGGAACCCGGATCCTGGCTGGTGGACATGCACATCCACGCGGGAACGGTGATTGGCGGTACGACACTCTGCAGCTTGCCATAGAGGCCTGCGTCCATCAAACGACGGATGTTTACCAGTCGCTCATCGCCGAAGATGACGTCCGGGGCGGCGCAGTCCAGTCCTAACACCAAAATTTTCATCGCTTATACCATTTCAAAGCAGAGATTTTCCTTCCATCGACAGCTGATCGGGAACGTTCAAGTAGTGCAAGATCGTGGGCGCAAGATCGATGATTTGAGCGTGGTTGTGCACCACCGGCCTATTCATGAAGAGAATCCCGGGCACGACTTCCGGATCAATAATGTGGTCCCCGCTCCAGCGCCGGTTATTATTCTCAAACAAAGATTTCGCGAAACCCCCAAGGGAACTCTGCCAGGAAACACGGAAGCCAGGGCAGAAATTCAGCAGCAGATCAGGAGCATCTTTGACAAAAGGTCCAGAATAGATCTCTTCTTTTCGGGAAACACTGCGCACTGCCGGGCGCCCGCTCTCCTGATCGGCGAAGTTCGCCAGTCCGGTTTGCAGCGTGGAACAGACTCTCTCGATTTCGCCACTGCCCTCTTCCAGAATTCCACTGCGCTCGCGACCTTTCATATTCAGATAGACTCCGCCAAGACCCAGCGCGTAAGCATAAGTCTTGGACCAGTCAACCGCGGCAAAGCCGTCTCCCAAGTCTTCCTGGGGCTTCTTGCCGCCTTCCAGAGCCAGGAGATTGTTCTGCCACAACCAAGTGTTGGTATCAAACGCGCGACGAAAGGTATTGAACCCATGATCGGAAAGAACGATCAACAGAGTGTTTTCGTCGACCTTTTCCAGAACGCGGCCCAGAAGAACGTCGCACTGCTGATACAGTCCATCGATGTACGGTCCCAGGCTGGCGGCGAGATCCGGGTCAAAATTGGGATGCTCGGGGTCGATGAAGCGCCAGAACATGTGCTGCAAGCGGTCCGGTGTATCGAATACGGTGAACAAGAAACCTTCCGTGAAGCGACCAAGTTCATGCATCATCATGTCTTCGCGTTCTTTGAAGACCATCTCACACTGGGCCTTGTAGGCCATTTCATCAAAGCGGCCGTTGTTATGACCGGTATGGTCTTCGGCCATGCCTACCGTGGAAAACAGACCAATTTGTTCCGAGAGAGTCTTGCCGTAGTCGGCCGGTGAGGAGATTGGAAAAAGCGGGGCGGCGGGATCGAAGTTCACGGGCGACGCGTAGAACTCTACATGGGGATCGATTCGCCGGCAATAGAAACGCACGATGCCGGTCACCGACTGTAGCATGGACAGCTTGAACTTGAGCCGCATCCAGCGGCTCCAACCGTTCTCCGGGGCTTCGATGGCTGGGTTCGATCCCGCGGTAATGACCAGTTTGCGAGCGCTGCGATCGACTCGAATCCGAATCTCCGCGGTAAAGTCGGATGGCGGATTCGTGCGAGGATTGCGCGGACCATGGACACGAGTGACGATCTCCTCCGCACGCTCGAGATAGACCACTTGCTCGTGCTCTTTCGGTTTGATGGTGTGGTCTTGGGTGTAAAAGGTGCCGGTGCCCTGGCTGCCCCGGATATCCGGCACTCCAACCCCCGACAACATCTTGCCCAAGAGGTTCTCCGCGGGAAACGTGACGGGGCAACGCAGTACGGTACTGGGAATTCCTGCTTGGCTCAGAAATTGCCAAAGGGGCACACCTTGGCGCTTGTTGACGGCTCGCGGTTGCGCCAGCATGCTCTTGGGACGCTCGAATCGATTGAGGGCAATGTCCGGTAAATAAGTTTGCGGATCCCTGGAAATAAAGTCGAAGATACCATGACCTCCAGGGTTGGTGCCGGTCACAAACGATGACCACGCCACGGGAGTCTGGGCCGGGTAGGTAGTCCGGAGCCGACCATAGTAGCCGGAGGTGCGGATCTTCGCAAAATTGGGAAGCTGGTTGCGCTGGAGCAAACATTCCACAAGGGTCGGCTCAAGCCCATCCAACCCAACGACAATAACCTTTTTTTTCATAAGTACTAATCGCGGGGCAGGGGGTCTTTCATAGTTTCCTTCGGCGCTGAAGATGGGTGGAATTTGTTCATAACTTTGCCAAAGAGAGCAACCACTTTGTTCCAGAAGACGAGTGCCACTCCCGCGATAGTAGCCAGAGCGGAAGTCACTCCCATGATTTGGTCCGGACCACCGTACAGCGCAAATAAACAGAGTCTCATTACGTTCTCCTTGAAATTGGATCAGTTGAACCGGGCAGCACAACTACTCACTTACTTATTGAACCCGGGCTACTTTGTTTTCGTTGAGCGGATGAGTTAAACCAGCCTTGTTGTGATTCTGAGTGTTCACCTGGGACCACAACTGGGATTCGATGGCCGCGACGACAGCCTTGTCCTGGGCGCTCTCTGCCAGGTTCCGGATCTCGCCTGGATCCTGGGGATAATTGTAGAGTTCCGTGGCGCCAGATTGCGTCACGATCAAATGCCACCGGGGGTCCGTAATGGACTTCAGCCAACCTTGGTAAGCAGGGTATTGTTTGGGCACGTACAGATCCTGGGCCATCTCGGAAATGGGATAGGGCCAATCTGGTATGGATCCGGGATGATTCCACAATTGGGCCAGCGACCGCACCGGAAATTCCTTAGCATCGGGATCGCCCAGCAAATCCATAATGGTCGCCGGCAGCGAAGCA
>Ga0210401_10004533_pt1 | contig 14499 bp, 12 predicted proteins | sample IncBWH32MmetaG_FD_150866 | JGI IMG/M metagenome (GOLD analysis project Ga0210401, IMG submission 150866) | Forest soil microbial communities from Barre Woods Harvard Forest LTER site, Petersham, Massachusetts, United States - Inc-BW-H-32-M | ecosystem: Environmental > Terrestrial > Soil >... | reverse complement strand
TGACTGCATTCAAAATCTATTTCATGACAAACGAGCGAGCTAGACACGGCTCGTCATTTTGAACTCGTCAGAATTTCTTGCGGAGTCGCTTGCTTACAAAATTGACATCAGACCATCGACAGAGTAAAACCATTACGTTCTGAGAAAATTGAAATGAACGCACCCTTCATCTCGTGGCGCGGATGGCAGTAGGATATTCGGCCTTAGGATACCCGCCGCAATAGTTTGAAACCCTAGCTTTCCTTAAGGATAGATCATTGAGAATTGCTGTTGTTCATGACTGGCTGGTTAACTACGCAGGCTCTGACCGTGTGCTCGAGCAGATACTTGCCTGCTTTCCAGAGTCGGACTTGTTCAGTCTCGTGGATTTTCTGCCAGCCGGCCAGCGTAAATTCATCATGGACAAGCCAGTGCGCACTTCTTTTTTTCAAGATCTTCCATTCGCACGGCAGTCGTTCCGCAAGTACTTCCCCCTTATGCCTTTGGCGGTGGAGCAATTTGACCTCTCGTCGTACGACTTGATCATCTCAAGCAGCCACTCTGTCGCAAAAGGGGTAATCACAGGTCCGGATCAGTTGCACATTTGCGTCTGTTATTCCCCCATGCGGTACGCGTGGGATCTTCAGAATCAGTACCTGCAGGAATCTGGGTTGGACCGGGGCGTTGTTGGCTGGCCTGCTCGATGGCTGCTGCATAAGGCTCGGTTGTGGGATACGAGAACAGCCAACGGGGTTGACGAGTTCATTGCGATCTCTCATTTCATTGCGCGTCGAATCTGGAAGACTTACCGGCGGGAAGCAACAGTAATTTATCCCCCGGTAGACGTAGATTCGCTGTCGGTGAAAGAAGACAAGGATGATTTTTATCTAACTGTTTCTCGGCTTGTGCCCTACAAGAAAGTGAATCTGATTGTAGAGGCCTTCGGCAGATTGCCCGATAAGAAATTGGTTATAATTGGAGATGGACCCCAATTCAAGAGCATCAAGGCTGCTGCGGGCGAGAATGTCACAATGTTGGGGTATCAAAGTTCGCAAGTTGTGCATGACTACATGCAGCGCGCTAATGGTTTCGTATTCGCCGCAGAGGAGGATTTTGGTATCAGCGTGCTTGAAGCGCAAGCCTGCGGCACCCCAGTGATTGCGTTTGGGAAGGGTGGGGCGTTGGAGACTGTCCGCGGTCTCGGCACGGATGAACCAACTGGTGTGTTCTTCTACGAGCACTCGTGCGATTCGTTGGCGGCTGGTGTTTGTCTCTTTGAGGCGGAGCGTGAGCAGTTTACTGCCGCGTCGTGCAGGAAGAATGCAGTCCCCTTTTCCGTGGAACGTTTTCGGAGAGAATTCTTACACTTCTGCCAATTCGCATTGTCAAAATCAAAGCCCAAGACGAGTTCTCCATATGATCAGAATATGTTCCGAGACATGGTTACCAAAATCTGAGAGGCGGAAGATTCGCTCTGGAGGTGGAATTGAAGCGCAAAGCACTCATAACTGGAATCTCTGGGCAGGACGGATCGTATCTAGCTGAACTTCTTCTTGCGAAAGGGTACGAGGTTCACGGCATGGTTCGGCGCACTGCTGTCGAGAACCGGGAACACAGGCTGTCTCGTATTCAGCACTTGTTATCGAAGATTCAACTCCATGGCGCGTCACTCGAGAGCTACGCGAGCCTTTGTGCGCTCTTGCAGGAAGTCCGGCCGCACGAGTGCTACCATCTAGCCGCCCAGAGCTATGTGAGCTATTCGTTTGATGATGAATTCTCAACGATGCGTTCCAATGTCCAAGGCACGCATGAGTTGCTGGCAGCACTGAAGCAGATATCTCCCGAATGCAAATTTTATTTTGCCGGCTCGAGCGAAATGTTTGGTAAAGTGCGCGCTACACCCCAGAACGAACAAACGCCATTCCATCCTCGTTCGACCTACGCGATCTCCAAGGTCACGGGATATCATCTTTGTCAATATTACCGCGAAGCTTATGGCACCTTTGCCTGTACAGGCATTCTCTTCAACCATGAGTCTCCCCGTCGGGGCTACGAGTTTGTAACCCGGAAGATTACTTCTCAGGTTGCGAGAATCAAATTGGGTCGAGCACGGGAACTCCGTCTAGGCAATCTCGAGGCAATGCGGGATTGGGGTCACGCGCGCGATTACGTCGAAGCTATGTGGATGATGTTGCAGCAGTCTCAGCCGGACGATTTTGTCATTGCTACGGGAGAGAGTCACTCGGTCCGCGAATTTTGTCAGCTTGCTTTTGGACATGTCGGCCTGGATTACAACGAATGGATCAAGATAGACCCGAGCCTCTTCCGCCCGGCTGATGTTGCAGCTTTGACGGGGGATTGTTCCAAAGCTCGCCAAGTTTTAGGTTGGAGAAGCCAAGTCTCGTGGAAAGATCTGGTTGCGGAGATGGTTGAGGCAGATGTGGAAAACGTAAAGGGTGAATTGCGAAGCGAAACCTCGGCGGAGTACGCGCAAAGCGAATTGCCTGTAATGACACTCCGCAGTGATTGAGCGGATCGTTACGTTCGTACGAGCGCACAGGGCAGCATCGCAGCCGGACCTCGGAAGTGGAATCCCAAGGGCCGGACCACTTCATGGAAGCATGCCCGGCGAAGGCACTAGCGACCCTAGTAAATACCTCGTGGGACTATAGACGTTGAGGAGCAGCCTCCGGCGTCCATGATCAACGAAGTTATTGTTTCCCAAATTCCAACCATGCAAAATGCAGAGCAGTTACGGAGATCGAAATGAGCGGGTTATTCGCAGCGGAAAATCGGGAAGGCGGCGCATTCCAAATCGGCAGCGCAGTCGGCTATTTTAAGATGTTTGACCAGGTTATCGCGCGCCTTCCCCATTCCGTAATTGAACAAGCAGCGGAAGAACTACTGGTTGCTTTCGAGCAAAATCGTACTATCTTCTTATTCGGCAACGGAGGCAGCGCGGCGTTGGCATCACATTTCGCCTGCGATCTTGGAAAGGGCACGATAAGGAGCAGTGAGCCTCAAAAGCGCTTTCGGGTCTTGGCGCTCACCGACAACCTGCCGCTTCTGACAGCGTGGGCGAATGACAGCTGTTATGAAGACGTCTTTTCTCAGCAACTACGAAACTTCGTGGAGCCGGGCGATGTTGTATTTGCCATTAGCGGAAGTGGTAATTCCGCGAATGTGCTGCGGGCTCTGGAAGTCGCGCACAAGGCCGGCGCCCTCAACATCGGTTTGACGGGTTATGGGGGCGGGAAAATGAAAAATTTATGTAATCTGTGCATCGTGATTCCCTCCGAAAACATGCAAATCATCGAAGATTTCCATCTGAGCGTCACCCATGCCATTTTTTCTGTTGTCCGGCATAGGCTTAATCAAAGCAAACGCTCCGAATTAGTCGCGGGAGCAAGTTCCGCTGTCTGATCCCGGATCGTAGCAAGTGTTTATCCTGGGCGGTAAGTTGTTGCGATCCAACTTGCCGCAATATGTTTTCCCGAATTACGAACCTTTGAGATGCCTACTGATCTGGCGAGAAGTGCCCCGAGCGATGCGTCGGTCGTGACGGCGCGCAACCATCGCGCCTGCGAGCGGGCTGCCAAACGCGTCATCGACTTACTGGGGGCCGCAGTACTTGCCCTCCTGCTCTCCCCTCTTTTTTTGGGGTTAAGTTGTTTGATTCTCTTGGTTGATGGAATTCCGGTAATTTATCGCCGCCGGGTTGTCGGCCCACGAGGGGAATTCGACGCTTATAAATTCAGAACGATGATCCGAGACGCCGATGCGGTATTGGCTTCCAATTCGCAACTCAGTCAAGCATTTGCTGAGCAGTTTAAGTTGAAGTCGGATCCTAGAGTTACCCGCATAGGCGCTTGCCTCAGAAAGTACAGCCTCGATGAACTCCCTCAACTGCTGAATGTCCTCAAAGGCCAGATGAGTCTTGTGGGCCCACGCATGATTACTTCAGCAGAACTGCAAAAATACGTACCTTATGGAGCGCTACTCCTGACCGTAAGGCCGGGCATGACTGGTTATTGGCAAGTGAAAGGTCGCCAGGAAGTTTCCTACGCGGAGCGAGTGCGGATGGACGTCTACTACATCACAAATTGGAGTTTGTGGCTGGACCTGAAGATTATTCTTCGCACTCCATCAAGAATTATCCGTACGCAGGGAGCCTACTGAAAATGGCAGTCATCTTGGTTACGGGCGGTGCCGGATATGTCGGGGGAGTATGTTGTTCCCAATTGGTCGAGCGAGGCCACCGCGTTGCCGTTGTTGATGATCTTTCTGCCGGACACGCGGCTGCGCTACCCCAGGGTGTGCGCCTGCATACTGTGGATGTAGGGGATCGGCGCGCAATGAGGGAAGTATTCGCCTCGGATGATTTCGATGTAGTTTTCCATTTTGCGGCCAAGGCGTTAATTCCAGAGTCAGTTTCCAATCCTGGCGTCTTTTTCGATTCCAATGTGGCCTCTGGCATTGCCCTGCTCGAGGAGGTGCGTGCTGCTGGCATCAAAAAGTTTGTGTTCTCCTCTTCGGCGGCTGTCTATGGGAATCCTCAATCCACGCCCATCGTCGAGGACCATCTCAAGAATCCTGTTAATCCTTACGGCGAGACTAAACTCATGCTGGAGCGACCGCTGAGTTGGTACGCAAGTGCCTACGATTGGAAGGTCGTCGCCTTCCGGTACTTCAACGCCTGCGGGGGGACTTCCACCGTCGGGGAGGATCATCGGCCAGAAACCCACATCATTCCTCTGCTGCTGCAGGTGGTATCCGGCGAACGGGAATTCTTCGAGGTTTTCGGCCATGATTATCCGACCCCTGATGGAACGTGCCTCCGCGATTACGTTCATGTTCTGGACATAGCCGACGCCCATATTCGAGCGCTGCAAACACCAGAGCGGTCGGGCATGACGGCGTATAATATTGGGACAGGAAGGAGTTTTTCCGTACGACATCTCTGTCGGGTAGTCGAAAAGATTACTGGAACCAAGTTACGGACAAAGGACGGCGCACGAAGGGTCGGTGATCCAGCCGTTCTCTGCGCCGACCCCAGGAGACTCATGACCGAACTCGAGTGGAAGCCCCGTTTCTCTGATATTGAACAAATCGTTCAAAGTGCTTGGGAGTGGAAGCGAAAACACCCCGTCGGATACGGGGTCCGGGGGGCGGAACTAGTCCCGCAGTCTAGCTGATTCATTTGCGCGTCGGCGAAAATGGAGTACGGTTTTTCCTGAGCTCACAAACTTCTTGCACATTTCTTTTCTCAGTTCTGACCGCATAAGATTCCTTTAGCGTTTCAAAATCTTTCGAACTCGACTCAGACCACGAAACCCTTGAGCACCAACATGTATCCATGAAGAAACAGAGGCTTCAACACTGGATTCTGGCTGGCGATATTACATGGGCGTTCATCGCGTTCCCATTGGCGTACGTCATGCGATACGGCCTTAAATGGCACGGCCCAGCCGACGGTGCATTTCTTGCGTTTGTTCCTCCGCTGTTGGTCGCAGCCTCGCTGTGGGCACTCATTTTTTCGTGGATGAAGCTGGATGGATTTCGCCGCGGTTGGGACTTGCCCGCCACTCTTTCCCAACTGCTTCTTGCGTTGTGCTTGCTGATGGCTGTCTTGATGGCGGGGGCATACGTCCTCCGGATATTTTTTTCACGATTAACGCTGGCTTATTTTGGCATCTTGCTTTTTATCGGTCTCTTATGTATCCGTTGTGTCGCACACGCGATCTTGGGCTCGAAATACCTCGCGGGAGCGGTGCGACGTGTTCTGATCGTTGGAAATGGGCCCGTGGCCCGCGAGATGGCAGCGAAAATCGAATGCCATCCCGAGATGCTTTGCCAGGTCGTTGGATTTCTCTGTTCCTCTGACACTTCGTTTGATACCCGGGTGCCTGGTATCGCGAGCCAGGCTAGGATGGTAAAAACGCTTGGCGTGATTGATTTACTACGCGAGCAACGGGTGGATGAGGTCATCATTACCTTATCCAAACCTGGAAGTCCGGAAGTGATGAACCTTGCGGCTCGTTGTCGGCGCGAAGGTTTTGGGGTCAGTGTCGTGCCTTATCCCTACGAACTTTACCTTTCCAAACCGCAACTTCTAGACCTTGGTGGCTTGCCCATCTTGCAGTTGCGGGAAGCGAAGTCACGATTCGCAAACAGCATTGTCAAGCGCACGCTCGACATAGTTTTTGGTTTTTCTCTGTTGGTGATCTCGATTCCCTTCGTAGCGTTTGGCGCGATTGGGTTGCTTAACAAGAAGGGAGGGGCCTTTGCCAGGGAGCTCCGCTGCGGGCAGTTTGGCAAACATTTCTGGATGTATCGTCTGAATTCAGATCGCAATTGCCAAGAATTATCCCGTTACGAGATCCTTTTGCAGCAGCTTAGTATCACGGAAATGCCGCAATTCTGGAATGTCTTGCTCGGGAACATGAGTCTAATTGGCCCACGACCTGAATCGCCGGACCGAGTAAAACACTACTCTGAATGGCAGCATCAACGACTGAAAGTTAAACCTGGAATGTCTGGGTTGGCCCAGGTTTGCGGCTTGAGAGAGGAGCATTCGTCTGAGGAGAAAGCCCGCTTTGACCTGCAATACATGATGCATTCGTCACTGTTCTTCGACATTTCGTTGATTTTGCAGACGGGATGGACTTTAATGGGAAGGCTATTGCGCCTGAATAAGTTGGGTTCGCGAAAAACGGCGGTGACGAACTCGCGCACGACAGATCTTTTGATTGAAAGGACTTTGCCAAGTGCTCATAGTTCGCAGTCCAGTGCGGATTAGCTTTGGAGGTGGGGGAACGGATTTGCCTTCTTACTACGAGCGATATGGCGGCGCCGTTCTGAGCGCCGCTATCAACAAGTACTTCTACACCATCCTGGGCGCTCGAAGCGATGGTCGGGTTCAGGTTATTTCTTCCGACCTCAGAGTATTTGAAAATTGGCAGGATATAGCTAATATGCCAGTTCGGAACAGCGAATTGGAGATTCCCCTGGCAGTACTTAAGGACCTGGGTTCGAAAGTGTCTGTGGACTTGTTCTTAGCGTCGGAGATACCGCCGGGGACAGGTCTAGGGTCTTCCGCCAGCGTCTGCGTCAACATTCTTCAGACGCTGACAAATTATTTACACACGCCTCTTTCAAAGCATGAACTGGCCGAACGCGCATTCCATATCGCAAGAAATGTCCTGGGAAAGCATGTCGGCAAGCAGGACGAGTACGCCGCGGCATTTGGCGGGCTAAATTTCTTATCGTTTGACAAAGATGGCGGCACTCAAGTGGAAGCGATGGATTTGGATGCCGATGTTTTACAGGAGTTCCAGTCCAACTTAATGCTGTTTTTTACTGGCGCTGCCCACCACTCCTGGACGATTTTGCAAGAACAGGAAGACGCGACGCGGGCACAGAACAGTTCCACATTAGAGGCTCTCCACGACGTGAAGGCTTTGGGAGTGCGCATGCGCGAAGCCTTACAGCAAGCCCAGCTTCAAGTCTTTGGTGAACTTCTCCACGAAGCCTGGGAAGCGAAGAGACGTGTATCGAAGAGGATTTCCACACCCAGGATCGACCAGCTCTACGCGAGCGCTCGGGAACACGGAGCCGTGGGTGGCAAAATCACGGGTGCAGGAGGCGGAGGGTTTCTGTTGCTCTATTGCGAGAGACCTCATCGGGAGGCAGTGCGGAAAGCCTTAAGCGAAGAAGGCGTAAACGAAATGGCCTTTGCTTTTGACTTGCAGGGCTCGCAGGTGATCGTAAACGATCCCTTCATCGACAGCGATGAACGGGGTGGTTCACGGTGGACGTTTGTTCCTGCCATTGCGCGCGCGAGGTGATGGTTGTGTCGCCTGCGACGAGGATTCCAATTTGAAAGCTTTCTTGTTGGCCGCCGGTCACGGTACACGATTGCGGCCTTTAACCGATAAGATCCCCAAGTGTTTACTGCCTATTCGCGGCATACCGATGCTGCAGATCTGGTTGGAGACGTGCAATTACTTCGGTATTGAGGAAGTACTAATCAACATTCATGCCCACGCGGAAGCAGTGCACGAATTCTTGCGGAACCACCCGCACAGCGGCAAGGTCCGAGTGGTTGAAGAAAAAGAGCTGTTGGGCAGCGCTGGAACATTGCTGGAGAACCGTGAGTGGGTAGGTTCTGAGGATTTTTTCTGGGTGTTTTATGCGGATGTGCTGAACCAAGTGGATTTTTCCGCGATGCTACGAGTCCACCAAGCGAGAAGACCGGTGGCGACCCTCGGTGCTTCCTGCGTTCCGGACCCCAGTCGTTGCGGGATCCTCGACATAGTCGAAGATGGTACGGTGGTCGATTTCGTAGAGAAACCGGTTCACCCCCGCGGTAATCTTGCTTTCTCGGGGCTCTTGCTCGGAACCCAGTCGTTGCTCGACGCGATTCCGGTAAAACAACCCGCCGATTTAGGTTTCGATGTTCTTCCACGACTGGCGGGTAGGATGGTTGCGTACCCAATTTCAACATACTTGCTGGACATCGGCACAATGGAGAATTATGAAATGGCACAAAGTACTTGGCCGACCTCTTATCCCCTACAAGGCAGTTGAATGATTGAAGGAATAGTTTTTGATATGGACGGCGTCCTGGTTGACAGCCATCCCGTGCATCGGGTGGCTTGGAGTAAATTTCTTGCCACCGTCGGAAAAAGCGTTAGCGATGAGGGGCTTAGCTTCATTTTGGAAGGCAGGAGACGCGAAGAGATATTGCGGCACTTTCTCGGTGATCTCCCTGAAGCCACGATCGCCGAGTACGGGCGTCAAAAAGACTCATTCTTCGAAGAGAACTTCCATGATGTGAAGTTGATTCCAGGAGCGCGCGAGTTCTTGGAGTCGCTTGGGCCCGCTGGTTTAAAGTCTGCGATCGCGACCTCTGCTAGTTCGGCTCGGACGTGGGGAATGTTGCGTCGACTACAGTTGGGCAGGAAGTTTTCGGCAATCGTGACGGGAGATGACGTCGAAGTTGGCAAGCCTGATCCCGCAGTGTACATGCTAGTTTCCCGACGCATGAATTCAGCCCCGGAGAATCTGCTCGTTTTTGAAGACGCCCCTTGCGGTGTCCAAGCCGCCAAGGCGGCCGGGATGCGATGTGTCGGTGTGAGCACGAACGGACGCGCCGAGATGCTGATTCAATGTGGCGCCGATTTTGTGGTTCCGGATTTCCTTAACCTCTCGGTTGAAACGCTGTCCTATATGTATTTACGTTAAAGTAAACGCGCGGGAGTGTCCGCCAGGGGTCGACGTCCAGCCGCTTCGAACCACGCTGCAATCAGAAAGGTCCATTTGCTTGATTGCAGAAAGGCATTGAGGTAAGGGCCATGAACATCGCCGAATCGCAGCTTGTCCTAGCCGAGGAACTAGAAAAGCAGGGAGTTCCCGAACACCAACACCAGCGGAGTGCGTTGATTGTGCTACTTGGCATAACAGCGCTGCTGTGCTCCGGTCTCGATCTGGAGGTTTTGATGGTGCTTGACGGCATGTTGCGATTCATGACCGTCCGCGAAATTCTCTGGGACGTGGGCGTGGCTTTTATTCCCTTGTTCGGTATAGCGGTGGGATGGTGGCTTTGTCTGATGCTGTTTACGAAGATTATTCAGGTGTTCGCCCGGAGAGCGTTTCGCCCCCAATCGATCCTCTGGCGTCTCGGCCTTGCAGTCCCGTTACTTTATTTTGTTCTTGAACTCACCAACTCGACTCGTCTACGCGTCATTCCGCATTCGCACCCGGGGCTGTTCGGTTGGTTGTGGATCTTGCCCGCCTTGGTTGTGGTTAGCGCAGCCGTTACCTGTATGACTGAGTTATCGGCTCTGCAAACTTTTTGCCGTGTCAGGTTGGCCCCTGTTGCTCTGGTACACCTCGTTCTCGTCGTCATCATCGTAATTGTGCTAGTCGCGCGCGGGGTTCATGTTTTCCATGATTTTGTGCATCCCGGAAGAGTGGTCGCGGCGTCGAACTTACCTGATATTTATCTGATCACATTCGATGCCCTGAGGGCGCAGGATATGTCGGTGTACGGCTACGAGCGCTCCACTACTCCAAATTTAGAACGCCTTGCACGACAAGCTTATACCTTCGATTTTTTCTTCGCCAACTCAAACTTCACAACTCCGGCAACAACCTCGATCGAAACTGGGAAGTTACCATGGACGCACCGGGTATTCCAGCTAGGAGGGTTTTTGCGTGGTCAGGCGCAACAGGAAACCTTAGCCGCCTTGTTGCGTCAACGCGGATACTACACATCGTCGATCGCATCAAATCCATTCGCAAGCCCAGTACAACATAGAACGCAGGAAAGCTACGACGCAGTGGGCCTTGCTTTGCCGAAGAACGGAACTGGTTTATGGATGCGCTACACCGATTTGGTAGGGCTCGACACTCTCCACACCCTTCTGTACACAATGCTGAAGTCGGTGGGTGCCGTGCGATCTTGTTTGGATGCAATAATTTGGAGCGACCGTTATCCATATCCCGCGGAACCGGTTTTTGATCACGTACGCGATCTTCTTACGCGGAGAGATATTTCACAGCCTCGTTTCGTATGGGCGCATGTCATGCCCCCGCACGATCCCTATTTCCCGCCGCTGCCTTATCGGGGACGCTTTTTGAACTCAAGCAAGCTGACGCGCAGCCGTGACTTCCTCGGCCAACGGAACGACTCGACGCAGCGTGGTGTGTCGGTGGCGGAGTTGCGCGCCCGCTATGATGAGAATGTTGCCTACGCAGACCATGCTGTCGGAGATTTCCTTGAATGGCTCGATCAGACAGGCCGTTTAGATCGCTCTATCGTCATCGTCTCGGCTGATCACGGTGAATCCTTCGAGCACAATTGGCTTTTGCATACCGGGCCGTATCTGTACAACGGATTGATCCAAATCCCGTTACTCATACACCTTCCGGGTCAAAAACAAGGCTCACGAATTACCCAGGCCGCCGAGCAGGTTGATTTGCTGCCTACAATCCTTGACCTGGTTGGCGGACAGGCTCCGAGTTGGAGCGAAGGCACTTCGCTCAAACCGCTGCTCGAAGGCGACCGGCTTCCGAATCGATTACTTTTCAGTATGAACCTGGACGCCGATAGCACGTTCACCTCGATTACGCAGGGGACGGTTGCTGTGATCGATAATGATTTCAAATACGTCGCTCAACTGGGAACGCATGAGGGCTCTCTATACAGGTACAAAACTGATTCGCGGGAGGAGCAGAATCTGATCGAGTCGGATCCGACTGTCGCAGCACGCATGCAAGATTTTTTGAAGAAGAAACTCGAAGAGATCAATGAACGCCCTATTTCAAAACCGTGATGAATATAGCGGCCGTCCAGTGCCCATGAAATGACGCGAAGACTCCGCTTATCTCTGAGCGCTTGGCGCAGGCTGGCGACCAGAATTGATCGTGACCGGAGCCAGTTAAGATTACATACCAAGCTTGCATATTGGCTGACCGGTGCCGGTCACTCTTTGTTGCTTCGATTGCAAGATGCGAGCCAAGCAGATGCACTGAAGGCGGCATCTCCAGCCCCTCCAATTTTTGTTCTCGGCTTTTGGCGTTCGGGTACGACGCTTCTGCACGAGCTCTTGTGTAGTGATCCGCGGTTCGGCTTTCCGAGCACCTACGCGTGCATGAATCCTTCTCATTTTCTGCTTACAGAAGCCTGGGCTCGTGGACGCAAGGCACGGCAGCCGACGACTCGTCCGATGGACGCAATGTCCTATTCGTGGACTTCGCCGCAGGAAGATGAATTTGCACTGCTTGCACTCGGTGCACCCTCACCCTATGAGTCACTAATCGTTCCCTCCCTCATGCGCGACCCGAAGATGCTGGTGGATCTGCGCCTGCACAGCTCGACAGAGCAAAAACGCTGGGGAGAGGCCCTCCGGCATTTTTTGCTCCTCCTGACCGTCCAGCAAGGCAAGACTATGGTCTTCAAATCCCCTCCACACGGGTTCAAGTTGCCGCTTCTACTCTCGATGTTTCCCGAGGCCCGGTACATAGTCATCGAACGAAATCCTTACGAAGTATTTGCCTCGAATCTCAAACTTTGGGGAACTCTGCTCAGCCTATACGCAGTGGAATCCTCCTCATCGGATGAGATTGAGCAGTTCTTGCTGGGAGCTTACCTTATGCACGAAGAAGCTATCGCAGAGGGGATCAGGATGGCGGATACGAGTAGATTGGCTTTCGTACGTTATGAAGAGCTAGCGAATAACCCGATCGAACGAACGGAGCGGCTATACGGGGAATTGGAGCTTGGGGACTTTTGCCGGGTGAGGACACGCATGGAAAAATATGTCGACGGCGCCGCTGGTTATGTCCGCAATCGTTTCACGCTTACCTCAGCGCAGAAGGCACGCGTCGAAGAATCTTGGGGCGCCGCCATCAAGGCGAAAGGTTACGTCTGGCCGGAACAATACTTGAGCCTAGCCAGCTAGGCATAGCCGGGTTCAAACCTGGAACCGGCCACAAGGTAGTCAAGTCGTTGGTTCTTCGGGTTCTGTTCCGCGCAATTTGCGATATAAGAGCGAAAAACCCCTGCGAACGCGGTTCGCAAAGATCATCCACATAGCCCACATCCCTGCGAGAAGGGGCATCAGCACTTGGAATAAGGTTCCACCCGTTGGGTCCCCGTAAGCATGTGCCGGCACTCCCGCCACGAGAAAGAGCATCGCCACCATTACAAGGTCATAGCGCTTCATTATTTATTTGCTGCTCCCTGGATCGGTTTGTAACTCTAGGTAGTATGAGAATGTTCAGACTCGTTGTCAATGCCTTGCGCGAAAAAAACGAACGCAATTTAGACTCAGTCTCTGATTCTCCACATAATTCCGCGACTGTGCCACGACGACGCGCTCTCGAGTGCCAGTGCGCACAATTATCAGGCAGCGGGAGCCTGCTGTCGAGGCGCGACGCGGTGGTGCACGGCGGCTTGAATTGAACTTCTTCAGACCCGAAAAAATCCCGTTGGGTGTCAAGGTCACCCGGAATGTAATATATAGCGGTGTGCGTCTATTCCTTTTGGCGCCGCTTCCATTCTTCGTGATTCCGTTTTTCCTGAAGAAACTGGGAACATCAGGATACGGGACTTGGGCCGTATTCGTTGCGGCGAGCGGGATCACTTCCGTTGCCGATCTGGGCCTCGTTACGACGCTCAGCAAGCATGTGGCCGAGTTTTATACACTCAAAGATTTTCGATCATTGGACCGTCTTATTAGCACGGGCGTCGTCCTCTACTTCGGACTTGCGTGTCTGCTATCTGTCATTCTTTGGGTTAGTTCGCAGCTGCTGATTGCATTCCTCTTTCGAGGCAGCCCTGTTTCTGTGCAGGAGTTGGAGATTCTCTGGCGTTACTTAATACTGCTGATATTTGCGAGCACTCTCACAATGTTGCTCTCCTCCGTGGTGATCGGTTTGCAGCGGATGGACTTGAGTACCGGGATCAACTCCTTAAACCTCCTATCCAGCGCCGGTCTCAGTGTGTTGTTTCTCGGGTGGAATTGGGGACTTCGGGGAGTTCTCTATGGGTATGTACTAGCAGCCTGGGTTACCCTGTTTGCTTATGCTTTCACAGTGCGCCGGTTGCTGCCGGAGATAAGACTCAGCCTGGCGGCCTGCCGTTGGTCTGTGGCGAAAGAGATATTTAGTTTTAGTGTGCAGACCTACGTCTCACAGGTCGCAGTCGTGATCCACAATCAAATAGAAAAAATCTACCTCGCCCGGTTTGCGGGCGTTGTATTCGTCGGATGGTACGATATCTCCGGCGATCTGGCTCTCAAGCTGCGAGGAATTCCAAGTCTGGTCCTCGCTCCAATTATGCCCGCGGCTTCCGAACTGCATGCCCTTAGCGATCAGGGCAGACTTTCCCAACTCTATTACCGAACGCACAGGTATCTCGCGCTGATTGCAGTGCCCCTCGCAGCCTACATTGTTTTTGTGGCGAGGGAATTTGTTCAGCTTTGGGTTGGCCCATCGTTGAGCGTAATTGCCGTTCCGCTCAGCGTCTTGGTGATCGTCAATTTCATAAACCTCACTACCGGTCCGGGGCTTCTTATCCTTGTTGGCGGGGGGAAGTTGCGACCGGGTTTGCACAGTGCCATCTTCGGAATAGTGTTGAACGTGACGTTGAGCCTGTTCCTGATCCGAGCTTACGGTTTCCAGGGAGCCGTGACAGGGACGTCAATCTCTATTGTGGCCGGGTCGGTCTTCTTTCTTTATCTGTTCCGGCGAGAGACAGGGCGCGCATATCCCAAAGTAATCCGAACTGCGTATTTGAAACCCATTGCTTGTTCGCTTGGGAGCATTGCCATCCTTTGGATACTCACGCGTTCGGAGCGCTCCTCCTGGACCAACCTCACAGTGAACTGCATCGTTTTTGGCGTCGTGTACATTGCCCTACTGCTGTTGCTGCGGTTTTTCGATAGTTCTGACCTGGCGATGGTAGAACGCTTTCTTCCTATTCCTCAGATTGCAAGGAGAATTATTCCGAAT
>Ga0210401_10004529_pt1 | contig 14504 bp, 12 predicted proteins | sample IncBWH32MmetaG_FD_150866 | JGI IMG/M metagenome (GOLD analysis project Ga0210401, IMG submission 150866) | Forest soil microbial communities from Barre Woods Harvard Forest LTER site, Petersham, Massachusetts, United States - Inc-BW-H-32-M | ecosystem: Environmental > Terrestrial > Soil >... | reverse complement strand
GCAATTATGGTTACGGGCGCAACCAGCAGACCTGCTATCGCGAAGCGCTCTCGGCCGATGCGGACGTCGTGATCATGCTGCATCCCGACTACCAGTACACACCGCTGCTGGTGACCGCGATGGCCAGCATGGTGGCCCACGGCGTCTACGACGTCGTACTCGGATCGCGCATCATCGGCGGTACTGCGCTGCGCGGGGGCATGCCGCGCTACAAGTACATCTTCAATCGCTTGCTGACCGCGTTTGAGAACCTGTTCCTGCGGGTGAAGCTCTCGGAGTACCACACCGGCTACCGCTGCTTCAGTCGTGAGGTCCTGACCGAGTTGCCGCTGGTCGAAAATTCCGACGACTTCGTCTTCGACAATCAGATGCTGGCGCAGTGTGTCTACTTCGGCTACCGCATCGGCGAAGTCTCGTGCCCGACGAAATATTTCGAAGAGGCGTCGTCGATCAACTTCGGGCGCAGCGTCGTTTACGGTCTCGGCGTTCTCGCGACCACATTGCAGTTTGCCCTGCAGAAATGGGGATTGGGCCGCTTCCGCATCTTCAGCGAAAAGGGCCGCAAGCTCGAGGCTCGCGGCCTGACTTATTACACCCGGGGCATGGCTGGGAAGCGGCCGGCCTGAATCCATCCCCTCTTCGCAGGCTCATAAAAGTCCGCCATGTTCTCTGCTCTTTCTGTTACGACTCGCCGGCTCGCCCCTCTTCTACTCTATCTGCTTCTCGTCATTTCTTCGCAGGCGCAAACTCCTCGTACCATCCACGCGTTTGTGGCCCTGGCCGACAATCAACATCAAGGAATCGTCCCTGTCCCCGCAAAGCTGGGGAATGGCTTGGATCCGACACACAACCTGTATTGGGGCGCTGCTGCTGGCGTTAAGACTTTCTTCGTTCGCAGCTCCGACTGGACGTTGCTCAATTGCCAAGAGAAACCGACGACCGAGGTTCTGGAGCGTTGCGTGTTCCAGCACCGCCACGGCGATGTCTATCTCATCGCCGACGCCTATCGCGGCGATGCCATACAGCAGGCGATCGTGGACTTCTTCTCGGCGGCTGCAGGCGCGAATCCGGAATCGATCACCCTACCGCTCGCCTCACATCCAATTACACTCGCCGCGCGGGGCGGGGCGAATCTGGTCGCGTATGTCGGGCACGATGGCCTGATGGATTTTCGATTGTCATCCGTCACGCAGAAGAAGAACGAAGCCCATCGCGACGCGATCATCCTGGCATGTGCCAGCAAACAATATTTTGCCGAGCCTCTGCGCGCCTCCGGCGCCTATCCACTGCTCTGGACGACTGGCTTGATGGCTCCCGAAGCCTACACCCTCAAAAGCGCGCTCGACGGCTGGATGGAGCATGAAAGCAACGAACAGATCCGCCAGCGCGCCGCGGGCGCCTACGATAAGTACCAAAAATGTGGTCTGCGCGGGGCGCAGAGACTATTTGCGTCCGGCTGGTAAATCCGGTGCTGTTCGCTTTGAGAAGCGACATCTGGTCCGAGCGCCCGCCTGCTCACTCGTCAAAGAAGTTCTTGATCTGCGGCCAATACTTTCGCACCGTCCCATCCGTCGAAATGTGTCCGCCTCGGCGAAACGATCGCAGCTTGATTCCCGTGCGCTCGGCGAATCGCGCAACCGACTTATAGGGAACATAAGGGTCGTCCTGCGCGTGGAACATCATCACCTTGGAAGGGTCGATCTCTTCGATGTGGTGTGCCGGATTGTAGAACTTCCCGCCGCGCAGCTTTTTCCAGTTGCGATCGCTCAGCCGGTAGGCCGTGCCGAAGGCCTCACGGATATATGCGGCATAGCTCGGGTTCGAAGTCTCAGCTTTTTCTGAACGCGCCAGGACCGACCAGTCCACTACGGGACAGTTTGCGATCACCTTGGTGACGCGCGGATCGAGCGAGGCAAGAATCGCCGCGGCCCCGCCGAAACTTCCACCTATCACGAAAATTTGGTCAGGCTTCGGAGAGAATCGCTTGCCAAACGTCACGTCGCGCACGCCTTTCGGGATCTCGTCGATGACGTCGAGGATGTCGAGATGGGGCGAGGTTGCGAGAAACTGTCCTCCACTTTCCCAGGTTCCACGGTAGCGCGGATAGAACACCCAGTATCCCCTGGCAGCAAGAAACTCGGCCAGCGGTTGCTTCCGCGGAATCGACGGCATGCCGTCGCACAGGACGATGACTTTCTGCTTCTTGCCCGCACGGACCGGCGGCAGAAATTCAGCAACGATGTCTTTCTTGAAGCGCGCACGGAACATGGATTGGGATCTTATAGGTAGCGCCGGCATCCTGCCGGCTGTCCCACTCTCGCTCGAAAGCTAGCGATTCCTCCAGAGCCGATAGAGCAGCGCGAAATAATCCAACCCGACCGCCAGGTTCGCCTTGCTGATGCCCGCGCGGCGCGGCCCGAACGTGAACGGCACTTCGCGTACCGACTGCACTTTTCCCCGCACCAGAATTTCCAGCAGAATCTTGAAGCCGCGGTTGTGCAGTTCAATCTCTTTCAGGCACGAGCGCCGCACCATGAAGAATCCAGCCATCGGATCCTTCACCTGGAGGCCCGGCTTCTGCAGCGGATACGTCATCCAGATCGCGATGCGCGAAAGCAGGTGCCGCGCCGGGTGCCAGTTGTCGAGCCCGCCTTGCGGCGCATAACGGCTGGCCAGCACAACATCGCTTCCCGACTCGCTGGCCTTCCACAACTCCGGCAACAATTCCGGCGGATGCTGCAGATCGGCGTCGATCACACCCAGCACTTCAGCGTCGGTGTGCTTCCAGCCGTAGAGCACCGCGCCACCCAGGCCACGCTCGCCGGTGCGAATCAGCAAGCGTACGCGCGGGTCGGTGGCCGCGATTTCCTGTACGATGGTGTCGATTCCGTCGCGACTGTCGTCGTCCACCACCAGGATTTCGTAAGCGAATCCCAGAGGGTCGAGGCTCTGCCGGATACGATCGAGCACCGTGCGGATGTTTTCCGCCTCGCGCAGTGTGGGCACGACGAGTGCCAGCTTGGCAGCTGCCTTCGGCGCGGCGGAGACGGGCAAAGTTTGACGGTCGGCAGAAGAATCGATTTCCTCTGCCGTGAGCTTCACGGCGTTTGCAGACATGTAACCTGATTCTAAGATCTGGGCGCTTGAAAAACTATCTTTTCCTGAAAAATGCCTGTATTTTAGCGGTTCTCGCCGCCCTCGGCCTGCTCATCGCCGGCTATCATCCCGGGGCCGAGGACGACGAAGTTTACCTCTCGGCCATCAAGCGCAACCTGAATCCGGCGCTGTTTCCGCACGATTCCGACTTCTTCGGGGTTCAGTTGCAGGCGACGGTATTCGACAAAGTCGTTGCGGAATCGGTGCGCCTCACCCACCTGCCGCTGGCCTGGGTGGTCCTCGCGTGGCACTATCTCGCCATTTATCTGGTCTTGCTCGGATGCTGGCGGCTCAGCTGCCGCTGCTTTCCCGAGGAATCTGCCCAATGGGGGTCGACCGCGCTGGTGAGTGTTTTGCTCACACTGCCCATCGCCGGTAGCGCGCTCTACATCGTCGATCAGAACCTGCACCCGCGGGCTCTCGCCACGGCCGCGATCCTCGCGGCGGTCGTCGCCGTGCTCGATCGCAAGCTCGTTCTCGCCGGTGCGCTTCTCGTCGTCGCCCTCCTCTTTCATCCCATCATGGCGAGCTTCGGGATCTCATTTTGTGTTTTTCTGGCCTGGCGAGACCCATCCTGGCGCCCTGCTCGTGTCCTTTTCCTCTGTGCCCCTCTGTGTCCTCTGTGGTTAAAAGGAATTTTGGAACCCTGGGGATACAGCGGAAGAGAGCTAGCCACCTTCACCCCGCTAGGCTGGATCTTCGAGCCGACCTCCGCCGCCTGGCGCGCCGCCGCCAGCACCCGCGATTACTATTACCTCGGACGCTGGCAATGGTACGAGTGGCTCGGCGTGATCGTGCCGCTGGCAATTCTGTGGTGGTTTCGCAAGATTGGGCAGAAAAATGGCGCGACGACTCTGGCCTACGTCGCCACGCGGCTGACTTACTTCGGCGTCTTCCAGTTGATCGTGGCCGTCGCACTCATGCTGCCCGAAAGCCTCGAGCGCATTCGCCCCTTGCAGCCCATGCGGTATTTGCATCTGCTCTATGTAATCTTCATCGTGCTCGCCGGAGGTTTGCTCGGACAGAAGTTCCTGCGTGCTCACTGGACGCGCTGGGCACTGGTCTTCGTTCCGCTGGCGGCCGGCATGTTCTGGGCGCAGTGCGCGACGTACCCGGCGTCGCGGCATCTCGAATGGCCCGGATCCGCTCCCCATAATCCCTGGCTCGAAGCCTTCGCCTGGATTCGCGCGCAGACGCCAATCGACGCCTACTTTGCCGCCGGAGCCGACTACATGCGCCGTCCCGGCGAGGACTATCACGGCTTCCGCGCGCTCGCCGAACGCAGCGTCCTCGCCGACGCGGCGAAGGATTCCGCCGTGGCCACCCAAGTTCCGCGACTCGCGCAACGCTGGCTGGACGAAGTCGAAGCGCAGCGCGGCTGGGAACATTTCCGCCCCGCCGACTTCGCGAACTTGAAAGAACGCTTCGGCGTGGATTGGGTGCTGGTCGAGCGCCCAGGCGGGGAAGGACTGGAGTGTCCCTACGAGAACGCCGCGCTGCGGGTGTGCCGGGTACCGTGAGGACACGGCGAGGGCATGTCAGTGAGTGTAACCGGATTTTTCACCAATTTGACCAGCTATGATGTGTGATTAGCCAAAACTGTATGGCACATCCCGATCTAAACGAACTACTGAACACGCTTCTTTCCGTCGCAGCTGAACATTGACGCGACCAACAAAATGTCATTGGGCCCGTCGCGATTAGGAATGGCGATGATTTCGCCAACGACCGACCATGACTTTGAATATAAAATCGTCGCCTAGCTTTTGTAGGCGATTGCAGGGCTCGGGGTCCACTTATGAAGATGTATCTTCTCGGCGTTAGTCTGACATCCGAGTTGGCTACATTGCTGCTGACATTGATTATTGCCCCGCCACTGATAGGCCAAGTCACAGGGCGCTTCTATCCCAACAAAGAAAGCTATGCGGTCGGCGAACCTCTTACATTCACCATGGAGATCAGAAACGTTGGCAGCGAAGTCGTCTACCTGTTTGCGGACACGCCGGTCCAAGGTGGAGACGGTCTCTCGTTTTCGATGCAGCGAATCGCCTCGCAAAACGCCGGTGCGACCTGCGGAACCACATGGAATACGAGGCTATGGGAGGGGGATCCCTATGAACTAAAGCCCGGAGAGACTTATTCTGGGGGATGGCCGTTGGATTTTTGGTACCGGATCGAACACGCAGGAACTTATAAAACGGGTATTACCTGCCATACTCGATTTTCCAGCCTCCGCGGCGGAATTCAGGACCTGCAGTTCTCATCGGATCTGCAGTTTAACGTGGTACCTGTTGATCCGGCGAATACGGAGGAGGTATTGCGGAAGTTCGAGGCTGACGTACGAAACCCAGACCCGGTTGTGCAGCACTCTGCTCTCGACGTGCTCGCGACCACGGCTCCGTCTTACTTTCACGATGAGACGTTGCGTTTGGCACGCGATGCTGACCCATTCAAGGTGGTACACGCCGTGGGGGGTCTCGGGCGAATGAACACACCTGAGGGGCGTGCGGCGTTGGCAGAAATCATTACTACCCGTAAATTGGGCGACCCAGAAGAACAGAACGTTCGCTGCAAGGCCATTGAGGCACTGGGAAACTCGGGTGATCCGAACTACCTGCAGATGCTTATGCCCTATGCCGAGCACACGAGCACGTGCGAGAGCGAGTTCACGATGATTGCCATAGCTAAGCTCGGTAAGGGGAGCGTTGTTCCGCAGTTGGAAAACTTTCTACAAAGTCCACACGCGAACCAACGTCTCTACGCTGTGAATGCCTTGCGTATCACCACATCACCCGATGCGGTAGACGCTCTTATCGGTGCACTGCGCGACAAGGACGACGGTGTGCGCGAGAAAGCCGCGAGCAGCCTGATCGCCCTCACAGGGCACTCGGTGGCAGAACCGAATCAACCACCTCCAAGTGCGTTACAGGTCGAGGATCTCTGGCGAACCTGGTGGCACAGCCACCGGAAAGGCTTAAAGCTGGTCGAGCCTCCACCAGAGATTTGCCGGATGTAGTAAGTCTGTGTACGTCTCTTCGCGTCAACTGTAGTAACAGGCGGCAGCACTCATTGAAGGGGTTTTTGGCGTAGCGAGGATACTCGCCAATGGGGCGGGCTTTCTTGACCTTCTGAGTCGAATAGGGATGTTAGATCAACAGTCCGTCGTCCCCTCGGAAAAACTGGTGTGCCTTAGAAAGTCCGCGACAATCCAGGCCGCTCCGGCAATTGCCAGATTCTGCGCGTTGCCCGCCCAGCTGATGATTTTATGCGGATCGGCAAACGGCGCTGGCAACCAGACCAGCAGTCCGAAGCCGATGATCATCAAGGTCAGTAACCGAGCAGCAAGAAGCGCCGAACGTCCGGCCAAGAGAGCGATGGCCGCAAGCGCAAAAGCAATCGTGGTTGTGATCGCCCAAAACATTTGTCCCAGCGGAATCCACTTGGGAACGAAGCTCGCGGTTCCGGAGAGATAAAAGAGCTGTTCCAGCGTGAAGGAAACCACGCAGATTGCAAAAAAGATGTACCCGAGCCGGGCTGCCAGCGACGGATGCGTCGAATCGCTCCCACTCAGTGCCCCATAGACAATCAGCGCGCCCGAGATCAACGAGAATTGCTCGAAGAAGTTGCCCCAGCGGTCATACACCAGCGGCTCCGCGAAGATGCGTGGCACCCAGAGCAGCGCAAAGGCAAGATAAAGACATCCCAGAAGCAACGCGCCTACCCGCGCCGTCTTACGAAATTGAATGGCTACGCCCCCAAAGATCTCGATCGCTGCCGCAAGGTAGACGAGAATCTCGCGGTGGGGAACGTCACCAAGCACCTGGATCTGCTGCCAATTGTTGAAGTCGCGCCAGACCAACGTGATGACGCCAAAAAGGATTGCGGCCAACCCAAACACGTGGCGCCCGAGGGAGAGTCGCATCATCTTGCCAGAACCGCTCCCATCAGATGCCCGCGTACCAGGCATAGCCTCCTTCCGGAGACGCGGAGCCCAGGCCCTTGCCGAACTTCTTCAGATCGTTGGTGACCGTCAGGTGGGTGATGAATTTCACGTTCTTGTAGCCAAGCTGGCGAGGGAGCCGGATGCGCACCGGTCCGCCGTTGCCCACGGGAAGATCGTTGCCATTCATCCCATAAGTGAGGAAGGTCTGCGGGTGCAGGGCGTCGGCCATGTCCATGCTTTCCCACCAGTCCGGTTCGATCGAGAGGTAGACAACGTGCGTGGCTTGCGGATGGGCACCGACGAGATCGAGGACGTGGGAGAGAGGCACGCCGTTCCACTCGGCGACATAGGACCAGCCCTCCTCACATGCCAGTTCCGTAATCTGGCTGCGGGATGGATAGCTTTTAAGCCGGTCGATCGAAAACGCGGTGGGCCGGTCGACCATGCCGTCGACGGTCAGGCGCCAGTCGGCGAAGTTTCCGGCTTGCAGGCGCTTGAATGCGTCACTGAGAGGAGCGATCTCGTTGGGCAGAGGACGCTCCGAAATCTGGCTGCGGGAAAATTCCCGCGCAAACGAGTGCCTGGTCAACAGCCGCTGCGAAGCATAGGTCAAGGTCTCGCCGAGGCCGTAGAGTCCGCCATGATCGGGCGGGACCAGCCCGTACTTTTTCGCCAGGTGCGCGGCCACTCCCAGGCCTGAGACTCCCGCGGCAGCCGCGAGTCCCGTGGTGATGAGCTTTCGGCGGGATATGTCGGTCATTGGCCCTCCGTACCCGGGCTGATTCGGCCCGTGATCATGGCTCGCATGCGGCTGCGGAATCCGGCAAAACACACCATCCCGACGTGAACGAAAAGAAACAGCAGCAGAGCGATGGAGATGAAGAAGTGTAGCGTGCGCGCGCTTTGCCGACCGCCCAGCAGGGTGACCGTCGCCGGAAACGCGGAAACGAAGCCAGGCGACATCGCCAACCCGGTCCAGATGACCAGCGGAAACAGAACGAAAACTACGAACAGATACGTGATCCGCTGCGGCAGGTTATACGACCAGGCTTCCTCCTCGTCCGGCCGTTTGAAGAGCATGTGATGTCTTAGCGCGGCCGAGAAACTTCGCCACGACAGGTCGGTTTTACTCGGGAGCAGGTCTTTCCGGAAATGTCCGCTGAACACGCCGTAGATCCCATACAGCAGGCCGGTCAGCACCGCGATCCACGCCGATTGAAAGTGAAGCGCGCGGCTCCAGCCGTTCTGATCGGGCAGCACGTATCCATAGCCGGTCGGAACCAGCGATCGCGAGGAGGGAATGGGAATCTTAAACAGCGGCTTGGTCAGGATAGTGCCGGTCTCGCCCCAATAGAATCGCGGGTGAGAAACAACAATTTCGCCGCCGGTGATGAGCAGGGCAAAGAAGCACAGCGTCGTGATCCAGTGAGTAATGCGAACGAGTGCCGAGTGCCGGGGCGTGGTCCTGGCGGTTGTAACCGGCAAGACTGGGGCAGAGCTTGGGACAGAATCTGCCAGTGGCACCTGGGCCGATTCCAATGTCGACATGTCGCCCTCCTGTCGGACCCCGCAGGATTGCTGATACTACCACGGTACCGGCGGTGCGGCAGGGCGAACTCCTTATCTCACTTGCTCCTTGGATTCAAGGCAGGACACACCGCTGGCACCACGCCTGTCTGCAGGAGTAGCATCTAACCAGCGCGATGGCGACAACCCCAAGCACCCAAACCCCACCCCCCGCCGAGTGCCGGCCACCGGCGCGCCCACCCCTGCGCAGCCAGATTGGTCCACCCCTGCGCCGCAGTACCATTCGGCTGAACGAGATCCTCGCCTTCTCCTACGACACCTTCATGTCGAACAAGGTACGCTTCGCGCTCACGGGACTCGGCATGGTCATCGGCACCGCCTCGCTCATCCTGGTCGTCACCATCGGCATGACCGGCAAGCAGTACGTGCAGCGCCTGATCCAGTCGATCGGTGCCAACATGATTTACGTCGAGTACTCGGGCGGCGCTCAGCGCATCACGGCCAACGCCCCCGACCCGCTCACCGTCGACGACATGCACGCCGTCCAGGAGCAGGTTCCCAGCGTGACCTATGCTTCGCCGCTGGTCATGCTCAGCGAGCGCATCGCCGCCGGGTCAGGGAAAGAAAAAGACATCAGCGTGATGGGCTCCTCGCCCGAATACCAGCGCGTGCGCAACCTGATCGTGCTTTCCGGCCGCTTCTTCGATGCGGGGGACGCGCAGTCGCGCAACAAGGTCGGTGTGCTCACCCAGAAAATGGCCGAGGAACTCTACGGCTCGGCCGACGCCGCCGTTGGCCAGGTCATCAAGCTGAGCGGCCTGCCCTTCACCGTGATTGGCACGTTCAAGGAAGGTGTCGACACCTTCGGCCAGTCCGAAGTGCAGGACTACAGCATGGTGATCCCCGACACGGTGAGCCGCTACTTCACCGAGAACGCCGCCGTGAAGCAGATCTTCTTTACCGTCGCCAGCCCCGACGACGTGATTCCCGCCACTCATCAAATCCAGCGCGTCATTCAGTCCCGGCACCGGTCCGAGTCGGTTTACACCGTCAGCAATCTGACGCAACTGCTCGCCGTCTGGGACAAGATCGCCAATGCGCTGACGATTGGCCTGCTGCTGATTGCCGCCGTCACGCTGCTGGTCAGCGGCATCGGGATCATGAACATCATGCTGGCCACGGTGAGTTCGCGAATTCGCGAAATCGGCATCCGCAAGGCGGTCGGCGCCACCAACCGCGAAATCCGCTTTCAGTTCCTCGCCGAAGCCGTACTGATCTCCCTGGTCGGCGGCATCGCCGGCATCGTCATCGGCCTGGCCATCCCGTTCTCGGTGCGTTTTCTGACGGAATACCGCATCCCGATCTCGGGCCTGTCGGCCATCATCGCCATCGTCGTGTCGTCGCTGGTGGGAATTATCTTCGGAACGCTCCCCGCGACGCGGGCCGCCCAGCTCGACCCGGTGGAGAGTCTCAGGTACGAGTAAGGTTTGCGTAGGGACAGCCCCGGGGTCCCCATCGCGCCCGGTTTTGGCGAGATGGGGTGGAGGTGCCTCAGGCTGTCCGGCCGAGCGCCAGGTCGGCAGAGCTATTTCCGGTTTTCCGAGTATCCGATCCCGAGAACTCGGAAAATCCCGCTGCTAGCGAGAACGTTTCGTCGTGTCGGTGGAGCGACGGGCGTCCCCGCCCGTCGGGTTTTCATAGCCAGAAGCTAGTAGCCAGAAGCCAGAAGCCCTCCAATGCAAAAGCCGGGCAGGTTCGCCCGGCTTGCTTGGATTCTGATCGAACTAGGGTCCGGTCAGACTTATAAATTTCCCTACCTGTCACCGCTTACCGTACTTGGCCCGGCTTGGGAAGTCACCAGTTCCCAAGGCTGAATTACATGACCAGTGCCAGGTTCTCCAGTTCCATCTGAAGTACCGGCAAAGAGCAGCCTGCCATCTCGACCCGGCCCGCTGCATCCAGAGCCGCCTGCGGAGACACCCCGTAGCCGCGGCCCATCAGGAACACCTGCAATAGCTCGGCAGCCTCTCGCGAATCGATCATCCCGCCTTGCAGAAGATCGCTTCTCAGCGACGCCAGCTCCATGCTTGTAAATCTCTCTTTCATGGCCGTCCTCACCTCCGACCTGCGTTCAACATCCTGCCCATTAGACTCAGCGGCTACTGGAAATGTTGCAAGCAATTTGGATGCCGCAACCAGCCCCTGTTCCCATATTGGGATCAGAACGTCATCTGCTTTCATTAACCCGTCTGGAAATGGAGAGTTGCGGGCAACCTTTACCAAGGTACCCAGTGTCGGGGTACGAACGGAGCCGTCCCGACAGTGACACAAGGTGTCGATCTGGGACGAAAAGCGGCGATTTTCGTTCAAAATGCGGCAAAAGGCCCAAGCGCGGAAAATTTGAACGGAAATGCCCACCTGTCGATGGAGCGACTCGGGCGTCCTCGCCCGTCGACCTGTCAGCCGCTTTCAGGAAGGTTCAGTCGTCGCCTGGTCCACCAGCAGGATCGGAATGTTGTCCCGTACCGGATAAACGCGTTCACATTCCGTGCATTTCAGGGCTTCGGGGTCAACTTTTAGAACAAGCGGCTTTTTGCAGACTGGGCAGACCAGAATTTCAAGCAGGTCTTGGGGAATCATGTTGCGGATTTTACCCCTCGACGCTCACAAGTGTAGGAATTTCGTTCGCCTAGTCAGCGGAGCTTGGAGACTCCAGCGGGGGCCGAGCGGGCTTGCGTCCCAAGTGAAATCGCAGGCGGTCCATATACAGGTAGACAACCGGTGTTGTGAACAGCGTGAGCGCCTGGCTGACGATGAGGCCGCCGACGATCGTCAGGCCAAGCGGGCGACGCAACTCTGCCCCGGTGCCGGTGGCCAGAGCCAGGGGCAACCCGCCCAGCAACGCGGCCATGGTGGTCATCATGATCGGCCGGAAGCGTAGCACGCAGGCTTCATGGATGGCGTCGACGGGAGCTTTGCCTTCCCTGCGTTCCGCGTCGAGCGCGAAGTCGATCATCATGATGGCGTTCTTCTTGACCAGGCCGATCAGCAGAATGATTCCGATCAGGCCCATCACGTTCAGCTCATTGCGCGTGATCTTGAGCGCGAGCAAGGCGCCGACCCCGGCCGAGGGAATGGTCGAAAGAATCGTGATGGGATGAATGAAGCTCTCATAGAGCATTCCCAGCACGATGTAGACCGCCAGCAGAGCGGTGACAATCAGCACAGGCTCGTTGGCGAGCGAATCCTGGAAGGCCGCTGCCGTGCCTTGAAAGCTGGCATGAATCGTCTCGGGAAAGCGGATGGAGCGCTCTACGTTTTCGATCGCCTGCGTGGCTTGTCCCAGAGAGACACCCGGAGCGAGGTTGAAAGAAATGGTGACGGCCGGCCATTGCCCCTGGTGGTTTACCGCGAGAGAAGTGTCGCCGGTTCCGAAGTGCGCGAAGGCCGACAGGGGAACCACTTTCCCGGCGGAGGAGCGTACGTACACATTGTCGAGAGTTTCTGGAGTTCGCTGATACTGCGGCGCCACCTCCATGACGACGTGGTATTGGTTCAGGGTCTCGTAGATCGTGGAGACCTGGCGCTGGCCAAAGGCGTCGTAGAGGACGGTATCGATGTCGCGAGCGGCGACTCCCAGGCGCGAGGCAGTGTCGCGGTCGATGACCACGTTCAGTCCCAGCCCTTTGTCCTGCTGATCGGTGTTCACCTGCTGCAACTGGGGAAGCGCGCGCATCTTTTGCAGCAGCATCGGAGCCCATTCATTCAGCTGCGCAAGGTCCTCGCCTTGCAGCGTGTACTGGTACTGCGCCTGGCTGATGCGGCCGCCAATGTTCAGGTCCTGTTGCGCCTGCATGTAGAGCGTCGCTCCGGGGACGACGGAAAACTTGCGTGAGAGCCCGGCAATGACCTGATCGGCCGACAGCTTCCGCTGGCCCAGGGGCTTGAGCGTAATGAACATGCGTCCCTGGTTCATCGCGGTGGTGCCGCCGCAGAAGCCGATCATGTTTTGCACGTTCGGATCCTCCATCCCGATGCGCACAAACTGGCGCATCTTCTGGCTCATGGCTTCAAACGAAATGTCTTGCGCGGCCTGCACCGATCCCTGGATTCGCCCCGTGTCCTGCTGCGGGAAAAAGCCCTTGGGGGCTTCCTTGAACAGGTAGACGCTCAGGCACGCGGTGCCAATCGTGATGAGCAGGACGGCGAACTGGTGACGAAGCACCCAGCCCAGCGCAACCCGGTAGGTTTCCTGAATCCCGTTGAACAGCTTCTGGCTCAAGTTGAACGCGTGGCCGTGTTTTTCCTCGCGAAGCGGGCGCAACATCTGGGCGCACATGGCGGGGGTTGTGGTCAGCGACACCACCAGCGACACCAGAATCGCGATGCTCAAGGTGACGGCGAATTCACGGAACAAGCGGCCGACGATGCCACCCATCATCAGAATCGGAATAAACACCGCGACCAGCGACGTGCTCATCGAAAGCACCGTGAAGCCGATTTCTCTCGCGCCCCGGAAAGTCGCCTGCACTGGCGGCAGCCCCAGTTCCAGATAGCGGGTGATGTTTTCGAGCACAACGATCGCGTCGTCGACCACGAACCCGGTGGAAATGGCCAGCGCCATCAGCGAAAGGTTGTCGAGGCTGTAGCCCAGCAGGTACATCACGCCGAACGTGCCAATCAGGGAAAGCGGCACGGCGATACTGGGGATGAGGGTGGAGCGCACGGTGCGCAGGAAGGCGAATACCACCAGAATCACCAGCACCACCGAGATTCCCAGCGTGATCTCGATGTCGCGCAACGAGGCGCGCACCGTGGTGGTGCGGTCTGACACCACGTCGATCTTGATTGAGGGCGAGATGGACGACTGCAGCTCGGGCAGGGTTCCCAGGACGTTGTCGACGGTCTGAATAATGTTTGCGCCCGGCTGCCGCCAGATAATCACGATGACCGCGCGCTTCCCGTTCGACAAGCCGTAGATGTGAGCGTCCTCAACCGAATCCTGCACGTCGGCCACATCACTGAGACGGACGGTGGATCCGGTCTGCGGGTTCGTGGAGATGATCAAGGGCTTGTACTGCTCGGCCTTGGTGAGCTGATCGTTATCGGAGATGGTCCAGGTGTCGATCCTGTCTGCCATCTCGCCTTTTGGAGAATTGACGTTGGCGCTGGCCAGGGACGTGCGCACCGCGTCGAGGCCGAGGCCGAATTTGTTCAGTTCATTGGGATTGACCTCGACGCGCACCGCGGGATTCGCGCCGCCCCCCACGTACACCTGGCCGACGCCCGGGACCTGCGACAGCTTCTGGGAAAGAATCGAGTTCGCCTGGTCGTAAATGTTGGGCAGGGGAATGGTGTCGGAGGTCAGCGACAGAATCAGAATGGGCGCGTCGGCAGGGTTCACCTTCCGGTACCAGGGATTGCCCGGCAGATCGGCCGGCAACTGGCTGCGCGCCGCGTTGATGGCGGCTTGTACGTCGCGGGCAGCGGCGTCAATGTTGCGGTTGAGATCGAATTGCAGGACGATTCCGGTGGAGCCCAGCTGGCTCACCGAAGTCATCTGGTTGATGCCCGCGATTCGGCCGAACTGGCGCTCGAGCGGGGACGCCACCGACGACGCCATGGTCTCGGGGCTGGCGCCGGGAAGGCTCGCGGAAACCTGGATGACCGGAAATTCGACCTGGGGAAGCGGCGCTACGGGCAGGAAATTAAACGCCAGCACGCCCGACAGCAGCAGGGCGGCGGTCAACAACGAAGTGCCGATCGGTCTTCTGATGAAAGGGGCCGAGATATTCATGTGACGTGCGCCGTCGACAGACGGTGGCGATCCTCGCGTTCCCGGCGGAGACCCGAGCCGATATCCTCATATGTTGATATA
>Ga0210401_10004525_pt1 | contig 14508 bp, 12 predicted proteins | sample IncBWH32MmetaG_FD_150866 | JGI IMG/M metagenome (GOLD analysis project Ga0210401, IMG submission 150866) | Forest soil microbial communities from Barre Woods Harvard Forest LTER site, Petersham, Massachusetts, United States - Inc-BW-H-32-M | ecosystem: Environmental > Terrestrial > Soil >... | reverse complement strand
ATGGCCTCCGATCAACAGCATCACATCCGTTCCGAATTCTTCGATCATCTCGTTCACCCGTTCCGTTCGCATCCCGCCGGCCGGCACCGGCAATATCGGCGCATGGCTGCCCAGCGCCTCGCGCGCTCGCTGCGCGATCGCGCGGCAGGTCGCGCGGTCATAGGAAAAACGTCCGCCGAAGTTCGGGAATATGGTCGCATCGGCGCCGAACATCCTGAACAGCCGCCCGAGCAGCAGCGCCGGCGCGATCCGCGCGTTTCCGCTCAATGCCGGGTGCGCCAGGATCGGTACGCCGGCCTCCTCGCGCACCAGCTCCACCAGCGTCGGAATGCCGCACAGCATCGGGCAGATCAGGACGGCGCCGACGCCCTCGTCGCGAGCGATCCGCAACTGCTCCCCCAGGCGCCGCGGGCCACCCGACAGCGTCGGTGCGTACAGCGCCCGAGCATCCGGTCCGCGCTCGCGCGTTGCCCGCTCGATCGCCTGCTGCACCGCGGCCACGCGCGGCCCGAAGCGCGCATCGTCCTGATCGGCGATCCCGTGGTCGTCCTTGATCACATCGATTCCCGCCAATGCGAACGTCCTCGCCAACTCGCCCAGTTGGTGCGGCGACAGCCCTTGCGGCTTCAGCGCCGTGCACGTGAGCGCGCGCGGTGCAGCGCGATCCAACCCCAGCGCGCGGCGCCAGCCATCGACCCCGAAGCGCGGGCCGGGCAGCGACTGCAGGATCTCGGGGCTCGGTTCGAAGTCGGTCAGTTCGACATCCGGTTGCAGCGAGCAGTTCCCGAACAGCATGTTCAATAGTTGCCCGGCTTCCAACCCGGTGGTTCGCGTCGCCAGGGACAGTTTCACCTGGAAGATATCCGCCGACTCGGGCGTGTCGAGGGGCTCGATCGACTCGACGCGGGCTACGACGTGATCGCGCACCGACGCCTGGGTGACCGCTTCGAGCGGCATTTCGATGCTCTGTTCGAGCGCAAGTGCCTGCGCGCGAGCCTGCACGTCGCGCGCGCTAGCGCGCACCCGGTAAGTCGCACGGAACCGATCGGATGAGTGAGTCGACATTCGCGTATCGTACGAAGCTTTCCGCCATCCGCAAGTCGAACTCAGTGGCCTGCAAACCCCGATTCGGTAGTGCCTTGCGCGCCGGGGCAACGATGATTCGGCAAACTGGATGCGGCGCTCTGTGCGCGGCCGTGCTGGCACTGGCCGCACACGCGCAGACGCCTGGCTCCGTCTACCTGGAGGAACTGACCTGGACCGAGCTGCGGGCCGCGATCGACGGCGGCAAAACCACCGTGATCATCCCGATCGGGGGCACCGAGCAAAGCGGCCCGGCGATCGTGCTCGGAAAGCACAACGAGCGCGTGCGGGTGCTGGCCGGCCGCATCGCGCAAGCGCTGGGCAACGCGATCGTGGCCCCGGTGATCGCGTACGCTCCGGAGGGAGGCATCGATCCGCCCTCCTCGCACATGCGCTTCGCCGGAACGATCTCGATCCCGGACGATGTGTTCCAGCGCACGGTGGAATATGCGGCGCGCAGCCTGCGGGTGCACGGCTTCCGCGACATCGTGCTGCTGGGCGACCATGGCGGCTACCAGCGCGATTTCAAACCGGTGGCGGACCGCCTGAACCGCGCATGGGGCGCTTCCCACACCCGCGTGCATGTGGTCTCCGAATACTATCGCGCCAGCGAGGACGGCTTCGCAGCGCTGCTGCGCGAGCGGGGTTTCCGCGACGATGAGATTGGCACCCACGCCGCGCTGGCGGATACATCGCTGATGCTGGCCATCGACCCGGGCGCGGTACGAACCGAATTGCTCAAACCCGGGGTCGCGCTCGGACCGGCGCAGGGCGTCTACGGCGGCGATCCGCGGCGCGCCAGTGCCGCCCTGGGTCAGCTGGGCGTCGACGAGATCGTTTCCAAAACCGTGACTGCGATCCGCGCCAGCGTGGCCGCTCGCAACCATTGAGAGATGATGCATAAAACCCTTAGAAGTCTGACCGGCGCCGCCGCGCTGTGCGTCGGCTCGCTCGCGTCGCACGCGCAAACGCCTGCGCCGGCAATCGACGTCGTCCCGGGCATGCCCCCTGTGGTCGACGCCGGCAATTTGTATTCCGAGGCCCGGGCAAACAACGTGAGCCGGTCGGTCGCCAGCGCGCTGACACGGGTCTACGTGCCGAACCTGCGGTCCAACGACGTGAGCGTGATCGATCCGCTCACCCGCAAGGTGATCGACCGCTTCAAAGTCGGCACCAATCCGCAGCACATCGTCCCGGCCTGGGATCTGCAGACGCTCTGGGTCACCAACAACGCGGAAGGCCGAACCACTGGCAGCCTGACGCCGATCGACCCCCAAACGGGCAAACCCGGTAAGTCGATTGCGGTGGACGATCCGTACAACATGTATTTCACGCCGGATGGGCATGAGGCGATCGTCGTGGCCGAAGCGCGCGAGCGGCTCGACTTCCGTGACCCACACTCGATGGCGCTGAAGTCCTCGCTGCCGGTACCCAAGTGCAAGGGCATCAATCATGCCGACTTCTCGATCGATGGCCGCTACGCGATCTTCACGTGCGAGTTCACGGGCTCCCTCGCCAAGATCGATATGACGCAGCGCCGCGTCGTCGGGCTCCTGAAGCTTTCCAAGGGCGGAATGCCGCAGGACATCCGCGTGACGCCCGACGGCAAACGTTTCCTGGTCGCCGACATGATGGCCGACGGCGTGTTCGTGGTGGACGGCGCGAGCTTCAAGGAAGTGGGATTCATCGCAACCGGTGTCGGAACGCACGGCCTGTATCCAAGCCGCGACGGAACTCACCTCTACGTGGCCAACCGGGGCTCGAACCACATCCACGGCAAACCCCATGGGCCCGGCAGCGTGTCGGTGATCGATTTCAGCACGCTGAAGGTCATCAAGACGTGGCCGATACCCGGCGGCGGCAGCCCGGACATGGGCAACGTCAGCGCCGACGGGCACCAGCTGTGGTTGTCCGGCCGCTACGACGATGTGGTGTACGTATTCGATACCGACTCGGGTGAGGTCGCCCAGATTCCAGTCGGCCAGGAGCCGCATGGCCTGACCGTGTGGCCCCAGCCGGGGCGCTACTCGCTGGGGCACACGGGGAACATGCGCTAGCGACCCTCACCCCCGCCCCTCTCCCGCAAGCGGGAGAGGGGAGAATCCCGTCACGCTTTAACCGCGAGGCTCTCCCGCTCGTGGTAGAGGGGAGAATCCCGTCAGGCTTAACCCAGCCGCGCTCCCGCTCGCGGTAGAGGGCCGAATCCCGTCAGGCTTTGACCGCGCCGCGCGCGGCATCGACGCTCCAGGCGCCGGGCCCGGCCACCGACAGAAACAGAAAGACGAAGCAAAACAGCACCGCCGGCTCGCCGTAGTTCAACAGCGGCGACAGGACATTCCCCTGCGGCGCGTGCGCGATGAAGTAGGCAAATGCCATTTCGCCCGAAAGCACGAACGCGGCAGCCCGGCCCCATAACCCGATCAGCAGCAGCGTGCCGAACACGAGCTCGATGATGCCTGCTATTCCAGGCAAGGAGATCAGCTGCAGGTTGTCGAAGGCCGCCACATGCGGGACCGCGAAGAATTTCGCGGTTGCATGCTGCAGAAACAGATACGCGGTGACCAGTCGTAACAGGCCCTGGACTCTGGGCGTCCAGCTTGCAAAAAACGTCTGACCGATGGGCATACGACACCCCCTGGATGAGAACTGGGCTTCGAAAGCTTAACCAAGCGTTGGGGGATGAATCGTGCTCGTAACGAAACGTTACGCGCGCGCTCAGGCGCCGCATCCGTAAGCCGCGTGTGGTTAACAAAAGTCTGTGCAAATCCGCTCCGGCCGAGAGAAAAACCGATCGACGGCAGTCGTCAACCGTGAACGATTCAGCGCGTTGAGCGGATATACTGGTTCGGTTGCTCGAGTAGGGACGGCTGCGATGAAGAGCTTCGGTTGGCCGGCGGCAGTGCGGATCGGCGCAGTACTGGGACTGGTTGGCATATTCGCGCCTTCGCTGGCGAGCGCGGAGATCTATGCCTGGATCGATTCGAACGGCGACGTGACCTACGGCAACCTGCCTCCGCCGAAAAATGCGCGCGTGTTCGAAGTGATCAACGAAACGCCGCCGCCCTCGCCCCAAAGCCAGGCCGCGGCCGAAGCCGCTCACCAGGCCGAGATGCGGGCGCTGAACGACAGGGTTCAGCAGCTGGAGCAGGAATTGCAGCAAAGCCGCTACCAGGCGATGCCGCCGGCGCCCTATCCGATGGCGGCGCCCCCTTCGTACGCTCCACCGCCGGACTACGCAACAGCATCGTCTTACGGTGGGTGCGATTCCGACTTCTATGATTGCAGTTCCTGGGCCGGACCGGTCTACTACTCGGTCGGCGTTGCGCCGTATTGGGGATTCCGCCCCCGCCGTGACTTCGACCACTTTCATCACGGCCGGGTTACGCACCCGACCGGCGGGCCACACTTCGTCAGCACGAGCCATTTCGCTTCGGCGGGCCATATGTCGTCGCCGCACGGCTCGGGCCATTCCGCCTCGGGGCGTTCCCGCTGACGAGGCTTTCTTAAAGGCGCAAGCACTGCCCCGCCTGAGCGGGGGGCAGGCCTACTGCGCCCAGAACTCGTACATCGCGTTGACGCGGCTTTCTTAAAGCCGCAAGCGCTGCCCCGCCGAGGCGGGGGCAGGCTTACTGCGCCCAGAACACGTACATCGCCTTGTACGGGACCTCGAGCACCTCGCCGACCTTCGAGCACGGCCCTTGCGGCGCCGAACCGCCCGACGTAAAGAGGCGCTGGACAGCGCGCACGTGATCCAAGCGGCCCGGCGTCCCCGCCGATTCGGTGTTCAGCAACAACCAGGCAATGGCCCCCGCCTCCTTGGCGTCGGCTTTCGCGGCAACTTTTCCGGTGATTTTGCTGCCGTCGGTCGCCTCCCAGGTTGGACCGGCATAGTGGCGCGCCACGCCTTCTCCGCGCTGATCGGTCAGCGTCGCGCGCGGTGCCTCGAAATTCCAGACGGCGGCCGCGGCGCCCTCGGCACCTTTTGGTGGCCCGCAGCGATAGATCTGGACACCGGTGGCGCTGGCCTCCAGCACGCGCTTCAGCCCCGCCGGAGGCGCCAGGCTGTCAGGCACCGACTCGGCCGCTCGCACGGCGCTCAGCGCAACCGGCAACAACGCAATCAAACTCGCCATCGTGGCAGCTCGCATCCGTCCCCTCCCTTGAAATAAGTGTCCAGTTCGTGCCAACCGGGTCAGGATCTCCCTGGTGGCTTGGCCGACTCGAAGTCCTCCAGCCAGTATTCCTGCGGTCGGCGCGACGCTGGGTCCCGCCCCGATCGCTCCGCTTCCAGGCGGCGCAGTTCCACCCGGCGGATCTTGCCCGAGATCGTCTTGGGCAGCTCATAAAATTCGACGCAGCGGATTCTCTGATAGGCAGGGAGCCGGTCGCGCGCGAAATCCAGGATCGCGCGTGCCAGTTCCCGATCGGGCGCAAATCCGGTGCGCAGCGCGACGAATGCCTTCGGAACCGACAGCCGGAGCGGGTCTGGGCTCGGCACCACCGCGGCCTCGGCCACCGCCGGATGCTCGATCAGCGCGCTCTCCAGCTCGAACGGGCTGATCCGATAGTCCGACGATTTGAAGACATCGTCGGCACGCCCGACGTAGGTGATGTAGCCATCCTCGTCGATCGAGGCCACATCGCCGGTGCGGTACCGGCCCGAGCGCGTCACTTCTTGCGTCTTGGTCGTATCGCCCTCGTAGCCCATCATCAGCCCCGTCGGACGCGGGTCGAGCACCAGCGAGATCTCACCCTCGGTCGCCGCGGTGCCATCCGGGCCGATCAACTCGATATCGAACCCCGGCAATGGCCGCCCCGCCGAGCCGGGTTTGACCTTCTGCCCTGGCGAATTTCCGATCACCGCGCTCGTTTCGGTCTGGCCGAAGCCGTCGCGGATCGTGATGCCCCACGCGCGCTTGACCTGCTCGATGACTTCCGGATTCAGCGGCTCGCCGGCGGCGACCAGCTCGCGCAGCGGCACCTTGAAGGACGCGAGGTCCTCCTGGATCAGCATGCGCCAGACGGTTGGCGGCGCGCACAGCGACGTGACGGTACAGTCGCAGATCGTCTGCAGCGTCCGCCGCGCGTTGAAGCGGGCGAAATTGCCGACGAAGATGGTGGCGCCGGCGTTCCAGGGCGCGAAAAAACAGCTCCACGCGTGCTTGGCCCAGCCGGGCGAGCTGATGTTCCAATGGACGTCGCCCGCCTTCAGGCCGATCCAGTACATCGTCGACAGGTGCCCGACCGGATAGCTCTGGTGACTGTGCAGAACCAGCTTGGGCCGCGCGGTGGTGCCCGACGTGAAATACAGCAGCAGTGGATCGCTCGCCTGCGTGCGCCCGGTCGCATCGAAATGCGCGCTGGCCGATTGCGCGTCCTCCAGTCGAAGCCAGCCCGGACGCGCCTCGCCGGCGCTCACGCGGGTCAAGGCGGCGGGCATCGCCGCAAACTTGTGCGTCTCGCTCGAGGCGACCACCGCATGGCGGATCGCACCCCGCTCGATCCGATCGCGCAAGTCGTCCGGGGTCAGCTGGGTCGTGCTGGGGACGATTACGGCGCCGAGCTTGATGCTGGCCAGCATCACGTCCCAAATCGCGGTCTGGTTCGGCATCATCACCAGCACCCGGTCGCCACGCCTTACACCGGCGTCCTTCAGAAAGTTGGCAACGCGGTTGGATTGCTCCGACATCTGCGCAAAGCTGAACCGGCTGGTGCTGCCGTCGTCGTCGATGATCCACAGCGCGGGGGTCGAATTGGATCGCGCCTGAACATCGAAGAAGTCCAGCGCCCAGTTGAATTCGGTGAGCGCCGGCCACCGAAACTCGCGGCGGGCTGTCGCATAATCCTCGCGGTGCTGCTGCAGAAAGTCGCGAGCCTGGATGAACGGGTGGGTCATGGTGTCGATCCCTCGGGTGGCGATCCCTCAGTCGTGCTGCGGCCGGCGATACGATAGCGGGCGCGGCTTTCGCGCCGCAACACGCTGCGATCCGACCGCGCTTGTCGCTGGGCAATTAGGCGACTAGATTGAGCCGGCGTCCACTGCCGGTCAACTAGAGCTTGAGGCGGGAGCTTGAAGCGGGAGCCTGAAGAAGGGAGGTCGCAGAAGTGGCGGAAGGCAAGCTCACACAAAGCTACGTGCACGGCGCAAGCCACGTGGCCCTGATCGGCGAGACGATCGGTGCCCACTTCGAGCGCGCCGTGGCACGCTGGGGCGACCGCGACGCGTTGATCGTGCGCCACCAGGCCGTGCGCTGGAGCTACGCGGAGCTCGAGCGGCGCGTCGACGCGCTGGCCCGGGGCTTGTTGTGGCTGGGGTTGGAGCCGGGAGATCGGGTCGGGATCTGGTCACCGAACAATTCCGAGTGGCTCACCACGCAATTGGCGACCGCCAAGGCGGGAATCATCCTGGTCAACATCAATCCGGCGTATCGCGTGGCCGAGCTGGAGTATGTGATCAACAAGGTCGGCTGCAAGGCACTGATCAGCGCCACCTCGTTCAAGAGCAGCGACTACGCGGCGATGCTGCGTCAGCTCGCGCCGGAAATCGAACGCAGCGCGCCGGGGCGGCTCGAATCGAAGCAGCTGCCATCGCTCAGGACGCCGATCCTGATCGGGAGCGAGCGGCAGCCCGGGTTCCTGCCTTACGACGAGCTGATCGAGCGCGGGGGCGCCGAGCCGACGGCGCGCCTTGCCGAGCTGGCCGCGCAGATCCAGTTCGACGACCCGATCAACATCCAGTTCACCAGCGGCACCACCGGCGCGCCCAAGGGGGCGACGCTGACCCATCACAACATCCTGAACAACGGGTTCTTCATCGGCGAGGCGCAGCGGCTCACCGACCGGGACCGCGTCTGTATCCCGGTGCCGCTGTATCACTGCTTCGGCATGGTGCTTGGCAACCTGGCATGCATCACGCACGGGGCGGCCATGGTGTACCCGTCCGAGGGGTTCGAGCCGCTCGCCACCCTGCAGACCGTGCAGGACGAGCGTTGCACTGCGCTGTACGGGGTGCCGACCATGTTCATCGCGGAGCTGGCGCTGCCCGAGTTCAAGTCGTTCGACCTGAAATCGCTGCGCACCGGGATCATGGCCGGCTCGCCGTGCCCGATCGAAGTGATGAGGCGCTGCATCAGCGAGATGCACATGTCGGACGTGACGATCGCCTACGGGATGACCGAAACCAGCCCGGTCAGCTTCCAGACCTCCGACGACGACCCGATCGAACGCCGGGTCGCGACCGTCGGCCGTATCCATCCTCATGTCGAAGTGAAGATCGTCGACGCCGAGGGGCGGATCGTCCCGCCCGACACGCCGGGCGAGCTGTGCACGCGCGGCTACTCGGTGATGCGCGGCTATTGGGGCGACCCCGACCAGACCGCCCAAGCGATCGACGCCGCCCGCTGGATGCACACCGGCGACCTGGCCACGCTGGATCAGGACGGCTACTGCAATATCGTGGGCCGATCGAAGGACATGGTGATCCGCGGCGGCGAGAACGTCTATCCGCGCGAGATCGAGGAATTCCTGTTCCGGCACCCGAAAATCGAGGCGGTTCAGGTGGTCGGCCTGCCGGACGCGAAATACGGGGAGGAGTTGTGTGCTTGGATCAAGCTGAAGGCCGGTACGCAGGCGAGCGACGAGGAGATCCGCTCCTATTGCCGCGAGCAGATCGCGCACTATAAGATCCCCAGGCATATCCGCTTCGTCGACAGCTTCCCGATGACGGTGACCGGAAAGGTGCAGAAGTACCTGATACGCGAGCAGATGATCCGGGAGCTCGGGCTGAAGGAGCAGAAGACGGCGTGACGGCAGGCCGAGGGGCCGGGCTGCACGGGCGGAGGTTTACTTCGAGGTAACTGAAATGGCCAAATCGCACGACCAGAAGAAAGACAAGAAGAAACCGGCACAGAAGTCGCCCAAGGAGAAACGGCAGGAAAAGCGGGACAAGAAGCGGCAGTGAACAACGCCGGGGGGCACCGCCAGACGCTGAGACGGTAGCCCTGCCGCCGGTTCCGCCTCGCGCATTTTTTCCAAGGTTTCCCGGTATTGCACCCAGGGAGCCTGCCCACTTCGCTCGTGTGGTTCAACAACCCCGCAAACGCGTCTGCCGCACTGGCCAGCGGGGACCGGATCGCGTCGAACCCCTATCCTGGACACGTGGTGAGCGGGGTCGGAGTGCCGTTAAGCGATTGAACCGTTTGGCGAATACGTGGGATTAACGATTTTGGAAAAGGGAAAGCCGCAATGCTGAGCAGGCGAACCACCGGGGCGGTGCCAAGAGCGGTCAGCACCGATGAAGCCAAGTCCGACGAGGCGGTTCTGCTCAGGCGCGTGGCGGAGGGTGACCGCGATGCCTTCGAGACATTGTATCGGGGTTACTTTCCGCGGCTGACCCGGTTCCTGGAGCGCGTGATGCGACGTCCGCACGCGGTCGAGGAAGTGCTGAACGACACGATGCTGGTGGTCTGGCGTAAGGCGGCCACCTTTAATGCGCAGTCGAAGGTATCGACATGGATCTTTTCGATTGCCTACCGCAAGGCGCTCAAGGCGATCAAGCGGTTCGACGACCCGGTGGAATCGGACGATCAAGCGTTCGAGTCGACGCTGCCTGGGCCAGAGGGCGCATTGATGGAGAAACAGCGCGGGGCGGTGCTGCTGAAGCAGATCGGCCGCATGTCGGCCGAGCATCGTGCCGTGATTGAACTGACGTATTACCACGGCTGCGCGTACCGGGAGATTGCGGAAATCATGGAATGTCCCGTCGACACGGTGAAGACGCGCATGTTTCACGCGCGCCGTCGCTTGCGCCAGTTCTTGTCGGATCGGAAGGAGGACCTCTGATATGACGGGGCGCGTGTTGGATTTCGTGAGGTCGTCGCATCGCAGAACGCAGGAACTGCTTCCGTGGTTCCTGAACGGCACGCTCGAAGGCGAGGAGGCGCAGCAGGTCGAGCAGCACCTGCAGGAGTGCCCGGCCTGCCAATCCGAGCTCGAGTGCCTGATTGTCCTGCGCTCGGACTACGTCGAAAGCGAGTTGGCGCCGGAGGCCAAGGGGGCGTTTGCCCGTCTGCGCCCGCGGCTGATGGACGAAGCCGCGCCGACCACCCGCGCTCCGCGCCGCCCACCTTCCCGGGGCAAGGCGCGGCAGACCACGATTCCCGGCTGGGCCATGGCACGCCTCGGCCCGATTCCCGTTTGGGTCAAGCTGGCGCTGGCGGTGCAGTTCGCGCTGATCTTCGGTCTGGGCTGGCAGGTGCTGCAGCCCGATCGCAGCGCGCTTCCGTATCACGTGCTGTCGGCCGCCGGCGCGCCTGAGCACGCTGCCGGCAGCCTGGTCGTGGTGTTCGATCCCGGCTCACCGCAGCGCGAGGTCGCACGGATACTGCACGGCACCGGCGGCCGTGTCGTCGATGGGCCAACCGCGTCGAACGGCTACGTGGTGGCCGTGCCCGACGGGTCCCTGAGTGTTGCGTTGAATCGCCTGCGTGCCGAGCCGGCCGTGGTGCTGGCGGAGCCGCTGCGGCTGGAAACCCCCCGGTGATTCGAGCAGGCGCGCTGTTACTGATCCTCGTGGGCGCGCTTTGCAGCGTCCACGCGCAGCCGCGCCCCGGGCCGGAGCCGGCTGGCGAGGAACCCCGAATCCTGGTGATGTTGCGGGTGCCGCCGGCGCACTTCCGCCCCGAGGGGGGCTATGGCGGCGGCTACGACGCACAGTCGGGTCGCGCGGCTCGGCGTCGTATCGCCGACGAGCTGGCCTCTGCGCACGGCCTTGTGGTCGAGTCGGACTGGCCCATGCCAGCGCTGGGAGTCGATTGCTTCCTGATGAAGGCGCCGGCCAACCAGCCGTTGCAGGCGGTGCTCGATGCGCTGTCGCAGGATTCGCGAACGGCCTGGGCGCAGCCCCTGCACGACTTCCATTCGCTCGCACACAACGATCCGCTGTTTGCGCTTCAGCCGGCGGCCGACGCCTGGCATCTGGCCGAAGTGCACGCGGTGACGACCGGACGCGACGTGACGATTGCGCAGCTCGACACCGGGGTCGAGCTTAAGCATCCGGATCTGGCTGGGCAGATTTCGGTGGCGGAAAACTTTGTGGATGCAAGTCCCTACACCGCAGAGGAGCATGGAACCGCGGTGGCCGGGATCATCGCAGCCCGAGCCGACAACGGCATCGGCATTGCCGGCATCGCGCCAGGGGCGCGGCTGATGGCGCTGCGCGCCTGCTGGCAAGTCGATGCCACGGCTGCATGCAATAGCTTTACACTCGCCAAGGCTTTCCAGTTCGCTCTGGAGCGTGGAGCAAGGGTGATCAATCTGAGCGTAACCGGTCCGGAAGACAAGCTGCTGCATCTGCTGCTGGATGCTGCTCTGGTCCGAGGCGTGACCGTGGTCGGTGCCGTGGACCCACTGACGGCGGGAGGCGGCTTTCCGGCTTCCCACCCGGGCGTGATTGCCGTATCGACACAAGGCGTGACCGATGCCGGCGATCCAGCGCAGACAGTGGCGGCCCCGGGCCGAGATGTTCCGACCACCCTACCGGTCGACCGCTGGGGATTCGTGGACGGAACGTCGTTTGCGGCGGCGCACGTATCGGGACTCGTTGCTTTGCTGCAGCAGGTTGCCCCATCACTCAGCCCCGAGCAGATGCGCGCGTTGTTGCGCGTCGGCGCGAGGACGGTCTCCAGCCAAACCGGCCAAGAAATCGACGTGTGCGCGGTACTTGCCCGCGCAGCGGGTGCGTGCTCTTGCCGGTGCGACGTAGGCACAGCCGACCAGAACACCCTGCGACACTGAGTTCATCCTGTGCTGCGATGGGCTCTGGCGTCGCTGACCCTTGTGGCAACGGTTGCGAGCGCCCAGGTTTCTGGAAGCGCCTCGATCGTTTCGGATTACCGATATCGCGGCGTCGCGCTGACCCAGGGCGACCCGGCCGCGCAACTCGACGTCGCGTATGACGCCAGCAGCGGCCTGTACGGCGGAGCTTTCGCGTCCAATGTGAAGTTCTACCCGGACGGCCCAGAGCAGGCTCAACTGGTCGGGTACGGCGGTTACGCGTGGCGTCTTGAGCGTGGCTGGAGCGTCGACGCCGGCGCTTCCTATACGGATTTCACGAGCGACGCCGACTATCGCTACGTCGAACTGCATACCGGCATCGCAACCGACTCGCTCAGCGCGCGCGTGTACTACTCGCCGGACTATTTCGGCGGCAGCATCCACACGTTCTATGCCGAACTGAACGGCTCATACCGCTTGTTCGATCAATTCAAGCTGATCGGGCACGCCGGTTTGCTCAAAGCGTTCTCGGGCGCGACCGACCAAGTGGGCGGTACGTCGCCGCATGCCGATTGGCTGGCGGGGGGCGAGTATCGGTTCCGGTCGTTCACCTTGCAGGTCAGTCGCGTCTTCAGCGATGGAGCCACGCTGGTCTACCCGATCAGCGCCAGTCACAACAACGGCGTCGTGACCGCGCGCCTGTCCTTCGCGTTCTGAGTCGACACAGCCGCCCGGGCTCGCGTCAAAACCACGGGGCACAGGCCGGGGCGCGCTCGCGCAGCAGCGAAGCGGCCGGATCGGGCAAACTGCGGGCGTGAGCCTGACGACCCGCACCGAAGCAGACATCGACGCCGAGACGCTCGCGACCACCGCGCGGGGCGGCGAGGAGGCGCTGCGCGACGGGGACGCGGTCGAGCGCTGTTACGCCAGCCTGGCATCCTGCGTGGACGACTGGAGCCGGATCGACGCGACGGCGCGGCTGATCCTGGCGATCTTCGACGATTTCTACCGAATCCTGTGCGAGTACCCGTACCGCGCGATGCGGGCGTTCGAAACGATGGACCCACAGGCGTCGATCCAGATCAGCCGGGAGCGGCTGGGCCTGTATAGCCAGTACATTGCGCAGCACGGCGCGCAGATCCAGGCCGCGTTCCCGGCGCTGGCCGACAGTCCGAACGTGTGGGACCAGGTCGATCGCCTGTTCGCAGCGATGATCACCGATCGGTACGAGGCCGACGTCGCGTTCAGTTTCGCCCACTCGATCCGCCGCAACATCTGCCGCGAGCTGTGGCGCCCCGTGGCTTATTCGTTTCCACCCCCCAGCAAGCACCGGGCCCTGTCGATGGCATCGGTGTTCCGGCGCATTCCGATCCAAGGGCACATCGACGCCGGATTGATCGCGGAGGCCCTGCAGGCCCCCGGGTTCTCGGTGCGGTTCGCTGACCCGAGTGGCGATGCCGAGCGGATCGTCGAGCGGATCAATTTCCTGCTCGACAGCGATGCGCCCGATGCGGAGCTTCCGGTGGCGCTGGACGTGGTCGAGGCCGGCTTTTTTCGCGAGCGCATGGCGTTTGTCGTCGGTCGATGGGTGTTGAGCGATTCGACCCTGGTCCCCTTCGTGGTGGCCCTGGTCAACAGCGACGCGGGCATCCGGGTCGACGCGCTGCTGCACCGGGTCGCCGACGTGCACAACCTGTTCAGCTCGACGCTGGCGAATTTTCACGTGACCACGCGGCTGTACTACCAGACCTGCGTATTCCTGTTCAGCCTGATGCCGCGGCGCCCGCTGGGACACCACTATTCCACGATCGGTTTCAATCACGTGGGCAAGGTGGCGATCCTGAACGAGGTGATCGAGGAATTCCGCACCTCCGGGCAGACGTTCCAGCGCTCGCCGGGCTTTGCCGGCACCGTCGCGCTCGGCTTCACGTTCGACGCCTGCTCCTACCACCTGAAGGTCATTCGCGACCGTCCCACCAAGGCCTACAAGTGGGGCGAATTCCCGGGTGCCGAGGCCGTGCTCGACAAGTATCGCGTGGTGCATGACATCAACCGCGCCGGCAGCATGCTCGACAACGTGATGTACTACAACCTGACGCTCGACAAAGCGATGTTCGATCCGACGCTGCTGGCCGACATTTGCCTGCAAGCCGGCAGCAGTGTTCACGTGGAGGGCGACAGCGTGTTCTTTCGCTCCCTGATCGTTCAGCTCAAGATCGTTCCGCTGCCGGTCTACCTGGACAGCGCCGACGAGAGCGAGGTGAGGACCGTGATCGTCAACCTCGGCAACTGCATCCGCAACAACGCCGCCACCAACATCTTCAACAAGGACCTGGATTCTCGAAACTACGGCGTGGGACGCTACGGCCGGGTGCTGCTGTTCGACTACGACGCGGTCGAGAAGCTGACCGAGGTGAAGATTCGGACCAACCTGGACCGCGAACCTGGCGAGGAGGACGTGCCGGCGTGGTTCTTCGAGCAAGGCGTGGTGTTCCTTCCGGAGGAAATCGAGTACGGCCTGCAATTGAAGAGCGACCTGGCGCGCCTCACGTTCAGGAAGGTCAACTCCGACCTGATGACGGTCGACTACTGGCGGCAGATGCAGCACAAGCTGATCGCCGGTGAAGTGCCCGAAGTCCGAATGTACCCGGA
>Ga0210401_10004524_pt1 | contig 14509 bp, 9 predicted proteins | sample IncBWH32MmetaG_FD_150866 | JGI IMG/M metagenome (GOLD analysis project Ga0210401, IMG submission 150866) | Forest soil microbial communities from Barre Woods Harvard Forest LTER site, Petersham, Massachusetts, United States - Inc-BW-H-32-M | ecosystem: Environmental > Terrestrial > Soil >... | reverse complement strand
GCTGGTTTGCACCATCACCCGGGTATTTACTGAAATGCAATCTCACCCAGAACTGATCCGCCCATGTCTGAGTTCTTTTTGTTGATCGACTATGTCCCTTTATTTATGCGCGGATGTATAGTTGGCCCAGCCCCGAACCTTGGGGTTGAGTTCCTCAATCAGATCGGCGGCGGACATGCCAAGCGCGGCTTTGATCGTGGTTCGGATGCCCGCCAAGAAAGTTTTGACGTTTTTCTTGGAGGGCTTAGTGAACAGTCTCCCGTTAGGGTAACGGCGCACGTTTTGCCCGAGGAAATCAAAGCCTTTCTCCACGTGCGTGATGACCGTCTTCGTAGGAGAAAGTTCGAGCCCTCGTTCTTGCAAAAATTGCATAACGATGGGTTTAACCTCTCCTTCCAGCAGTTCTTTCGTCCTGCCGGTAATAACGAAGTCGTCCGCATAACGGATGAAATTCACAGAGGGACATAGACCTCCAAAGGACTTGAGAGCTCTTCCCGTTGGATACTTATCCTTCAGGATTCGCTCAAGTCCGTCCAACGCGCAATTAGCGAGCGCGGGGGAGATTATTCCACCCTGCGGGGTTCCGTCCGTCGTTTCATGGAGGACGTGTTTATCCATGTAACCCGCGGTTAGCCATTTTTCTAGAATGACTTTGTCCATGGGAATATGGGTTAAAAGCCAATCTTTGCTAATCGTGTCAAAGCAGGCTTTGATGTCTCCCTCAAGAACCCACTGCGTGTTTGCGCTTCGCAGTGCAAGATAACACTGTTCAATCGCATCGGCGCAGGACCGTTGCTCACGAAACCCATACGAGTTTGGATCCGCAATGGTTTCACCGACGGGAGCGAGGGCAAGCAGATGTAGTGCTTGCATCGCTCTGTCCTTCATGGTGGGAATTCCGAGGGGGCGCATCGTTTTGCTGTCTGACTTTTTCGGGATGTAAACACGTCTGAGCGGTTGAGCTCGATAACCGTTCCGCTTCAGTACATGGACTGCCTGTGCCTTCTTCTCCGGAGTGTCCCAGATTTCTCCGTCCACTCCTGAGGTTTTCTTGCCCGCATTTTCCGTCACTCGTCGAACGGCAAGAACTTTGCCGCTATACGAGCAGGTCAGCAGATGTTGCAAGGCTTTCACCTTGTTCCATCGGCCGGCCTTCCACGCCTGCACGATACGCACTTGAAGTCGTCGAACGTTACGGTTGACGGATTGCCAATCGATGGCCAACCATTCCGCCGCAGCGCCGGAGACCGCACCAGCGGTTTGCACCGTCGTCATTTGCTTTGCCTCCTGAGTTGATTCCTCAAGTTCTCTCGTGTGAAGGACCAAGGAAACGTCTGCCCGCTTTCGCGTCCGGTGATGTTGTCGGTATGACTGACGCAACCGGTATCCACGTCGTTACAACGTGGCATTCGCTTCTTTTCCTTTCGCACTCCCGCAGCGCTATGGATCCGCCTTGCGGCGTTTCTACCCTATGCAGGGAACGTTACGGGTATTACCCTGCTTCCGTCGGAGTGACTCGATACGTTAGGTGCTCTCAATACGCCGGCAGTGTTGGATTGCCCATGAGGGAGGACCTACGAGCCTCCCTGCCCACTTGCAACAAGAGCGCTTAGCATCTTCCGCCCCTTCGCGTTGACGACGCTTACGAGAGTTTGCTTATGCTCACCATAGTATCGACGCTAGCCCCGCTCCACGTTGATGCTGGCAGAGATATCGGTTCCTCACAGTTCCGATGCTAACCTTGCGGTTACGGGATTCATTGTCGGTGCGCTTTAGACAGTTTGTTACCGCCCTGCCGTAGCACCTAGCGTACTGGCCATGGGAGACCAGGTCTGATCTATTTGTTTTCACCTCCTGTCAGACAATCATCTTCGACAGCCTGCAGTTCGCAGACGTAGGGTACGTTCGATGGGACGAACGGTCTGCTCCTTTCACCAGACATTCATCTCCGTAGCTGTTCAGGTCACAGCGGAGAAAGTTTCACGCTTTCGCCCACGGAAAACTGCGGGTCCGCGCTGTAAGTCGAACCAAGCCAAACTTCTGATGCAGGGCTTTTTGGGGAAACCGCCCATTCCCTCCGGCCCGCTCTTTGTGTTTGACACACAGCCACCAGCGAAGCCGCCGACACGTATGTTGCTCCACGGCTCGGTAGGCGTTACTGACCGGACCTAAGCAGAAGTAGTTCGCCCAACCATTAATCTTCCGGTTGAGCGCTGCTACCAGCGTTGCCGCATCCTGCTGGTTTGACTCCGGCGGGTCATCTCGCTGATCGCCTTACACAAACGCTGCACTCGTTTCTTGGAGGGAGTGGTGCCCCAATAGGCCCGCCCCGTCTTCGGCGAGTAGCATCGATCATTTGGCGCGAACGGATACATATCGAGCGGTTCAGTGCTGCCTTTGACCGGCAGCGTGTTTTCGGGCAGGTTGGAAGTATTCGGTTCCCCCCAGACTTCAGTGTCATATCAGTGTCTGTGCTGAATTGTGCCAAAAAGCGAACAGGAAGAGAAAAGAGAGGGAAAATCCGATGGATCCGATGTGATCAGAACTGGCTGATTTCCCTCGCTGTTAACCGTCCGCGTCTGACCATTACCGCTATCAAAAAAACCGCCTGGGCTGAACTGGAGGCGCGCATCCTGAACAGCAGATCGCAGTACAGAAGAGACGCCCGCGCGGCGAGTGCACAATTGGTCTGAAAATCTCAGCGAGGCTGACCGAACCTATAGGTGAAGCTTACGCTCGCGTAAGATGGTATGCGTACTCCAACGATTTCTTGAATCGTGGAAGGGTAGAAATTCTCGGTTGTCTGGCCCGTGTAACCGCGCGCAACCAGAAAATTCACACCGGCATCGAGTCGGCCATTCAGGAATGGCACGAACCAAGGCACCGCGGAATTCCTTCACTGGAGCTCCCGCACATTTGTTCCCAGGAAATCGAATGTTCCCAGGAAATCGAAGTTCGTGCGCGGCGCCTCGGGAGTCGGATCTCCTGAGGCGAGATGGCGAGCGTCGGCCTTGGAAATGCTTGCCTGAACTGAGCCCAATGCAAAAGACTACAAGCAACCCCAGCAGGAAGAACAGCCGGGCCAGCGGTTGGAGCGGACATGGTTTGGCGGCGGCGCGGACACGAAATTGAAGCGTACGACCTCGGGTCCCATTCGGGTGCAGGGATCATCTTTCAGCCGCCGCTCGGCGGGCGCATTTCTCGTCAGCAGTCACTTCTTTAGTTCTTTAGTTTTTTCGTCCGTGCAACTCTCGAGCGAGCGCTCAAATTTCTTGGCGAGTGTAATGCTGTTAACGGCGAGATGCAAAGTTTGGTCGTGCTCGTCTTGAAACCAGTTGGCGACATCGTTGAGGTTGTAACCGTCATTGATGCGGCAGTCGGTGAGAACGCCGTTGGCGCCCACCTTGCAGGAAATCGGAGGCCTCGAGTCCGTAACACTCTTGACCGCGGTCGTAGGCATGTTCGAATCAGCGCTCTTCGTAGTCAGGTTGCTGGCTACACGGACATTTGCAAGCGGCTTGCTGGCGTCAACCAGTGCGCGCGCGTCGTCTGCCGCTAGTGGCTGCCCACAGCATAGAGCCATTACTGCGATTGCAAACCCTGCGATTGAAGGAACGAAATGGGCACGTGTGTTGCGGTACATAAAGCCTCACCTCAGAAACGATCATGCTTGTTGCGGACCATCTATCAACGAAGTCAAAGTCCTGTGCCGCCGGTTGTCGATCAGGCCGACCCTGTACTTTCGTGGAATCGTTGGTCTAAGCAAGGGTTAGTTTTCCTCTCGAAGTTGGTGGCCTAATTTCGGCACGCACGGCATACTTGGATCTTGGCCGACCACAACCCTCGGGTCAAAGCGAAATCAAATGAGAGCTTTACTTTGGTAACTTCCACCTGATCTGCTGGTACCGTTCTGGAATCCTCAGACCCGGCCTCGAAAATCGACGCTCCGGTTTTATTGGTGAAATCGCGAGTGGTTCATAGCCGATGAGACAGCTTTGGCCGTAATCGTGGGAATGGTCCTGCTCCGGCCAGCGGAAGTGCAAGGCATACTGTTGGTTTTGCTAGTTGCACTGGACCGATGGCATCGATAGGGTGACTTCTGTTCGTCCTTTCGATTGCGTCTCGCCTTTACCGTTGTTCGGTGGGGTGGGTCACTGCCGCGGGTACCTCTCGACGCAGTGTTTAAGTTTTCCTGTCAAAGATGGTGCGATTTCAACCTGGGGCGGGGCGGCACCCACTGGGAGTTTTCCTAGTAGCGGTGCCCCAATGAAAGGTCGATCATGTTGCGTGACCGTCGTAATGACGGGAGGAATCCCGTCTGAAAACCAAAAACAAAAAATGGAGAGGCAAATTGTATGAGCAAAAAACGTAGAACGATTGGAACGAGTCTGTTGGCAGTGTGTTTTCTAGTAGCGGCATCGGCTTTTAGCGCTGCCCAGAACGTCAAAGTGAAAGGAATGATCTCCGGCCGCACCGGAGAAACGTTGATCTTGAGCACCTCGGATGGGAACGTCACCGTAGTCATGGATGATTCCACGAAAGTGCAACAGCCGAAGGGTCTTGGCTTACGCAAGAAGCAAGTCTCGGCCGCTGTCCTGGTTCCTGGACTCAAGGTGAGCGTCGATGGAACCGGCGACTCGACCAAGGTCACAGCGAAAACAATTACCTTCGATGCCAGCGATCTGCAAACAGCCGAAATGATCCAGGCCGGCTTGCACCCCACGGCGGAGCAAGTGGCTGCGAATCAGAAGAACATCGCGACCAACCAGCAAGATATCGCTGCCAACCAGCAGGCGACCGCAACCAACGCGAAGAATATCTCCGCTAACCAGCAGGCGACCGCGGCCAACAAGGCGGAGATTGACAAGAACATCGCCGACATAGAGGCCAACACGAAGCGCTTTTCTGAGTTGGGCGACTATGAGTTGAAGGGCCAAGGAACCATCAACTTCAAAACCGGGAGCGCCAAGATCGCGCCGGAAGACCAAGCGCGACTTGCCGACCTAGCGCAAAAAGCCAAGGACCAGACTGGATACATCATCCAGGTACAGGGCTACGCCGACTCGACGGGTAACGCTGCAATGAACACAAAGCTGAGCCAGGAGCGGGCACAAGCGGTGATCGACTATTTGGTCCAGCATGGTGTACCGATACGGCACATCACGGCTCCGGGCGCGTATGGTGAAACCGACCCAGCGGCATCGAACGAGAGCGCATCTGGCCGGGCTGAAAACCGGAGGGTTGACGTCAAAGGTCCTGATAAAAAGGGCATCAAAGGTAGCTAGTGACCTTGTGTCATTTGGACTTTGCCCTGGCAGCTTTTTGCTAGCCTTTCTCTTTCGGCTGCGACGGCAAAAGGGGGATGGGGGATTTCTGATTCCCCGCCCCCGCTTTAGCCGGGAAGAGTGCCGCACAACCCACGTCGCCGTCTAGGTGGCTTTTCTTTTGCAATTACGTCGACGGTGGTTTTGCGGTGACTAACACTAACGGGCGATTACGCGTTTTGATCGCCGGTCAATGAGCAATCCCTGTCGAATTCGTCGCTGCCACGAGCGAACCAGCCCTTACTGGTAGGAGCGTAGTCTTTTTCAACGCTGCGGTACCCTTTTCGGCTGTGGACGCGCAGGTCTTTCGGGTTCAGCGCTTGAACTTCGATAGTACGGTACTGCCCGTCCAGCTTGAACGCTGCCGGTTTGTAGGACAGTGCGTACTGGCTGCGCAGTTCTTCCTGAATAGCCGCGAACGCGTTAGCTACTCCAGTGATCTGGGAGGGCAAATACGATCTCCCACCGGTTGCTTCGGCAATGTATTCCAAGTTTTTTTGGCCGCGTCCGCCCGAGCGGGTCAGGCTGGTGCTGATGGTGTACACCGAGACTTCGGCCCGCTGGGCCATCTCGATGGCTCTTTCGCGGCTCGCGGAGCTTGCGTTGTCGTCCCCGTCGCTCAGGAGGATGATGGCGCGCCGCACAGGGCCGGCCTGCGGCTGCTTCAGAAGCCTGTCACGGCAAGCAACGTAGAGGGCATCGTACAGTGCTGTTAGGCTGCCCGGTTGCAGCATGTGAACGCCGGCAGAAAGCTTCTCTAGGTCATCGGTGAAATCCTGAGTGACCTGAGGTTTAATGTTAAAACCGACGACAAAGGCCTGGTCAGATTTCTGCCGGAGGGTCTGCTTCAGAAACGCGATAGCCGCTTCCTGCTTGAACGTAAAGCGATCGTGCACCGATTGGCTGGTATCGATCAGCAGGCCGACTTGCAGGGGAAGATCCGTTTCGTTCTGGAAGCTGAGGATCTGCTGCGGCGGCTTGTGGTCGTCAAGAAGCTTGAAATCGTTTTGCTTCAAGTCCTTGATGTAGTGGTCGTGCTTGTCGGTGACGGTGAAGACCAGGTGGACTTCACCGCCGCGCGTAGGGTGAGGAGCGACCCATCCGGTTCTGTCGGCGCACCGGAGCCAGGTTCCTTTGCAGGCGCATTCTGCGATTTTCCGATTTGAGCAGAATCCGGAGTGGTTGTCCCGTTCTGCGCTAGCTGGGTAACCGCCGCTTGAGCACCGCTCCGTTTCGTCGGAGAAGATGCTTCCAGCTGAGGATGAGGCCCGCCATTCTGTTGGGCAGTGGAGAGTGGCGAGGGCAAGAACAGCACCAGACCGATTAGCAAGGAGGTGACGGGGCTGAACTTCATGGTTCTCCGAATTATAGCTGCTGGTCTTTCCCCTAGCTCAATCAAATGCCCGGCAGAAACTGGTTCAATTCCTATGACGCTAGCCTCCCAACGGCAGTAGTCGCAAACGACCTGGACGTGGTTCCAGTAGAAATACAAGCACAGGCTGATTTTTGCTAGTTGCTTCGGCCTGTTGGAGTAGTTAAGGTAATACCCGTTCGTCCTTTCGCATCCGCTCCGTCTTTCCGCCTTTGCCGGTTGTCGGTGGGGGTGGGGCGGGTTCTCAACATCGTAGGACTTCTCGACGTAGAGTTCGCATCAATACGGGTACAGATCTTTCGCAAAATCCTACACACCTGCTTACAATTTGACGGAATTGGAAATGTAACTGCGGAGATGAGAGAAATCTCGAAGCGCGCCAAAGATGCGCTGCTCCGTATAGGTAAGGAGTCCCCGATCAATGCCCGGCGCGTTAGGACGTATGGGATAAAAGTCGAAGGAGTGTAAAACGTTCAGTGGACTCTGAAGCTGAAGAAGGGTCTGTAAGTGGGTACCAATGCGAAGGCAGCCGGATCGTTTGTAGGTTCATAACAACGCTGACCGGAACTAGGAAGTGATTCAATTAATAATTGAAGACTTTTGGCAATTTATGCGCATTCTACTGGATTCACGAGATCGGATTGCCTGATCGGGAACGTGCTTCTGAGATTGCTGCTTGCAAAGACCCAGCAAGCATGAAAGCGATCGGCACCTTAACGTTATTAGTGAAGGGGCCGATCCCCCCAGTTCAGCCCCAAACCCACTTGTCAGTTTTTAGAATTTGGTAGCAAATTGCGCCTAGTAATACGGTTTTAACCCTTTACGCCGGTCATAAGCTCCTTTAGAATCAATGGCCGGCAGGTTCTTAACTTCCATGGCATGGAAGAGGTCGTCGGTTCGAACCCGACCAGGTCCACCAAATCTTTACAACTCAGAAGGAAGCAGGGCACAAGTCGTTGGCGCCGATCATCAATGCACAGGGGATCTCCAAGTCTTTCGGATCGACCGTGCTTTTCCAAAACATCTCCTTCACCGTTTCCGAGGGCGACCGGATCGGACTGATCGGTCCAAACGGTTCGGGGAAATCCACGCTGCTTCGAATTCTGGCCGGCGACGAGGATCTGGATAGTGGCGAAATCGCGGTCCGCAAGCGGGTCCGCCTCACCTGCGTTTTGCAGGACTCGAAATTTGCATCGGGAGACACGGTTCGGTCGGTAGTCGAGAAAGCGCTAGAGCGTGCCTCCGTCTCGACGACCGAGCGGGGCACTCGCTTTGCAGAAACCCTTGGCCGCGCCGGTTTCGACGAACTTGAAACCCCGGCAACTGCATTGTCGGGAGGCTGGCAAAAGCGTCTGGCAATCGTTGAAGCGCTGGTTCAGGGACCGGACATTCTGCTGCTGGACGAACCCACCAATCATCTGGATCTGGCGGGAATCGAGTGGCTGGAAGCGCTTCTTCAGGACGCAGCATTCGCCTGCGTGGTCGTCAGCCACGACCGCTACTTTCTTGAAAATGTTGCGACTGAGATGGCGGAACTCAATCGCACTTATCCGGATGGACTGCTGCACGTCCGCGGAAACTACAGCACGTTTCTGGAGAAGAAGGAAGAATTCCTGCACTCGCAGTCGAAGCGGCAAGAAGCTCTGGAGAATCTCGTACACAACGAAATCACGTGGCTGCGTCGCGGGGCAAAAGCCCGGACCCGCAAATCGAAAGCCCGAATCGACAAGGCTAGCGACTTGATGAGCGAACTCGCGGACCTGAACCTCAGAACCCGCACGGCAACCGCCAACATCGATTTCTCCGCGACGGACCGAAAAACCAAGCGGCTGATTGAACTGGAAAATATCGGTTCTGAAATCGGAGACCGCACACTTTTCGATGGCCTCAACTTCATAATAACGGCCGGAATGCGGGTCGGACTCGTAGGACCGAATGGCAGTGGCAAGACCACGCTCCTGCGTCTGCTGCGCGGCGAATTATCAGCGACTGCCGGAGAAATTCGCCGAGCCGAGTGGCTCAGAATCGTGTACTTCGATCAAACTCGCCAACTCGATCCAGAGGTAACTCTACGCCGCGCGTTGGCTCCAGACAGCGATTCCGTGATCTATCAGGACCGCGTGATCCACGTCGCGTCGTGGGCTGCAAGATTCCTCTTCACCGGCGAGCAACTCAATCAACCCATCGGCCGCCTGTCCGGAGGCGAACGGGCGCGCGTGCTGATTGCGCAGCTCATGCTTCAGCCCGCCGATGTGCTTCTGCTCGATGAGCCTACCAACGACCTCGACATTCCGACCCTGGAGATATTGGAAGAAAGCCTGCTGGAATATCGTGGCGCGCTGGTGCTGGTCACGCACGACCGCTATATGCTCGATCGCGTTTCCACAATCGTACTGGGACTCGATGGGCAGGGCGGCGCAGAAAGTTTTGCCGACTACTCGCAATGGGAGTCTCGGCAAGCCGAGCGAAAGCAGCCGGCGAAGGCAGTTCGCTCCAGCGGCGCTCAACCCCGGCGTAGAACGACTACGTCGGAGCCGTCAGCACCGAAGAAGAAGCTTTCGTATCTGGAAGCGCGCGAATACGCAACCATCGAGGAGCGCGTTGACCAGGCTGAGCAGTTGCTGCAGGAGAAGCGTGCCCAACTCGAGGACCCTGCCATTGCAAGCGATGGCCCTCGTCTGCTACGCGCGCACGCCGAGATGGACGAAGCGCAGAAGACGGCAGATGAGCTTTACTCGCGCTGGGCCGAACTCGAACAGAAAAAAGGATGAGCCACGCCCAAGGAAATTCTGGTTAAGCATGAGTTTCAACAGGTTGCAGGCGGAGGTATAAATCTTCCATCACGTCCTTTCTGTACCTTGTGCCCTTTGTGGTTGATGAAGTGCAAATGCTGGAAGCACAAACGACACGAAGGTACACAAAGGAAAATGGTAACGGAACTGCGCCCTATGCGTGGGCGAAATCAATGTATCCTCGCTGCACATCAGTCCGGATCAGCTTCACGCGCAACCTGTCTCCTACGTCCAGTCCGTGTTGTCCCTTGGCAAGCAATCCTTCCACGCGCGGCTGCAGCACGCGAACAAAGCTTCCCTTCGGAGTAACGCCGGTGACGAGCGCGTCGAATGTCTGGCCAATCCGGAGGCTCATCGCTACTGCGGCCAGGCGCTTCGACATCTCCCGCTCGACCTTTCTCGCCGCATCTCCTTTCGCGGTGCAGTTCGAGGCGATGGCCGTTAGTTCATCGTCAGAATAAGGCGCAGCTTGCGCGGCGAGCATAGCCTTGATCAGTCGCTGCGTGACGACGTCCGCGAACCTGCGGTTGGGAGCGGTCGAGTGTGTGTAGTCCTGCACCGCGAGGCCAAAGTGCCCCTGTTCCGGATCTCCGGGCCGCTCCAGAACATATTCGCCGGGCCCAATCAGCTTGATCACCGCCAGCGACACGTCCGCAAAGTGATCCGGATCAGCCGCCCTGCGCTTAAGCAGAAAATCGTTGAGCGCTTTGGAATCCGGATCCCGAGGAAGCTTTTCGCCGTGTTCAGCAGCAAGTTGCACAATGCGGTCCCAGCGCTCGGGAGTTTTCACAATGCGCCGCAGGGACGACACTTTCTCCAGCATGCGCGCCACAACTCCGTTCGCGGCGATCATAAAGTCTTCGATCAGGTCAGTGGCGGGATTCTTTTCCTGCTTTGTAACGTCCACGATTTGTTGATTCAGTATTACCGGGGTTACTTCGCTGGTCTCGAGATTGAGCGCGCCGTTCTGGTAGCGCTGCTTTTTTAGGGCTTGCGCGGCTTCGTTCTGCAGCTTGAGTTGCGCTTGCAATTCAACCGATGCCGCCACTTTTGCCGGAGCGGGGCCCGTACCGTCAAGCCATCCGCCCACGCTGTTGTACGCAAGCTGCGCCTTATTGCGAACGATCGCCCGATAAACATCGCTCGAACTGACGGAACCGACCGCATCGACTGTGAACTCGATTACGATACTCAGCCTGTCTACGTTCTCGAGCAGCGACGTCGCGCCCATCGAAAGCTCCTCCGGCAACATTGGGAAAATCCGCACACCCGTGTAAACCGATGTCGTTTCTTTTGCCGCATGTTCATCGATCGGAGAATGCTTCGGCACGAAAGCATCCACATCAGCGATTCCGATCAGCAGCTTGATCTTTCCGTTAGGCAGGCCCTCGGCCACTTCGATCTGATCGAGGTCTTTCGAGGTATCGTTGTCGATCGAAGACCAGAGCAGGTTCCGCAGATCACGAATAGTGCCACCCGGCGCGACCTGCGGCGGATGCGTTTTCAGTTCCGCAAGTTGCTGCGGGACCTGTGGAGGGAAATCCGGCTCGAAGCCATGTGCCACCATCACTTGTTTGGCGGTTGCCTGAAGATCGAGTTGAGAAGGGCGAACGTTGTTCATGAGTTCCTCGTCAAACCGGTGTCGAGCCAGAAAAGGCTAACATGTGACCTTCGACTGCGGTTGGAGTGAAGTGAAGGCAAACGAAGCCTGTTGTCGTGATATCCTAATCACAGTAGCTGCGTCCCCGCCTTTGGGCAAATTTTCCGCAGTTCCCTTGAGAAATCATGATTTCAGTTAGCAATGTTTCCATGCGCTACGGCGCCAAAGTTCTGTTTGAAGATGTATCGACGGCCTTCACGCCGGGCAAGCGCTATGGCCTGACCGGACCAAACGGCGCGGGCAAGACGACTTTCATGAGGCTTTTGACCGGCGACCTCGATCCTCAGAAGGGAACTGTCGTCCGCCCGAAAAAGTTCGGCGTCCTCAGTCAGGATCAGTTTGCCTTCGACGCCTATCGCGTCATCGACACCGTGATGATGGGAAACAAGCGCCTGTGGACTGCGATGGAGGAGCGCGATCGCATTCATTCCAAGCTGGATCTGACGGATGAGGACGGAATGAAGCTCGGTGAGTTGGAAGGCATCGTAGGCGAAGAAGACGGCTATACCGCCGAGACTGACGCAGCGATCCTGCTGCAAGGGCTCGATATTTCCGATGAACTGCACGAGCGAAAAATGGGGGAGCTGCAAGGCGGTCAAAAAGTTCGCGTGCTGCTGGCGCAGGCCTTGTTCGGGCATCCACTGGCCTTGTTGCTCGACGAGCCTACGAACCACCTCGATCTCGATTCGATCCACTGGTTGCAGGGTTTCCTGAATGACTACGACGGCGTTCTGATCGTGATTTCGCACGACCGCCATTTTCTCAACAGCATTTGTACTCACATTGCCGATATTGATTACCAAACCATCATTACTTATACGGGTACCTATGACGACATGGTTGTAGCAAAGACCCAGATCCGCTCGCAGATCGAAGGGCAGAACGCGCAGCGCGAAAAGAAGATCGCACAGCTCAACGAATTCATAGCACGTTTCTCTGCGGGCACCCGCTCCAGTCAGGTGCAGTCGCGGCGCAAAGAAGTCGAGCGCCTGCAGGTGACGGAACTGGCCAAGTCGAACATCCAGCGCCCATTCTTGAAATTCGAGCAGAAGCGTTCTTCCGGGAAGCACATTCTTGAGCTCGAAGGCGTTACCAAATCGTACGCTGAAACCGAAGTCATCCGAAGCTTCACCGCCAGCGTAACTCGCGGAGAGAGGATTGCGTTGATGGGCCGGAACGGCGCGGGCAAAACGACTTTGCTCAATGCACTGCTGGCGAACTCTCCTACCGTGCCGGACGCTGAACTGCGCAAAACCAGCGGCTACGATGGAGCATTCCTGACCAGCGGAAAAGTGATTTGGGGACACGAGGCGGCGGTTGGATATTTTGCTCAGGACCACAGGGCTTTGATTCAGGGGGACATGACGGCATTCGAATGGCTGCATCAGTGGGATCCCTCAGCCGCCCACGAAGAGATCCGCGGCCTTTTGGGGCAAATGCTGTTTCCGCGCGAAGACGCTCTGAAGCGCACCGATGTTCTGTCGGGCGGCGAAGCAGCGCGGTTGCTCTTTTGCAAGCTCATGCTGCAGAAGCCGAACCTTCTGGTCTTTGACGAACCCACCAATCACCTCGATCTGGAATCGATCAATGCTCTCAACATCGCCCTGCAGCGTTATCAGGGCACTGTGCTGTTAGTGACGCACGACCACGATTTGATTGACGAAGTCGCTACCAGAATTTGGCATTTCGAGGCGGACCACAAGATCACCGACTTCAAAGGCGCATACGAGGAGTACCAGGCGGTTCTCGCCTAGAGTTTATTCATACAGCAGGGGCGCGGACGCCTGCGCCTAAACTAGCGCCCGGCCAGCACAAGCGCCAGACGCCCATGCCCATTGAAAATTGAACCCGCCGAGGTGGCCGGTCACATCGACGACCTCGCCGATGAAGAACAATCCCGGGACTTTTCGGCTTTCCATGGTCTTTGCCGACAACTCATTAGTGTCCACGCCGCCCGCAGTGACCTCAGCTTTGTTATAGCCTTCCGTTCCGGCGGGAATCACTGACCACTTATGCACGAGGCGCTCCAGTTCTGCGAGCCCCGAGTTCGTCCAGGCGGAGAGTAGATGCAGATCCAGCCATCGGTTCGCGAAGCGACCAGGCAAGAAATTGTGCAACGCTGTTCTCATCGCCGTGATGTTTCGTGGAATCTGCGATTCACGTAAGTCAGCCGTCACATCCCGACCGGGCGCCAAGTCGATGGCAACGGCATGAGTAGGTTTCCAGTACGACGAGATCTGCAAAACTGCCGGTCCGCTTAACCCGCGATGCGTGATGAGCATCTTCTCCCGAAACAGTTGCTGGTCAAAAGAGATGGATACTTCCGCCGAGACGCCAGCCAAGTCGCAGTACCGGCTGCGATCTTCGTCATTGAACACAAAAGGCACCAGTGCTGGGCGGGGTTCACAAATCGCCAATCCGAATTGCCGTGCCAAATCATAGCCGAGCCCCGTAGCACCCATTTTCGGAATTGACAATCCTCCGGTGGCGACCACCAGGACGGGGGCGCGAAATTCTATTTCTCCAGCACGCAGCACAAACTCCGTCGTTCTCAGAACCTCCTGAATTGAAGTCCTCAGAAAAATGCGAACCCCGGCAACGCGGCACTCACTCTCGAGCATCTCCGTGATGTTGCGAGCAGAGCGATCGCAGAAGAGTTGACCGAGGGTCTTCTCGTGATAAGGAATCCGATGCTTCTCGACCAGTGCAATGAAATCCGAGGGCGTATAGCGAGCGAGCGCTGACTTCGCGAAGTGAGGATTTGCCGAGAGGAAGTTTTCCGGACGGCAGTGAATGTTGGTGAAGTTGCAGCGGCCGCCCCCGGAGATGAGGATTTTCTTTCCTGCGCGTTCTGCTCGCTCGATCACGGCAACCCGGCGTCCCCGCTTACCCGCCTCGAGGGCGCACATTAACCCCGCAGCACCGCCGCCGAGGACCACGACGTCAAATTGCTGCGTCATCGAATTGCTGTGTTATCGAAGTGAGAGGTCATCAAGTTGCAGAGAAGTCACAAAGCCATTGACATCGAGACTATTCGCTTGAGGGAATCAAGAAGCTAAACAGAATGCCACAATCGTGCGACCACGCGCGCCTGTAGCTTTCTCGAGTTGGGTAATCAATGCGGATTCGAGATCATCCGGGTCCGGATTCATTTCGCAGGCAACAATTTCCGCGTCGGTCGCGCCCAGAAAACAAAGTTCGCAAACGCCAAGGCCATCTTCTGAACCCACGGGCGGTCCAAAGACGCGACAAGTCATCGGACGCGCTTCATAAAGCTCACAAAGTCCGGTCGCCGGATCGAGCGCGGGGCAAGGCTCCTCGTTCGCGAATTCCGTAAAGCGTTGTTCCGCTTCGTCGCTTT
>Ga0210401_10004521_pt1 | contig 14511 bp, 11 predicted proteins | sample IncBWH32MmetaG_FD_150866 | JGI IMG/M metagenome (GOLD analysis project Ga0210401, IMG submission 150866) | Forest soil microbial communities from Barre Woods Harvard Forest LTER site, Petersham, Massachusetts, United States - Inc-BW-H-32-M | ecosystem: Environmental > Terrestrial > Soil >... | reverse complement strand
GCTTGCCTGCTACCCCGATGTTTTTAAAGCAGGAGCCGTTATGGCAGGCGCACCTTATAAGGCCGGAGCAAGCGCGCTGTATGGTTATACCTCTGCCCCAACACCGCAGGCATGGGGCGATTCTGTAAAAACGGGTTATCCTACATATACTGGCACTTATCCTAAAGTAGCTGTTTTCCAAGGCAGTGCCGACCCTGTTGTTAGCCCATCAAACGAAATTGAAATTATGAAGCAATGGACAAACGTACACGGAGCAAGTCAAACGCCAGCTGCTACAATCAGTTCGTTTAATGGAAATGCGTTTATAACCAAAAATAGTTATAATGACCCAAGTGGCAACGAAGTTGTTGAAACCTATACCATTTCCGGAATGGGACATGCTATAGCTTTGGATACCGGAAACTGTTATCAGCAATGTGGTGCAACAGGCACCTATGCTTTAGAGGTTTATTTTTCTTCTACTTTTTGGGCAGCGTATTTTTTTAATATTTTAAATAACAATACTGTTTCAGTTAATGGTTTACAAACTGTATCGGCAAATCAAACAAGCGTAACTTATTCGGTTACTGGTACAACTAATACTACATACACATGGACTGTGCCTGCAGGAGCAAATATTACAAGCGGACAGGGCACTAACCAAATAACAGTAACTTTTAGTACAACGTCGGGTAATGTAAGTGTTACAGAAACTTCGGCAGGCTGTAAAGTTGGCCCATTAAATCTATTTGTAAATGTTAGTGGCTCAAGCAATATTAATCAAATAACAAATGGCAGTAACCAAATGTTGGTTTATCCAAATCCGACTAAAGGCCTTATAAATATTTTGTCAGAAAGAAATATTCAAACAATTAAAATAATTAATTTGTTAGGTGAGGTTATTTATAGTAAGCAAGCAAATACTAAAGAAAATAGTATCGATATTGGCTCCTATCCGGCAGGAATTTACCTGCTTTATATACAGGAAGAGGCTAAAACGCCTCTTATCCAAAAAATTATTTTAGAATAATTGCCAATCAAAAATCAATTTATACTTTTGCCGAATAATTTTAACAACTATTTTAACGTAAAAAATCCAATTATGAAAACTAAAATCAGCATAGCATTAATCTCTTTATTATTTATGATGGCCTGCGGAACTTCTGAGAAAGCAAAAGAAGAAAAACCCGAAAGCAATAAAATGGTTTTAAAAGCATATAATAATATGTATGTTGCTGTTTATGGAGATACAGCTGTGGCAGCCAATCAATCTGATGAGACAAAGGCAGAAGTTTTCGAAAAAATTGACCAAGGAAATGGTAAATGGGCATTAAAAACATCTAAAGGGAAATTCCTTACTGATGAAGCAGGAAAAGATCATTTTGTTTTAGCAACTAAAACTCAGGTAGGAGCTACAGAGCAATTTGAAATTGTACCTGTAGATGGGAATGATTCTCAAATTTTTTTAAAAGCTAACACAGGTAAAACTGTTAGTGCTGATTTGTATTTAGGTCATAAATTAATAGCAAATCGTGACAATTCTAGCACATGGGAAACATTTACGGTAGAGCCTAAATAAGCTTTACTTAAATTTCTCAAACACTCCAAGTCCAAAAAGGGCAAAATCATATTTAATAGGGTCTTTATTATCTAATTGTCTTAGTAAAGTAGTTACTTCTTCAACTGCTTGCCAGTCATTTTGAGTGCGTTTTAGTAAGCCTAATTTCCGGCTAACATTACCGGTATGTAAATCTAAAGGCAAGCACAATTGTGATGGTTTTATAGTTTTCCAAATACCAAAATCTACTCCGGCTTTATCTGTTCTAACCATCCATCGTAAAAACATACACAGGCGCTTTGAGCTCGAGTTTTTTATTGGGTTAGATACATGTTTTTGGGTTCGTAGCGGATGTTGAATAGAGAAAAAATCATCTCTAAAACTTACTATCCCGTTTTTTATAGTTTCATCGTTTGGTATAATTCCTTTACTAAAAAGCACTTCAAGCGATTCGTTTTTTTTATAAAGATGTTTAAGCGATTCAATAAAAAACATGCAGTCATCTCCGTTAAATGTGCGATGCACAAATTTTGAAAACACTTTTATATCTTTTGCAGTAGCATTAGTAACAAAACTATGCGGTGTAAAATCCATAAACTGCATAAGCTTAGTGGCATTTTTTATAATGCTTTGTCGGTTACCCCACGCAATGGTAGCCGCTAAAAACGCGGCAATTTCAATGTCTTGCTTTTTAGTAAACTGATGGGGAATGCAAATCGGATCCGACTCAATAAATTTTTTGTGATTGTATAGAAAATGCTTTTCGTCTAAAAATTCTTTCAGTAAAAGTAAATCAGCTTGTTTCATGTAAATGCAACTAATCTACAGTTACAAACATATTATGTGTTTTTTCATAACCAATATTTGTAACAGGTCCGTGTCCTGTGTAAACCGTAGTTTCTTCAGGTAAAGTGTATAGTTTAGTTAAAATACTGTTTTCTAAATCAGCATGATTAGATAAAGGTATATCGGTTCTGCCAATAGTGCCTTTAAATAATACATCGCCATTAATAACAAAATGATTTTCGGCATTATAAAAAGCAACGTGCCCCGGTGAGTGCCCCGGTGTAAATAAAACATCAAGCGTTGTGTTGCCAAAAGTAAGTTTATCTCCTTCTTCAATAAATTTTTCAGCCATAGGCGATGGGTCATATTTTACCTCGTATCTCTTACAAACACCTTCTTGTGCAGCAAAAACATCCAGTTCTTTTTTATGAAAAATGGGTTTTAAACCATATGTATCATTTATAAATCGGTTACCAAGTATATGGTCAAAATGTGTATGTGTACAAAGTAGCATTACAGGTTTTAGCTTTTTATCAGAAATGTAATCTTTTAAAATGGCCTGTTCCTGTGCCGTATAACAACCTGCATCAATTATAACACACTCATGTGTGTCATCATGCAAAATGTATGTATTTTCGTGAGCCGGATTAAAAGTAAAAAATTTAACTATTAGCATTGTATTTTTTTAGGATGGCAAATTTACCAAATTAAAAAGCAATTTGGTAACATATTCTTCCCATAAAAAAAACGTAAATTTGCGCCTCATCAACCAACAAAAACATGAAGAAAATTATAAATACAACAAAAGCACCTGCACCAATTGGCCCTTATAGTCAGGCTGTTTTAGCGGGTAACACATTATATATATCTGGTCAAATTGCGTTAGATATGACTACTAATAAGTTAATTAAGGGTAGCATTAAAGACGAAACACGTTACATAATGGAGCATATGAAGTTTATTCTGGAAGAAGCCGGAATGACTTTTGATAACGTGGTTAAAACAACCATCTTTTTAAAAGACCTAAATAACTTTGTGCAGGTAAATGAGGCTTATGGTTCATTCTTTACCAAAGATTTTCCTGCCCGTGCAACCATCGAAGCATCTCGTCTTCCTAAAGATGCCAATGTTGAAATTTGCATGGAGGCCGTTAAGTAATTATATCTCAAAAACAGAAACAGTAAATTGCATCCTCGTTACTTCTTACACCTTGCCTATAACGGAAAAAACTATCATGGTTGGCAGTTTCAGCTAAACACTCCTTTAACTATACAACAAATACTGCAAGAGAGACTTAGTTTATTGCTTCACGAAAAAATTACCCTAATTGGTTGTGGGCGCACCGATACAGGGGTACATGCTAAAGAATATTACGCTCATTTCGACTCTGCTAAAGAAGATTTAATTAGCGATAAGCAACAATGGCTTTTTAAAATGAACCATTGTGTGCCTAAAGACATTTCGCTTATAAATATTTTACCTGTACAAAATAATGCCAACGCACGTTTTAGTGCAACAGCACGCACTTACAAATACTACATACATCAAGTGCCAAACCCTTTTGTAAACGATTTTTCGGCCTACATATATGGCGAAATTGATGTTGATTTAATGAACGAGGCTGCCGAACTAATAAAAAAAACAAAAGATTTTACCAGCTTTACCAAAGTAAACAACAGTCATGCAAACCATATTTGTGATATAATGGAATGTAAGTGGGAGCGAGAAGGTCACAATATTATTTTCACCGTTAAAGCCAATCGTTTTTTGCGCAACATGGTGCGTGCTTTGGTAGGAACGATGTTAGAAGTCGGTACAAAAAAAATTACCCTGAAAGATTTCGAAGAAATTATCCTCTCGCAAGATAGGAGCGCTGCAGGCAAATCTATTACGGGTAAAGGTTTGCATTTGGTAGCAATTGATTACCCATCATCTATTTTTGTATAACAATTGAGCGCCGATAAAAAAAATAAACAAACCTTCGACTGGAAATTGCTTAGCCGCATTTTTAGTTTTATAAAACCATACATGGGCAAATTTTATATTGCTGTATGTATCACAGTTATATTAGCAGGTTTAACCATTGCTCGCCCTTTATTGGTTAAAAAAATATTAGATGATTATGTTTCTACCAAAAATGTAGAAATGATTACACTTTTTTCCGGTATCCTCCTATCTACCCTTTTATTAGAAGCCATGCTGCAATTAAGCAACACTATTCTAACAGCAACAATTGGTCAAAATATTATTAAAGACCTCCGTACCAAACTGTTCAAACACATACTTTCATTTAAAAATTCGTATTTCGATACTACGCCTATTGGCACACTGGTAACTCGTTCTGTATCTGATGTGGAGGCTTTGGCAGATGTTTTCTCGCAAGGCTTTATTGTCATCATGGGCGATATACTTAGTTTGTCTGTGTTTTTAATCTCCATGTTTATTGTTAGCTGGCAACTCACGTTAGTGGTTTTAATAACGGTACCCATGTTGTTTATTGCTACTAAATTTTTTCAACGCGGTGTAAAAAGCACATTTAATCAGGTGCGTAATGCAGTAGCCGCTTTAAACAATTTTGTACAAGAGCATATACAAGGCATGCAGGTGGTGCAACTTTTTAATCGTCAGCAAAAAGAGTACGAAAAGTTTGTTAGTATAAATGAGCAACACAAAGCGGCTAACATAAAATCAATTTGGTACTATTCTATTTTCTTTCCAATTGTCGAAATACTTTCTTCACTGGCAATTGCACTTATTATTTTTTATAGTGGCATCAGCTCTAAATATTTTAATGTTACTGCGGGCGATATAACCTTTTTCATTATGCTTACTGGTATGATGTTTCGCCCCATTCGTATGTTGGCAGATAGGCTAAACACTTTGCAAATGGGCATGGTGTCGGCTGAGCGTGTATTTAAATTATTAGATACAAATGAGACAATCGAAAACAAAGGAAATCTTATTCAGCACCTGAACGGCAAAGTAGAATTTAAAAATGTTTGGTTTTCCTATAATAAAGATAACTATGTTTTAAAAGATGTTTCTTTTACGGTTAATCCTGGTGATACTATTGCACTTGTAGGAGCAACAGGTTCAGGCAAATCAACCATTATGAATTTAATGGGCAGATACTATGAAATTAATAAAGGCGATATTTTATTTGATAACATTCCGCAAAATGATTTCGATATAGATTTTTTACGTTCTCAAATTTCGGTTGTACTGCAAGATGTTTTCTTGTTTTCCGATTCTATAAAAAACAATATTTCACTTTACAGCAAAGCCATTACCGATGAGGAGATTATAGAAGCCGCCAAATATATAGGTGCTCATCAGTTTATTATGCAATTACCCGATGGATATAATTTTAATGTGCGCGAGCGCGGTAGTATGCTATCTACCGGACAACGACAAATGATTGCTTTTTTGCGAGCCTATGTACACAAGCCTGCTATTTTGGTGTTAGATGAAGCAACTTCATCTATAGATACCGAAACGGAACAACTAATACAAGCTGCTACTGAAAAAATAACTAAAGGACGAACATCCTTTATTATTGCTCACCGTTTAGCTACCATACAAAAAGCATCTTGCATTATGGTAATTGAGCATGGTAAAATTATTGAAGCAGGGTCTCTGCAAGAGCTTTTAAAGAAAGATGGACATTTTAAGAGTCTTTATGAGCATCAATTTTCCGAAGAATCTGTTTAAAGTATGTGTTTTTTTGTTATATTTGAGTAACTAAACTCTATTTAGTGTATGCTCAAGAAAATTGCTTTTTCTTTTTTTGTCCTTCTTTTCTTTTTCAGTAGAGCTCAGATTAATAATGAGTTAAAGGCTGACCTTCATAAAAGCTTAACTGAAAATGAGGTTAAAATTTTAACAAATGCCGATAAACATTACAAAAATCAGGAATTTATCGCTGCTCTTAGTTTATATGATAGTTTAGCAAAAGCACATCCTGATAATTTGTATTTAAAATATTTATTAGGTAGCTGTCAGAGTTACAATACTTTTTATTTTGCTAAGGCTGAAGAAAACATAAAGGCTGCTGAGCCCATTAAAAATAAATTACCCGATTATGATTTTTATTTGGGTAGGGTATATGAAAACAATGATAAATATGACGATGCTATAAAGCAGTTTGAATTATATCTTACAAATCCATTACCCGATACGCTTATAGGTGTAGTTAAACACCAAATAGAAATTTGTAAAAGCTCTGCCGAGCAATTAAGTAAGGGTACCATAGCCAGCATTACAAACATTGGCCCGCCTGTAAATACAGCAGCTTCAGAATACGCGCCACTTTTACCGGGCCACGAAAATTTTATTGTATTTACTTATTTGGGGCCAAAATCAAAAGGCGGTAAACAAAAATTACCGGGTAAACCTGACCCTAAAGGAACCTATTTTGAAGATGTTTTTATCGCTCAAAAAAAAGACTCGGGAGGTTGGAACGAACCGCAACCGGTTGATGCTCTTAATACAACAGGTAACGATGCGCCTTTATTCATTAGTCACGATGGACAAAAGTTGTATATTTTTCGTAATGTGGCTTTAGGTAGTGGAGATATTTTTGTGAGTTATTTAAAAGGAACCGAATGGAGTGTACCCGAAAAACTAAAAGGCATTAATTCTAATTATTGGGAAGGCAGTATTTGTTTCTCTCCCGATGAAAAAACGGTTTATTTCTCAAGTGAACGCCCCGGCGGGCAGGGTGGACGAGATATTTGGTTTGCTCAGCTTATGCCTGATGGCATATATGGCAACATAAAAAATTTGGGCACAACCATAAACACCACATTTGACGAAGATGCTCCTTTTGTTACGGCTGATGGAAGTACCATGTTTTTCAGTTCTACAGGTCATAACTCTACGGGCGGTTACGATATTTTCAGATCGGATATGAAAAACGGTAAATGGGGCACACCTTACAATATTGGCAAACCCGTTAACAGTAATCAAGATGATAAATACTATTGGGTATCTGCTGATGGGCAGCGGGCATATTATTCTACCGAAAGAAAAGGTGGTTTTGGCATGCAAGACATTTATTTGGTTGAGCCCGGTATGTTTGGTAAACCAACTGCCTTAGTGGTTCTTAAAGGAATTGTTTATGTAGATGATAAACCTGTTGAGGCAGGAATAAAAATAAAATCTAAATATGGTAAAAAGAACTTTTCGGGTGCTTTTACTTCCAACTCAGCAACCGGCAAGTACTTACTAAATATACCTTCGGGTAATGAATTTGAATTAGAATTTAAGTATAAAGATTTGCGTATGGTAAAAAGCATATCAACAGTTACCTTAGATTCTTTTGCTTCGCTAACATCGGATGTCAATTTATACTCTGCCGAATATTTAAAGAAAATGGCTGTCGATTCAAGTCAAATGAAATCAGATGTTGAGATGTTGAATATGAATTACGACGAGTTTTTAGCTAAGTACGGAAATTTAGTAGCAGATAGTGTTACCTTTAAAGTACAAGTAGGAGCCTATAAATTTATTGAGAATTTTAATTTTAATAAACTATTGCAGTTACCTGCCGTACGTCGTCAAACATATGCCGATGGCATTACACGCTTTACGCTTGGCGAGTTTCATACATTAAAAAAAGCGGATGATATGTGTAAGCAGGCAAAAAAAATAGCTATTAAAGATGCCTTTGTAATTGCTTTTTATAAAAACAAACGCCTTCCTTTAGATGAATTAATTAAGGGCAATTACTTTAAGAAGTAGTAGTTTTGTTGCTATCTTTCATCCCATGAAAATTAAAGTCAAAAAATTTAACGAGCTCAGTGTTGATGAGTTATACGATTTTTTAAAACTTCGCCAGCAAATTTTTGTGGTTGAACAAAGCTGCATTTATTTAGATGCAGATGGGGTAGATAAAAAGTGCCTGCATTTGCTTGGCTTGGTAAAGGGTAAAATAGTGGGCTATGCTCGCATTATTCCTGCCGGAGAAACTTATAAAACTCCATCTATCGGCCGTGTTGTAATTGACGAAAAACACCGTGGAAAAAAGTACGCCTATTTATTGATGGAGGAAGCAATTAAATTGACTAAAAAAGAATTTAAGACCAAGAAAATAACCATCTCGGCACAGTTGTATTTAAAAGAGTTTTACGAAGGCTTAGGTTTTAAAACCGTTGGCGATGTTTATTTAGATTGCGATTTACCACATCTTAAAATGATTATAAGTGTTTAAACACTCAGTATAATTCTAAACGTAGTGCCTTTACCAATTTCCGATTGCTTTACAAATATTTTACCGTTATGGTAATTTTCAATAATGCGTTTGCATAACGATAAGCCCATGCCCCAACCACGTTGCTTGGTGGTATAGCCCGGTTCAAAAACAGCTTTTAATTTATTTTTAGCAATGCCTTTGCCGGTATCGGTTATATCAATAACAACTTTATGATTTTGATTTTGAATACTAACGGTTAAGCTGCCTTTTCCATCCATGGCATCTATGGCATTTTTACAAATATTTTCTACCACCCACTCAAATAAAGGCACACATAAAAGCGCATCAGTATTGGTGTTATCATTGTTTTGAAAAACAAAGTTTATGTTTTTAGATGAGCGTTGTTTTATATAATCAAAAGCATGTTCCAGTACTTTAGTTACGTTTTCGTGGGTTAGGGTAGGCTGAGAGCCAATTTTTGAAAACCTATCTGTAATGGTTTGTAATCTATCCACATCACGGTTCATCTCATAAACAATTGAGGGGTCTAAATTTGTTTCTTTTAAATGCTCTATCCAGGCCATAAGTGATGATAATGGGGTGCCAAGCTGATGAGCTGTTTCTTTACTCATGCCCACAAAAACTAAATTTTGTTCTGAGTTACGTGCCGTACTAAATAGGGTATAAGCAATTAATAAAAACAAGCCAATAATTAAAAGCTGCACGTAAGGGAAATAACGCAGCTGCCTAAGCGTCGAAGATTCTTCATAAAAAATATAGTTCTTAATGCCATCACCTAAATTAATTTCAATAGGTGTGGCTTGCTTTTGCATATTTTTCAATGTAGCATCAAGTCTGGTAGGGTTAGCCACAAGCTGAGAATCTATTTTACCAAAAGCTAATACATTTTTTTGTGTTGAGTCGGTATATATTACGGGCACCGATGCGCTATTTATAGCCACCTCCGATATAAAGGATTTTATCAAACTATCAAATACCAGTTTTATCTGATAAAATACTTTTGAGTTTTTGTAATAAACATAATTTTTTTTACCGGGGGCGTACTCTATTTCAATCGGCTTATAAAGACTTTTCATTTCAGCTAATTGAGTAGATAAATAAGCTGTATCTTTTTCTTTAAGAGAATCTAAATTTCTAAAACCTATTATTTTATTATCATTGGCTGTAATAATAACGGGTACTGTATTATTATCCTGTAAAACGCGCAGAGAAAAACCTAAGTCGGCAACATCTTTAGTAAGTTCTTTAGTAGCCTCGGCATATAACTCTACTTTCTTACGCTCTTCTATTTTTATTTTAGTAAAAAGTTCGTTGGTTGATTTTACCAGGTTGGCTTTCTTTTGTACTGCACCTGCCCATAGTTTTATTTTTTCTTTTTCATCATTAGAAATTTTTTGAACTATTTGTTGCGAGTACCAGAGCGATGCCATTACAATAAGCATTGCCACGGCGGCAAGCCACCATTTCCATTGTTGTTTTCTTTGGTAAATGCTCATCATTGCGAAGGTACTTTTTATTTACAAAAAAGCCTCATTTTTCATGAGGCCTTTTGTTAATCATAAACCTACTTTTATAGCTTACATCCCAAAACCATAATAGGCATGCATTCCGTTAGGATAAACACCCTCTATTAAAATACCGCCTTGTTTGTTTTTAACTGTGGCTTCAATTTCTTCAACAGTGCTTATTCTCTTTTTATCTATAGAAGTAATAATAAATCCTTCCTTTATACCTGCCGAAAATAATTTTCCATTTTGCAAATTGGCCACACGTACTCCGTTTTGTATGCCCAATTTTTTCATGTCACCTTTGCCAACAGGTTCAAAGCTTGCGCCTAATACAGCAATAGAAGTGGCTTCTTTAACTTCTACCTTTTCTTTTTTAATAACACTTATGTTACCGTCTTTGTTTTTAAGCACAACAGGTAAGCTTACTTCTTTATTACCACGTATTAGAGTAACGCTTATTTTATCTCCCGGACGATATTTGCTAACTTGCTCTTGTAAAACAGCAGCGTTGTTTACATCAAAGCCTTCTATTTTGGTAATAACATCGCCCAAAACAATTCCTGCTTGTTCGGCTGAACCATTTTCGGTTAAACCATTTACATAAACACCTTTTAAATCTTTCAACGATTTTTCTTCAGCAAGTTTAGAATCTATGTCGCGTATGCTAACTCCAATAAAGGCACGTTGCACGGTGCCAAACTCAGCTAAGTCTGCCACTACTTTTTTTACAATGTTTACCGGTATGGCAAACGAGTAACCAATATAGGCACCATTTTGACTAGCAATGGCCGAATTAATCCCGATTAAATCTCCGTTAGTGCTAACCAAAGCGCCACCGCTATTTCCTGGATTTACAGCCGCGTCAGTTTGAATAAATGATTCTATTGGGAACACCCCATGCGCAGGGTCGTTTTCTAAAATATTAATGTTACGTCCTTTGGCCGAAATAATGCCGGCAGTAATTGTAGATGTTAGGTTAAACGGGTTACCAATAGCCAAACACCATTCGCCCACTTTTACGTTATCTGAATTTCCGTAAGGTAAAAAGGGTAAATCTTTTTCTTTAATTTTCAAAAGGGCTAAATCTGTTTGAGGGTCGGTTCCTATAAGCTCTGCTGTATAGGTTCTTTTATCATTTAATATAACTTCAATTTTATCGGCATCGGCAACCACGTGGTTATTGGTTACAATATAACCGTCTTTTGCTATGATAACACCCGAACCACTGCCTTGTTGAATGCGTTGCTGTTGTGGCTGGCTGCCATAAAAAAATTGATGAAAAGGGTCATAATTCATTTGGTTATACTTTTCTTCAGTTTGTGTGGTAACGTGTACCACCGTGTTTACTGAAGTTTCAGCAGCACCTGTAAAGTCGGGAGCCGCTGTGTTAATTGCATTTGATGCAGATGTATATCTAACCGGGGTTGTGTTATGTATTTGATTAGCAGCAAAGTTTTCTTCTTTAAAAAACTTTTGCTGAATGTAAAGCGCTGATCCTCCACCTATAGAGGCAATTAGCAGGGTTGACAATAGTTTTTTCATATTTATTTTGTTTTTATTTTACAGTATAACGCAAATTGCTTGCCAAAATTTTGCAGAATATATTTGTTTTAACAATGCTTAACGAATTCACTTTTAAAAGCAAATAATTAGCTAAATTTACGAAAATTTTCTACGTTGAAATTCAGGGAAAAGTTACAGATTTTTGTTTTTGGAGTCTCTGTTGGACTACTGGCAGGCTGCCTTTTCTTTATTTTTAAGTTAGATTCTTATGTAAGAAAATTTGACATGAGTTTGCTTACTCAGAAACAAAATGTCAGTGAGCAATTGGTAAACCCAAATAAAACTGACGAAGAAAATAAGGCTCAGGATAAAAGCAACAATAAAACAAACGCTAAAAAAGAAAACGCAACTAATAAAAATCAATCGCTTATTTCTTTTAACGATGTAACCGATTCTGCCTATATAAACAGCGATAATTATCAGGTGCTAAAAGAGGAATTAATTGCTGTAAAAAACATTTACGTTAAAACAATTACACCTGTTGAAAAAACAAGTAGTGCAGATTCATTAGCCGCTTCATTAGCGGGAGTTACAACACCGGCTGCTGAAGAATTTTTTATGATTGAATTTTGGAAAACCCCCTTAAACTCTAAAGGCTATAAAATGACCCGAAGTCGGCTTTTAATTTATGGTTATCCCGAAAAAGCAGACTTAGCTTTAATAAAACGTAACGACAATTATTACTTACGTAATAATAACTTGGTATATAAATTAAATTATTCGTCGGAGTTTAAACCCATGGAGCGTACTACGGAAACGGGAATATTTAACTAGGGCAGGGGAGTTTCTATTCTTGTAAATAAACCCGTTTTACTCTTGCCGATACGGATGTAAGCACTTCATACGAAATAGTACATAAAGTGTTAGCCAACTGATTCAAAGTCTCAGCAGAATTAAACACAATTACTTCATCACCTTCTTGCGCATTAATGCCTGTTATATCAATCATGCACATATCCATACAAACATTGCCAACAATTGGGGCTGGTTTATTATGTACATATAAATGTCCTGTGCCGTTACCCAGTCTTCTGTTTAAGCCATCAGCATAACCAATTGGTACAGTTGCAATAGTAGTTGGTTTGGTAATTTTTCCTTTGCGGCTATAACCAACCGTATCTCCTGCTTTTACCTGCTTTATTTGCGATATAGTAGTTTTTAATGAACTCACATTTAGCAATTGTTTTTGCTCAGCATCATTTATTCCAACTCCGTATAAACCTATTCCTAAACGCACCATATCAAAATGTGCATTAGGGAAACGACTTATCCCACCCGAATTACAAATATGGCGTAACACAGGGTAGTTAAGCGTTTGTATAATTTGCTTACTTAGTTTATCAAACAAAGTAATTTGTTCGTTAGTAAAATCATCTAAAGTTACATCATCACTTGCGGCAAGGTGCGAGAAAATACTTTTTACTTGTAAGAAAGAATAGTGCTTTAGTTTTTCTATAAGATGAGATATCTCCCCTTCTTCAAAACCCAAACGATGCATGCCGGTATCTAATTTTATATGAACCGAAAAAGTAGCTTGTTTATTATTTATTGAAACATAATTGGCAAACTGCTCTAATACAGAAAATGAAAATATTTCAGGTTCTAAATTATACTGCAGCATTTGCTCAAAGCTTTGCGGCTCTGGGTTCATAACCATTATAGGTGTGGTTATACCATTTTTACGTAGTTCAACTCCTTCATCAGCATAAGCAACGGCAAAATAATTTACGTGTGTGTGCTGCAAAGCATTGGCAATTTCAAAACTACCACTGCCATACGAAAAAGCTTTTACCATAGGCATAATGCCCACGCCCGGTTTTAGTTTACCTCTGTAATAATTTAAGTTATGCACTAAGTTATTCAGGTTAATTTCTAAAACTGTATCATGACTTTTTTGTTGTAGTAATTTATGTATATGCTCAAAACCAAAGCTGCGCGCCCCTTTTATAAGGATAACGCTATCTTTAAAAGCGATTTTTTCTTGCTTGCAGGCTTCAATAAAATCTTGCGTAGTGGCAAAAAAAGTTTTCTTTACGGTAAAGTTGTTTTGTTGAGATGAAATATCTTCTCCAATTCCTATTAACTCCGAAATATTTTTACTCTTCAATAAATCATTTACTTCTTTATATAACTCATCGCCTTTTTTACCCGATTGCAAAATATCACTCAGTATAACAACTTTATGTGTGTGTTGTTTTTGTTGTTTTAAAAAATCAAGTGCTATAGACAATGAATGTATATCGTTGCTGTAAGAATCATTAATTAGGGTGCAATTATTAATGCCTTGCTTCATTTCCAAGCGCATGCCCAAAGGCTCTAAATCAGCTATGCGGTGTTGAATAAACTCATTACTATAATTCAAATGAAGCATAAACAACCAGCAATGTATGCAGTTTTCTATCGAGGCTTTGTCGGTAAATGGAATGCGTAATTCAATTTCTTTTTTGTGATAAAGGGCTTTCAGTAAAGTGTGTGAATTTTGTTCTTCTTGCTCCTTAATTTGCAAATCGGCTTTCTGTAAAGCTGACCAGCTAATTTGTTTCAGTTGTTTAAAATCTAAATGTTGTAACCTGTTTTCAATGGCTTCGTAATCTTTGCAATAAATTAAAGTTTCGGTATGCTTAAATAGCAAAAGCTTCTCGGTGGTCTTCTCTAAATAATCTCTAAAATTCTCATCATGTGCGCTACCTATATTGGTAATAATGCCAATGGTAGGTTTTATAATAGTCTCAAGCTTTTCCATTTCATTGGGTAATGAAATGCCAGCTTCAAACAAGCCAAAATTATTTTGCTCGTTTAATTGCCAAACCGAAAGCGGTACACCAATTTGCGAATTATAACTTTTAGGGTTTTTACAAATATTATAATCGGCACTTAGCAATTGCCACAACCATTCTTTACAA
>Ga0210401_10004519_pt1 | contig 14511 bp, 15 predicted proteins | sample IncBWH32MmetaG_FD_150866 | JGI IMG/M metagenome (GOLD analysis project Ga0210401, IMG submission 150866) | Forest soil microbial communities from Barre Woods Harvard Forest LTER site, Petersham, Massachusetts, United States - Inc-BW-H-32-M | ecosystem: Environmental > Terrestrial > Soil >... | reverse complement strand
GGCCAGCTGTTCAAGACGCTCGGCAAATACCTGCCGCCACCCGAGGGCGTGCGATCGCCGGCGCTTTGGGGCACGCGCGACCGTCTCACCGAGATGTTCGGACCCGCATCGGTCTCGATCAAGACGCAGCCGCGCTACTTCAACTTCCGCTACCGCGAGCCGGAGCACTTCGTCCACGTCTTCAAGACCTTTTATGGCCCGATGCTGAAGGCGTTCGCTGCGCTCGATGCGCCGAAGCAAGCCGCACTGTGCAGCGACCTGCTTGCTCTGATCGCGCGCATGAACAAAGCCGCCGACAACGGAATGGTCGTGCCGTCGGAATATCTGGAAGTCGTGATTACGAAGCGTTGAGGCACTTGCGTCCCTCCCCCGGGGAGGGACGCCCGCCCGGTAGGACTACCGGGTCGGGACCGGCTTCTCGCCGCGATAATCGTAGAAGCCGCGCTGGGTCTTGCGCCCGAGCCAGCCGGCTTCGACGTATTTCACCAGCAGCGGGCACGGCCGGTATTTCGAATCGGCGAGCCCTTCGTGCAGCACCTGCATGACCGAAAGACAGGTGTCGAGACCGATGAAATCGGCAAGCTCCAGCGGGCCCATCGGATGGTGCGCGCCGAGCCGCATCGCCGTGTCGATCGCCTCGACATTGCCCACGCCTTCGTAAAGCGTGTAGATCGCCTCATTGATCATCGGCAGCAGGATGCGGTTGACGATGAAAGCGGGAAAATCCTCGGAGACGGCGATCTGTTTGCCGAGCTTGCCGACGAATTGTTTGGTAGCCTCGAACGTCCCGTCGTCGGTGGCGATGCCGCGGATGATCTCGACCAACTCCATCAGCGGCACCGGATTCATGAAATGAATGCCGATGAAGCGTTCCGGCCGGTCGGTTGCGGCGGCAAGCCGCGTGATCGAAATGGACGAGGTGTTGGTGCCGACGATCGCGTCGCTCTTGAGGCCGGCGCAGAGCGCGGTGAAGATCTTGCGTTTGACCTCTTCTTTTTCCGTGGCTGCTTCGATCACCAGATCGCAATCGCCGAGATCGTTGAGCGTCTGCGCCGGGCTGATGCGCTTGAGCGCGGCATGGCGCTCCTCGTCGGTAATGCGCTGGCGAGTGACCTGGCGGGCAAGATTGCCGCTGATGGTGGCGAGCCCCTCGGAAATGCGCTCGACATCGATATCGTTGAGCAACACGTGCAAGCCGGAGAGCGCGCAGACATGCGCGATCCCGTTGCCCATCTGACCCGCGCCGATCACGCCAACCTTGCGGATGGTATGGGCGGCGCCGCCATGATCGCCGCGCGTCTTCGGCCGCTCCTTCACTTCGACCATCTCCGGTTACCTTTTACGAGGTGCCTGCCCTCTCCGGTCAACGACCGCGCTTTTCCAACTGTTTTTCAAGCTCCTGGGCCAGTTCCGGCAAGGCCTGGTAAAGGTCTGCCACCAACCCGTAGTCGGCGACTTGAAAGATGGGTGCTTCCTCGTCCTTGTTGATAGCAACAATGACTTTCGAGTCCTTCATGCCGGCCAGATGCTGAATAGCACCTGAGATGCCGACGGCGATATATAGGTCCGGCGCCACGACCTTTCCGGTTTGACCAACCTGCCAGTCGTTCGGCGCATAGCCGGCATCGACCGCCGCGCGCGAAGCGCCGACCGCGGCGCCAAGTTTGTCGGCTACCGGCTCTATATATTTGGTGAAGTTCTCCCGGCTTTGCATCGCCCGCCCGCCGGAAATGATGATCTTGGCCGAGGTGAGCTCCGGGCGCTCGGATTTGGAAAGTTCCTCGCCGACGAAGCCGGACAGACCGGGATCGGCGGCAGCGGCCGCCGGCTCAACCGGCGCGGAACCGCCAGCGCCGGTCGCCTGGAATGCAGCGGTGCGCACGGTGATGACCTTCTTCGGATCGAGCGAGCGCACAGTCTGAATGGCGTTGCCGGCATAGACCGGGCGCTCGAAAGTGTCGGGCGCGACGACTTTGCTGATCTCGGAGATCTGCATCACGTCGAGGAGCGCCGCGACCCGCGGCATGATGTTCTTGCCGTTGGTGGTCGCGGGCGCGAGGATCGCCTCATACGGTCCGGCGAGCGAAACGATGAGCGCCGCGGTCGGCTCCGCCAGCATGTGCTCGTATACGGGCGCGTCGGCGAGCAGCACTTTCTTGACGCCGTCGAGCTTGGCCGCGGCGTCGGCGGCCGGCTGGCAGTTGTGACCGGCGACCAGGATATGCACGTCGGCGCCGATCTGCTTGGCGGCGGTCAACGCCTTGCTGGTCGCATCCTTCAGCGACTTGTTGTCGTGTTCGGCGACGAGAAGCACCGGCATCAGATCGCCCCCGCTTCGTTTTTTAGTTTGTCGATGAGCTCGGCGACGGTCTTGACCTTGACGCCGGCCTTGCGCACGGGCGGTTCGGTGGTCTTGACGATTTCAAGATGCGGCTTGATGTCGACGCCATAGTCGGCGGCGGTTTTGTCGTCGATCGGCTTTTTCTTCGCCTTCATGATGTTGGGCAGCGACGCGTAACGCGGCTCGTTCAAGCGCAGATCGGTGGTGACGATCGCCGGCATCTTCAGCTTCACCGTCTGCAAGCCGCCATCGACCTCGCGCGTCACCAGCAGCGCGTCGCCTTCGATCGCGAGCTTGGAAGCGAAGGTGCCTTGCGGCCAGCCGAGCAAAGCCGCCAGCATCTGCCCCGTCTGGTTGGAATCGTCGTCGATCGCCTGCTTGCCCATGATGATGAGGCCGGGCTGTTCCGCAGCCGCAATGGCCTTGAGGATCTTTGCGACCGCAAGCGGCTCGGCAGTGCCTTCGGTTTTCACCAGGATGCCGCGGTCGGCACCCATGGCGAGCGCGGTGCGAATGGTCTCGGCGGCTTGCGCGGGCCCGATCGAGACGGCGATGATTTCGGCCGCCTTGCCGGCTTCCTTCAGCCGGATCGCTTCCTCAACGGCGATCTCGTCGAACGGATTCATCGACATTTTGACATTGGAGAGCTCGACGCCCGAGCCGTCGGACTTAACCCTAATTTTCACGTCCTTATCGACCGCCCGCTTCACAGGCACGAGTATCTTCATGGCTTTACGTTCAGTCCCGGTTTCTCATTTGCAGCTCCCCGGCCGCTCCGTGAAGCGTCCCCATGCTGCGGTGCGGGAACGTACGCGTGCGCGTGCCTGCGGTCAACGCCGCCAACAAGGCCGCCGGCAGCCGCAAGACCGTGCGCGGCCCCGGTTTGCCGAGCGATCACCTGAGCGGGCGGGAGAACGGAAGCGAGCTCGAAAGGCCGCCATCGACCGCAAAAGCCTGGCCGTTGACATAAGACGCCTCGTCGCTCGCCAGAAACAACGCCATCGCCGCGATTTCCTCGGGCTGGCCGGCCCGTTGCAGCGGGTTGAGCTGGCCGATTTTGTGTTCCTTGCCGGCTTCGCGCACGCTGTCGAAGAACGGCTTGGTCATGCCGGTTTCGATCAAGCCGGGACAGATAGCGTTGACGCGCACGCCGGCGCCGAGGAATGAGGCGGCAGCCGTTTGCGCGAGGCTGATCACGCCCGCCTTGCTGGCGCTATAGGCGGCAGCGCCCGCATTGGCGCGTAGCCCTGCGACCGATGAGGTGAGGATGATCGAGCCGCGGCCCCGCTCCACCATGCGCATGCCGGCATGTTTGATCGCCAGAAACGGGCCGATCAGATTGATCTGCAAAATCTGCCGCCAATATTCTTCCGTTTGCTCGAAGATTGGAACGCGTCCGCCGCTGACACCGGCATTGGCATGAACGATGTCAAGCGCGCCGAACGCCGACACCGCACCGTCGATAAAGCCTTTGACACTCGCTTCATGGCCTGCATCGCCGACCATCGCATGGGCGGTCCCAGCGGCTTGCGCGATCAGCTGTGCGGTTTCCTTCACGCCATCGGCGTTTTGATCGACGACAAGAAGGCGCGCGCCTTCGCGTGCGAACAGCATCGACGTGGCGCGGCCAATGCCGCTCGCTGCACCAGTGACAACCGCGACCTTGCCGTCGAGCCGGCCCATCTGCCCCTCCCCTTCGCGTACTCTTTTAGTGGAGCATGATCTTTTCGGAAAACCGGCCTCCACTTTCCGGATCATGCTCTCAGTTTAGTGGAGCATGATCTTTTCGGAAAACCGGCCTCCACTTTTCCGGATCATGCTCTGGTTCAGCGGTTCTCGCCCGGCCGCCACAAGATCTCCATCGCGCCTTTGTCGTTGGCGTAGCGGGCGGCAACAAACAGATAATCGGAAAGCCGGTTGACGTATTGCAGTACTTCGGGCGTGACGCTCTCGTCCGCCTTGTCCATCAACTCGGCGATCAGCCGTTCGGCGCGCCGGCAAATGGTGCGGGCGAGATGCAGATACGCTCCGGCCGGCAGGCCGCCGGGCAGGATGAAGGATCGAAGCGGCTCAAGCTCGGCATTGAGCCGGTCGATCTCGCTTTCGAGCCACGCAACCTGCGCGGCGGTGACGGTCAAGCGCGCGCCACCTGGGCCTTTGCCCTTGCCGGGCGTCGCAAGATCGGCGCCGGCGTCGAACAGATCGTTCTGAATGCGGGCGAGCGACGGACCGAGCGCGGCGTCGCCTGCGGTGTGCAAGCGCGCGATGCCGATGGCAGCATTGGTCTCGTCAAGCGTTCCATAGGCGGCGATCCGCAGATCATATTTCTTGCGCCGCTCGCCGCTGCCGAGCGCGGTTGTGCCGTCGTCGCCGGTGCGGGTGTAGATCTTGTTGAGGATCACCATGCTTCACCGCGCCAGATCATTGCTTCATCGGCTCGCCGAACTTTGCTTGAGCGAGATTACTTCGCCATCACCCAGATGGTGAACATGATGATGACGATGGCGACGAATTGCAGCACCACGCGCAGGCGCATCAGCTTCTGCGAGGTGTTGCCGGAGCCACCGCGCATCATATTGATGAGACCAAGCAGGAGGACGATGCCGACCGCGCCGATGGCGATTGGAACGAGACCGTGCGACAGGAAATTTGCCATGCAATGCTACTTAGAACGCATTGTGGGCGGGTGCAATCGAATGCCTCGTCATTCCGGGGCGCTCGAAGCGCGAACCCGGAATCCATAACCACGACAGTCAAGGTCAGAACGCAATCCCGCGAACGCTGGGGTTATAGATTCCGGGCTCGCGGGCTAAAAGCCCGCGCCCTGGAATGACGGGCGTCAGTTCGATCCATCCAGCAAGCGCCGCGCGATCACCTGCGCCTGAATCTCGGCAGCGCCCTCGAAGATATTGAGGATGCGCGCATCGCATAGAATGCGCGAGATCGGAAACTCGACGGCAAAGCCGTTGCCGCCGTGGATCTGCACCGCATTGTCGGCCGCCGCCCAGGCGACGCGGGCGGCAAGAAGCTTCGCCATGCCGGCCTCGAGATCGCAGCGGCGGCCGGAATCCTTCTGCCGCGCGGCATGGTAGGTGAGCTGGCGCGCGATTACGATCTCGGCCGCCATCATGACGATCTTGTCGGCGACGCGCGGGAAATTGCCGATCGGCTCGCCGAATTGCACGCGCTGCGAAGCGTAAGCGCGCGCCTGTTCGAGCGCGGCTTGCGCAACGCCGACCGCGCGCGCGGCGGTCTGGATGCGCGCAGACTCGAACGTCGCCATCAGCTGCTTGAAGCCAAGCCCCTCGACCCCGCCGAGCAGATTTTCCGCTTTCACTACGAAACCATCGAAGGCGATCTCGTATTCCTTCATGCCGCGATAACCGAGCACTTCGATCTCGGTGCCCGACATGCCGGGCGCGGGAAACGGCCGCTCGTCGGTGCCGCGCGGCTTTTCCGCCAGCAGCATCGACAAGCCGCGATAACCTTTTTCGGCCGGGTTGGTGCGCACCAGAAGCGTCATCAGGTCGGCGCGCACCGGATGCGTGATCCAGGTCTTGTTGCCATGGACCTTGTAAATGTGACCGTCGCGCACCGCGCGGGTCTTGAGCGAAGCGAGATCAGAGCCGGTATTCGGCTCGGTGAAGACGGCCGTCGGCAGCACCTCGCCGGAAGCGATTTTCGGCAGCCATTTGCGCTTCTGCTCTTCGGTACCGCTGCCGAGGATCAGCTCGGCGGCGATCTCGGAGCGCGTGCCGAGGCTGCCGACGCCGATATAGCCGCGCGAGAGCTCCTCCGACACGACGCACATCGATTCCTTGCCGAGCCCCATGCCGCCGTAATCCTCGGGGATGGTGAGGCTGAACACGCCAAGCTCGGACATCTGCCCGATGATTTCGAGCGGGATATATTGGTTTTTCAGATGCCACTCCTGCGCAAAAGGCACGACCTGACCGTCGGCGAATTTGCGCATCTCGTCGCGGATGGCATCGAGCGTGTCGTCGAGCCCGGTGGCGCCGACCGTTGCGTCGTGCTGCTCGCGCATCAGTTCCGCAAGCCGCGCGCGGCGCTGCGCGGTATTGCCGTAAGTGATCAGATGCTCGACCGCCGGGTTCAGCCGCGCCGCCACCGCGGCCGGCGCAAGCCCCAGATCCGACAGCCGGACGATCTCGCCCTGGCTCATCGGAATGCCGCCGACGATCTGCGCCAGATATTCGCCGGCGCCGATGCGGACCAGGAGCTCCTCGACCTCGCCGAAATTGTCCGCCGCCGAAAGCCGTCGCGCATAGGCCGCGAGCTGCCGCAGCGCTTCGGTGTAGGTTGCGAGCCAGGCCAGACCATGGGTGGCGCGCTGCTCGCGGTCGAGCGCACGCGCATTGGCCTTGCCATCCCGCACGACCTGCTCGGCGACCGCCCTGCGGGCGTCGGCAAACAAGCCTTCGACGGCACCGGCGGCCTCCTCCAGCGTTTGGATCAATTCGCTGTCGGCGGGCATGGAAGAGGCGGCAAGCGGCATTCAGGGCTCCGGTAGACCTTGTTGGCGGTCTGGTTTTCCAGGTTCTGAGACGCCGGCAAGCTTACGCGTGCACTGCACAAAAGCCAATCATCCCGCGCCGGTCGCGGGGTTTTCCAGCGTCATGGCCGCGCGGGTCGCCGGAGCCGCTTGCCAGACATTGTGGTAGGCGGCGATCCACCAGGCGCCTTGCTCCTTCACGAGCGCCATCAGGAGCCGGCTGCGCAACACGCCATCTGGGCCGACCGCGACCCCATGCGGCCGCAGTTGCGCGCCTGAGAGTTCGGTATCGATGTCGGCGATCGCGACATCCGGCCGGACGAAGCGGAGCTTATTGATGGTCATCGCCAGTGTCGTGCCGCGAAAAACACCGCTAAAGACCTCGGCGTGACGGCGGTCGAATGCTTCGCGTCCGACATAGAACTCGCCGTTGACATTGGTGAAGGTCGCTTCCGGCATGAGGCGCGCACCGTAGGCCTTCGCGTCGCCGCGTTTCCAGGCGTCGGTCAGCGCATCGATCAATGTTTGGATCTCGCCCTCGTCCGCCGCCGGCATGTCGGCCTCAGGAGACTTTGTCCAAGTACACCGCGCGCCGTACCTCGCTTGGCGACAGGCCGTGATAGTCCTTGAATGCGTCGCTGAAGTGGGTCGGGTTTTTGAAGCCGCAGCGGAAGGCGATCTCTTTGATCTTCACGTGCCTTTTCCGCAGGTCGGCCAAGTCGTCGTACGAGCGCGCAAGCCGCAAACGGCGCACGTAATCGCCCACCGATTCCCCCGACGCGTGAAATATCTTGTGCAGATAGCGCACCGAAATCCCGGCAGCAGCGGCAATCTTTGCCGGATCGAGGCGCGGATCGTCGAGATTGTTTTCGACGAAGGCAACGCAGCGGCGATAGATCGCCGACCGCACCGCCGACTCGCCGATCGGCAAGCCGTCATCACCGGCGCTGTCGAACAAAACCCCCATCATGTCGGCTACCCTGCGCGCGCAATCGTCGGCCGCCTTCTCCGGAATAAGCGGCGCTTCGCGCGCCAATGACTGGAACATGTCCGCCATCACGCGGCCGAGCCCGCTGTCGGCGGATCGCGACTGTGCAACGTAAGCCTCCGGCTCCTTCAGCCGCGCGCGCATCGCGCCGGCCGGCACGATGACGTCGAGAACCTCGGTCGGCTCGACATGGTGAAACGTGTAGGGCCCGTTGCAATCAAACAATGTGAACGTATTCGGGCTAAGCACGCATTCGCGGCCTGCCTGCGTTATCTTGAGTTTTCCGGCGCGCAGCAGAACAACTACGAAATGTTCGTGCCGCGCCTTGGCGACCTGCGCCCTGCTCCGCTCGGCCAGTTCGTGGGTCGCCCTGATTTCGGCGAACGTGAGAAATCCGACCGAAGAACATCTGATGTCGCCGGAGAAGGTCGCCTCGTCGCCGAGGTTCACCGAGCTCAAGCCGAATTTCTCGTCGACGAAGTCGTGCCAAGTGCGCCGCACACCCCTTCTATCGGCGGTGGTGAAATGAAACGATGTCATGAACGTCCCCCTCGCTCCCAGACCGCTCAACCGACGGCCGACGACGCGACGTGTCGTCGCCATTTTCGGAGCGGCGTCAGGGCCGTCAAGCCGGAGCGCCCTTTTCCTACTGTCAGAGCGCACGATCGGATCGGGGCGCTTGACCAAGCTCGGCGACAAGCCTTTTGATTCACCGAAATTTTTCGCCCCTGGCAATACGCCGCCGGCGGCGGAGCGGATTCGCGGGCAATCACGGGAGGAGCCGATGCCGAACACGGCCATAGTGCGCGAGGACCGGCGCTTGACCAATCCGGCCTTCAACCAGCGCAAGCTCAAGCTCGGGACGTTCCAGAGCAATCTCGACTATGGCTGCCTGATGTCCGATATCGAGGGGCGGCTGAAGATCAGCTGGCCGAACACCAAGGCGCTGGCCAAGCTTGCCGACGAGATGGAGTTCGAAGCGCTGTTGCCGGTGGCGCGCTGGCGCGGTTTCGGCGGCAAGCTCAATCCGCAAGGTCTGGGCTTCGAGACCTTCACCTGGGCCTCGGGCATCGCCGCCTCGACCGACAAGACCGGCGTCATCGCGACAACGCACTGCTCGGTCAATCACCCGCTGATGGCGGCGAAGCAATCGACCGTCATCGACCACATCTCGGGCGGCCGTTTCATCCTCAATATCGTCACCGGCTGGAACAAGCCGGAAATCGACATGTTCGGCGTTGAGATGCTGCCGCACGACGAACGCTACGACATGGCCGAGGAGTGGCTTTCGATCGTCAAAAGGCTGTGGACCGAAGACGACGAGTTCGATCACGCGGGCAAGTACTACAAGATCGTCAAAGGCTACCTGCAGCCGAAGCCGATCCAGCAGCCGTTTCCACCGGTGATGAATGCCGGCGGCTCCGAGCGCGGCCGTCACTTCGCCGCCAAGTATTGCGACATGGTCTTCACCGCACTCGGCGCGCCGGACTTCGAGAAGAACAAGGCGCAAATCGAGACCTACCGGAAGCTCGCGCGCGAGGAATATGGCCGCGAAGTCGCCATCTGGTCTTCCGCCAACATCGTTCAAGCTGAAACCGAACAAGAAGCGCGCCGCTACTACGATTACATCGTCAAAGAAAAAGGCGATTGGGAAGCAGTCAGCTACGCGCTCTCCACCATGGGGATCAATGCCAAGACCTTCCCGCCCGAGGCCATGGAACACTTGAAGGAATATTTCATCGCCGGCTGGGGCAGCTATCCATTGATCGGCACCAGGGAGCAGGTGGTGGACGGCCTGATCAAGCTTTCGGCCATGGGACTCGACGGCGTACTGCTCTGCTGGCCGCGCTATGAGGAAGAGATGCGCGAATTCAAAAACAACACCTATCCGCTGCTGGTGCAGGCTGGCTTGCGCTGAACGAGTTGTTTGTGGATGGGTTGAGCCAACGGGTCCGGCCCGAAGTGGCCGGCCCGATGGTAAACTCTGCAAAGCCCATCACTTATTCTCACCGCCCCATGGTGGGTTTCGCTTTGCTCAACTTGACCCTACGCGACGAGAAATTCCAATGCCCCGTTTGGACGGAAAGATTGCGGTCGTCACCGGTGCGGCAGCGGGCCCGAAGGCCGCGCTCGGCGCGATCTTCGCCAAGGCGCTGGCGGCCGAAGGCGCCAAGGTCGTGCTGGCCGACACCAAGGATTGCGCTCCAGTCGCCGCCGAGATCGCAGCCAAAGGTGGAAGCGCGCACGCCGTCCTTGCTGATGTGCGCGATGAAAAATCGGTCGGTGCCCTGATCGCCGAAGCCGAGAGGCAATTCGGACGGCTCGATATTCTGGTCAACAACGCCGCGATCGGCTCGAACATTCCGCCGATCGCCATCGGGGAGATCGATACGGCGCTGTGGGACGAGTTCATGGCGGTGAATGTGCGCGGCACGTTTCTCTGCGTGAAAGCCGCCATCCCGGCCATGCGGCGCAACAATTACGGCAAGATCATCAACCTGTCCTCCACGACAATGCTGTCGGGCCTGTCGCATCGGCTGCACTATGTCACTACCAAGGGCGCCATCGCCGCGATGACACGCTCGATGGCGCGCGAGCTCGGCGCCTACGGCATCCGGGTGAATTCGCTGGCGCCAGGACTGGTGATGAACGATTCCGTCGCTGCGGCGATGGCAGGCCGACCGGGCCTGCATGAATTCGTGCTGAACACGCGCGCGATCAAAAAGGACGTGTTCGCCGACGAACTCGTCGGCACCCTGATCTATCTCGCCTCGCCCGACAGCGATGCGGTCACCGGCCAGTTCCTGATCGTCGATAACGGCGGCGATTACACTTAGCGGAAAAAGCGCGTTTACGGCTTCGCAGCGGCCGGCGAATAACGTATCTGTGGCAGCCGATGCCGTCCGCCGAGGCGCCGTGCAGTGCACATCATTCGCCAGAGCTTCCATATTCTCTTGGATGCCTTCTATCGCTTCAATCGCGACGACGGCTGGGCGATCGCAAGCCATATCGCCTTGTCGATCCTCATGGCGGTGTTTCCGTTTCTCATCGTCGTGACCGCGATCGCCGGTTTCATCGGCTCGGTGAATCTTGCGAACGAAGTAGCCCGCCTGTTGTTCGCGGCCTGGCCGCAGGAAGTCGCGGGCCCGCTCGCGGCCGAAATCCACCACGTGCTCACCACCTCGCACGGCGGATTGGTCACGGTCGGCGCCGTCTTCGCGGTCTATTTCTCTTCGAGCGGCGTCGAGAGCCTGCGCATCGGGCTCAACCGCGCCTACGGCCTGCGTGAGCAGCGAAGTTTCTGGGTGCTGCGATTGGAATCGATCGGCTTTGTGCTGCTCAGCGCCATCGCGCTGTTGGTGCTGGCCTTCCTGGTCGTGCTCGGGCCGCTTATTTTCAAGGCCGCGGCGGCTCATGTGCCGTGGCTCGCGCCGCTCGAGGCGCATTACGATTTTGCGCGTTTTGGCGTCGGCGGCGTCGTGCTCGCGGTCGCGCTTTTCATTCTGCACATGTGGCTTCCGGCCGGCCGGCGCGGATTCGGCACGGTGTGGCCCGGAATTCTGGCGACGATGGTACTGTGGCTGGTCTGCGGTTTCACCTTTGGGCACTATCTCGCGGAGTTCGCCTACACCTACGTCAACTACTACGCAGGATTGGCGTCGGCGATGATTGCGCTGGTGTTCCTCTACTACAGCGCCTGGATTTTTGTTTATGGCGGCGAGCTCAACGCCGCGATCGCGCGCGTGCACGAGGAGAAGGCTTAGCTCAGCGTCATTTTTGCGAACGCGGCACCGGCCCTTTGGCCGTGAAAATCGCAAGCGTCCCCCTCTCCCCCGCGGCGGGGAGAGGTGAAGTGCGTCACGCCCTATTCGACTGCCGGCTCAATTCCGGCAGCGAGGCCGCTTCCACTACGTCATCGAAGTTGCGCAGGCCGGTGGTCGGCGTGTTAACCAGCACCGCCATGTTGCCGGGCTTGTGACGGTTGGTGCGCATGAGCTCGTGCGCGTGCGGAATTTTCTCCCAGGCGAACACGTCGCTCATGCACGGATCGATGCGGCGATCAATGACGAAGCGGTTGGCGGAACTTGCCTGCTTCAGATGCGCGAAATGAGAGCCCTGGATGCGCTTCTGCCGCATCCAGACATAGCGCGCGTCGAAGGTGATGTTGTAGCCGGACGTGCCGGCGCAGAACACGACCATGCCGCCCCGCTTGACCACGAGGCACGACACCGGAAACGTCGCCTCGCCCGGATGCTCGAACACGATGTCGACGTCGCGCTTGCCGGTGATGTCCCAGATCGCCTTGCCGAAGCGGCGCGCCTCCTTGACCCAGATGTCATATTCGGGCGTGCCGACTTTCGGCATCGCGCCCCAACATTTGAACTCGCTGCGGTTGATCACGCCTTTGGCGCCGAGGTTGAACACGTACTCCGATTTCGACTCGCCGGACACGATGCCGATGGCGTTGGCGCCGGAAGCGGCGACGAGTTGCACGCCAAACACACCGAGCCCGCCGGAAGCGCCCCAGACCAGCACATTGTCGCCCGGCTTGAGGGTGTGCGGCGGATGACCGAACAGCATGCGATATGCGGTGGCGAGCGTAAGCGTGTAGCAAGCCGCCTCCTCCCAGGTGAGATGCGCCGGCTTCACCATGAGCTGGCGCGATTGCACCCGGCAGAATTGCGCGAACGAGCCGTCCGGCGTCTCGTAGCCCCAAATGCGCTGCGAGGGCGACAGCAGCGGGTCGCCGCCGTTGCAGTCTTCGTCGTCGCCGTCATCCTGATTGCAGTGCACGATGACTTCATCGCCGACCTGCCATCGCTTGACCTTGGGGCCGACGGCCCAAACCACGCCGGAGGCGTCGGAGCCGGCGATGTGGAACGGATGCTTGTGACCGTCCAGCGGTGACACCGGAATGCCGAGGCCGGCCCAGACGCCGTTGTAGTTGACGCCGCCGGCCATGACGTAGACCAGCACCTCGTCCTCGGCGATCGGCCAGGTCGGCACAACCTCCTGCTGCATCGCTTTTTCGGGCGGCCCGTGGCGTTCCTTGCGGATCGCCCACGCATGCATGTTCGCCGGGACATGCCCGAGCGGCGGCACTTCGCCAATGTCGTAAAGGTCCTTCAGCGGCGCCGCTGAGGGTTTTCTTTGCGCGACGGCCATGATTGGCTCCCGGTTGTCACGCCGGCTTGCGTGTCACCCGCGTGTCAACCATCAGTCTGCCGCAGTTGATATTGCAGTGCAATAATTACTTGGGTGCATAACTGTTCCAGTCCGCGCTCCGGCGCTGACAGATCGGCTGGAAAGCCTTAACGTCCGCCCGGTCGTGGCGCGGACCCTTTGGGGGGATCAATGGGCATCGAGAGCATTATCATTTGGCTGATCGTCGGAGCCGTCGCCGGCTGGCTTGCCGGAATGGTGGTCAAAGGCGGCGGCTATGGGCTGCTGGGCAACATCGTGGTCGGCATTATCGGCGCGGTCATCGCCGGGTGGCTGTTGCCGCAGCTCGGCGTCAATGTCGGCTCGGGCTTTATCGCCGCCATCATCGACGCGTTTATCGGCGCGGTGATCCTCTTGGTCATTCTGCGGCTGATCGGGCGATAGCGCAGCCCTACGCAGCGGCGTGAAAATTGCCGCGGAACCGCCCGTCCCGGGATTCGGCGCCATTTAAGGGTTCTTCAAGGCGCACTGCCTAGCTTCGCGGCCAATCGCGAGCGAGGCAGCCCCTCCGATGGCGCTATATGAAATCTCGCCGGCTCGAGGCTCCGGCGCCAAGCTGGCGCGGCCGGTGGAGCTTATCTGTTTCGCCTTGATCGTCGTGAACGCGGTCTATCTGGCCGCGTCCTACGTCGAAGGCTCTTGGCTGATCGCGCCGAACGGCGGCGGAATTGAATCCGATTTCGTCAATGTCTGGGCCGCAGGCCGGCTCGCTTTAGCCGGTCACGCCGCCGCGGCCTACGACTGGCCGACGCACAAGCTGATGGAGGAAACCGCCGTCGGCCATGCCTTCGACGGCTATTTCGGCTGGCATTATCCGCCGACCTTTTTGTTTGTCGCCGTCGTCCTTTCCTTGCTCCCCTATGCTGGAGCTTACGCGCTTTGGGCGTTTGCCACGTTCCCCGGCTATCTCATCGCAATCCGCGCCATCATTGGCGACCGCGTGGGTTATCTGCTCGCCGCCGCGTTCCCGGCGGTGCTGCCCAATTTCATTGTCGGGCAGAACGGTTTTCTGACCGCGAGCCTCATCGGCGGCGCGCTTGTTCTGCTGGAAGGAAACCCGATCGCCGCCGGCATTCTGCTCGGGCTTCTCACCTATAAGCCGCATCTCGGACTCCTGTTTCCGATCGCGCTCGCGGCCGGCGGTTATTGGCGCGCATTCTTCACCGCAGCTCTCGTTGCCATGCTGATGGCCGCAGCCTCCTGGCTTGCCTTCGGCAGCGAGGCTTGGCTCGCCTTCCTCGGTAATATCGGCCACACGTCGCAGGCGTTTTTGTCCGAAGGCTGGGCCGACTGGAGCAAGCTGCAAACGGCTTTCGGACTAACCCGCACGCTCGGCGGCAGCGAAACGCTGGCCTGGATCGTGCAGGCGGCCGTCTCGCTCTTGGCCGCTGTTTCAGTCGCGATCGTTTGGCGGAGCAAGACGGCGTACGATCTCAAAGCGGCGGT
>Ga0210401_10004514_pt1 | contig 14519 bp, 9 predicted proteins | sample IncBWH32MmetaG_FD_150866 | JGI IMG/M metagenome (GOLD analysis project Ga0210401, IMG submission 150866) | Forest soil microbial communities from Barre Woods Harvard Forest LTER site, Petersham, Massachusetts, United States - Inc-BW-H-32-M | ecosystem: Environmental > Terrestrial > Soil >... | reverse complement strand
AACTACAACCACAATCACGTCTCCACGACGAACCTCTATTCGAACGTGCAAGACGTAGCTGGTCCTGGCGGTGCAGGCATCGGCGGCATTTCGAACGACCCCTTTGACTGGGGATTGCCGGGAATCAGCTTCACCTCTTTTGGTGGTCTGAACGACCCCATGACGCGCCGTGAACTCGACCAGACCTACACCCTTTCCGACACCGTTTCCTGGAATCGCGGAAAGCACAACTTGCGATTCGGCGGCGACTATCGGCGCATCCTTCAAAGTTTTCATGCTTCGCGAAACGCCGAGGGTAGTTTTGTTTTCACCGGGTTCGCAACTTCGGCCTACGACTCCAGCGGAAACCCGTTGAAGGACACGGGACTTGACTTTGCCGATTTCCTGCTTGGATTCCCGCAGCAGACCTCCCTGCAGTTCGGCGCCAGCTCTTATAATTTTCGCTCTAACGCCTACGACTTCTTCATCCAGGACGATTGGAGATTCCGTCCCAATCTCTCCTTCAATCTCGGGCTGCGCTACGAGTACAACGGCCCCTACACCGAAGCTGGCGATCGCATCAGCAATCTCGCTGTCTCGCCCGGCTTCACCAGCGCGCAGCCCGTTGTGCCGGTAGGAGCCCCCGTCTCTCCCGGCTCTGGTCCATTCTTGTTTTCCCCCATCCAGTCTCTCGTAAAGCCGGACCGCAACAATTTTGCGCCGCGCGTCGGCCTCGCCTGGAAGCCGCAGAAGCAAACAGTGGTTAGGGCCGGATATGGAATCAACTACAACCTCGCGCAATACGGCACCGTCATCCAAAACTTTGCCTTCCAGCCGCCTTTCGCGGAAGCAGCCACGAATGCCACAAACGTAAGCGGACTTATCGGCGGGAGCCCGCTTACCCTCGCAAACGGCTTTCCAACGGCCGCTCCAAGCACGGTGACCAACAACTTCGCCATCGATCCCAACTACCGCCTCGGCTACGTGCAAATCTGGAATCTTGATATCCAGCGTGAGTTTCCCTACGGCATCATGCTGAACGTCGGCTATAACGGAGCAAAAGGAACGCGCCTCGATACCGAGCGCGCGCTGGTTCCCACCGGCAATCAACCCTTCATATACGAATCATCCGAGGGAAATTCCAGCCTGAATGCCGCTTCGGTCCGTCTGCGCAAACGCATGGCCGAAGGCCTCGGCCTCGGCGCGCAATACGTGTTTTCCAAATCACTCGACGATGCGGCCTCCATCGGCGGAGGCGCCGTCGTCGTCGCCCAGAACCCGTTCGACATTTCCAATGACCGCGGCCTTTCCAGCTTCGATCAGACGCAAAGATTTACCGGCAACTGGATTTATGATTTGCCCTTCGGAGAAAGCCGCCGCTTCGCGCAAAAAGGCGCAGCGAGTCATATCCTGGGCGGATGGCAGTGGAGCGGCGACTTTACTATCGCTTCCGGAATGTACTTTACCCCCCGCGTCCTGGGAGGCGGTGTGGACATCAGTCGTGGCGTCAGCGGCTCTCTCCGCGCAAATCTCATCGGCGGCCAGCCAATCACTGTGAGCAACCCAAGCACCCGCGAATGGTTCAATACCGCCGCATTTTGCAATCCCAACGTGAACTGTCCCCCGGGAAGTCCTACACAATACGGGGACGCAGGGCGAAATATTATCGAGGGGCCGGGCCAGGTCACCTTCGACATGACCATCAACAGGACCATCTCCATTAAGGAATCGCGCACGCTCGATCTGCGCCTCACGGCCAACAATGTTTTTAACAACGTGCACTTCACCTCCATAAATACGGTGGTGAACTCTTCCACATTTGGAGAAATCACTGCGGCGGGCAGCATGCGGCGCGTGACGATGCAAGCGCGCTTTCGATTCTAGAGAAGGAAGATGATGCGGCTTCAGGAAAAAATCGTTTCGCTCGTCACCGTTACTGCGCTTGTCTTGCAGGTAGCGGAACCTGTGCTCGCTCAGCAGTCCGGCCAGCCCGCCGTCAGCCGGGCCCGCATCGAAGTTACCACCGAACTCGTGCTGGTAAATGTTGTGGCGCGCGACAAAAAGGGCAACCTCGTCCGCGATCTGAAAAAAGAGGACTTCACCCTTCTCGAAGATGGAAAAAAACAAAATATTTCCACTTTTGACTTCGAAAATGTAGACGAGATGTCCGCAGCCGGGGGCGCGGAGGCCACCGTCTCCGGCGTTGCCGCGGACGGAGCCCTCCTTCGATCCCCGAAAAAAGCTCCGCCTTCGCTCGATGCCCGCGACCGCCGCCTAATCCTCGTCTTTTTTGATTTTTCGGCCATGGATCCCGAACAGATTGACCGCTCCGTGGACGCCGCGAAGAAATTCGTACAGACGAAAATCCAGCCTGCGGATTTGATCGCCCTGGTATCGCTGGCCACCAACATGCGCGTGGATCTGGATTTCACCGATGACAAAACCAAGCTCCTCGCCGCTTTATCCGCCTACACTTCCGGCGAGGGCCAGGGCTTCGACAATGGCGCCACGGGGAGTTCCGAAGGAGCGGGTGAAACGAGCGGCTCTTTCACCCCTGACGATACCGACTTCAACACCTTCAGCGCCGATCGCAAACTCCTCGCGCTGCAGTCCCTCATGCAGGCTCTAGGCAAGCTGCCCCAAAAGAAGAGTCTGGTCTACTTCAGCAACGGGATTACCCAGTCGGTAGTGGACAATCAATCCGCGCTACGCGCCACAACGGCGGCCGCCGTCAAAGCCAATGTCTCCATCTATTCTCTCGATATTCGCGGCCTTCAGGCGTTTCCCCCCGGCGGAGAAGCGCAATCGGCCAGCCTGCACGGCCAGTCAGCCTACTCCGGTGCATCCGTTCTCAATGATCTGAACTCAAACGCCGCCTCCCAGGATACCCTCTCTACCCTTTCCTCAGACACCGGCGGCAAGGCCTTCTTCGATTCGAACGATTTCAGCGGGGTCTTTTCTCAAGTTCAGAAGGATAGCTCCGTCTATTACGTTCTCGGCTTCACCAGCAACAACCCTCTGAAAGATGGGAAATTCCGCCGCTTGAAAGTGGTGGTCAACCGCCTCGACCTTAAACTCGATTTCCGCGCCGGCTATTACGCTGGCCGCGATTTCGAACATCTGAATCGCGCCGATCGCGAGCAGCAACTGGAAGACGAACTCGCAACCCAGTTGCCCCGTGTTGACGTTCCTCTCTACGCAGGCTCCGCGTTTTTCCGTCAGGATGACTCCCATTACTATCTCGCAGTCTCGTTGGTCATCCCCGGCTCACAAATTCCCTTTGTAACCGAAAAAGACAAAGACAGCGCCACCATCGACATCATCGGCGAAGTTCGCGAAGGCGGGAAAGTGCGCGTCGGCCAGTTGCGCGATACCGTCAAGCTTGCGGTCGAAAGCTCCGCACAGGTCCGCCGCAAAAACGTCCAGTACAATACCGGCTTCATCCTCGCTCCCGGCAGCTACCATCTGAAATTTGTCGTGCGCGAAAACCAGACCGGTCGCATCGGTTCTTTCGAAACAGACGTCCAGATTCCCGACCTGCGCAAAACCCCGTTAAAAATGAGCTCCGTGGTGTTGAGCAGCCTGCGTTCGCCCGCGGCGAACAAGAAAGGCACAGCGAACCCTCTGGTCCGCGACCAGATGGAGCTGGTGCCCAACATTACGCATGTCTTCACCCCCGATCAGCATCTCTATTTGCAATACGAGGTTTACGACGCGACGAAGGGAAAGAATCCCGCGCCCCCAGCCGTCCCCGCTCCGCAAGGCGCAACAAAAGATGTTCCGCCAGCCAAATCTGCACGCGACAGTGTCCGCGTTCTCACCAGCATCGAATTCCTGCAGAACGGCGTGAAAATCTATGAATCCAAGCCTGTAGTGGCCACCGAAGTCACCGCTCCGGACCGCAAAGCCATCGTTTTCCAGATCGATCTGCCGCTCCAGTCGCTGAAACCCGGACTCTACGTCTGCCAGGTCAACGTCATCGACGACGTAGCGGGAAGTTTTTCCTTCCCGCGTTTTCATATTTTCATCCGCGAACCCACTCCAACCCCGACGGCTCTGCTGAATCGAGAGGAAGACCCAGCAGAGATAGGCACGCAAGCGCTCGGCTCATTCCCTCCCTAGTTCGTTCTTCAAATCGATTTAATAGCCCCAAAAGGAACCGTTACGATTAAAATGCGGAGCATCCAGGAGGAGTCTCCATGAAATGCGTCGCCTTACCCGCTCTGTTGATGATTTCCCTCTTCGCCGCTTCAGCTCGCGCGCAATCCAAACTCTCCGCCAGGTGGGAAGAGCTCACCGCCGCTGACTTCCGTCAAGCCATCCAACAATCCAAAGGAACTTGCCTCCTCCCCTTCGGCATTCTCGAGAAGCACGGCCCCCATTTGCCGCTCGGAACCGATCTCTTAAACGTCCGCTTCGCCTCGCTGCAAGCCGTGCAGCAAGAATACGCCGTCGTCTTTCCCGAATATTATTTTGGCCAGATTTTCGAAGCTAAGCATGAACCCGGCACGGTCGCCTACAGCCTCGATATCCAGTTAAGGCTTCTCCAGGAAACCACCGACGAAATGGCGCGCAACGGCTGCAAAAAAATCGTCATCGTTAACGGCCACGGCGGAAACGAGCACCTGCTTCCCCTCTTCGCCCAGTCGCAAATGGACAAGCCTCACGATTACGTGGTCTATGTCCTTGATGGAGAAAGGAGCCGCCCCGGCGGCCCCGCGAAAAAATCCACCGGTATCGACTACCACGCAGGCGAAAACGAAACCGCCAATACGATGGTCTCCCGTCCCGACCTCGTGCACCTCGACCGCGCCTCCAGCGAATCCGGCGCCGACGAAAAGCGCGTGAATTTGCCCGAAACGGTTTACACCGGGATCTGGTGGTACGCCCGCTTCCCAAACCACTATTCGGGCGACGGGTCTGTCGCCCGGAAGGAACTCGGCGAGTGGAACATGAAGAATTGGATTGATCTCACCGTCGAAGCCATTCGTGCCGCCAAAGCCGACGATGCCAGCCTTAAAATCCAAAACGAGTTCTACGAGAAGAGCAAGCATCCGCTCGACACGCGGCCCTGACGATTTTCTTGGAACTTCTTAATCTAGGTTTGTTCAGCGGGATCTGCGGAGAACTTCTACCCAGCGCGCCAGCACTCCATCATAAGGCGGCTCGACATCAATGAATTCCACGCCCATGCCGATCCGGGGCTTCACGATTCGAACGATGGCAAACGCTTCCACCTTCTGATCTTTCCGCGTAAGCGTCACCCGTGCCCGGCTATTCAGCGCCATCGGCCGGCTGGTGCAGACGAATACTCCGCCCATGGAAATATCGGAGGTTACGCCCGTCGTTTTCATCCCGGACTCCAGGTCAAGCAGTTCTACGTCCGCGGCAAACGGGTAGCGAATCGAGTAGCGCCGGTCACGGACGGAAAGCTCGCGTGACCCGCCTTTTGACGTTCGATCGTCCATGGAAATTACGTTGCTCACAGTCGTTTCGGCCGCGTGTCATTCGGCGAATGACCCTCGGGAGGATAGCCCCCTCCAAATAGTTTGCCCGAAAACTCTCCTCCCGGGGGGCTTTCAAGGAACACCAACTACGAAAGAGGCAACAGCTAAGCCATGGTTAGACGCCCCAGCCTTTGTCCGTGTGCGCTATTACTTGGAACGACAAAACCCTCGATTGCTTGCCGTTCCACGCCGAATTTGCGTGCTACTCTAAAATTCAAGCTTTTTCAAAGACTGTTATGACCATACTATCGGATGGCCTTCGCCAAAGTGACCGTGTGAGCTTCTGCATGCCCGTCGAGGCATCGTGGGTCACCGACATGGGCACCGCTGTCAAACAGACCGCCGAAACTCTTCTTGTGAGCCGCAATGGCGGCGTACTCCGCATCACCGACAAACTCGCCACCGGCCAGGAGTTGCACTTGCGGCGTCAGCGGGAAGGTGACGATTGGAAGTCCACACGTGCGCGCGTCGTTGCCGAAATTGATCAGGAACCCAACGGCTTCCTCTACGCCATCCACATCCTCGATATTCGATCGGATTTCTGGGACATCGACTTCCCTGCTCCCCACAAGGCCGAAGAAGCATTGGCGCGCCTGCTCATGGAATGCAGCTTCTGCCAGCGCCGCGAAGTCGCTTATCTGAACGAACTGGAACTCAAATCGTTCGAGATCCGCAAGTGTATCGCTCGCGTTTGCAGGCACTGCGACTCACCGTCCATCTGGATTGAATCCCAGTCCGAGCTTCGCCCCGTGCAGAACGTTCCTGGCCAGCCCTCTGTCGAGGATCGCGTCATTCCGCGACGCAACCGCACTCGCGTCAAGGCTCGCGTGCTAGCCTGCATCCGCCGGCGCGGTTTTCAAGAGGAAATCGTCGTCTGCGAGGATTTGTCCAAAGGTGGAGTCAGTTTCCGCAGCCGCAATCAATACGCGGAAGGCTCGCGCGTGGAAGTCGCCGTCCCCTTCACTCCCGGCAGCGGCGCCATCTTCGTCCCTATTCGAATCGTGTTCTCTCAGGCGATTCCCACCGCCGGCCTTTACCGCCATGGCGCCGCTTACATCAAAGCGCCCCTCGACACCTGAGCAAGCCGCTCAGTTCCCCAGAAATTTCTCGATCTTTCCGAGTTCCGTTTCCATGAGTGCGAGGTATTTCTTCGTATTCTCGATGTCCTGCGCCTGCAGCGCCGCTTGCGCCTTGGCCGAATACATCTGCATGCGCTGCTGTGCCGAAACAATGTCTCCGCGAAGTCCTAGGCCCTGGGAACTCTGTGAACGCTGGAAACTGTCGAGACTGGCGTTGGCCGCCGCTTCGCGCGAACTAATCTGATCCATTTCATGGTCCAACTCCGCGAGCTGAGCCGGATCAGGCCGCGGCGGTTGCGCAGCTGCCTGACTTTTCCCTTGCTGGTCGCCAGAGGCTTGTCCATTCTTGTTCTTCTTCTCCCCACCACTCGCGGCAGTTGTCGCCGTCGCTGCTGCATTCGGTGCGGCCGGCTGGTCTGGCGGAGGAATCATTTGCGGACTAGCTGCCCCCGCGTCATTGGACCCTGCTTCACTCGCCGGTGCTGTCGCAACCGGCTGCGCAGGTGTCGATTGCCGAGTCTGCGAAGACGCCCCGCCATTCGCGCGCGTTTTGAACCACCTCGGGGCCGAAAATCCTGCCGCCACCAGAACCACAAGTACGATGACCGCCCCGAGCGTGATGTACAGGCCACGGTGTCCTCCTTGATTCGTCTGTGGTGGAGGCACCTGCATCGTAGGCGCAGCGGCAGCCACTGTACCGGAACGTGGCGTTGCAGCAGCCGCCACCGGCACGGTAGCACCTTGTGTTCCCAGCGTCGCGGCAACACTCTTGAGCGCGTTCCGGAACGCATCCGCCGATTGAAACCGCTGCCCCGGGTCTTTCGACATGGCCATCAGAATGATCTGGTTCAGCGCTGGGGGTAAATCCGCGCTGAGTTCCACCGGCGGCCTCGGTATCTGTTGCAGTTGCGCTTGCATGATGGCGAAATTGCTGTCGCCCTTGAACGGTTTCTGCCCCGTCACCATCTCGTAGAGCGAAATCCCCACCGAATACAAATCCGAACGCGCGTCAATGGGTTCGCATTTCACCTGTTCCGGCGACATATACGCGAGCGAACCCAGCGTCGTACCTGTCACCGTCAGCCCAAGTTCGCTCCCCGAGCGCGCAATTCCAAAATCCATCAGTTTGATCACGCCGCTCGGCGTCAGCATCATGTTCGCAGGTTTGATGTCGCGATGGATCACACTCTGTTTGTGCGCGTAACTCAACGCCGCAAGAACTTGGTCCATGTAATTCAGGGAATCTCCCCACGAGATGGCTTTCCCTTCGAGGTGCGCGGCCAGCGTCGTCCCCTCCACGTACTCCATGATCATCACCAGCTGGTTGTCTACCGTCAGGGCTGTTCGAAGCGCGGCTATATTCGGGTGATTCAGGCTTGCCAGAACTTTGATTTCACGCAGAAAGCGATCCGCCAGCTCTTTCTGCCCGGCGAGATTAGGCAACAGCACTTTCATCGCCTCTACACGATCCGAAATCACGTTTCGAACCTTATAGACCTTGCCCATCCCTCCGGCCCCGAGGACGCCGAGGATTTCGTAATCGCCTGTTCGCGTAATTTCTGTTTCGTCGCTCATTTCGAACTCCTCCTGCCGCACTTCCATTTCTCGCCAGGGTAAGCCCCGCCACCGGATTCGCTCGTCGCGGTTTCGAGAAGTTGCGTTCTGCGGCTCAATCGATCACCTAATTCGAAACGGCGTCACCCACCTTCGCGGGACCGCCTTCACCCAAAATCACCGTCGCCGAGTTTTCATCCACCTCTGTAACCTTCGCATCCCCGATCTTATTGGTGATGGACTTGATCACTTTCCCGGTCGCCGGATCTTTCACCGTTCGCACCACTCGGCTGATTTGCAAAATGTCGCCCATCTTTACGCCCGCCTTGCTCCCGACATTGATGACCAGAGAATTGCCGCTAACGTCTGCAACCAGCCCGGCAATCTCGACCTTGTGCGTAGGCATCGCGCTGGATTTATCGTCCAATTGTTGCCCAAGAGAATCCACGGCCTTGTGCACCGCTTCTCCGAGGATCGTCGCGCCAAAGTTCGAGCTGCTCATATCCAGTCCGCCACCACCGCCGCCCGACCAGCCGCCACCGCCGCCCACCAAGCTCGTCCCCCCGCGCGAGGACTCGCCCATCCCTTCTGCCACGCCCAGGATCTCCGCCGTCGTCGTATCGATCATCCGCGCCGTCACCGCCACGACGGCCTTGGAGTTCTTGCTCTGCACTCCGCCAATTCCAAACTTGCCCAGTCCGTAGCCCCCGCCCCCCACCGTCGTCTTCTTGTCATCGCGCCCGAACTGCGTGATACTCCCGATGATGATCATGTCCACGCCCAGCACTTTGCCGATCTTCGCCGCCGTCGAGGAGTCCGCGCGGTTGCTGTTCGAAAAATTCTGTTCGCCCAGCACCTTATCCAGCGCCGCCCGTTCGATCACCGAATATTTTCCGTCGGTGACCAGCTTCATCACCAGCAAGTCGGAAATGCCCTTGCCCACGTCCTGGTTTGATCCGAAGATCTGTTGCACTGAAGTCAGCACCGTGCCGTATTCGAAATTCATAACCGCTACGCGCTTTCGCGGCCCTTGTGGCTGCGGCGCCGCCGCGGGTGTTGCGGCCGCGGCCGGCGCAGTCTGCTGCTGTGCCAGGCATACGGAATTCAGAAGGAAGCAAGCACAAATTGCGATCAATCGTCGAACCATGGGTGTCGACTCCTTTGCCGGGATTTTTGTTCGGGCACCTCTGGAAAGCGGCATTCTACCACCAACATTCGTCGCCGGGACCGATGTATTCTTCTTCTCGTGTGCAGGCGCCCCTTTCACCAATCCGCAACAAAATTCATCCTGTCGGGTTAAAGGGATAAGCAAGCCCAATTCACTTGCAAAAATGGGCGCAGCTCCCCAGCACTGCACCTAATCCCTGATGGCACGCGGTGTATCTTTTCGGACATCCCGCCCCGTCCAATTTTGGGTATGATTCTGTCAAAGGAGACACCTGACTCATGCTTAGAGCTCTAGCCGTCCTATTCACTTTTAGTTTCTTAAATCTCTCTCCTCTCCTTGCCGCTCCCGCACCCCCGAGCCCGCTTCCCCAGGATCAGCAGCAGGACCAGCCGCAATATCAGCAGCAAGATCAGGGACCCGCATACGAAAACTTTTCACCCGAGCAACTTGACAATCTTCTCTCCCCCATTGCGCTTTACCCTGACCCGCTCCTCGCACAGTTTTTTGTCGCCTCAACGTTTCCCGACCAGGTCGAGGAGGCCGCGCGCTACGTCCGCGCCAATGGCGACAATGGCGTTGACGATCAGAACTGGGATGTCAGCGTGCGCGCCGTTGCGCACTACCCCACCGTCATCGGCATGATGGCTGACAAGATTGACTGGACCACTTCGATTGGGCAAGCCTACGTCAACCAGTCCACCGACGTCGCATCTTCGGTTCAGCGCCTCCGCCACATGGCTCGCGCCGCTGGAAATTTGCAATCTTCGCAGCAGCAGGAAGTTCTCGAGCAGGACAACTACATCGCCATCAATCCCTATCAGCCGCAGTACATCTACGTCCCCGTCTATGACCCCGCCATCATTTACTATCGCCGGCCCTACTACGGCCCGGCCATCACCTTTGGCGTCGGCTATCCCATCGGTGTCTGGCTGAACCTGGGCTTTCGTTGGGGCTACGGCGGCGGCTGGGGCGGCGTCTATTACACCGGCTGGCATCCCGGAGGCTGGGGCGCCGGTTGCTGGAATTGCGGCTGGATTGGCCGCAGCCGCGTCAACGTGAATATCAACAACAACATCTACGTCAACAATCGCTACACCAACATCAACGTCAACCGAAACGTCGTCAACCGCACCGTGAACGTAAACAACATCAATCACTACAATTCGGTCCACCGGGACGTCAACTACAATAACGTCCAGGCAAACAATAACCGCGTCGATCGCGGAAACTACCAGAACAATGTCCGCCCTGGCAACACCCAGGGAAACAATGCATACAACGGTCGGCCGGGTAACGCGTCGGGAGACAATGGCAACAACGGCAGGCTGGTCAACACCCAAGGAAACAATACACCAGGAAATAACGGATCAAACGGCCGGCCGAACGGCAACACCCCGCCTGGGAACAGACCCGGCAACAATGGCCGGCCCGACACGCAACCCACTGGCAATGCTCGTCCCGCGCCCACCAACAAAATTATTGACAGCAACATTGACCGCAGCAGTCCCCAAATCGATCAGTACCGTGGCCGCGACAATGCTTCACGCTCTGACCGCCCTCCCACTCCTCAGCAGCGCCCCATGCCTGGGCCCGCCCAGCGCATGCCAAATCCTCCCAGCGCAACGCCCCAACAAACTCGCCCGCAGGCTCAACAGTCTCAGCCGCGTCCCGCTCCTCAATCCCAGATGACTCGGCCCGCTCCTCATACTTTCAACCCCAATGAAGCCAATTTCGATCCACGGGCTTCCAGCCAGCGTGGCCAGGCGAGCCGCCAGCAACAAGCTCCTCAAGCACGGCCTGCTCCTCAACAGCAACAACGGCCCGCTCCTCAGCCAAGAGCACAAAATAATCCTGCGCCCGCGCAGCGCGGCGGTCAAAAGGGGAAGCCATGAAAATCATCCTCTGCGAACCGGCTGAACAAAGGAAGGGAGCTCTACAAATGATCCGTCTCAATTTCAGATTCGCATTTCCCGCGATGCTGGCTATCGCGAGCTTCCTTGCTGCAGGGCTCTTTGTCGCCGTCCCCTCCGCTCATGCCCAAGCGTCATCGCAGAGCACTTTCTCTTCTGCCGATGATGCCTTACAGGCTCTCGTTTCTGCCGCCAAGTCCAAAGACCGCTCCGCCTTCGCAAAACTCTTCGGCCCGGACTATGACCAGCTTCTCTCCGGCGACGAGGTCGAGGACGCCAAGGACCTCGATGATTTCGCCGTCGCCGTTGGCGAATCCGCTCAGCTCCAGAAGGTCGACGATTCCAGATACACCATCACCGTCGGCAAGGACAATTGGCCCACCGCCATTCCGCTCGTCCAGAATAACGGCAAGTGGTTTTTCGATATGAAAGCCGGACTCGACGAAGTCACCAACCGCCGTATTGGAGAGGACGAACTTTCCGCGATCTCTACCTGCCGCGCCTACGCGGTAGCCCAGTGGGAGTACTACACCGAAGGCGATTGGGATCACGACGGTGTCGCCGAGTACGCACAAAAATTCCTCAGCACTCCCGGCTCGCACAACGGTCTGTACTGGGAAACTTCCGAAGACGACAAGCCGAGCCCACTCGGAAAACTTATTGCCGCCGCTCAGGCAGAAGGCTACGGTCCTACCGGTTCCGCCAATGGCGCCGCGGGAAAGGGAGGCTCCGAAAAGGAAGCTCCCGAAATCGATCATGCGCCCTATCACGGCTACTTCTTCAAGATCCTCACTCGCCAGGGAGCGCACGCTCCCGGAGGAAAATACGGCTACATCATCAACGGCAACATGATCGCCGGTTACGCGTTGGTAGCCTATCCTGACAAATGGGGCAATTCCGGCGTGATGACTTTTATCATCAATCAGCAGGGCCGCGTCTATGAGAAAAACCTCGGCCCCAACACCACCAAGCTCGCCGCTGCCATGACCGAATACAATCCCGACCCGACCTGGAAACTCGTCGAAGTTCAACCCTAAGTTCCTAGTTTCGCATTCCTCGCTCCGCCGCGTTTCGATCTTTGATCGTGCGCGGCGGAATCGTTTATCCCCGTTTCTTCCTATGCTAAAGTCTTCCGACTATGAGAAGACTTCCTAAATCATTTCTCGCAGCTACTTCCCTCTTGCTGGTCGTGCTCGCATCCACCGCCTCGCGCGCACAAACCCGGCGTGGCATCACGCCCGAAGACTACTTCTCCTTTCAGTTTATCGGCGACCCTCATCTCTCCCCCGACGGCCAGACCGTCGCTTATGTCCTGACTACCATCGACCAGAAAAAAAATCGCCGCGAATCCTCCATCTGGCTTGTCCCCATTGATGCTTCTGCCCCGCCACGCCGGCTGAGCGCTGAAGGTTTCAGCTCCAACTCTCCTCGTTGGAGCCCTGATGGAAAGACTCTCGCCATTATCTCCACTCGCAATTCTGATCCCGCCGCCGATCCCGCTAAATCACAAATCTATCTTCTCCCCATGACCAGCGGCGGCGAAGCCATCGCCCTCACCAAACTGAAAAACGGCGTTCAAAGCTTTCAATGGTCACCCGACGGCACCCGCATCGTTGCCATCAGTTCTTCCGGTCCTTCCGACGCCATCGCCCCGACCGATCGCAAGAGCGACGTCCACCACTACTCTCATATCCAGTACAAGTTCAATGACACCGGTTGGTACGACGACAAGCGCCGCCATTTGTGGATCATCACCCTTCCCGGCGGCGATGCCAAACAGATCACCGATGGCCAGGACTGGAACGACAGCGACCCGCAATGGTCGCCCGACGGCACGCGCATCGCCTTCGTCTCCGATCGCACTGGAAAAGCCTTCGACGATAGCCAGAACACCGACGTCTGGGTCATTCCCGCAGCCGGCGGCGCGCTCACCAAAATCTCCGATCACGCCTTCGACGACGACAGCCCCCGCTGGTCTCCCGACGGCAAACAAATCCTCTTCGCCGGTCAGCCGGATTCGCGTCATCAATTTCCCAAGCTCTATCTCGCGAATTCCGTCGGCGGCTCTCCCTCCCAACTTGCCGTAAACGGTCTCGACCTCATCCCTACCGAATTGCGTTGGCCCATGCCATCCTCGGCGTTTTTCGCCGCCGGTGTGAAAGGTGAAATCCAGCTCTTTCGCGCCGACCCAGCCGCGCGCACTTTCTCCCCAATCATCTCCGGCCCACGCGCCGTCCACGCTTTCGACATCAACGCCACCGCCGGAAAAATCGTCTATCTCGCCAACGACTTCCAGCATCTCGACGATCTCTACGTCGCCAATCTCGACGGCAAAGGCGAACGCCAGTTAACCCACCTCAACACCGCCCTCTGGGCGCAGCTCGATCTTCAACCCGTCGAACGCCTCGAATACAAGAGCTCCGACGGCTGGCCCGTCGCAGGCTTCTTCGTCAAGCCCATGGGCTGGCAGCCCGGCATAAAATATCCCATGCTGCTCGTCATTCACGGCGGCCCGGAGGGCATGTTCGGCGTGGATTGGTATCACGAGTTCCAGGTCTACGCCGCAAAAGGCTACGCTGTCTTCTTCTGCAATCCCCGCGGCTCCACCGGCTATGGCGAAAAATTCGAGCGCGGCGAAATCAACAATTGGGGCGTCATGGACTATCAGGACGTTATGGCAGGACTGGACGCCGCGCTAAAGCAATATCCCTGGATTGATGCGGACAAACTGGGCGTCACCGGCGGTAGCTACGGCGGCTATCTTACCAACTGGATCGTTTCCCACACTAACCGTTTCAAAGCCGCCGTCACCCTGCGCTCCGTCTCCAATTTTATCAGCGACGAAGGCACTCGCGACGGCGCCTACGGCCACGAAGAATATTTCAACGGTATCCTCTTCGATGACTTCGACCAATACTGGGCAGCCTCTCCGCTGAAATACGCGCGCAACGTGAAAACTCCCACGCTCGTCCTTCACTCCGATTTTGACTTCCGCGTTCCCATCGAGCAGGGCGAACAATGGTTCCGCGCGCTCCAGCACTACGGCGTTCCCTCGGAGCTAGTCCTCTTCCCCCGCGAAAACCACAACCTCACCCGCACGGGCGAGCCCAAGCACCTCGTCGAAAGCCTCAACTGGCAGCTCTACTGGTTCGACCGCTACCTCAACGCCAACGCCGCCGCCAAACCCCCGGACGCCCAATAAAAGGACTGAGCACACGGCGCCCGGCGCATACGCCTTCGACGCAAACCAATCCGCCAACCGGCTACGATGTGTGTTTGGCCGTACGTTCCGCGTCCTTCAGCAGCTTCCGTTGCGCCTTCT
>Ga0210401_10004513_pt1 | contig 14521 bp, 11 predicted proteins | sample IncBWH32MmetaG_FD_150866 | JGI IMG/M metagenome (GOLD analysis project Ga0210401, IMG submission 150866) | Forest soil microbial communities from Barre Woods Harvard Forest LTER site, Petersham, Massachusetts, United States - Inc-BW-H-32-M | ecosystem: Environmental > Terrestrial > Soil >... | reverse complement strand
CCATTGGGCGTCGGTAAGGTCCATGCTCTCGATTTACGCCGTTCCACATAAGTTTCAACGGATCAGTTGGTTGAAAGTGTTATGAGATGACTTCTAGACTTGGCCAACCCGCCTTAACGCCCGCATCACACGCGATTCTGCTTACTATCTTGCGCCCCTGCAGGGCGTCGTGATAATTCCCCGGATGGTCGGCCACTCTTCCCTAATGAGATAAGGGAAAAGTCGCCCGTTATCCCGGTTGGGTCAGAATAAATCCGTTGCAGCAGGAGAATCCACGCGGTGTCGGCCAATGGATCGGAAGGTACCTGGAAATCCACGTTCCGTTGGCGGAGGTCGGCTGTGAAAATCTCCATGATGCGGTCAAGAGTCAAACGGTCGATGCCGGGATTTCCGTTCCCAACTTCGGCCTTCCACAAAACGGAAAACCGAATCGCATGCCTTGGATAAGTGTCGCGGACCTCTCCGTTGTCTAGAATGATCCAGTTGCCCTCGCCATCCGGCTGGATCCTTGCCGAGGCTGACATCCGCGGCATTTCCTCAGTGCCATTTCCGATGGGACCGATACGGTGGTACATCCGATCATTGTCTGCGCAAAGAGCAACATTGCCGAACGGCGGTTGCTCGCTAAGCATAGGACCATCAAGGCCCTCCGGCCAGTAATCGAAGTTGCCACCCTTGCCCTCATAAAACCACGAGATCGTGCTGGCGCGAACCACACGCCATGTTTCGAACAGCCCGGAACCGCCCATCACCCTCAGAAACGGCAACGGATAGTTCTCGCGCGTTGCTCCGTAGAAGGATGGGTTGTCTTTGTGGGTCGGGCTGGCCGGCATGGGTGCATTAATATTAACGACGACCATTTCAGGCCACACGAGAGAGGTGCCGAAGGAGGATCTGGCGGCGTCGAGAAAACTCTTGTTGTGCAGGATGCCTTCGGCGCCATCGACGAGAGGCTTGCCGCCCACAGCCCAATTCCCCCGGAACCACGGCAACACCGGGCGCTTAGCTTGCTCGCTCGTTTCATCCACGACTCCTTCTGGGGCGTAGGCTGCGACCGCCAGATAGGGAGCATACCGCTCAAACATGGCGCAGATCTGTTCGCGGTCCGCAAATGCCGGCTCGATGCGAGTAGGCTTAGGAATGAGTTTCATGATTCCTCCAGCAGTGGTTTGGGATTCGTGTCCAGTTCTACGTCAGCTGCCACTGATAGTTCACCAGCAGCAGACTGGGATCGCTTGGGCAGGGCAAAGGCCAGAGTCGCTGATACAAGGAAGGAAACCCCGGCACAAATTAGGCCGAAGTAAAAACTGCCCGTCTTTTGGCGAATCAGACCTACCGAATAAGGTCCGACGAAACCGCCGAAGTTGGTGACCGATGTCACCAGCGCAATGCCCGCAGCAGCTGAGGAGCCAGTCAGGAATTCGCCAGGCAACGAGAAAAAGACAGGCAAAAAACTGTAGGCTCCGACAGCGACAGCCGAAAAAAGAACAACAGAGAAGAAGGGCGAGCGAGGCGCTCCGAGCAGCAGGAAAGCAATTCCGGCTAGAGCGCCCAACGTTGCCATGTGATACCGGCGCTCCAGCGTGCGGTCGGAATGACGGGACACGAGGATCATGGCAAACAGAGCAAGCAGATTAGGGATCATAACCGCGATGCCGACTGCGGTATTGGATTGCCTCCCAAGGCCCGCCTTCATGACCTGTGGCAGCCAGAAGCTAAAGGTGTAGGAGGCAAACGCGAAAGCGAAACCGATACAAGCCAGATGCCAGACTCTGGGGTTAACAAGAGTCCGCGCCACAGAAAGGGAACGCGCCTGCGCGCCGAACTTTTGACGATCTTCCCGGTCCAATTGATCAGTGATCCATGCTTTTTCTTCCACAGACAGGAACCGCGCCTCTGCAGGTCTGCTGGGCAGCAGAAAACTCACCAGAGGCACGCACGCTATGGCGGGGAATCCTTCCAAAATGAGAAGCCATCGCCAGCTGCTTAGACCGAACCAATGCACGTGATCCAAGATGAAGCCTGAAACCGGAGCACCCAGGACACTGGCGAGAGGGATGCCGATCAAGATCAGGGCAATTGCCTGCGCTTTTTCTCGTTGCCGGAACCAATATCCCAGGTACAGAGTGATGCCGGGGAAATATCCAGCTTCCGCGAGACCCAGCGCAAAACGGGCGACAAGCAGTTGATGCGCGGAGTGCACAAACCCAGTCAGAGTGGCAACCGTTCCCCAGGTGATCAGGATGCGAGCGATCCAAACGCGCGCGCCGATGCGGTGAAGGATGAGGTTGCTAGGAACCTCAAACAGGAAGTAGCCCCAGAAGAAAATTCCAGCGGCGAAGCCGAACTGCTGGCTGGTGATGGCTAGCTCGCGATTCATGGTCAGCGCCGCAAACCCTAGGTTGATTCTGTCGATGAAGGCAACCACGAAAAGTGCGAACAGAAAGGGCAGCAGTCTGATCCTGAGCTTCCAGATCGTCGCCGCCTCGATCGCGGCCGAAACAATGCTAGGGACGCTTGCCATATGTATCTTCCTATCGTCTTGCAGCTTAACCGCGACTGCAAACATGACAATGGTCTGCGCCTGACCAAAATGTTGACAGGCAAATGACTGAAAGCAAGAATGTTCGAACTGCCATGAATGTGCGTTTCGGAGCATTCGAGGTCGATCTGGAAGGCCGTCGGCTGTTGAAGAGGGGAGTGCCCATCACCCTCCGTGAGCAGTCGTTTCAGGTGCTGGCCACTCTCATGGAACAGCCGGGCGAGATCGTTAGCCGGGAAGAGTTGCGCCGGCGGCTCTGGTCGTCTGACACGTTTGTGGATTTCGAAGTAGCGCTGAATTCCGCAGTTAGCCGGTTGCGCGACGCGCTGGGTGATTCCGCCGAGTCGCCTAGCTTCATCGAAACCATTCCGAAGCGCGGCTACCGCTTTGTTGTCCCCATAGCCAAGCGGCCTGCCGTGGCCGTAATGCCATTCGTCAACCAAACGGCGGACGCAAAAGATGAGTACTTCAGTGATGGACTGGCCGATGAACTGATCCGCGTGTTGTCGCGTATCGAAGGGTTAAGAGTCACCGCGAGCAGTGTGGTCTTTCGCTTCAAGGGTCAGCGATGTGATGCCAGACAAGTCGGCCGGGAGTTAGGCGTCGAAGCGGTGTTGGAAGGATCGGTACAGAGGTCTGGACACCGCGTTCGCATTACCGTCAATCTGGTCGGCGTTAAGGATGGATTCAACCTGTGGGCACAGCGCTTCGACAGCAATTTGGGAGACTTATTCGGCATCCAGGATGAGGTCTGCTCGTCTGTCGCGGAAGCGCTGCACGTCCGCCTCGCGGTTCAGATTCCAGAAAAACGTCCAAGCAATATAAGAGCCTACGTGCAGTACTTGAAGGGAGCCCACCTCCTTAAGAAACGACGGCCCGACGATGTGCGACGTGCTTTCGAGTACTTTCAGGAGGCGATCCGGCTGGAGCCTGGTTACGCGGAGCCTTATTACGGTGCGGCAATGTTTTACAACGTGAGCGCGGCGTATGGAGCGCTGCCTCCCCGCACTGCCCTTCCCGAGTCGGAAGACTTGCTCACGAAGGGGTTGGCGCTGGACGAGAATTCGACAAGACTCCACAGCACCTTGGGAATGCTTCGAGTCTTTCAGTGGCGCTGGAGCGAAGCAGAACAGGCGTACAAGCGAGCTATCAGCCTGGAACCTACGAATGCGTTTCCGCATATGGCCTACCCTATTCTTTGCAGTTTCCTCGGCCGGCATGAGGAAGCCTTGTTGCATGCGGGAAAAGCGGTCGAACTCGAGCCGCTGGATTTGATGACGAACTTCCGTGTGGTGCAGGCCAACTATTATTCGCGCCGCTACGAAGAGGCGGTCCGCTGCGGCCGCGTCGCCATCGAGCTCACGCCAGACTCTCCCTACACCTATTTTTACTTGGCGATGTCTTTGGCGGCGAAAGGCTCAAAGGACGAAGCCTGGGTGATGGCGAACACGGGCAAGAAACTCAACGATGGGCTGCCACTGGGCGAGGGCTACTTTGGCTATGTTGCCGGATTGTTGGGACACACACCAGAAGCTTGTAGAGTGGTCGGGGAGCTGGAGGCCCGACGCGAAAAGGGTTACAGCCCCGCACTGCCCATTGCGTGGACCTACCTCGGGTTGGGTGAAACAGACGCTGCCCTCAATTGGCTGGAGACAGCTTTCGCTGAACGCGACCCGTTCTTGGGATCTGCAATGGTATTCCCCGGTTACGACGCTATACGCGAGCAAGCAAGATTCAGGCGACTGGCACACGATCTCAACCTTTCGATCTAGTCGAGATGCCCGTCTACGAACAATCTGGGCGGATATTTTAGGCCAGAGACTACTCCCGCATTGTCGGCAACCCGGAAGTAATGACACGAATCGGGTCTGTGGGGTTACTTCCGGTTTGCCCGTCATCCATCCACGATTCGCATCGCGGTGACCCTTCTTTGTAATAGACTTCGCCTCGTCCTGGTGTTGCGATTCCCCAAGACCTTGAAAGGGGGACCTGTGAAACTGGCCGATGTGGTTTTTGCCACCATTTTGATGAACATGCTGAGCTCGCAGGCCTCCGCCGGAGCGACCTGCGAAAGCCTCGCTTCACTCTCCCTGCCGGACACCACCATCACAATGGCGCAGACTGTAGCTGCTGGGACGCTTAGATTGTCGACAGTTCTTCCAGACGCTGGTCCCCACGGAGGGATCATCTTCGTCGCAGCGAAGGATCTTCCAGAGTTTTGCCGGGTGGTCGGAGTTGCGAAGCCCTCCAAAGACTCCGAAATCAAGTTCGAAGTTTGGATGCCCACCTCAAATTGGAACGGTTACTTTATGGGGCTCGGCAACGGAGGTATGGGCGGATCGATTAGCTACGGAAACATGTCGGGCCCCCTCTCCGGTGGCTATGCGACCGCCTCAACCGATACCGGGCATGAGAGCTCGGGACAAGACGGGAGCTACGCGCTCGGCCATCGGGAAAAGGTTATTGACTTCGGTTACCGTGCGGCCCATGAAATGACCGTGAACGCAAAGCTGATTGTCGCGGCCTACTACGGCCGGTCGCCAAAGTTCTCCTATTGGTACGGCTGCTCGACCGGAGGCAGACAGGCGTTAGCGGAAGCCCAGCGGTTTCCAGCTGACTACAACGGAATCGTCGCCGGCGCGCCCGCCCTCTTCCTGACACACATGCAAGCAGCAAGCATCTGGAAAGCTCAAGCGATCCGCAAGAACCAGGGCGGGTTGGTGCCACCTGCCAAGCTCCTACTGATCCACAAAGCAGTACTCGCAGCTTGCGACGGTCGAGACGGCGTTAAAGACGGACTCTTAGATGATCCACGGCTTTGTAAGTTCGACCCGAAAATCTTGGAGTGCAAGGGCGAGGACAGCCCGGACTGCCTGACCGCGGCGCAAGTAACTGTCGTCCGGGCATTCTACGACCCCACTGTGAACCCACGAACCAGGGAACAGATCTTTCCAGGGATGGTTCCGGGAAGTGAACTAGGCTGGAGCTCCGACGTGGGTCGGATGTATGCGGACCCACCGGACATTACGAAGACTCTCGCGACCGCGTACCTCAGATATGCTGTGTTCCAAGATCCCAAGTGGGATTATATGACCTTCGATTTCGATTCCGGGATGGCGCTGGCCGACCGCATCGATGACGGCGTAACTAAGGCGACGGATCCGAATCTGCGGGATTTCTTTCGCAGCGGCGGAAGGTTGTTGCAGTATCATGGCTGGAGTGACCCTTCAATATCACCGCTCAACAGCATCAACTACTACAACAAAGTCGTGGATTTTATGGGAGGCCCGGCGAATGTACAGGACTCCTACCGCCTCTTCATGGCCCCCGGGATGGACCATTGCGGGGGAGGCGATGGTCCGAACACCTTTGATTCGATCCGCGCAATCGAAGAATGGGTCGAAGCGGGAAAGGCTCCTGACCGGATCATCGCGTCGCACATCAGGGACGGCAAAACGGAACGGACTCGACCGCTGTGTCCCTACCCACAGGTAGCGACGTATAAAGGGGCGGGAAGTACGGACGACGCCGCAAACTTCTCGTGCTCGATCCCGAAATAGCGAGTGCGGCCAGCTCAACTAAATAAAACGCATCGACATTCGATCTTTTCAGCCATTGACCGCACAAAACGTTGAAGTGCGAAAGCACAATATCGTCACCGACCCGCTACACGATGCAGTTTTTGATCTAATTCATGCCCGGCTTGTACTTGTCCATTTGCCGGAACGAGAAAAAGTGCTTGCGCGATTGGTGTCGGCCTTAAAGCCTGGTGGATGGCTTGTGGATGAAGAGTTTGATTCCGTTTCTCTGCTTCCTGATCCAACCGTGAGTCCTGGCGAGGTCAGTTTGAGTACTCAACTGGCGGTCATGCGAATGTTACAAGATTGTGGTGTTGAACGGCGGTTTGGGCGACTACTCTATGGCCGACTGCGGGCACATGGACTCGTGGAAGTTGGCGCGGAAGGGCGGCTGTTCATGTGGCGAGGCGGGTCTTCAGACGTCTCCCTCATGCGAACGAATTTCAAGCAGCTTCGCGGAGCTTTGTTTGATGCCCGCTATATTACCGTGCAGGAATTTGATCAGGACTCCGAGCGTTTGGACGATCCGGACTTCATGGCGCCGTCCCCCATCATGTGGACGGCATGGGGACGCCGGCCAGCAGCGTGAGAGCCACTCAGATCCGAAGAGTTGGAATTCAGCCATGCCCGCATGTACGCGCAACCCGAATTGTTTAAGGTCAAAAGTTGAAGGGCGCGGTCGCAGTCCGGATTGACGCGCTTTTCAGAAATTGACGGTTTTGCGAGTGCATTCCTATGGTCCTGGTAGGCAACTGGAATTGAATAGTTAGGGCAATTACTTCTGAGTTGCGCGTCATCCGACCGGAATGTCGAACCGCAAAACCGATGTCGCATTTTTACTATTCCCGGCCAGACCATGCGCATAGTGTGTGCTTTCAAGAGGTCACGGTGCGAGGAGGCCAGTGGAGATGGCGGCGACATTGTATCAGGTCTCATCGGGAGTGCAGGCGAACGCGCCAGTCGAGCGGCGGTTCTTCACCGCTATGGCGATCGCGATGCTTGCAGTCGCTGCCGCCGGATTCTTGCCCGCCCTCATCCAAACCGGCGCACGGCGCGCGCCTGTGTCGCCTCTTGCCGCGGCACATGGCGCTCTGTTTTTCGCCTGGCTAATCATCTACCTGATTCAGAGCCGACTGATCGCCAACAGACAGTTCGCGATGCACCGCCGCGTCGGCATCGTCGCGAGTCTCATCCTAGTGTTGATGGTAGCATTTGGGTATGAGACGACTGTGGCGATGGTGCGTCGCGGATTTGACCTGAGCGGCGACCTCAGAATCGATCAGGACCCAGCTTCCGGGGCCACCTTTCCCTTCACCGACATCTTCCTGTTTGGCATGCTGGTCGTAGCCGCGCTTGCGTATCGCCACCGGCCAGATACTCACAAGAGCCTGATGCTGTTTGCGAATATCGTGTTGATGGGTGCTCCTCTCACGCACTTAATCGGTCACATACCAATGCTTGCAGCGCTGCCGGGAGCGATCATCATGCTCCCGATCTCAGTATTCCTGATAGCCGCAGTAGCCAGAGACTATTGGCTGGCGAAAAGAGTCCGGGTGCTGACTTGGGGGTTGGCGATTACATTATTCCTGTCAGGGCCGGTTCGCGCGGGCCTTATTGCGCCGAGCGCAACCTGGCATCGAATTGTGGCTTGGCTGGTTCGATAGACTGTCGTCACCGAGGAAACCCGCGTGCAACGGAACAGTGCCGATTACCGCCGTGAGAAACATAGTACACTTTCGCCACATCGCGCTGCCATGCATGCGATCCACCTGATTCGGCCCGCACCACCTCTACGAGAATATGTTCGCTACTACGCCCGGCGTGAGGTCCGGCTCTACGATGCTGTGGTAACGCACCCTGCTCCGGCCCGCGCCGCTCCTTTACTGGAGTTCAACTTTGGCGATCCCCTGAGGGTTCTGAACCTTGAGCCATTCCGCGAATTTGTGTCTCCTCGCGCAGTTCTGGTCGGCATGAAAACGCACTGTCGCGTTCATCTCCAAATCCATGGAACGCTGGAATCTTTCGTGATTCTGTTTCAGCCAACAGGACTGCACTGTCTCTTCTCCATTCCGATGTATGAACTAACAGATCAGAATTTCGAGGCGCAGTCGGCACTGGGGCCAATGGTATCGCGCCTGGAACAACGCCTCGGCGAGTGCAGTACTTTCGAGCAGCGTGCCCGTGTGGCCAATGATTTTTTCTTGCGCCGCGCGCTCAAGGTGCGCAGCTTCGATGGCATCCAGGCAGCTGCTGCGCGGATTCTACTGGGTGGCGGTGATTCCAGGATCTCCGCCCTGGCCGACACCGCGGGTCTGAGCATCCGCCAATTTGAACGGAGTTTTCTGCAACAGGTTGGCATGCGACCTAAGCTATTCGCACGTATCGCTCGGTTCGAAGCTGCGCTGCATAGTAAGGCCCGCTCGGCCCAAAAATCGTGGACGGATGTCGCATATGAGTTCGGATACCACGATCAGATGCACATGGTCCATGATTTTGAAGCATTTACAGGCGGAACTCCGACAAGTGTACTGAAACAGTTTGAGATACTCTTCCGTGAGCAGATCGACGCCATGCGATTGCGCAGGCTTCCTGAGAAATCCACGAGCGATTCGCGGTTGATACTCTAACGATTTCAGTGATTGACTAGGCGCGCGCGGCGCCAGAAAAGAGATCGCCCGCCAGTCGGAACTAATCTCTCACGTGACCACCTGGCTCCGTAAGTCACCGCGTATTTTGCTCGGGCCAAATAAATTTGTCCCAGCAGCAGCCGGTGGCCATCGGTTTTGCGTTGGCGATCACTTTCGGTTCTGCACTAGGAGCTCTATTCGAGCCACGTTTTCTGCACAGATCCAAATGGATCGCTCAGAGCCGTTCTTAACCGGTTACAATTTCCAACCACAATCACACTTGAACTGGTCCTGTGGCTTTGGCTTACGTGCTGTCCCACCGCAGTGCGGGCACTTCATTGCGCAAACGGACATCATTTCAACCTCCTAATCTGTCCGAATCTGAGCGAACGACGCTTACAACGATTTGGTGAATGTTTTGATCGAAAGCAAAGTATTCGCCAGGAATGACCGAAGCCAATTGGCGCAAACGAAGGCGCGCAGCGTCCAAGTCTCCAACGGTGTCAAGCCAAATGGGGTTTCCAGCCACATCCTTCTTGAATATATCCAATGAGAGCGAGGACATGTGGAGTCGATCCTCCGTTGCCTAATCGGAATCGGAGCAACTGGCTTGCCATCGTCGTAATGTTCGGATTCGGCGGACTTGTTCGGATCGTTCTTCAAATTATGAGCAGTAACAGTACGCAAAAAGTGCCCGCTTAGACTTACGGCTGAGAAGTTTTTCCAAAGCCAAAGTCGCAAAGAGCTGCATGGTTTCCTGTAGCGCTACTGACATAAGTGTTACAAAACAAGTAAACTGCCCCAGTTTCAGGCGGTCCCAAATCGTTTGTTTGTGTAGTCCGTCAGCGGAAAAAGTTACAGAATAGCTAGAATGTAACCTGAAATGGATTGCGCAGGAAGGGCGGGCAATGTGGTGTTTGAAACGCGAAGTAATGGTCGAAAGCACCAATCTGTTTGTCTTGGCGCAACTATCAGTGAGCTTGGGGGTTCACCCAAGGTCGTGCATAATACGCCGGTAGTGTCGTTCTTCAACTTTGGCGAAAGAGAAGGATCCCGCCGCCGTCGCTCTTGGACGAAAGGGCGGGAGGAAGATCGCGCGGCGCGGTTCCGAATACTTCAAAAAACTGCAAGCGAAGCGGAAGAACCGTAAAGGCGGTCGCCCTCCCAAGTCCAAGAAATCCTAATAAGAAGCCTCTAGAAAACAACGAGCGCTCGTTGTAATATGCTTTCACTTTGAGCTCCTCGGCTACAGCCGGATTTCCATCGCTGCCGCACACCAACAAGAAAGCACAAGGAGCGGTTGCTCATATCTCGGGTCCTGCGAGTTCGGAGGAAGTTTCCGACGAGATATTGCTTTCACGCTTAGTTGAGGGCGACTCCGATGCTCTGGACTGTTTGTTCCGACGCTACGCAATCCTAATTCGCAGCATCGGGAAACGTATTTTGCGGGACAATGCGGAGGCCGAAGACCTGGTCCAGGAGGTTTTCCTTCACCTCTCTCGTAGGTCCTCAGCCTTCGATCGCAGGAAGGGTTGCGCACGTTCCTGGATCGTGCAGAACATCTACTATCGGGCGATCAATCGACGCCGATACCTGTCATCACGGCATCAGCTGTTTGGGACCGCACCTAAGAGATCAGTCGATGTTGAGGCGAGAGCGACAGATTACATAAATTCTGAGACTGCAATTTTCGACGGGGCGTTACTGCGGGAGATCCTCAAGAGCTTGACTGCAGAGCAATTCGAGACCGTGCGTCTCTTTTTTTTCGAGGGCTATACACTTGCCGAGATCAGCGAGAAGCTCGGCCAGCCGCTCGGTAATGTGAGACACCACTACTACCGTGGCCTAAACAAGTTGCGGGCGCGTTTATTTCTGGAATGATTGCACCCCTGGTAACGTTGTGCTAAATAGATTGCCGACCAACGGGCGGGAAAGAATTGTGTATGGACCCGCATGAAGAATTTCTTGAGCTTTGTGCATTGTCAACTTCAGGTGAGTTGACCGCGGCGGAGCAGGAAACCCTCGCGAAGCACCTCAAGAATTGCTCGGAGTGCCGCAGAGCGATGCGGCAATTCGAAGCGGTGGTAGATCGCGCCGTTCCTGCGCTCTCGTCTCATCTTCGCGATGACTGCAATGCTTCCCCAAGCCCTTCCGCAGACGCCGTAGCGGAAGCGCGATTGTTCGAGCGTTTGTCACAAGAGAAATACACCCTCAGCGGTTCTTCCTCAGAGCTCTCGAATGGAGCTCCGATGTTTGTGCAGGGGGCATCCGGTGTGCGGAAGTCCATTGAACGCCTAGAGTCTTACCTCCCCTACGCAGCAGGGATCATTCTTATCCTGACGCTCGGACTCGTGCTCTTACGAAAAGACGACAAGCACATTGCAGATATTGCGCATTCACCGGAAAGTCAAAGTGGACTAGCCGCGGGATCTGATCAAGCGAAAGTTCCAGTCGACCATGGGGCTTCGGATGAGGCAAATCAGCAGCAACTCGCAGAACGCGACAAGATTATTTCGGAACTTCGGACTCAGATCCAACGGCAGAGCACAGAGCTCGCAAGCCTTCGGGCCCGCGAGCAGGACCTACAAAATCACGTGCAAGTGACCGAGGCGGAGAAGAACCGTTCCGTGTCGGAACGGGACGCTCTCGCGCAAAAGGCAGACGCTGCGGAAACATCGCTCTTGAAGTTGCAGAAAGATTTGGAGGTAGCCGAACAAGCTCGGGCGGGAGACACGCTCCGCTCTTCAACTATCGAAGGGAAGCTGGCGGAAGCCTCCACGCTATTGGGAGACCGGGACAGGACTATCGGGCAATTGCAGTCTTTGCTCGATCACGACCGGGACATCCGCGAGTTGATGGGCGCGCGAGACCTTTATATTGCCGAGGTTTACGACGTGGCCCGCTCGGGCGAGATGCAGAAACCGTGCGGTCGTGTTTTCCTGACGAAGGGCAAATCTTTGATTTTCTATGCTTATGATCTTGACGAAGCTCCGGGAATGAAAAATGGCAGCACTTTCCAAGCTTGGGGAAGCCTCGGCCCTGATCGGCAACAGGCACTGAATCTGGGCGTCTTCTACGAAGACAATGTAGCGAAGAAGCGCTGGATTGTACGTTCGGACGATGCGAAGACGCTTCAGCAAATCCAAGCTGTGTTTGTGACCATCGAGCCCAAGGGAGGCAGCGACAAGCCGAGCGGCAAGCCATTTCTCTTCGCGTACCTTCGTGCCGACCCTAACCATCCTTGATCTGCGTATCGCCCAGCAAGTATTTCTAAAGTCCAATTTTCATCTCAGTGGTACAACTAAGCGGGTAATCTGCCAAGACTCTATGAAGCTGCATAATTCATGCAGCCATAGGAGCTTCTCGTGCGAGCTAGCGCTGCGGCATTGCTCTTCTTTGTGGCCGGTGTATTTTGCGCGGGCGCCTTTGGTCAGTCTCCCAACGCAATCGTCAATGGGATTGTGTTTGACCCCGAGACGAAAGGCGTGCCAGGTGCCCAGATCGTTGTCATCAGCGACGTGACCGGAATCCGCTATGAGACGGCTACGAATGCGGAAGGAATTTATAACCTCTCGAGCCTTCCGCCGGGCGTTTATCGAATCCAAGTGTCTAAACCCGGGTTTAAGACGATCGTGCGGCCAGACATCATTCTGAACGTGCAGGACGCGGTCAGCATCAATTTCACCCTGCCCATCGGAGCTGTATCGGTGACAGTGACCGTGGAGGGCGGAGCGCCGCTTATCAACACGCAGGCCGCAACCGTCAGTACCGTTGTAGACCGGCAATTCGCGGAGAACTTACCGCTGAATGGCAGGAGTTTTCAGTCGCTGATTTATCTCACGCCGGGAACTGTGGCGACGACAAGTACCTCATCAGACTCCGGCCAGTTCAGCGTGAACGGGCAGCGCCCGTCGTCCAACTACTGGATGGTTGATGGCGTTAGTGCGAATGTGGGCGTAGGAGCTGCGACCACGCCAGGCAATGGTTTTGGCGGAGCGTTGGGATCAACAAGCGCCTTAGGTGGAACAAACAGTCTCGTGTCTGTCGACGCGATGCAAGAGTTCCGGATCCAGACGTCGACTTTTGCACCCGAATTCGGCAGGACGCCCGGAGCGCAGATTTCGATTCTCACGCGTTCCGGGACGAATCTTTTTCACGGAACGGCTTTCGACTACCTGAGAAATGATTTGTTCGACGCCAGCAACTGGTTTAACGGGTTTCGAAACAACCCTCCCCTACCGAAGGCCGAAGAGCGGCAGAACGACTTTGGCGGTACGTTCTCGGGGCCCATCGTGAAGGACCGCACCTTCTTCTTTTTTTCCTACGAAGGTCTTCGGCTGCGTCTGCCCCAAACTGCGATTACCAGTGTCCCGGACATTAGTGCACGCCAAAATGCGACGCCAGCGATGCAGCCGTATCTCAATGCTTTCCCCAAACCGAACGGCGCGGACGATCTCACAACCGGCGTCGCGCAATTCAACGCGAGTTATTCGAATCCCGGGACGCTCGACGCCTACAGTCTGCGGGTCGATCACAAGATCAGCAGCAAATGGTCTCTTTTCGGTCGTTACAGCTATTCGCCTTCCGAATTCACCGGTCGCGGGTCGTCCGGAGGAGTTCAGTCCCTCAGCGTGGTTCAGCCATTCAACCTGACAACACAGACGGCGACCGCGGGGATGACTTGGACTGTTTCGTCTATGGCGGTGAATGATTTCCGCGTCAACTACAGTCGCGCCACCGCCTCTAGCTTTGAGTCTCTCGACGGTTTTGGGGGAGCCGTTCCGCTTGCGACGGTGCCTCTGCCGACGGGCTTGTCGAAATCGAATAGCTTGTTCGAAATATCGATTTCCAGCCTGGGCACGGCCAGCGGCATCGCTCTAGGAAGCAACAATCAGAACACGCAGCGGCAGTTCAATCTTGTCGATAGTTTTGCATGGCAACAAGGATCACACAGCATCAAGGTTGGTGTGGATTTTCGCCGCCTCGACCCAAGCAGTTCGCCTTTCACGTATCTTCAGTCAGCTACATTCGACAGTGTTGCGGCCACTGAAGCGGGGGATGTCTCCTTTGGGTTCATCGAATCGCGCAAAGTCGTTCATTTGGCGTTCCACAACCTGGGACTGTACGCGCAAGACAGTTGGCGTGTGAACTCCCGCTTGATGCTTACTTACGGATTGCGCTGGGACGTGGATTTTGCGCCATCGACGATCAACGGACCGACCATTCCGGCGGTCACGGGCTACAACCTGAATGACCTTTCGCAGTTGGCGATTGCTCCCGCCGGAACGCCGCCGTTCCACACGCCTTATGGAAACGTAGCCCCACGGATTGGCGGCGCGTATCAGCTTTCCCGAAGTTCGAAGTTCCAGCGAGTGCTGCGTGGCGGAATCGGAGTGTTTTACGATCTCGTGAGCGCCGAGACCGGCAACGCCATTGATTCGCTGGTGCCTCCTTTTGGGATGTTTAATTCGTTAGCGAATACGACGTTTCCGTACTCGCAAGCGGAGATAGCACCGCCTCCGATTTCGCCTGTCGCTTCCATCGCCGACTTTGAAGCTTTCAATCCCCACTTGAAACTCCCTTATACCTTGCAGTGGAACGTTGCGGCGGAGCAGGCGCTCGGTAGCCAGCAGAGTCTCACGGTGTCGTACGTGGGGGCCTCCGGTCGGCGCCTGCTACAAAACACGGTGTTTTTAAGCCCGGCGACAAATCCCACTATCCAGGAAGGTGCGTTTGTCGACAACACCGCCTCATCGCAATACAATGCGCTGCAG
>Ga0210401_10004511_pt1 | contig 14524 bp, 7 predicted proteins | sample IncBWH32MmetaG_FD_150866 | JGI IMG/M metagenome (GOLD analysis project Ga0210401, IMG submission 150866) | Forest soil microbial communities from Barre Woods Harvard Forest LTER site, Petersham, Massachusetts, United States - Inc-BW-H-32-M | ecosystem: Environmental > Terrestrial > Soil >... | reverse complement strand
CAGGGACTGCGCACCGGCTACGGCCGCATTCCGATCCTCAACGGCATCGGCTTCGCAGTCAACGAGGGCGAGTTCATCGGGATTCTCGGCCACAACGGCATGGGCAAGACGACGTTGCTCAGGGCGCTGATGGGCTTTCTGCCGGCGACCAGCGGACGCGTGCACTTTGCGGGCGCCGACGTCACCGCGCTCGAGCCCTACCGGCGCGCGCGGCTCGGCCTCGGCTATGTGCCGCAGGGGCGGGACATTTTCCCCGGCCTTACCGTGTATGACAATCTGCGCATGGGCTGCAGCAAGCAACAGGGCGGCACTGAACAGGCCACGATTGCGGCGGTGCTGGAAGAATTTCCGCGCCTCATACCGTTGCTTGATCGCGTCGGCAGCGCACTGTCAGGCGGTGAGCAGCAGTTGTTGGCGATCGCGCGCTGCCTGTGCGGCAAACCCCGCCTGGTTCTGCTCGACGAGCCGACGGAAGGCATTCAGCCGTCGATCATCGACGAAATCGTCGAGACGCTGCAGCGGCTGCGTGCGAAGAGCAGGCTCACCATCATTCTGGTGGAGCAGAATCTCGACTTCATCGCCGCGCTGTCGCAGCGAATTCTGATCATTCAGAAGGGCACGATCACCCGGGAAGTGCAGCCGGGCGATCTCCACAATGCGAGTCTCGTTGGGGAATTTGTCGGAATCACCACCTAAGCTCGACCAAGCGAGCGACCACAGGGAGACCAAGCCATGGCTGTCAGACGACCCACCCTCGATCAGTTGCGCGGCGTAGCCGAGGACCTCGGCATACATATGGGCGAAGCGGAACTGAAATCCTATGACGCGCTGTTGCAGGCGAATTATGCCGCCTACGATGCGGTCGACGCCATGCCGGATTACGTGCCGGCCGTCAAATATCCGCGCACGCCCGGCTATCGTCCCGAAGGTGAGGAGAACAAGTACAACGCCTGGTACGTCAAGACGGAGATCAGGGGCGCGCCGAGCGGTAAGCTCGCCGGCAAGAAGATCGCGTTGAAGGACAATATTTGCCTCGCGGGCGTGCCGATGATGAATGGCGCCTCGACGCTGGAGGGTTACACGCCCGATACGGATGCAACGATAGTCACCCGCATGCTCGATGCCGGCGGCACTATCATCGGCAAGGTCCATTGCGAATATTTCTGCTTCTCCGGTGGTAGCCACACCTGCGCGGCCGGTCCCGTCCATAATCCGCGCAGAATCGGCTATTCGGCCGGCGGCTCGTCATCCGGCAGCGCCGTCGTGGTCGTGACCGGTGAAGCCGATATGGCGATCGGCGGCGACCAGGGCGGATCGATCCGCATTCCCGCGTCCTTCAGCGGCGTTTACGGGATGAAGGGCACTTACGGCCTCGTGCCCTATACCGGCGTCATGCCGATCGAGCTAACGCTGGATCACACCGGGCCGATGACGCGCAACGTACGCGACAACGCGCTGCTTCTGGAAGTGCTGGCGGGCGCGGACGGACTGGATCCGCGGCAGGGCACACCGAAAGTGTCGAACTACACCGAAGCGCTCGGCGGCGGCGTCAGCGGCTTGCGCATCGGTGTGGTGAAGGAGGGTTTCGGACATCCAAGCTCCGAACCCGACGTCGATGCCAAGGTCAAGGCCGGCGCGGGTCTCTTCAAGAAGCTCGGTGCAACCGTCGACGAAATCTCGATACCTATGCATCTCGCGGCTCCGGCGATATGGCTGCCGATCGCAGCCGAAGGCGCCACCGAGTTCATGATGAAGGGTAACGGCATGGGGACCAATTGGCGTGGCCTGTACAACACTACGCTGTTGGATGCCCATTCCGCCTGGAAACACCGCGCCGACGAACTTTCCGACAGTCTCAAGATCACGATGCTGCTCGGCCAATATTTCACCAAGCACTATCGCGGTCATTTCTATGCCAAGGCGCAGAACCTGAATCGCAAGCTGCGCGCGGCCTACGATGCGGCGCTGGCCAGATACGATCTCTTGCTGATGCCGACCTTGCCGATGAAGGCGACGCCGCTGCCGCCGCCCGACGCTCCGCGCGAACTCTACATCCAGCGCGCGTTCGAAATGGTTCCGAACACTGCTCCCTTTAATGCCAGCGGACATCCGGCGATGAGCCTGCCCTGCGGGATGAGCGACGGCCTGCCGATCGGCTTGATGCTGATCGGCAAATATTACGACGAGCCGACCATCTACCGGGCGGCTTCCGCATTCGAGAACGCAGGCGACTGGACGAAGATGTAGTTCATCAGGCGGCCGGTTCCCACGAAAAGCCGGCCGCCGTATCATGACGGAGGCGGCGATGGATCTTGGGCTGAAGGGAAAGAGTGTACTCGTAACCGGCGGGAGCAAGGGAATCGGGCTTGCTGTTGCTGAACTCTTTGCGGACGAGGGTGCCAACGTCGCAATCTGCGCACGCAACGCCGACGAGGTCGGCAAGGTCGTGAAAGCCTTGGCGGTGAAGGGCGTCAAGGCATGGGGCAAGGCAATCGACGTCGCCGATCCGGCGGCATTGAAGGCATGGGTCGAGGGTGCTGCCGCTGAGTTCGGCGGCATCGATACCATCGTCTGCAATGTCAGCGCGCTCGCGGTCGGCGATACCCCTGAGACCTGGGAAAAATCCTTCCGCACCGACATGATGCATACTGTCAATTCGGTTGCGGCGGCCAAATCCTATCTGGAGCGATCCAAATCGGCCTCGATCATCATCATCTCCAGCGTTTCCGGCATTGAGGTCGATTTCGCCGCCGGCTCCTACGGCGCGATCAAGGCGGCCTTGATCCACTATTCCAAGGGACTGAGCAATCAGCTGATCACAAAAGGCATCCGCGTCAACGTTGTTTCGCCGGGCAACACTTATTTCGAAGGCGGAATCTGGAACAACATAGAGCGCGGGATGCCGGATCTTTTCAAGACCGCCATGTCGCTCAATCCCACCGGGCGGATGGGGACCGCTGAGGAGGTCGCCGCCGGCGTGGTATTCCTTGCAAGCCCCGCGGCAAGCCGCGTGTCCGGCACCAATCTCATCATCGACGGGGCGCTGACCAAGGCTGTCTAGCCATGGCTTCGATGGGTTCGATAAAAGGCTCAACCCAATCGATGTCTGTGGGCATTCAGCTTAATCCAACATGCTCCGACTCGGAAAATTGGGCGATCGCTCGTGGGGAATTTCGTCACGTCGCTTCGTCGGTGCATTCTTCCCTGCCAAAGCATCTCGGCTTTATAAGCAAGAGGTCCGCGAGGTGCTCGTCCAGCCCGAATATGACACCGATCGCATTTTTGGGCGCCTGTTTTTGGGTTGACGGGCAAAAGCAAACGTAACCTAATCAATGCCTTAAAATAGTCCTCCTAGCAGGAGGCCCTCGTGAACGAGCTCTCGAGCTACGAATTCTTGCCGCTCCGGGAGGGAGACATCTCTCTCTACCGTGGCTCGGGCAACGGCCTGACGCCGATCCTGCTTGTTGCCGCAAAAGAAACCTCGCCCGGATGCGTCGAGGGGCTTGAACACGAATATGCGCTCAAGGGAGAACTTGACGCCGACTGGGCGGCGCGACCGATCGCGCTGACACATTACAACGACCGTATGACGCTGGTGCTTGAGGATCCCGGCGGCGCGCCGCTCGATCGACTGCTTGGCCGGCCACTGGACGTCTCGCATTTCCTGCGCCTCGCGATCCCTCTCGCGGGGGCGCTTCGCCGAGTGCACGAGCGAGACCTGATCCATAAGGACATCAAGCCGGCAAATATCCTGGTCGACGCGGCAAGCGGCGGCGTGTGGCTGACGGGGTTCGGCATTGCCTCGCGTCTGCCGCGCGAGCACCAAGTCCCCGCGCCGCCGGAGGTCATCGCCGGGACGTTCGCCTACATGGCGCCGGAACAAACCGGCAGGATGAACCGCTCAGTGGACTCCCGCAGCGACCTTTATGCACTGGGTGTCACCTTTTACGAAATGTTGACGGGGCAGTTGCCCTTCACCGCCGCCGATCCGATGGAGTGGGTGCATTGCCACATCGCCCGGCAACCGGTTCCACCCGACGAGCGGGTCGCGGGCGTTCCGCGGTCGCTCTCGGCTATCGTCATGAAGCTCCTCGCCAAGACCGCCGAGGAGCGCTACCAGACCGCCGCCGGCGTCGAGGCCGATCTCGAGCGCTGCCTGGCGGAATGGGAAGCGACCGGCCGCATTGGGCCATTCCCGCTGGGCGCGCACGACGTGTCGGATCAACTGCTTATCCCGGAGAAACTCTACGGTCGGGAGCACGAGATCGACACTCTGCTCGCTTCCTTCGATCGGGTCGTGGCGCAAGGCACCACGGAACTGGTGCTCGTCTCCGGATATTCCGGGATCGGCAAGTCCTCGGTGGTGAACGAGCTGCACAAGGCGCTCGTGCCGTCGCGTGGCCTGTTCGCCTCCGGCAAGTTCGACCAGTACAAGCGCGACATCCCCTACACCACGCTGGGCCAAGCCTTCCAGAGCCTTGTTCGCTCGCTCCTGAGCCAGAGCGAGGCCGAGCTTGGCCGGTGGCGGGACGGGCTGCGCGAGGCGCTGGGCCCGAATGGTCAGCTCATGATCAACCTCGTTCCCGAGCTGGAGCTGGTGATCGGGAAACAGCCAGCGGTCGCGGAGCTGCCGCCACAGGACGCGCAGAATCGCTTCCAGATGGTGTTCCGGTGCTTCCTCGGGGTGTTCACGCGCAAGGAGCACCCGCTCGCGCTGTTCCTCGATGATTTACAATGGCTGGATGCAGCAACGCTCGATCTCCTGGAGCATCTGGTGACGCACCCGGAAGTGCGGCACCTGTTGCTGGTCGGCGCCTACCGGGACAACGAGATCAGTCCCTCTCATCCGCTTCCGCGCACGCTTGCGGCTGTCCGAAAGGCCGGAGCGTTGGTGCAGGAGATCAGTCTTGCGCCGCTCGCCCGCGACGACCTGGAATGCCTCATTGCGGATACGCTTAGCTGCGCGCCGGGCCATTCCGCCCCGCTGGCGCGACTGGTGCACGAGAAGACGGGCGGCAATCCGTTTTTCACCATACAGTTCATTTCCGCGCTCGCCGAAGAGGGGCTGCTCCGCTTCGATCATGACGCGGCGGGCTGGCGCTGGGAACTCGATCGCCTTCACGCCAAGGGGTACACGGACAATGTGGTGGACCTTATGGTCGGGAAGTTGACCCGCCTGCCTGTCGACACCCAGGCGGCGTTGCAGCAGCTAGCCTGCCTCGGCAACGTCGCCGACATCATGATACTTTCGATCGTCCTCGGGAAATCGAACGAGGAGGTCCGTTCGGAGCTCTGGGGAGCCGTTCGTCTGGATCTGGTCAAGCACCTGGAGGGCAGGTACAGGTTCACCCACGACCGTGTCCAGGAGGCCGCCTATTCACTCATACCGGAACGGTTGCGCGCCGAGGCCCACCTCCTGATCGGAAGGCTGCTCGCGGTGCATACCCCTGCGAAAAAACGCGAAGAGGCCATCTTCGAAATTGTCAATCAGCTCAACCGCGGCGCCGCCTTGATCACCTCGCGAGACGAGCGTGAGCAGCTGGCCGAATTCAACTTGCTCGCGGGCCAGCGTGCCAAGGCCACTACCGCCTACGCCTCTGCGCTCAGCCATCTCACGGCCGGTGCCGCCCTGTTGGCAGAAGACTCGTGGGAGCGGCGGTACGAACTCGCCTTTGCGCTGGAGCTGCACCGGGCTGAATGCGAGTTCCTCACCGGCGCGCTGGCGGAGGCGGAGCAGCGCCTTGCGGCGCTGTCAACCCGCGCCGCAAATGCGGTGGAACGTGCCACGGTCGCGTGCTTGCGCGTGGATCTGTACACGACCCTCGATCAGAGCAGCCGCGCCATCGCCGTCGGTCTCGACTATCTCCGGCATCTGGGCATCGATTGGTCGCCGCATCCGACCGAAGAGGAAGCGCGCCACGAATACGAGCGGATATGGTCACAGCTGGGGAGCCACACGATCGAGGCTCTGATTGAGCTGCCTTTGATGGGCGACCCGCCATCCCTCGCGACGCTGGACGTTCTGACCAAGATCGGGCCACCTGCATTCTATACGGATGCGAACCTGCTTGCTCTGGTCACCTGCCGGGCGGTCAATCTTAGCCTCGAGCGCGGTAACTGCGACGCTTCGTGCGTCGCCTATGCGTACCTTGGCATCATCGCGGGCCCCCGCTTCGGCGACTATCAGGCGGCATACCGCTTCGGCCGGCTCGGCCATGACCTCGTCGAACGCGGGCTGACGCGTTTCCAGGCCAGAGTCTATATGGACTTTGGCAATGTCGTTCTGCCCTGGACGCGCCATGTCCGGGCCGGCCGCGATCTGGTGCGCCGCGCGTTCGAGGCGGCAACCAAGGTCGGCGACCTCACTTACGCCGCCTACTGCGGCAACGAATTGAACACCAACCTTCTCGCGGCGGGCGATCCGCTTGCCGAGGTGGAACGCGAAGCCGAGCGTGGCCTCGCGTTCGCGCAGAACGCACGGTTCGGGTTTGTCGTTGACACCATCGCCACCCAACTCGCGCTGATCCGGACGCTGCGCGGCTTGACACCGACATTCGGCTCTTTTGACGATGAGCAGTTTGATGAACATCGGATCGAGCGCCGTTTTTCAGAAAATCCGGATTTGGCGTTTGTCGAGTGCTGGTACTGGGTCCGCAAGCTGCAGGCGCGCTTCTTTGCCGGCGACTATGCGCCGGCTCTTGAGGCGTCGTTGCGGGCGCAACGACTGCTCTGGACATCGCCGTCCTACTTCGAAAAGGCCGAATATGTATTTTACAGCGCACTGTCCCATGCCGCATCTTGCGCCACCGCGCCGGCGGACGAGCGGCAGCCGCATGTCGACGGATTGGCCGCCCACCACCGGCAGCTCCAGCTCTGGGCGACGAATTGCCCGGACAATTTCGAGAACCGCGCCGCGCTGGTCGGCGCCGAGATTGCACGCATCGAAGCCCGCGATGTTGACGCGATGCGCCTCTACGAACAGGCCATCCGATCGGCTCGCGCCAACGGTTTTATTCACAATGAGGCGCTCGCCAACGAACTCGCGTCCCGCTTCTATGCTGCGCGTGGCTTCGAGAAGATTGCCCGTGCGTATTTGCAGGACGCCCGCTACGGCTATTTGCGTTGGGGAGCCGATGGCAAGGTGCGGCAACTCGAACAGCTTCATCCGCATCTCGGCGACGCGCCAGTCCCTTCGTCTCCCACCACTACCATTGGCGCGCCCGTCGAGCGGCTCGATGTCGGGACGGTGGTCAAGGCCGCGCAGGCGGTGTCCGGCGAGATCGTCCTCGGTGAGCTCATCAAGACACTGCTGCGGATCGTCGTCGAGCATGCCGGCGCCGAGCGGGGCCTGCTGATCCTGTTCCAGGGCGACGAGCCACGGATCGCGGCGGAAGCGACCACCGGCCGCGGCCAAGTTGAGGTCACGCTGCGCCAAAGCACCCCATCAGCGGCGGAACTTCCCGAATCCGTGCTCCATTACGTGATCCGGACGCGGGACAGCGTGATCCTTGATGACGCCCTGGCGCAGAATCCGTTCTCGGCGGATGGGTACATCTGCCAGAAGCATGCGCGGTCGGTGCTCTGCCTGCCCCTGGTGAAGCAGGCAAAGCTGATCGGGGTGCTCTATCTCGAGAACAATCTTGCATCGCAGGTGTTCACGCCGGCCCGGATCACGGTACTGGAAGTGTTGGCGTCGCAAGCGGCGATTTCGCTGGAGAACGCACGCCTATACAACGATCTCCGCGAGCGGGAGGCCCGGATCCGCCGTCTGGTCGACTCGAACATCGTCGGGATCGTAATCTGGGATGTTCAGGGCCGGATCATCGAAGCTAACCAGGCCTTTCTCGATATTGTCGGATACGCGCGGGAAGATCTCGCCTCGCTGCGATGGACGGAACTGACGCCGGCCGAATGGCGCGATGTCGACGACCAGGCCTTCGCAGAGCTGAATGCGACTGGAACCGTCCAACCCCGTGAGAAGGAGTACTTCCGCAAAGACGGTGGCCGCGTACCGGTGCTGGTCGCCCGCGCGCTTTTCGAGTGGAACCGAGATGAAGGCGTCGCCTTCGTGCTGGATCTGACGGAGCGAAAGCGTGTCGAGAGCGCGTTGCGCGACGCACAGGCAAACCTGGCGCATGTCGTGCGCGTAACCACCTTGGGCGAGTTGGCGGCCTCTATCGCCCATGAAGTGAACCAGCCGCTCGCTGCCGTCGTCGCCAACGCCGAGGCCTGTCTGCGCTGGCTCGACCGCGGAACTCCCGACCTTAACGCGGCGCGCCGCTCGGTGGGATGGATTATCGACGACGGCAATCGGGCAAGCGAGGTGATCCGGCGCGTCCGGGCGCTCGCGAACAAGACCGAGATTGCGAAGGTGCCGCTCGACGTCAATGACGTCGTGAGGGAAACCATTCCGTTGGTGCAGCGTGAGTTGATCAGCCATCGGGTCTTGTTGCGAATGGAGTTAGCGCCGGCTCTACCCATGATCCTTGGTGATCGGGTCCAACTGCAGCAGGTGATCATCAACCTGGTGATGAATGGCATTGAAGCGATGCAATCGGTCACGGATCGGCCGCGTGAACTCGTGGTCAGATCAGGTCAGGACGAGCCGGGCCAAGCGCTCATCAGCGTGGCGGATTGCGGCGTCGGGATCGCTGCCGAGAATGTCGACCGGCTGTTCAACCCCTTCTTCACCACCAAATCCGGCGGCATGGGTATGGGGCTGTCGATCTGCCGTTCGATCATGGAAGCCCACGGTGGCCGGCTGTGGGCCACGGCAACCGTGCCCCACGGCTCCATGTTTCAGTTCACTTTGCCGGTGAACGCATGCACTGCGTCGTGAGATCGCGCCCGTAAGCCGGTCCAAAGAACAAGCGGCGTGGTCCCAGGTCCGCGTCGGGGTCATTCGCGTCGCGGACGCAGCTCAACGCCACCTTGCTGGCGATCGAGGAGATCAATGCGAGCGGCGGAGTTCTGGGTCGCCCGATCGAGCCGTGATGTACGATGGAGCTGAACGAGCCCAACGACGACGCCATTGGGTGATTTGTTGAGGCCGCCAAGTCCGTTCATGTGAGCTCCTTCAACGGTGTCCGACGCGTCGGTTGCGAAATAACCCGGTGAGCCGAAGCAAACCCGATTTTTCCAGCCAGCAAAAGATTATTTTTCAGTCACCGCGCGATGATGCCGTGGCCAGTGACCGATGATCCGAAACCATTACGCCGCGCCATCCCGAGGTGGAGCCCAAGCGCATATCGCCTAACCCTGATCGATAGTTTAGATTGGCCGATGCGGTTAGCGCGGGGTCAGCGTGATGGTATTAGATATTCTCGTGAAGAATGTTGCTCTGTGGGGCACGGAAGGCATCCGGAACGTCTCAATCGCCAATGGTCATTTCGTCGGGATCGATGAAGGCCCAAGCCCCTCGGTGTCGACCGTCACGCTCGACGCCGAAGGTCGAATGGCTGTCGCAGGCTTTGTAGAACCGCATATTCATCTCGACAAGGCGCTGATTTCCGAGCGCGCGCCGGTCAATGTCTCGGGGACGCTTACCGAAGCGATTGAAATTCTCTGGGAGATCAAGCGTAATTATACGGTGGAGGAAATCGCCGAGCGCGCTTCGCGCGTCATCGCGCAAGCCGTAGCAAACGGCATCTTCAGGTTACGAACGCATGTCGATGTCGATCCGATCGGAGGCACCCGCCCGGCCGAGGGATTGATCCGAGCGCGTGATCGCTTTCGCGATTTGGTGGATATCCAGATCGTCGCGTTTCCCCAGGAAGGAATTGTCAAATCGCCAGGCACCGAAGGGTTGATGCGGCAGGTGATGAAGCTCGGCGTCGACGTGGTCGGCGGCATGCCCTTCAACGAGGCCTCGCCTCAAGATAGCCGGCGGCATATCGAGATTGCCTTCGACATCGCCAGGGAATTTGACGCCGACATCGACATGCATGTCGACGAGACCGACGATCCGATGGCGCGAACCCTCGAAGTGCTCGCCGAGTTGACGATCAAGAATGGCTGGCAGGGCCGGGTCACCGCCGGCCATACCTGCGCGCTGGCGAGCTACCCGCGCAACTACGCCGATCACGTGATCGACCGTCTGCGCGAAGCTGATGTCAACATGATTGCCAATCCGGCCACCAATCTGATGCTGCAGGGCCGCCTTGACGATTATCCCAAACGTCGCGGCGTGACCCAGGTCAAGGAATTGCTGGCGGCGGGCGTCAATGTCGCCTGCGGGCAGGACTGCGTGCATGACACCTTCTATCCGTTCGGTCAGAACGATCCGATCGAAATTGCATTCCTGTTGTGCCATGCATCGCAGATGAGCCAGCCGGCCGAAATTCTCACCGTCATGGACATGGTAACCAGCCATGGTGCAAAGGCCCTGCGCATTCCGAATTTCGGCGTGACGGTTGGCGCGGTGGCGGATCTGGTGGTGCTGGACGCCTGCGACGCGCGCGAGGCATTTGCCACCAGGTCTCCGCGCCGCTGGGTGATCCGAAAAGGCAAGTTGATTGCCGAGACCAGGGTCGACAAGCGCCGCTATTTCAGCGTGCCGGCAGTGCAGGCCACATAGAGGATTTCGAATTTGGATTTCCGCCAACTGCGTTACGCGCTTTCGGTCTACAAGGAGCGCAGCTTCACCAACGCGGCGAAGCGATTGAATATTTCGCAATCGGCGGTCAGCGAGCAGGTCAAATTGCTCGAACAAGAGATCGGCTTCGAGCTGTTCCGCCGGACATCGCGCGGCATCGAATCCACCGACCGCGGTCGCACCTTTTTGTACGAATCCGAACGGGTGATGGGCGATCTGCTCAGCCTTTCCGACACCGCCCGCCGCCTGCGCGGCTCGCTGACGGACACGGTGACGATCGGCATGGGGTCGGGCATGGCCCAGATCTTCATTCCGCGCATGTTCACCGACCTGAAAGACAATCTGCCGGGCGTGCGGCTGGAAATTCTGACCGCGCCGACCAAGAACATCTTCAACGAACTCCACGAAGAGCGGATCGATGCGGGTATTGCCATTGAATCGGACCGGGACCGGTTGCCGGCCGGATTGGTTTTCGACCGGCTGGTCGACGTCGAGATGATCTTGATTACGCATCCACAGCACGCGCTGGCGCGCTCAAAGCAGCCCGTCGATATCGGGCGCCTGGCCGCCGAACCCATCATTATGAGTGAATTGACAGTCGGATACGGGCAGGTGGTGCTTTCGCTGTTCACCGATCTCGGCATCAAGCCCAATATCAAGGCGGTGGTAGACAATATCGAAACCATCAAGATGATTGTGCAATCGGAAGGCGGAATTGCCATCGTCCCGCGCGCTTGTGCGGAAAATGAAGTCACGTTGGGATTGTTGAAGGCGCTTTCCATCGCGCCTGCCCGCAACGTAGTATTCAGCCTTTTCCGTCGACGCGAGCCGATGTCGCACCGCAAGGAAGCGGCGTTGCTGAGATTGCGAGAGATGCTGAAAGCATAGTGATTCTTGAGTGTAGTGTATTTTGGAGATCGGATTTTCCGATGACCCCATCGATATTCGGCCTTTGACTCAGCCGAAAAGGTTGACCCATTCTGCTGGACCGGCGACGACGTTGATGGTGCCGGGCTCCCCAGGGCATCCCCTCAAATCTTTGGAGGATGGTACGAGTATGTCGGCTCCTTCGGCTGCTGCGCGCCTTCGCATTGGTATAGATACCGGCGGAACATTCACCGATATCGTTTCAGTCGACGTCGTGTCCGGCGCGACGCAGGTGACCAAGGTGGCGAGCACGCCGGCGAATCCTGCAATCGGTCTGCTGCGCGGCGTAAACAAGATTCTAGCTGCTGCCGGTGCGACAGCCGACACTGTCGTCGGCCTGGCCCATGGCACCACGGTTGCCACCAACGCGCTGCTGCAGGGCGAGATCAATTCGCTAGGGCTGATCATCAATGCCGGCTTCCGGCACATCCTCGAAATTGCGCGACAGTCGGTGCCGGACGGCTATGGCAATTCGTACTTCTGGGTGAAGCCTGACCGGATCGTGCCGCTGCAGTTCGTCCGCGAAGTGGGCGGTCGGCTGGACTTTCGCGGCAACGAGTTGCGTCCGCTTGATGAAGCGAGCGTGCGTGCCGCGGCAAAATTCTTTCGCACGCAGGGTATTCGCGCCATCGGCATCTGCCTGCTGCATTCCTATGCCAACGACGCGCACGAGCGCCGCGCTGCCGAAATTGTTGCCAAGGAATACCCGGACGCGACCTTGTCGTTGTCTTGCGTGGTGCTACCAGAATATCGCGAATATGAGCGCGCAGTGACGACGCTGGTGGATGCCTTTGTCAAACCGCACATGGAACGCTATCTCAAGCGTGTCCATCAGGAACTCGGCACCGGCCTGCAGGACAAGCCATTTCTGGTGATGCAGTCGAGCGGGGGCGTCGCCAGCGCCGATCAGGTGGTGCGCAAGCCGATCACGACCGCTCTCTCAGGGCCGGCGGCCGGCGCGCTCGGCAGCGCCGTAATCGCCGAGATCGCGGGATTCCCCGATCTGGTGACGCTGGATGCCGGCGGCACCTCGACCGATCTCTGCCTGATTGAGGGCGGCAAGCCGCAGGTCACCAATGGCGGATCGGTCGGCCCGTTTCCGGTGCGGATTCCGATGATCGACATCGAGACCATCGGTACCGGCGGCGGTTCGATCGCCTGGATCAGCCGTGAAGGGCATCTTAAGGTCGGCCCGCGCAGTGCCGGCGCCGAGCCTGGACCGATGTGTTATCCGAATGGCGGCGGCGAGCCGACCATCACCGACGCCAATCTGGTGTTGGGTCGGATTCCGCCGTCGCTGATCGGCGGCGGTATTGCGCTTGACGTCGAGTGCGCGCGTGGCGGTATCGCTGCGCTTGCCGCAAGGCTGCCGGGCGGCATGAGCGCCGAGCAACTCGCCAGCGGCATCATCGAAATCGCAAACTGGAATCAGGCCAACGCAATCAGGCAGATGACGATCCAGCGCGGCATCGACCCGCGCGCCTTTGCACTGTTGTCGTTTGGTGGGGCAGGTCCGGCTCAATCTGCCGCCGTGATGGACCTGCTGGCGATGAAGGCCTGCATTGTGCCGCCGAATCCCGGCAATCTCTCGGCGTTTGGCTTGCTCGCGGTGGATTGGCGCACCGATCACATCATCACCAAGGTCATGCACGAGGATGTCGTCGATCTTGCCGACGTGGCCGCGCGCTATGCCGCGCTGGAGCGTGACGCCACTGAGACGCTGATGCACGACGGCATCGAGGCCCCGCGCATTCGCCTCGTTCGCGAGGCCGATGTCCGGTATGCCGGGCAGTCGATGGAGGTCCGCGTCGCTGCGCCCGGCGGCATCGTGGACGCATCGTTCCTCGCCGGGCTGATCGGCGCGTTCAATGCCGCGCACCTGAAGACTTTCGGCTACAACTATGCCGGCCAGCAGAAGGTCGAACTTGTCAATCTCTGCGTTTCCGGTTTTGGGGTGATCGAACGGCCACAAATGCCGAAGCTTGTGGCGCGAACTGGCAAGTTCGAGCCAACATCAAGCCGCCGAGTATATTTCAGTGCGCAGTATCAGGATACGCCAGTGTTCGACCGGACGTCGCTGCCGCCTGGCGGTCGGATCAATGGCCCGGCCGTCATTGAGGAGTTCGGATCAACGACGGTTATATTTCCCGGTCAATATATTGCGGTCGATCCGCACGGTATTCTCGTGATCCGGTCAGCATCCTCGCAGGAGGCGTTACGATGAACGTGCATCGGCCGCCGCATCCGTGGCCGACAGCGCCGCTGCGGGATGCCGTATTGGTGGATCCAATCGTTCTGCAGATCGTCGAGGGCACGCTGAATTCGATCGAGGCCGAAATCGAATACGCGATCGAGCGCACGGCGCGCTCGCCTATGATCCGAGAGGCCCATGATTTCCGCGTCGGGCTGTTCGACCGCTACTGTCGCAAACTCACGGGGCGGTCCTATTCGGCGATGCCGAACGCCGTGGTGCGGGATTTTCCGCCGGAAACGATGAAACCTGGTGACGTTTTCCTGATGAACGACACCTATCTCACCGAGGGTTCGATCGGGCATTTGCCCGATCTCTGCAGCACGGTGCCGGTGTTTCAGGGCGGCGAGGTCGTTGCCTATATTCAGGCCTTCGGCCATCACGATGACGTCGGCGGGCGCGTGCCAGGCTCGATGCCGGGTACGGCAGCTACCGTATTCGAGGAAGGCATCGCGGTCCCGCCCGTGAAAATCTACAGCGAAGGCGTCCGCAACGACGCGGTGTTCACCATCATCGGGCGCAACACACGGGTGCCTGAAATGCTGTCGGCCGATCTCGACAGCGAGATCCAGGCCTGCCTGATGGGCGCGCGCCGGATGGGCGATTTGTTCGAGCGTTTTGGCCAGGAGCAAGTCGAAGCTTGCTTCCAGGCCATTCTGGAAAAATGCCGCGACATTTATCGCAACGAGCTTTTGGCAAAAATCGCCGACGGTGAATATGCCTGGGAGGACTACGTCGAACACGACGGCATC
>Ga0210401_10004510_pt1 | contig 14525 bp, 11 predicted proteins | sample IncBWH32MmetaG_FD_150866 | JGI IMG/M metagenome (GOLD analysis project Ga0210401, IMG submission 150866) | Forest soil microbial communities from Barre Woods Harvard Forest LTER site, Petersham, Massachusetts, United States - Inc-BW-H-32-M | ecosystem: Environmental > Terrestrial > Soil >... | reverse complement strand
TGTGCCCGCTGGGGCCAGCATTGCGTGATCTCATTCGATACCAGCCCGCCGCAACCCGGCCAAACCGCGCCGCGCAATGAGGAGCTGTGGGTCCTAGGTCTCACCCCGGCCGGCACGATCAGCTACAGCAAGCTGGGCAGCTCCAATTCGTCCTCTTTCCTTACGGCTGGTGACAATTATTGGTCCACCGCACGCGCCTCCATGTCCATGGATGGCACCCTCGTCATTTACGACTCGGATTATGGGACCCATAACGCCAGTCACGCGGTCTACTCCCTGCCAAGCGGGCTTTCTGCGATTCGCCGAGGAGTCAGATCAGCGCATTAAAACTCTGGAAACTCTAAATTTTAGACTCGAACGCCCATGAAGCTTTTTGCGGCAGTTCCGCCGCCCAAGGCCAACCGATACCCGTCCAGTAGCAGTGCCCACCATGCCAGCGAAATCACGATCGCGCTCGCCAGCCCCTGGTGAATAACGAATTCACCAGCGACCATGGCCGTTGTGATCGCAATCAGAAACCAGCCGTGCGGCCATACATACGGCAGCAAAAGACCCAGCGGCAGAAGAAATAAGACATCCGCGTAACCCCAGCGGATCGGTAGGAAGTAGTCGACCACGGACGCGATCATCAGCGAGCCCGCCATGATCGCGACAGGTGGGATTGCCGGACGACGCCGCCACAGGAAAAGCGCCGGCGCGGCTACCGCAATCAGAGCCAGTATGTTGTTGATTACCAGCCAGAGTGGCCCAGGCTTCAGCGAGAACTGACGCCGCAGCCGGCCAAAAGCCACCATAGAAGTCAGGCTCGCGCTCTGTGGGTCGAGACTGGTACGGAAATCAGCGCCATCCACGAACGTGTTCTCCTGCCGTGCAAGTGGGTTGGACCTGTCGCCAAACACTACCTCGTTCTGCCACTCGCGTACCACCTCCGTATAGTCGCGCCACTGGGCGATGCCAGCCACTGGCAGCGTCAACAGCACGCCTGCGCCGGCCGCCACAACACCAGCGATAGCCGTACGTCGCCAGCGCAGAACCCAAAGCAGTATCAGAACCACCACCAGCGTCGGTCGTAGAGCCACAGCCAGGCCGAGAAATAAGCCGGCCAGCCAATCATCGCCGTTTCGCGCGATCGTCCGGCGAGCCGCAATAGCCATCAGAGCAACCAAGAACACGTAGTACTGCCCACGTTCGACATGGAGGCGCCAGCTCGGCGCAGCGGCCGCGAAGGTCAGAGACATCGATACAAACGCGATCCGCATGCCTGTGTCGGCAATGCAGGTCGCTAGCGTTAGAATCGACAGCAACAGGGCTGCCCATTCCAGACCGAACCAAATGCGCCGTTGCATCGGATAAGGCAGCCTTGCGAGGGCGCCATACATGGCGAGTAACGTTGGCGGATAGGTACAATAACTCAATGGCGGGTCCAGTGGACGATCGGGCCCCCGGAAAAATTCTGGTAACTCGGAATTGGGCGCTAGACGATAGGGATTCATCCCCGCCAGCATCGCCCGCGCGCCCACGACGCGAATACGCAGATCGCTTCCGCCGTCTTGATGGATATCCTGCCAACTCGTTCGACATGCCAGGGCAGCAACGCTGGCTGCGGCCACCAGAAACAGGATAGGCACTATCCGCGTGCCATTCACGAGGGGAGTTCCTTACGCTTCTGCCAAACGCCCAGAACGGACTTCCCGACCCGATATCCGAACAGTGGATCCAATAGACGCGACACCGGAATCAGATAGCGATCCCAGAACAGGATTTGCTTCAATCGGGGGTCTGCGCTCTGCAATAGCAACTTGTTCCCCAGTGAGGCTAGCAAACCGGCACTGTCCAGGTACTCGAGGCGCAGCAATTCCAGACCGGCGGACCGCGCCACTACCTTGAGGGACTCCTTACCGTACCGGCGCCAATGTCCGACAGACTTATCGAACGGCGTATACAGCCAGCTATGCGCCGGCGCGAGAACGCAGATCCGCCCACCTGGCTTCAGGTGCTCCGCGGCGCGCTGCATCTCGCCCGAGTCGTCTTCAATGTGCTCGAGAACGTCGATGTAGACGATCGCATCGAACATCTGTGCGGAATCCAACTCCGCCAGCACACCGATACGCCTCTCCACAACCGAAGCGCCCGTTAATTCTGCGCCGATACGTTCGGCCAGAGCCGGGTCTGGCTCGAGGCAAACCCAGCGCTTCTGATCCGGGCGCACCAGGAACGGAGTAACGGCGCCAATTCCAGCCCCAACCTCCAGAACCTCACCTTCCAGGTATTGCTGCAGGCGCCGCCCATAGTAAGTCTTCCAATGAACGGCGCGAGCAAATATATCCAGTTCCTGGCCAATGTACTGAGACATTACCGGGCTGCGGCTTTCGCGCGCACCAAAACGGAATATGTTCCGGCGACAAACAGTGGGCAGTCCCGAAGCGGAACGAACTCCGGACGTGATCGGTCGCGCAGAATGCCGAAGACGAAGAATAAGGACACAGTCATGATCTGCAGCAGAACGATAACCAGTAAGCCGGTTGTAAAAGTCGCCCAGCCGGGCACCGCCAAACTAGTCGCAAGGCGGACCACAATCACCCCAGCTATGCACAGGCTGCAAAACAAGCTCAATAGACTCATCGCGATCAGCAGACGTACGGAGACAACTTCACTGTATACGGAAACGGCGCTAAGTCCGTGCACCATCAAAGCCAGCGTGTTCATGCTCGATTTCCCATCCAGACGCTTGCCCCGCTCCGTGGGCACCAAAAGATAAGGGATGCGGGAGACCACCACCGCCGCCGCGTAGTGATTCCACGTCTCGCACGTAACTACCAGCCTGGAAACGTGCTCGGGAGAAAGAACGCTGAAGTTTCCAAACCGGACCGAGTGCCCGGTCAGAACGCGATGTACATACCGGTAAGCGGCGTAGCCGGCGCGGAAAGCGAGCGACTCGCTGCGCCTCTGCCGCTTCGCGAATACGATCGACCGGCATTGATCGGCTGCGAACGCCGCCATCAGAGCTGGAATGTCCGAGGGCTTGTCCTCGCCGTCTCCATCCATGACAATCACGCTGCTTTCGGGGTAATGGGTATGTGCATAAACGAGCCCTACGCAGATCGCGCGCTGATGGCTGAGATTTCTTCTGAGACACAAAATGTCAACACGTTGGATTGCCACCAGCGGAGCAAACTCTCCGGACTCCTGCCAGCGCACGTTCGAGCCGTCGTCCACTAGCAGCACAGATGCCGACATCTGGTGCCGAACGATCAGATCATCGAGCTTACCCAGAAGGGTTCTGACCGCCGCCCAGTCATTGAAGACTGGAATGACGATTAGCGTCTGAATCTGCGTGATCGGATCGGGGTTGGGATACATTCAGGAGACAATCCTTGCGTCTTGCTTGGCAAACGGTCCCTGCGGCCGGCTTGCTACCAGTAAACCCGACGCTCTCTTCTTGTACACCTGCTGGATTGATCAGTCAAGCGCCACCTGGATTGCCAGCCAAGCAGTTCCAATTCGTCCTCTTTCCTTACGGCTGGCGACAATTATTGGTCCACCGCACGCGCCTCCATGTCCATGGATGGCACCCTCGTCATTTACGACTCGGATTATGGGACGCACAACGCTAGGCACGCAGTCTACTCGTTCCCCAGCGGTCTCCCCGCAGCGGCCCGGCCATCGCTCCCGGCCGTTCGAGTCGGCCATCCTTAAAGCAGTTCCTGCCTCGCGAGGCGAGCAAATGGAAGCGCATGTGATACTGGAATCATAATGCTGCATTTTAGATCGCCGAAAAGCGCGGTACGTCTCTCTACCAGGAGCCTGTTGGACTCTCTCGCCGCCACCCAGCCCCGCACAACCATCATTGGTTAGCATGAATTCGGCTTCCCCAAAAAGCGAATCCCTTACTTCGCGAGCCTCGTGGTTGACTTTCGCGAAGACTGTCGGCTTCGTTTTTAGCGTTGCGCTGCCACTCATGGTGGCTCGACGCATGGATCCGGAACAGGTTGGAGTTTACAAGCAAGTCTTCTTGGTCGTAGGTACGGCCGTAAACATGCTGCCGCTGGCCTTTCACATGAGTGCGTACTATTTCTTGCCCCGGGAGCGCAATAAGCAGCCTCAAACCGTTCTCAACATCATGCTGGTTCTCACGTTGGTCGGCGCGCTGGCTTGTGCCGCCCTGTATTTCTTCCCGCAGATCCTGACGGCCGTGTTCTACAAGCCCGAACTGGTCCAGTACTCTCATCTGATCGGCGTCACGATTCTATTGTGGATCGTCGGCGCATTCTTGGAAAGCGTTCCAATCGCGAACGAGGAAATCCGGCTGGCCACCGTCGTTATCATCAGCACGCAGGCCACCCGCGCGATTGTCTTCGTTACCGCCGCGGCGGTATACGGCACCGTGCGGTCACTCATTTACGCGGCGATTATTCACGGAACCATCCAGACCGTCGTCCTGGTCTGGTATCTCCAGTCGCGCTTTCCAGGTTTCTGGCATAGCTTTGATGGGGCTATGCTGCGCCGCCAATTATCATATGCGGTGCCCTTGGGAGCGGCCGCCGTGCTCTACACTTTGCAGAGCGACCTTCACAATTATTTTGTTTCGAATCGGTTTGCGCCCGCCATGTTCGCCGTTTACTCGTTTGGCACGTTACAGCTCCCCCTCATGGGACTCCTCCAGGAGGCCACCAACGCGGTGCTAATCACCAAAGTCAGCCTTCTTCAGCAGCAGAATAAAACACGCGAAATCATTTTCTTGACGGCCCGTGCAGCGCGCAAGCTAGCGGCCGTTTACTTCGCCATCTACGCGCTGCTCATGGTGGTCGGTCCCGAGTTCATCCGGTTTCTATTCACCAATCGGTACGCCGCTAGCTGGCCCATCTTCGCCGTGAACTTGACCATGCTGCCGGCCAGCATCTTTTTGTTGGACCCGATCTTTCGCGCGCACTCTGAGGAAAGGTTCTTTCTCCTGCGTCTTCGAATTGCCATCATCTTGCTGCAGGCTCTGATATTGTTCTTCTGGACCTTGCCGCTGGGGCTAGTCGGTGTGATTTGTGTAGTCATCGCCACCAACATTACTGAGCGAGTGATCACCTCCGTTCATTTCGGACGGCTACTGGGCGTAACCTGGCAAGACTGGTTTCTCATGCGTGATGTTGGGAAACTTGCGGTGGCGGGCCTGATTGGCGCCCTGGCCTGCGCTGCCCTCCGTTTCTTCCTCGCGGGCGCAGCACCATTCATCATACTTTCGGCCTGCGGCACGCTCTTTGCGGTAGTCTATTTGGTCTCGATCCACTTCTTACGGATACTCACTCACGATGAGTACGAGCAGATTCGCGAAGCGCTCGGACGCTATTTGCCCCCGTCTCTGCGATACCGGCTCGACTGAATCGCGTGCCATGCTAGAAGATTTTCATCTCACTTCTGGGGCCCAGCGTGAACCGCTGCGGATCGGTTTGATGATGGATTCGCTCACCTTGCCTGCCTGGGCAGCTACTATCGTCGATCACATCCAGCAATGCAATTTCGCCCGAATTGAGTCGGTGATCCTCAACGCGGCAGAGCAACCTCCACCAGCCAAGCCAGCTCCCTTGCCCATCCGGCTCTGGCGAATCTTGCGGGACAAGCGGAGGCGCAGCCAGCTTCTTTACAGTCTTTACTTCAAGTGGGACGCCCAACGTTTCGCCATTCCGAACGACCCCCTGCGGGCCGTGGATTGCAGCGGCAAACTCGCGGACTGCTCGATCGTTTCCGTCGTGCCGATCGCCAAAGGATTCACGCACCGCTTCTCGCCCAATGACCTCGAGATCGTCCGCGAACAGAAGCTCGACGTCATTCTGCGCTTCGGGTTCAATATTCTCCGCGGTGAGATCCTGAACGTCCCTCGTTTTGGCATCTGGTCGTACCATCATGGAGATAACGCCTACTACCGCGGCGGCCCCGCATACTTTTGGGAAATCTACGAGCGCCACCCCCTGAGCGGGGTGATTCTACAGGTGCTCAGCGAAGAGCTGGACGCTGGCTTGGTGCTGTGTAAAGCCAACTTGGAAACGCAACAAGGCGTTTCCCTCTCGCGGAACCGGGTCCAGCCTTATTGGACCGCTTCCTTCTTTATGATTCGCAAGCTTCATCAGCTACATCAAGACGGGTGGGAAAAGGTCGTTGAACAGTCCAGCCGGGCTCAATTGATAGCGGGCCGAAAGAAACTGTATCGGACACCTACCAACGTTCAGATGATGCGTTTCTTGGTGGATTGGGTTTTACGGAGTGCTATCCCTTCCCGCCTGCGTCCAGAACCGCATTCCTACTGGCGAGTGGCCTTGCGAGTGGGCGAAAATCCGCTCCGATTGGACGCTCCGGACCCGCGCGGCTTCCACTGGATCACATCGCCCAGAGGACACTACTATGCCGACCCTTTTTTGTTCGAAAAGGACAAAAGTGTGTGGCTTTTCTATGAAGATTATTCTTATCCTGACAAGGCCGGGAGGATCGGATGCGCCGAGGTCCGGCCGGATGGAGCCATCTCAGACCCCCGAACGGTCCTCGCGCCGGGCCACCATCTTTCGTATCCGTTTGTCTTCGAGCACAAGGGCGAAATATACATGCTCCCAGAATCGGGCGCCGATAAAACCGTGGAACTGTATCGAGCCGACCCGTTTCCCTATCGTTGGTCTCATGAAAGGGTGCTTTTCAAAGGCGTAATAGCGGTCGATACGACGCTCTGGATAGAGGATGGGATCTATTGGTTCTTCGTGACGGTGATAGACCCTCCCGAGGCCGGACCTCAGTTGTTCCTTTTTTACGCAGACTCCCTCACGGGCGAATGGAAATATCATCCTTCGAATCCGATTTGCACAGATGTCCGTTTCGCGCGTGGAGCCGGCAGAATCCTCTGCGAGAACGGCCGCCGAGTCCGACCGAGCCAGGATCACAGCCGCGGATATGGATGCGCCTGCCACTTCAGGCACATGCTCGTATTGACCAAGCATTCCTATCGTGAAGTTTCGCTCGGATCAATTGAGCCTAGTTGGGAGAAAGGCCTGACCGGAACGCATACATACAATCGCTGCGGAACGTTCGAAGTGATAGACGCAAATCGGCGGCTGCCCATAAGCAAGGTTCTTTGAACGTCGCCTTACCCTAGCGGGAACTCCCTGAATGAAACCGCCCCGTCAGGTAAGATCGCCGACACCGCCGAATCACTCAACGTGCCTCCATTAGATCCATTACCAAGGCATCGGAGCTCAACTTAGCGCCAACTACTTGCGTGGAACCGTTCGATCGAGATCCAGGTTCAGCAGGAGCACGTTCACGCGAGACTCGCCCAGAAAGCCCAAGTCGCGGCCTTCGGTGTGGGAAGCTATCAAAGTCCGAATATGATCCAGGGACGCGCCGCGCGCTTTGGCGACTCGATCGGCTTGCGCTTCCGCCGATGCCGGGCTGATATGCGGATCCAGGCCGCTGCCGGAGGTGGTTAGTAAATCCGCTGGAATGGCGCCCTGATAATCGGGATTGTCCTTGTGAAACTTGTCGACCGACGCTTGAACGCGGTCGATCAATTTCTTGTTCGTGGGACCCAGATTCGAGCCGCCCGACGCGGTGGGATCGTAGCCGTCGTTGCCGGCAGCGGAGGGGCGGGGCTGGAAGTATTCCGGTTTAGTAAAGTTTTGACCGATCAGCGCCGACCCGATCACCGTTCCGTTTTGCGTGATGAGGCTGCCGTTAGCTTGATGCGGGAAAGCCAGCTGACAAACCCCGGTAACGGCCAGCGGGTACACGATGCCGAGTAAAAGCGTAAAGAACACATTGATTCGAAGCGCGGGTGAAATTTGTGACCACATGATAAATCCTCCTACGCCAGGCGCAGCGCCACCAATATTTGATCGATCAGCCAGATGCCGGGGAATGGCGCGATGATGCCGCCCACGCCCCAAACCAGGAGATTGCGGCGCAACAAACTGGCCGCGCCTACCGGCCGGTATTTCACGCCGCGCAGCGCCAGCGGGACCAGCGCGATGATGATCAGCGCGTTGAAAATCACCGCCGCCAAAACCGCGCTCTGCGGCGTGTGGAGCCGCATGATGTTCAAATTGCCGAGTGCCGGGTAGGTGGCCATGAACATGGCCGGAATGATGGCGAAGTATTTCGCGACATCGTTGGCGATCGAAAAGGTTGTCAGCGCGCCGCGCGTGATCAGCAATTGCTTGCCGATCGCGACCACTTCAATCAGCTTGGTCGGGTTGCTGTCCAGGTCCACCATGTTGCCGGCTTCCTTGGCGGCCATGGTCCCGGTGTTCATCGCCAGGCCGACGTCGGCTTGCGCGAGAGCTGGAGCATCGTTGGTGCCGTCACCCGTCATCGCAACCAGGCGACCTTCCGCCTGTTCTTTCCGGATGTACTCTAGCTTGTCTTTGGGTGTTGCTTGCGACAGGAAATCATCGACGCCCGCCTCGCCGGCAATGGCTGCGGCAGTCAGGGGATTATCTCCGGTGATCATAACCGAGCGAATGCCCATGGCCCGGAGCTGTCCGATCCGTTCCTTCATCCCGCCCTTCACGATGTCCTTCAGGTGAATCACACCGAGGATGCGCGCCCCCTCCGCGACGGCTAAGGGAGTGCCGCCGGTGCGCGAGATGCGGTCGGCCATTTCGGTCAGCTCTGGAGGAACTGTTCCATTCTGCTCTTTAACGAAGTTCGAAATCGCTTCCGTCGCGCCTTTGCGAAGCCGCTGGCCACCCAGATCCACTCCGCTCATGCGGGTGTAGGCGGAGAAGGGAATAAAGTTGGCCTCGTGCTCGGCGACCTCGCGTCCGCGCAGCCCATACTTCTCCTTGGCCAATACGACAATTGACCTTCCTTCGGGAGTCTCATCGGCCAAGCTGGAGAGTTGCGCTGCGTCGGCCAGTTCGCCTTCCGTAACGCCTCGCACCGGCAGGAACTCGACGGCTTGGCGGTTACCGAGCGTGATGGTTCCGGTCTTATCGAGCAGCAGCGTGTTCACGTCGCCGGACGCTTCCACCGCCTTGCCGCTCATCGCGAGCACGTTATGCTGCATAACGCGGTCCATGCCGGCGATCCCGATGGCGGACAGCAATCCGCCGATAGTAGTGGGGATCAGGCAAACTAACAACGAAACCAGCACCGCGACGCTGGGGACGCTCCCCACGCCCGCTTGCGCGACACTGAAGACCGCATAGGGCTGCAACGTGACCACTGCTAATAGAAAGATCAGCGTCAGGCCGGCGATCAAAATATTGAGCGCGACTTCGTTCGGAGTCTTCTGCCGCTCCGCGCCTTCCACCAGCGCGATCATGCGATCGAGAAACGTTTCGCCGGGATTGGAGGTGATCTTTATCTTCACCCAATCCGAAAGAATGCGGGTGCCGCCAGTCACGGCATTGCGATCGCCGCCCGATTCTCGAATGACAGGAGCACTTTCGCCGGTAATCACCGATTCGTCCACCGTCGCGATGCCTTCGATCACCTCGCCGTCGCCGGGGATGGTGTCGCCCGAATCGCACCTCACCAGGTCGCCGGATCGCAGCTTCGAGGCCGGAACGTCTTCCAGATCACCGCGCGACGTGATCCGTTTCGCGATAGTGTCGGATTTGGTTTTGCGCAGCGTGTCGGCCTGCGCCTTGCCGCGAGCTTCAGCCATGGCTTCCGCGAAATTGGCGAACAGGACCGTGAACCAGAGCCACAGAGCGATCTGGATGCCGAATCCGATGCCGGCCGCGCCCACGGCGATGTCGCGGACTACGAATACGGTGGTGAGCGCCGCGCCCACTTCGACCACGAACATGACCGGGTTCTTCATCAACGTGACCGGATTGAGCTTCCCGAACGACCCCTTGACGGCGCGGCGGACGATCTCCGGGTCAAACAGCGGGCGCGCCCGAGCCAGCTTCTTAGGAAGAAGCGAAGTCAGATCACTCGCTGGAGCGCTCGGGCTGACCGGTTCAGTAATCACTGTGGACATAGCTTAACTCCAAAACGGCGCGATCAGCGAAAACAGCCGGCCGCTATGCATCAAATAGTGCTCTACAATCGGTCCCAGCGAGACTGCCGGGAAATAAGTCAGGACCGCAATAATAACCACGGTGCCAACCAGCAATCCGACGAACAGAGGACCGTGCGTTGGGAACGTGCCGCTGGTGACCGGCACTTTTTTCTTCGCCGCCAAGCTCCCTGCCGCGGCCAGAATCGGGATCAGAAACAGGAACCGGCCGATCAGCATCGCTAACCCGATGGTGAGGTTGTACCAGGGCGTGTTGGTGTTGATGCCGCCAAACGCGCTGCCGTTGTTCCCGGTTCCGCTGGTGTAGGCGTACAGGACCTCACTCAAGCCGTGCGGTCCAAGGTTCGTCAGGTTGGCGATCGCGGGGCCGGGCGGATTCCAATAACCTTTGGCCGCGAACCCAGCCTGCGAACTGATGGCACTAAAAACAAGGATGCAGGCCGACGTGGCGATGATCGCCAGCATGGCCATCTTGACCTCCTTTTGCTCGAGCTTCTTGCCGAGGTACTCGGGCGTCCGGCCCACCATTAGTCCGGCGATGAACACGGCGATGATGGCGTAGATAAGGATGCCGTACAGCCCGGCTCCAACGCCGCCGAAAATAACAATGTCGGTCATCATGTTGAGCAACGGTACCAGACCGGCAATAGGCAGCAGACTGTCGTGCTGGGCGTTCACGGCCCCACAACTGGTGTCGGTGGTGACGGTGGCAAAGAGCGTGGAATTCACCACTCCAAAGCGCACCTCTTTGCCCTCCATATTGCCGCCGGCTTGATCGTTGGTCGCCGCGGTCTGGAGTCCCAGCTTGGCGAGGTTCGGGTTGCCCTGTTGTTCGAATCCATAGCAGACCAAGACGCCGCCCAGGAACATCACGGTGAAGGCCGCGAATATTGCCCAGCCTTGTCGCGTATCGCCGACCATTTTGCCGAAGGTATAGGTGAGAGCAGCGGGAATGACCAAGAGCATCCACATTTCGAGAAGATTAGTGATTGGGTTGGGATTCTCGAAGGGATGGGCGGAGTTGGCGCCGAAGAAGCCTCCGCCGTTGGTGCCCAGTATCTTGATGGCTTCCTGCGATGCCACCGGTCCTTGCGCGACGGTTTGTTTCGCGCCTTCGATGGTGGTGACTGCCGTATTGGGCTTTAAGTTCTGAATCACACCCTGAGAACAAAGGAATAGAGCTGCGATAAACGAGATCGGGAGCAACACATACAGGGTCCCCCTTGTCAGGTCGACCCAGAAATTACCAATGGTCCGTATTTCGTGGCGCGCGAACCCCCGCACCACGGCGATTGCTATGGCGAGACCGACTGCCGCCGAGACGAAGTTCTGAACCGTTAAGGCCGCCATCTGGACGAAGTAGCTCAGCGTCGATTCACCGGAATAAGACTGCCAGTTGGTATTGGTGAGAAAACTGACCGCCGTGTTAAAAGCGAGGTCGGGCGTGACAACCGGCGTGCCGAAATTCTGTGGATTAAAGGGCAGATAGGCTTGCGTCCGCTGCAGCAGGTACACCAACAGGAATCCGAAAATACTGAAGCTCAATATAGAGGCGGTGTAAAGGGTCCAGCGCTGCTCGACGTCCTCCCGTACGCCCGCAACTTTATAAGTGAGAGTTTCCAGCCAGCGGAGCGCCGGGTGTAGAAAGGTGCGCCGGCCCTCGAAGACATTCGCCATATAGGCGCCCAGCGGTTTCGTGCAGAGTAAAATCAATCCGAAGAAGAAGGCGATCTGGAGAATTCCGTTGGTAGTCATGATGCCTTCCTCAAAACCGCTCCGGGCGCAATAACGCGTAAATCAAGTACACAAACAATAGAAAGGACGCAATCCCCGCGATAATGTAATCCATTTTCGACTCCTACAATTTGTCGCAGGCCTTGGTGAAAGCCCAGCAGGCGACAAAGAACAGCGTCCCAACAATGATGTAGATGAGGTCGATCATTTGCTCCGCTCCGAGTCTACAACAATGACGTGGTGACCTTTACTCCGCAATTTTCTAGCCAGCGCCTTCTCAGCAGTCGGCCACCAGGATTGATGTACTCCCATCACGACCAAAGCCTCGGGCTCCAATGCTTGGCACACGGCATTGTCGCGGTCGCGGCACAAGAACAACTCAACGCGCGTATCGATTTTAGCTGGCGTGGAACCCTCGGACGCGAGCGTTTGAAACCGCCTCTGGTTGAAATCCTTTGACACCGGAGGACTCTCCAGCGGTAGAGGATAAGGCACCACCTGGGGAGCAAGGACCTTGATTCGTCCGTTTAGATTGTGGGCTAGTTCGGCGGCTGCTTTCAACGCTTTTAATGTGCCCGGAACGTCGGTGAACATAACCACGACGTCGAGTGGGCACTCCGGACGGCCTTTTTCCGTTGTTATCGCCCCGTTGGAGTTGGAGGAGAAGAGCCGGCCTGGCTTCGATGACTGCACATGTGGGACTGTCATGTTGCACCGTCCTCAGATTAGCGCCGGGGCCGTGAGGAAGTAATAGTGAAGACATAAGGATTTCGTAAAAAAGAGAATTCGGCCTCAGAGTGAATCATTTAGCGGGACTTCACGAAACTCTTATCGCATTTTTATGCTTTCCTCACGCCTCTAGCCGTATCTTCAAGCTGGATGGCGGTGGACAGGAAACGCCACCGTGACCGTGATGAAAGACGAGCCACATAGTAGACGCTCTGTAGTTGGCTCCGCGGTCCTTCCGGCAAGAGCTTCCGCTCGAAACGTATTCTCTCTCCAGTTTTGTTCTCCCTTGGCCCAGCGGGCCTCGAAAGGATCATTGTCTCTATGATTGTCATGAAATTTGGCGGTACTTCCGTGGATTCAGGCGAAGCCATCGCGCGCCTGACCGGAATCGTGAACTCGCATCTTGAGCAGCAACCCGTTGTCGTTGTGTCCGCATTGGGCAAAACGACTAACAAGCTGGTGGAGTTTGCCGAACATGCCCGCCGAGGCGATCACTACCTCGCCTGCAAGTGCCTCGATGAGCTGCACGACCACCATTTCGAAGTGGCCGGGGAGGTCACCTATGGAGATGCTCTCCGGCGGCTCGAGACGTCGCTGCAACGTTCTTTCCGCGATCTGCGCGTGATTGGGTCCGAGGTGGCGGACGAAGGCCGCGAAGTTACCCCAGCGCTCTTGGATGAGATCGCCAGTTTTGGGGAGCGCATGTCCAGCGAGATCGTGGCAGCCGCGCTTGAGGCCGGGGCCATCCCGTCGGTTCATTTGGACGCGCGCCAGGTAATTCTCACTGACCGCCGGCACACGCAGGCCACGCCGCTCTATTGGGAAAGTTACGCTAAGCTGCGGCGGGTGATTCCCTACCTCAGCGACGGCCGCGTGGTGGTCATGGGCGGCTTTATTGGCGCCACCGAAGACGGTGCGACAACCACGCTGGGCCGCGGTGGTTCGGACTTGACCGCCTCGATCGTGGGCGCCGGCATTTCCGCCGCTGAGATTCAAATCTGGACGGACGTGGATGGAATGCTAACCTGTGATCCGCGCGTTCTCCAGGGAGGGTATCGCCTGAGGTCGCTTTCCTATCAGGAGGCCGCTGCGCTGGCACAGGCGGGCGCGAAGGTACTCCATCCTGATACGGTGACGCCGGCTGTCCGCCAACGGATCCCGCTGGTCATAAAAAACTCCCGCAGGCCTGAAGTAGAGGGTACGCGCATCGCTCTTTCCGCAACCACCTGCTCCAACCCCGTCAAGGCCATTGCCTGCAAGGCGGACCTGACCGTCCTGGAGATTCGGTCGGAGCAGGAAGGCGACTCCGAAGAACTCGCGGAGGCGTTAGGCGAGATGTGCGGACGTTACGGTATGCCCGCCGAATTCTTGTGCCAGAACAGCGGAACGATCTTCCTGGCATTGAAGAGCTCGGCGCGTTATCACAATCTTGCGATTGAACTCGAAGGCTGCGTCGAGGTGCGTCTCCACCCTCGCTCGGCGATTCTCACGCTTGTTGGAGAAGGGATTGATAGCGCCTCGGAAGTCACCGCGCGCGCCTTGGCCGCCCTCAAGCAGATTCCAGTGACGATGATTTCGAGCGCCCGTTCGCAATTGGCCGTGAGCCTCATCGTCCCGTCGGGCGAGCTGCGCAAAAGTGTGGAAATGCTACACCGCGAATTTTTTCAGCGGATCGACACGGCAGTCTTTGCCGAATGCCGGGAAGCTGAATTTCAGAGTCCTCAAACATTCTCCAATGGCAATGAGCCGGGCGAAGTCGCGACTGTTAATACGCGACGGTTTCGTCCCCTAACGGTCGTCAACCAGAACTGAGGCGTGAGCATCGTACCCTGTCACGTGAGAGAGAAGCGATACCCGACCCAGGGTTCCGTCAGGATGTAGCGGGGCTTGTCGGGCTTCGGTTCTATCTTGCGGCGCAGTTGTTTCACAAAAACTCGAAGATACTCGACTTCGTCGCCGTAATCCGGCCCCCAAACCGCCTGGAGAAGTTCGCGGTGAGGAATGGCCCGGTTCGGATGGAGCGTCAAATATCGAAGCAGGTCGAACTCCTTCGGTGTGAGTC
>Ga0210401_10004509_pt1 | contig 14527 bp, 16 predicted proteins | sample IncBWH32MmetaG_FD_150866 | JGI IMG/M metagenome (GOLD analysis project Ga0210401, IMG submission 150866) | Forest soil microbial communities from Barre Woods Harvard Forest LTER site, Petersham, Massachusetts, United States - Inc-BW-H-32-M | ecosystem: Environmental > Terrestrial > Soil >... | reverse complement strand
TCGGCAATGTTTTCGCGCTGCTCTTTATAAGTAGGCACCCTTTCCAGCCAACCCAGCGGCGTGATCATCGAGAACAGCAGGTGCAGTTCCGCATGCTGCGGGACGTGCGACTGGATGAACATCGTGCAACGTTTGGGGTCGAGGCCGGCCGCCAGCCAGTCGAGCAACACGTCGACCGAATTCACCTTCACCTTCGAGGTGTCGGCATAGTCGGTGGTCAGCGCGTGCCAGTCCGCGATGAAGTAGAAACACTCATACTCATCCTGCATGCGCACCCAGTTCTGCAGTGCGCCCACGTAGTTCCCTAGGTGCAGTTTTCCAGTGGAGCGCATGCCGCTAAGCACGCGTTTTCGTCGATTGGAAGAAGGCATCAGATTCTCGTCAGTATCCAGTCAAACAATGATCGCGGAGGTGCGATCAGCCGGCTAAGAAGTCTTCCGCCTAAATAGACAAGCGCAAGCAACCCGAAAATTCCGATGGTATCGTACGTGCGCCGAATCGGCTCCGGAAGGAAATGACGCAGCACATGGCTGCCGTCCAGCGGGGGAACCGGAATCAGATTGAAAACCGCCAGCACGATGTTAATCAGCATTACTTCGTATAAGAAAAGCGTCGCAGGTACAAGGAACGAGGACGACCCCATTCCAACAATGCCAAGTCTGTAATTCATGGGAATTGTTTTTACCAGTGCGTGGCCCTCAGCGGACGTCATTGCGATGAAAAACATCAACAGAACAGCGATGCTGGCTACCAGGAAATTGCTCACCGGCCCGGCAACCGACGTCAAAATATCATCGGCGACCGGATGCTTGAAATTCCGCGGGTCCACCGGCGTCGGTTTCGCCCACCCAATCACAGGGAATCCAGTGACCATCGCGATGAGCGGCATCACGATCGTTCCCAGCGGGTCAATATGCTTTACAGGGTTCAGGGTGATGCGTCCTAGCATCCGCGCGGTCGGGTCGCCGCAGCGATTCGCCGTCCAGGCATGTGCCGACTCATGGACGCTGATTGCAAACAGAAATGCGATCAGTTGGAAAACGATCCCAACGATGTCAATGTGGCTGAAATCCATCTAAATTTGCATTCGATTCTAGCAGACGAATCCGATGCGTCTCGTTGTGACACTACTACCCGGAAGCGCCATCGCATGCATTGTTCCGAAGTGCGAAACTTCTGGAAGGAAAGCACTTAACCATATGTACTCAAACCATAAACCTTCCACAGCTTGCTTCGTCTAATATGTAGGTTCCACACGCACAGTCCTTCAACAACTGTTCACCGAGCCACACAGGGGAGTTCTATGTCATTCCACATCAAGAGCGAGCAATCGAATGACGTGGCCGTGTTGCAATGCGCCGGAAGAATCGTTCGCGGTGAGGCCATTCATTTTTTAAAAGACGCTGTGGTCAGTTTGAAAAACCCCAGAGTCATCGTACTCGACCTGACTGAGGTCACGATGCTCGATGGCGGCGGCCTTGGCATGCTGGTGTTTCTGCATCGCTGGACGCGCGACCAGGGCATCCAGTTGAAGCTGGTCAACCCGTCGCTGTTTGTGCGCGAAATGCTGGATCGCACGCGACTGAGCTGCGTTTTCGACATCTCGTCGGTCGACGATGCGGTCGAGATTCTATGTACATCGAACCACGTGGAACTGCACGAGCCGCGCGCCGAGCGCGCGGTCGCATAGTTCGATCTCAGAAGACTGTGCCGGACCCCCCCGGGCCATGTGCCCGGGGTTCCCTTTTTCCGCCCGATCTCCGCGCGCGGTAGTTGGTCTCGTTACGCGGCGACCACTCCGCGTGTGCCCAAAGATCGGCTTCGTCGCGCATGCTTTATAATTCGCGGCGCCCATGCTCGGGTACGATCCGAAGGCCTCCACCGCGCCGCATCTCGCCCGCAAACTCCGTGTCGTGGATTACTTCACGCTGGGTTGGGGCACGATGGTCGGCGTTGGCTGGCTGGTCGTCATGGACGACTGGCTTCTGCGCGGCGGCCCGCTCGGCGGCATTCTTGGCTTCGCTCTCGGTGGCGCGCTGCTGCTTCCCATCGGTCACATCTACGGAAAACTGGTTGCGGCGATGCCGGATGCTTCGGGCGAAGTCGCCTACACAGCCAAAGTGTTTCCTCGCGCGGTAAGCTTCGCCACGGGCTGGATAATGATTCTCTCCTATTTTATCGTCTGCCCGTGGGAAGCGGTTGCGGTCGGCCGGATCGCTGGTTATATCTTTCCCGCGCTCAATTCCATGGCGATTTATCAGATCGCGGGCAAACCGGTATTTCTGCCACGGCTCATCATCGGCCTCGCCCTCACCGGACTGCTCACGCTGCTGAACTATCGCGGCATCCACTTAAGCGCTACCTTCCAAAACTGGACCACCTTCGGAACACTTGGGTTGTTTGTGTTGTTCGTGGGCATCGGCGTCCGGCACGGAGCACCGGCGAACTTCCCGCCCCTGTTTACGCACTCGCCATTCATTTCTGTGTTGCTGGTCATGCAGATTGTTCCGTACTACATGACGGGTTACGAGTCGGTTGGCAAAGCGGCCGAGGAAGCGAATCCTCACTTCCGATCAGGCGGATTCTTCGCCGCGATCGCAATGGCGATCCTTGTCGCCCTGCTTTTTTACGCGATCGTGATAGCCGCGGTCGGCTATGTGGCTCCATGGCGGCAGTTAATCGGGAACGAGTTCTTGACGGCGGTTGCTTTCGAACACGCCGTCGGCTCGCACTGGATCGTCAGCACGATACTCGCCGCCGCCCTGCTCTCGCTTTTCAAATGTTTCAACGGAAACTTCGTTGCAGCCAGCCGCCTGGTGTTTGCCATGGGACGTCGGGGCCTGATCGACGCGCGCACCGCCGAGGTTCATCCCACCAATCAGACACCGGCAGTCGCTGTTCTTTGTGTGGGACTCGGCACCGCCCTCTGCATGTTTTTGGGAGATGCCATCCTGGTGCCGATCTCTGAAGTCGGCTCGGTGGCCTCGGCTTGCGGGTGGCTGGCGACTTGTGCCGCCTACTTCGCGATGCGGCCTGCGGGACGAGAGCGACCGATTGCCATCACTGGTGTGCTGGTGGCCGGCGCCATGATCCTGATGAAGTTGATTCCGCGCGTACCAGGAGCGTTCAGCGGGTACGAGTGGTTAGCGCTGGCGATTTGGGTGATGCTTGGCGCGGCGCTGGGCTGGCGGAAAGGCTACGCAAATCCAGCGGCGATCTGAAGCACAAATTTTTGTTCAACTACTAACAAGGAAACGGGCATGCAATCTTCCCGAGTGTTGTCGGCCATATCAAGTCTGTTTGTGTTCCTCGGTTCTTGTGCCGCCCAACAGCCATCGTTCGATGTGATCATCACCAACGGGCACATCATCGACGGCACTGGTTCTCCCTGGTACTCGGGCGACGTTGGGATCCGCGATGGCAAGATTGCCGCCATTGGGAATCTCTCGACGGCGGCCTCGAAGCGCAAGGTTGACGCCCTTGGAATGGTGGTGGCGCCTGGCTTTATCGACATGCTGGGTCAATCGGAAGACACGATTCTTGTCGATCCCCGCCTGCCATCAAAGATTTATCAAGGCATCACAACAGAGGCAACGGGCGAGGGCGGTTCCATCGCCCCCTTAAACGACGCACTCATCAGGGCCGACAAGACGAAGTGGGACCATTTGAAGATCACGCCTGACTGGCGCACGTTCCGCCAATATTTCGCGCGCCTTGAGAAACAGGGAATTGGCATTAACGTCGCCGACTACGTTGGCGCGACCCAGGTCCGCCGGATGGTTCTGGGCGACGCGGATGTGCAACCCACGCTCGGGCAACTTGACCAGATGAAGTCTCTCGTGCGTGACGCGATGCACGATGGTGCCGTTGGCGTGTCGACTTCGCTCGAATACACCCCGGCCCCGTACGCGAAGACCGAAGAAATCATTGCGCTCGCAGCCGAAGCATCGAAGTTTGGCGGTATCTACGCGACTCACATGCGGAGCGAGGGTGACGCGATCGACGCGTCGATCGATGAAACTGTTCGTATCGGCAGGGAAGCACACATCCCAGCGGAAATCTGGCATCTCAAGGTGGCCGGCAAATCCAACTGGCATCGCATGCCTGAAATTATCGCGAAGATCAACGGCGCGCGCGCGCAGGGGATCGACGTTTCCGCAGATACCTATGCTTACACGGCCTGGTCGAATGATTTCTCGGCGTTCATCCCGCCCTGGGCTCACGACGGCGGCGACGCCAAGCTTCTCGAGCGCCTGAAAGATCCTGCCATTCGCGCTCGCATCCGCAAAGACATGCTCACGCCTTCCAAGGATTGGGATAACGAGTGGGACGAGATCCCCGGCCCGGAGTCGATTCTTATCACTGCTGTTCAGAATCCGAAACTGATGCCATTGCAGGGCATGACGCTTGCCGAGATTGCCAAGTCTCAGAATAAAGATCCGATGGACGCGCTCTTTGATCTGCTAATCGAGGACCAGGCCTTCACGAGCGTCGCCGTCTTCGGGATGTCGGAAGACGATGTCGCGTTCGCTCTGCAGCAGCCCTGGGTGGCCATTAACAATGACTCTTCCGGTGCGTCGCCGGAAGGCCTTCTGGGGCAGGAGCACCCGCATCCTCGCGCTTATGGAACATTTCCGCGCATCCTTCACAAGTACGTGCGCGACGAAAAGAAGCTCACCCTGGAAGATGCGATCCGCAAGTTTTCCGCGTTGGCCGCCCAGCGCATGCACTTTAACGATCGTGGCGTGCTGAAGGCCGGCATGTGGGCCGATGTCGTGGTCTTCGATCCGGCCAAGATCAAAGACGTCGCGACCTTTGCCGAGCCCAACCAACTATCGCAAGGGATGGAGTATGTCCTGGTGAATGGCGTGCCGGTGATTGAGGGCGGTCGAATGACTGGCAAACTACCCGGGAAAGTGTTGCGGGGGCCGGGGTATCAGCCGTAATTCGAGTCGTGGATTTCCGGCGAAGTCACCCGCGATCGAAGTCAGATCTCCGGATAGAAATCAAAAAACGCTTCCAGGCTCGTTTTCAATTGTTTCTCAATATCTTCTTTACTGCCTTCGAGCACGTGCATCGTAACGTGCGCCTCGCGGCCGTTCTTCAGCTTGATGGTGGCTTCATTCACTTCGGCCAGTTCATCCAGAGGCAGTAAACGCAGGCCATAAACCAACGCCAAGTTCGCCATGACCAAATTCTAAAGAAAAGACGAAGAACTGTCCTGTTTGTGTGGGCTGAGTCAGGCCGAATTTCGCCTGCCGCTTAGCGTCATTTAGAATGACCGGCGTGCTCCGCAAATCCTTACTTTCTCTGGTAGCCATCACCCTGGCGGCTTCATTCCTTGCCGCTCAACAGCCCCCGCAGGTGAAGGTGAACGTTCTTAACGTATGTTCGCCATCCGCGGACGAGCAGAAGGAAATTTCCTCAGCGCTCTCGCGTGTGCCCAAACAGCCTTTATTTAGCGATGATTTCGAAGTGGCGCGCGGCCGCTCCAGCCTCACTGAGGGGGCCGGATTCCTGCAGGCCGGCCAAAGCGCGCAGCTTTCTGACGAGCCTTCGACTGCGAATTGGGTGCGCCTCCGTCGCGATCTCAGCGTTCAGGCACTGTTTTCGACCGTGCAGTATTCGTTCAGCAACGACGGTAAAAACATGATCGAGACGCTGGTCCTGCACGTGCGCGATCCCAAAGATCTAGTCCAGCTTTCGATCGAAGACAGTGCTTCGGCCGTGACGACTCCAGCCGCGATGCTCGGTACATCCACACCCGCAAGTCGTATCAAGCTTGAGCGTTTCGGCAAGTCTTCGGTCGTCTTGGCCCGTTGTACTGGATCCGAAGGCGGGCCTACCCCCGACCAGAGCGCCTACGAGCCGTTGTTTTCGAGCGCTTCGTCGATCATGACCAACTACCGGACGTTGCTCAACGCGCGTCGCACCGTGCCCGACGAGTTGGCGCGGGTGGCTACGGCTGCAAAATCTTCGGGCAAGCCTGCGACCGACAAGACCCACCAGCAGGCGACGAAGCCGACGAATTCCGGCGCAGATAAGAAATGAGATCCACGGACGGGTTTGCTCTTGGGGATCTTTGCGGCTATCCTTTGCGTTCCTTGCGGTTACCTGCTTCCTTGCGACTCGTTGGCGAGGTTGGGGATAACCCCCGTTTGCACCGAAATTTGAATTCCGCAATCTAACAATCAGATATATGGACATTCGCAACGTCGTCATCATTGGTTCGGGCTGCTCCGGCCACACAGCGGCTCTTTACAGCGCGCGCGCCAATCTCAAGCCACTCGTGATTGAAGGCCACGAGCCCGGCGGCCAGCTATCCATTACCACGCTGGTCGAGAATTTCCCCGGCTTCCCCGAAGGAATTCAGGGTCCCGAGTTGATTGAAAACATGCGCAAGCAGGCGCAGCGCTTTGGCGCCGAATACCAGCTTGGACACGTTACCAGCGCCGACCTCAGCAAGCGTCCGTTTGTGTTGCAGGTGGGCAAGCACCAGGTTCACACGAAGAGTCTGATCATCGCCAGCGGAGCTTCGGCCCGATGGCTGGGTTTGCCGCATGAACAGCAGTTGATCGGCCATGGCGTCTCTTCGTGCGCCACCTGCGATGGGTTCTTCTTTTCCGGGAAAGAGATTGTTGTCGTGGGTGGCGGCGACACCGCCATGGAAGAAGCCAACTTCCTCACTCGCTTCGCTACGAAAGTCACGATCATTCACCGGCGTGATACCTTCCGCGCATCGAAGATCATGCTCGATCGCGCGCGCAAAAACGAGAAGATCGGCTTCCTTACCGATACGGTGGTGGAAGACGTTCATGATGTGGGAAAGAAAGAAGTCACATCGCTTACTCTGCGCAACCTCAAGTCGAATCAAAGTTACGACTTTCCGACCAACGCGCTGTTCCTGGGAATCGGTCACGAGCCCAACGCGAAGATTTTCGAAGGCCAGCTCGACATGGATCAGGAAGGCTATCTGAAAACCACCGATTACGTGTTCACCCGTGCGCCCGGAGTCTATGCTTCCGGAGACGTCGTCGACCGGCGCTACCGGCAAGCAATCACCGCGGCCGGCACAGGCTGCATGGCCGCAATCGAGGCGGAGCGCTTCCTGGAAGAACATCCGGAATAAAATTGGCGCCACCGTCTGGCCGGCTGTCGTGAGGTCGTCTCGTCCTTGCGCCCGCCCAACTTTTGAATCCTGAATCCGTCTCCCAGCGTCGAAAGTCCTGTAAGCGCCGGGGAGATCCATGCAATACGCGCGTCTTGGAAATAGCGGTCTGGTCGTGTCACGCCTCGCCTTCGGCGTGATGACGTTTGGCCGCGATCAGGGAAAAATGGGCGCCGTGTGGAAAACCGGCCAGGAAGACGCGAATGCGCTGGTTGCGCGAAGCATCGACGCTGGGATCAACTTCTTCGACACCGCCGACGGCTACGCTGGCGGGCAGTCAGAAGTCATGCTGGGAAAAGCACTGGGTCCGCGGCGCAAAGATGTGATCCTCTCCACCAAAATCGGTTTTCGCACCGGCGAACCCATCACCCAATCGGGAAGTTCCGCTCGACACATCCTCAATTCGGCGGAGCAATGTCTGAAGCGTCTTGGCACCGATTACCTCGACCTTCTCTCTATCCATCGTTTTGACGCGTACACGCCCTTCGAGGAGTCTGCTCGGGCGCTCGAGAGTCTCATCACGCGTGGCTTAGTAAGATATGTGGGATTCTCGAACTTCACCGCGTGGCAGGCCGCGAAATTCGTAGGCGTCCAGAAGCAACGGGGATATTCTCCGTTTATCGCGGCCCAGATGTACTACTCGCTGGTCGGACGTGATCTCGAGCATGAAGTCGTGCCGTTCTGTGAGGATGCCGGTGTCGGCATCGTGGTGTGGAGTCCGCTGGCAAGCGGATTTCTCTCGGGGCGCTACACCCGTCCGGATCCTACCGGTGGCAAGGGACGCCTCACCGGTTTCGACATTCTTCCCATCGACAAAGAAAAAGGCTACGACCTGATCGACAAGTTGCGCCAGATCGCGAATACTCGTCACGCGACCGTAGCGCAGGTCGCGCTCGCGTGGCTTTTGGCGAAACCGTACGTCAGTACGATTCTGCTCGGCGCAAGCAAGCTCTCGCAGCTCGAAGACAACCTTGGTGCCGCTAGCATTCAGCTCGCGGCCGAGGAAGTCGCGAAACTCGACAAGCTGACTGCTCCGGTTCCGCTCTACCCCAACTGGTTCCAGACTTTCGCGACCGACGCCGCCGTACGCGATGCTTTGAGCGCGAAACAGAACTGAGGCGATTCATGGCGAAAACCTGCACTCATCAGAAGGAAATCAAGAAGGTCACTCCCAGCGGCAAAGGCTGCAAGGAATGCCTGGAGATGCACGACACCTGGGTTCACCTGCGTCTCTGTCTCGAATGCGGTCACGTGGGCTGCTGCGACTCGTCCAAGAATAAGCACGCCACCAAGCACTTTCACCAGACCAAACATCCGGTGATGCAATCGTTCGAGCCCGGTGAGGATTGGCGCTGGTGTTACGTGGACGAGATCTTCTTATGAAACACCGCGCGTATCCGAACGGAGAGTTGCGATGACACAACCGCCAACGAAAAAACCGCGGATGCTTGATCAATTGCATGCCGCGGTCCGCGGAGAACTTCCCAAGCCGCCGGTCGCGCAGTTGATTGGCTTCACGCTCGTCGGAGTTTCCGAGGGTCGATCCACGGTGATCTTCGAAGCCGGCCCCCAGCACGCCAACCCCATGGGCACGCTTCATGGCGGAATCCTGTGCGACATCGCCGACGCGGCCATGGGCATCGCTTATGCGACAACCCTCGACGAGGACGAAAGCTTCACGACTCTCGAATTGAAGATCAATTTCCTGAAGCCGGTCTGGAATGCTCAGCTCACTGCCGAAGGTCGAGTCATTAAACGAGGCCGTACGGTCGGGCTTACCGAGTGCGACGTCATCGACCAAAAAGGAAGCCTCGTTGCCCGCGCCTCGAGCACCTGCATGACCTTACGCGGAAGTGATGCCGAGGGACGCTAAGGGTGATCGCGGTCACACCGTCCTGCCTGCCGGTTTGTGATACAACTTCCTGTGAGCCGCATGCACGTCTCAGGCGCGATTCACCCTAAAACCTGTCTCGCGGACGGCCGTCCGTGCTGAGAGCGCTTTTCATCTCTCTTTCCGAAAGCCGCTCCTTGCGCTCCGTCTCCGAGAAGTCGGCGATTGGTCAACGGCTCTCCAGCCGCTTCGTCGCAGGAACTCAAGTCGCCGATGCGATCCGCGTCGCCGCCGACTTGAACAAAAAGGGCATTACCGTCAGCGTCGATAATCTTGGCGAGAACGTCACCAACATCGAGGAAGCGCGCGCCAGCGCCGAGCTGTATCACCAGCTTCTTGACCAGATTGCCGCCAACAGACTCGAAGCCAACGTCAGCCTCAAGCTCACGCACATGGGACTCGATGTCGATGAGCAGTTAGCCCGCGACCTCGTGACCGGACTCGTGCAACAAGCCGCCAGCCTGAATCCGCCGAATTTCATCCGCGTCGATATGGAAGGTTCGCCGTACACCCAGCGCACGCTCGACTTTGTGCATGAACTCCATCGTATGCCCGGGCACGCCGGCCGTGTCGGCACCGTGATTCAGTCCTACATGTTGAGTGCCGAAGCGGACGTCGAAAAGTTGCTCGCCGACCGCATCCGCATACGCCTGTGCAAAGGTGCCTACAAGGAACTGCCTGAAATTGCATTTCAGAAAAAAGCGGACGTCGACGCAAATTACATCAAGCTGATGAAAATGTTGCTGAAGAGCGGCGTCTATCACGGACTGGCCACGCACGACGAACACATCATCAATGAGACGAAGGCGTTCGCGACTCGTGAAAGCATTCCGCGCGACTCCTTCGAGTTTCAGATGCTCCACGGCATCCGTCGGGACCTGCAACAAAGCCTGGTGCGGGATGGCTGGCGTATGCGCGTTTATATCCCTTTTGGCACCGAGTGGTATCCGTATTTCATGCGGCGCCTTGCCGAACGTCCCGCCAATGTGTTCTTCATTGCGAGGAACATGCTGCGCAGCTAGTTGAACGGTCTGCCCAGTTCGCGCTGGCCTCAGTCAAATATTCGCAATGGCCTTCACCAGGGCTTCTACTTGGGAACCAGCGGGCGGCACATAATATTGCCCGATCTTTTGGCCGGGCTGCTTGCCAAACACGGCAATCTCGTTCTCGTTCGCCCCTCCGACGTCGGTGATGAAGTTGTATCCGTTGGTGTCGTAGCTCGACTGCGGCCACGCAGCCGGGATCGAGGAGAGAGCCGCCTTCAGCTGCCGGAATTTTCCGGCTCGAGCCTTGAAGACACGCACGAAGACCTCGTTCAGGCCTTGCCCCAACAGCCAGCACTCACCATTTTTCAGGATTAAAGCGTGAGTGAAGAAGTCGTCGTCACCGCGATAAAAGTTGCCGTAGCGCGCGAGTACACCCTTCCCGAGATTCGGCATTGCGTTCTCCTTGTCGTAAAGATTGTCCGCTCCTCAGTGACGAAGTGACGCTTCTTTCCCGTTCAGGCGGAAACGGGCGCAACGTCTCTCAGGATGCCGCCACAAGTTGCATTGCGATCACGTATCCCGCGTTGTCGGAAGCCTGGTCGGAATAGAACAGAATGTTCTCGCCACCGGCTCCGTCGAATTGCTTGAAATACTCCACGCGGAACTCCACTTTCGAGGGCAGCCCGTTCGGGAATGCACCCGCCAAGTGCACTTTCCCGGTATTAAGGTCGAAGGAAAATGTGCACGGAACCTGCTGCAGGGTGGGCATGACTCCGCCGAAATTGTCGAAATACGCGACCGGCGCTCCGGTGTTCCCAACCGGTTGCCCTTTGAGCGTCCCGCGTTTGCCACTGGGCGTAAAAGGAGTGCAATCACCCATGGCCAGAAATGCGTCGCTCGGTGCTCCCTGACGGGAAACGGAAAAGCCGATATTCTCGCCACCGTCGATGTTCGGATTCTTCCCCCACTTGGTTAGCGTCTCTAGTGCCTTCTCGGTTAGTGCGTGTTCGTGCTTCTCGGTTACTGGCATGTCTGCCTCCCAGCGAAAAAATGACGCGACCTCGCGTGCTCGCAAAACGGCAAGCCTTGCCCACGTTTTCGATCGGCTTGCCGTGCGAACCCGGCCGTCGTGTCTCATTGGTTGGTGACACGCTTCTTGTTTTCGTTTCACTGGGTGGTTTAGAAAGAGATCTCTTCCGGTCGGCAGAGATACTTCGCCCTGCCAGTTTCCCGGCGTCTGCAACCAACGATGCGGCTTAGTTCTGCGGAGGACGTGGAACGGCTGGCTGTGCGGGCGCAAGAGGAAGCTTCGAGGTCTGACGAAGCATCTCGCGCTCCTGCGGTGAGAACCCTTGATACCGCGATGAATTCAAAACCTGTTCCCGCTCATCCGATGGCATAGTGCGCAAATCCCCGATCGCGGTTTTCATCGCTCGCTGACGGTCCGGACTCAACTGCTTCCATTGCGAATTCAGATTCCGCACCTGCTCCTGTTGCTGAGGCGACAGGCTGTTGAAGGTCTTGGCGCGATTCAGGATTCGCTGTTGTTGCTGCGGCGGCAAGCTGTTGAAGTGCTGCAGGCGGTTCTGAAGCTGCTGTTGCTTCGGCTGCGGCAGATTGCGGAACTGCGGATCGCTTTGCAGAGCGCGCTGTTGCTCGGCAGGCGGAAGCTCCCGATGCGAACTCAGCCACTCCCCGCCGCGATTCGCCTGCGGTGGGCGAGGGACCTGGCGCGCCGGTATGTTTCCGGGAGTCGAACTCACAGAGTTCGGGGGGCGCGGAATTTCACGGTTGCCACCCTGCGCATACGACGAGGGTGGCGTCGTTACCCGAGGTTGGGTGGTCGGCGGTTGCGCTACCCTCTGCTGCTCGCCTCGATTTGGAGGCTGCGCCGGCCGGCCATAATTCTGTGTCGGCGGACGCGGCACTTCGCGGTTCGGTTGCTGCGCATACCGGGAACCCTGACCCTGACCCTGACCCTGTATTCCCGACTGCGGCGGACGGGAAGGCGCGGGGCGCGGCTGCGGCGTGTAACCCCGCGGCGAAGATTGCTGCATACGCGAATAGGATTGCGGCTGTGAATAAGTTCGCGAGCCATATTGCTGACGTGATCCGTACTGCTGACGCTGTCCGAAATCGCGCATCGGACGCGCATTCTCGCGGGTTGGGCGGTTTTGCTGGTAGTTTCGCGGAGCTTGGTTTCGCGGCGCCTGGTTCCGCGGAGCGGAACTCCGCTGCGACTCATGCCGGGGTTGCTGATTCTGATTCCGGTGCTGAGCAAACGACGGCAATGCCAGCATTAGCATCAATGCCACCGCCACCGTGCTCGTAATGAACTTGCTCTTCACCGCTTCTCCCCGACTTCTTCTTGCAATTCGCCAAACCTCTAACCACTTCGGCTTATAAAAGTTCCGTTGTTACGGATTCTCGTTCTGGTCCGCGTCTGCGTCCGGAGACTGCAGATCGTCCAGAACATCAAAGTTCGCGTACAGATCTTCGTTGTTGTCGAGTGTTTGCAGGTCACCCACGGCAGTACCCGGCGAAGCTGCCATGATCGGAGGATTTTCGTTCTTCACCACTCGCGGACTGCCGCCTCGGCTACCAAACCAAGTCACTCCTCCCGCCATCATGAGCGCCAACGCCAACCCTCCCGCCAGTGCCGGTGCCCGCAACCACGACAACCACGCTGCTCGCTGCGGCTTGGCGCGCTCCTCGCGCATCCGCGCCGCAAACCGGGTATCGAAGTATGGTGACGGCTCTGGCGCCTCCCACTCATCGAGCAGCGCCATCGTCTCCCGCATCCCCGCAAACTTATCCGCGCACTCGGCGCAGCCCCGCAGATGTTCGTTCAGCACAGGCGTCGTCTCGCCCGTGCCCGATGCCACATCCAGCATCATCTCCCTGATCTCATCGCACTTCATGGTTCCACTTCCTCACAAAAATTCTTTCAGTTGTTCGCGCAGCGTCTCGTATGCGCGGAACAATAAGGACTTCGTCGCCGACTCACTCAGCTTCAGGACCTCGGCAATCTGCTTGTAGTCCATCTGCTGATACTTATGCATGATCACCGCCATCCTCTGCCGCTCCGGCAGAGCTTGCACTTTGGCGCGAATGGCAGCCATTCTCTCGCGCCGCAAAATCGATTGTTCCACCGTCAGGGAACTGTCGGCTACATCCATGGTAGTCCCAGTTTCCTCGTCCGGTTCGTCCAGGCTCACCTGGTTTTCCGGCCGCTCGTGCCGTGTATCGCGGGCATGGTTTACGGCGAGGTTGGTCGCAATCCGATACAACCAGGTCGTAAATTTCGCGCTCGCTTCGTATCCTGTTCGCGACCGGTAGACCCGAAGAAAGACCTCCTGCGCCAGATCTTCCGCAGCCGCAGAATTGCGCGTCATGCGGTACATGAAGCTGACCATCGCCCGCCGATACTTCTGCACCAGGTACTCGAAAGCGGACTCGTCGCCCGCCTTCACCCGCAACATGACGTCCGCATCGGTCAACTCAACTGCGGAACCCGGCATCGAAGCCGTTGTTTCCGACGCCGGCCGCGGCCCGATGGAACCCATGGCGAGAAGTCGCCGATCGATGGCTACGCTGCTCACATCCGTATCAACCCCGTCCGGGTCAGAAAGTTGCTCTGGCTGCGCATCAGAATTTTCCCCGGAACTCGCTTTGTGCGAAGGACTTACCGAGGGGCGCGGGGGGTCGTTGGAGAACGGCATCAGGTTCAGAACTAAGGTGTTGGCGGCATCGGCTGTGCCCGAGCGAACCCAGCCGATCCGATCTGCTCCGCACAAGGCTACCACGCCTGCCTCGCCGCCGAAACTGACTTTGTTTGCTACAATATGCGAACCGCAAGCACGTGGGCGCTTAACTCAGCGGTAGAGTGCCATCTTCACACTGTGCCGTAGCACGAGGAATCAGAGAGTTAAGAGGCACGCAGGGAACCCAGAAGCACAGAAAGTGCGGTAGTTTTCAATTTCGGTACCCAAATCAGTACCCAGATTCAAGAGTAAGACGAGTCACTCTGGAAGAGGACCCTGTTACAAAATATGAGCAATGAGTAGCGCTCTCTCGCCTAACATAAACCCAAATTGACCGCATCCCGTGTGCACCCGGCGTCCGGGGATAAACTGCCAGTCACTCAGTACCACATCCCACGGGCGGTTCGACTTCCAAACTTCCAGAGCTTCATCACAGCCAGTTGTCGTCCCAAAATCAGAAGGGGCACTTGTTCCGCTGGGTGTGCATGCACTGACTCTGCGCCCCAGACCATCTCCACAATCTGAGCATCCGTGATTTTTCTTCCAGAGCGCAGTAGGTCAGCACCAGCAAACCGTAGCGGACTACCAGGAGTTCGTGAAGGGATTGTTGGCGCGATTGAATGCAGGACGAATCAATCCCTGCAACGAGAGCTCTGGGCAAAAATAGATGAGAGAATTCAGATGCTATCGACTGTGACGTGTTCCAAGGGTGGCGCCT